>Ga0302324_100018329_pt1 | contig 13809 bp, 7 predicted proteins | sample Palsa_T0_1_FD_201949 | JGI IMG/M metagenome (GOLD analysis project Ga0302324, IMG submission 201949) | Peat permafrost microbial communities from Stordalen Mire near Abisko, Sweden - Palsa_T0_1 | ecosystem: Environmental > Terrestrial > Soil > Palsa > Peat permafrost | place: Sweden: Abisko... | reverse complement strand
TTCCTCGCGGCCGGGAAAGAGCCAGTGCCGCGGCCGGGCGAGGCGCCAGTAGGCGTCGCCGGCGACAGATTGCGGACGGTCATGTCCTCGATCATGCGGCGGCGCAGAGGGCTCAACTCGGCCATCAGGGGCTCCTGTCTTGAGGATCGGGCTTCAACAACCGCGATCCTTCCAAACAGGAGGCCTTCCCTCTAAACGCTCACTCCTCTCCCGCGCCAGCGGATTCGTTCAATCATTGATGCGCATGAGGATTCGGCCGCGAAAGAATATTACTCGAAAATTCTGCTTGCGGAGTTTTTCAACACAATCCGCCGATTCCGGTCATTCGTCGGACCGGGATTGAACAGTGAGCTAAACCGCGTCGTCTCAGTAGGATGGCAGAGGGGTTCGCTGACCTAGGCTTACCTCGCTCAGACCGAAGCAAGGTGCGTTGTCAGTTTGCCTTGGCGATTTCGCCGACCGCCGGTTCGTCTGTTTGGCAATTCCCGCCCGGGGCAGCGGCAGCGCGCAGAGGGTAACGCAGCCGCGCGGCCACGCGTTTTACCTCGATGGTAAGGCTGTCGGCGAAAGGGGGGAGTAGCGCGTCGGGAAGCAGTGCCATGCCGTCGGTCCAGCGCCGTGACCCTTCATCCTCGTGGAAGCCTTCGCACAGCGAAGGGTGGGCGTGCGAGATGTCGAGACGCACATAGTCGTCGCGCAGCACGATCCGCTCGATGCACGCGCCGAGGCGGCGCGTGTCGGTCGATGACAGCTCAAGCTCGGCCGGAACCGCACTGCTTGAGGCCAGCCGGATTTCGCGCGGCTTGCGATCGAGCATGAAGGTGTAGAGGTCGTTCTCGACCGAGCACGGGCGGATGATCTCGCCATCGGCGATCAGATGCAGGTCGGGATCGTCGGTGGTCGGATGGCCCAGCACCTCGGCCCGGTCGAACAGCTTCCGGCGGATCGCCGCAAGCGCCGGCGTCTCGGGCGTCACGCGCGTGGCGCACTCGCGGAATGACGGCCGGACATCATCGGGATAGAGCGCGGCAAATTCTTCAAAATTATGGAAACCGCGCCGATTGTCGCTCTCGACATAGCTTTCCGCCGCCGCGCCCTCGGCGAAGATGATCTCGTGGTTCTCGAATTCGAGGTGGAAGTATTCGGCCCGGTCGACCACCTCGACCTGACTGATCGTCATTCCGTTGACGAGCAGCCGCGCCGGCACCAATGCACTATCGATGTAGAGCGCATGCTCGGGCGACACCCAGAGGTCGCGCGCCGGCACGCCACGGGCGAGCGCCCCGGCCGAGATGACAATCGGCAGCACGCTCTTCTGGCCACGGATAAAGCGCGGGTCATAGGCACGGGTGCCAATCCACTTGATCGGCCGCTGCCCGGTGCGGGTCGCTACAAGGTCGCCAATCTTGAGGTCCTCGACCGGCCGCTCGCCGTGTTCGGCGAGGATCAGCGTGCCGCGGCAATAGCACGGCGCCTGATATCCGCTATCGGTGATCTCGAACACCGTTCCGAAGCCGTCCGTCCCGCCCGTGTTTGTCGCGCCGAACAAGTCACCGCTGGAATCGGCGATCATGCTGCCCTCCGGCCCAGCGCCGTCAGTGCCATTGAAACTGAGGACGCTGGCAGCATAGCCGGTGGCGGTCTTGGAAAGCTCGAACACCGTGCCCTTGTCGTTCGCACCGCCGTACTCGGTCGTGCCGAACAGGTTGCCGTTGGCGTCGGCGATCAGGCTGCCCGTAGGGTTGGCACCATCGGTGCCGTCGAAGTTGAGCAGGGTGATGGGCGTGTAGCTGCCGCCGCCGTTACTTACCAGCTCGAACACCGTGCCGTCGCCGTTCGCACCGCCTTCATTTGCCGTGCCGAACAGGTCGCCGCTGGTGTCGGCGATGAGACTACCGTAGAGGAACGAGCCGTAAGTTCCGTCGAAGCTGGCGAGCGTGGTCGGCGGGCTGGTGTAGGTCGGGTTGGCAACGGTGCCGGTGTTGGCGAGCTCGAACACCGTGCCATCGCCGCTCGTCCCGCCGTATTCGGTCGTGCCGAACAGGTTCCCGCTGGCGTCGACGATCAGGCTGCTCTGAGGGTTGGCACCGTCGGTGATGTTGAAGTTGACCAGCGGCGTGAACGTATAGCTGCCGTCGCTGTTGTGGACGAGCTCGAACACCGTGCCGTCGCCGGTCGTAATACCCTGGTAGCCGTTCCCGCCGTACGCGGTCGTGCCGAACAGGTTGCCATTGGAATCGGCGATCAGGCTGCCGACCGGGTAGTCGCCGTCAGTGCCGTCGAAGCTGACCACGGGGGTCGCCGTGCTGGCGTAGATCGGGTTGGCAGCGGTGCCGGTGTTGACGAGCTCGAACACTGTGCCGTCGTTGTTGTCGGTAGCGCCGCCCGCCGATGTCGTGCCGAACAGGTCACCGCTGGAGTCGGCGAACAGGCTGCCGTAAGGGTAGAAACCGTTAGGGCCGTCGAAGCTGGCCAGAGTTTCCGACGTGTAGCTGCCTCCACCGTCATTGATGAGCTCGAACACGTTGCCCGAGTAGTCCGGAGCGCCACCGCCATAGGTGGTGGTGCCGAACAAATCGCCGCTGGAATCGGCGATCAGGCTGCCCGCCGGATAGGCGCCGGTGTCGCTGGAGAAACTGACAAGGGTAGTGAGAGTCGGAACCGCGACGGCGATCGAGGCCGGCGCGGCGCTGCCGCCAGCGTTATCCGTTGCGTCGATGGTGATCGTATCGGCGGTAGCCGAGTTCTCTTGATCGGTCAGCGTCGTCAGGTCGGCATTGACCTGGTCCAGGGTCCCCACGATCGTCAGGCTCGTGGTGCCGGTGTCGCTGATGGTACCGCCCCCGCCGGCGCCGGTATTGGCGGACAGCAACCCGGCGCTGTCGGAAAGGGTAACGGTGACGATCGCGCCATCGTTGGTATCGTCAATGCTTAGGCCGATCGGAGAGGCACTACCCTGCTGCACGATGGCCGAACCCGGCGCGTTGATGACCACGGTGCCGGTCACTTCGAACACCATGCTCGCGTGATGTGAGTAGTCGGCATGTTTATCCTCCTGGTCGGCGCGAGCACCCGCCTTGGCGTTATGAGAATCGTGGTGCCGATTGTGTTTATCGACGTCCCCCGCAGCAGCCCGACCAGGGTCGAGCAGTGAACGACAGATTACTGTAAGGGTATGCCGCCGCGTCGTGTCTCGCGGGGTCCCCCGGCGACGTCCGCGCGATCCGTAAGAAAGTCAAAAGCATTTACAATTCAGCCACTTACCTGTGACAGCGCTGAAATCATTGCCTGATTGCCAATGTATCGAGCTTATCTCAACTCCGCGACAAATTTTCGCGTTAACGATTGTTTCAATTGTGGTGCGACAGAGCTAGGGACCTCTCTGGGCAGCTGGAGGGGGTCCTTTTCGTTGCCTGCCGGAAGCGCGATTACGCGCAATCGGGACGAGAAAAAACCTAACGCCAAGGGGATCGGCGCCCGGTTTCAAGGCAAAAGACTAAAATCGCGTGGGCGTCAGTCTCTGGGCAAACATACGCATAAAAACTTCAGCGAACGCTAATTGCCCCGACCTGAAGAACGATCGCTTTTAACAAGGGGGCGCCTCTATGCCGCATCGCGCAAGCCCGTGTCGCCAGCTTCCGCGAGCGGATACTCCATCTCGCCGCCTACAGTGAGGACTAGCTCAAACGGGCCGTCGAAGGCGGGGCTCAGCAGCAGTGCGTCGCCATCGGTCCACCGGCCACCCCACACCTCAGCGCCGTGAAAACCCTGGCTCAGCTCTGAGGAATCAGGGGACAATGTCATCGTCCCACTGGCCCCGCGCAGCTCAATCGAAAGGATCGCCACGCCAAGCCGGCGCAAGTCGTTGCTGCGGCCGATGTCGATCGGTCTCGCGCTGCGCGACACGATGCGCAGCTCGACGGGACCCTTTTCCAAGCAGAAGCGGTAGGCTCCGTTCTCGACCACCTCGGCGTCGACCCGTTCGCCATCGGCAACCAAGTGCAAATCCGGGTCGGAGGTCAGCGGGGGAGGTTCAAAACCAATAAGCGGCGGGCATTCAAAGCCAGAGCGCTGCAGCAGCCTTCGCCAGACGGTCTCCGCCACCGGACCGCACGTGTGCACCGGTGCGAACCACTCCGTCTCTTCGGCCGAAACAACCCGCCCGTCGTTGTTGAGGAACAGGTCGCGGTTGCCTTCCTCCTTGTAGCTTTCGGCCGGCGCGCCATCGGCGACCAACACGTCATGCGTTTGCAATTCGATGTGATAGTACTCGACGACCCGCGTCGCCTCGTCCCATACCACGGAGTGCCCGTTGACCAGGAACTCCGCCGGGATCAGCACGCCGTCGAGATAGAGGGAGTGGCAGCCAGTCACGTAGAGGTCGCGGCTCGGCACGCCCTCAGCGATCGCATCTCGGCGCACTATGACCGGACGCGAACGCTCGTTAGCCGCGGTGGCCAGGGTGCGCCCACTCCCGATCCAGGTGGCCGGTCGCGCCGCGCCCGACAATGTCGTGACCGCGTCTCCAACCTTCAACTGCTCGACCGGCACCTCGCCTGCCGGCGTCAGGATCATCGTACCGCGACAGAAGCAGCCCACACCAGCCATACCGGCACCAATTTCCAATGACTAAGGCGCACTAACAATTACAGAGCTTGAATCTTATTTCAAGTTTAAGGGAGTTCCTGCTTAAACCGTGGGGCTTCGCGTCATCTTCTGGGATGGCGAGCCGATACCATCGACAAGCCTTCCGTCCAGACAATCGGCTTCCTGGCTTGACGGTGAACTTTGTGTTCTTTTCAAACAGACGTGCCCGAACCTAATAGGTTGCAAAAAACGATGCCGCCTTTTCTGGGTTATAGCCGCGGCGATCGTACAGCTTGGTGGTACTCGGGTCACGATGCCCGACGGCCTTTTGTACGTCTTCCAGTTGCGGCCATTTTCGAGCGCCGTGGTGATAAACGTGGCGCGCATCGAGTGCGCCGAGTACCCGCGATCGAGCCCAATGGTCGTGGCGTATTTGCGCACTACGCGATCGATCGCGTCGGGGTCCATATGCCGGCGTTCGGCGTCCTGCTTGCCGTTGCGGCGCAGCGGCCGAAACAGCGGCCCGTCGCTGTCAGCACCGTGCCCGGCGGCCTCGAGATAGGCACGCAACCGCGCCGCCGATTGCGGGTTGATCGCCAGCGCGTCGCGCCGCCCGCCCTTGCGCATGACCTTGAGCGAGTCATAGCCGCGGTTCTGGTGGAGGTCGCCGACCTTGAGCGCGGCGATCTCGGTGGGGCGCAATCCGACCTGCAGGCCGACCGACAATATCGCGCGATCGCGCAGTCCGGCGATCGTGTCCTCCGCCGGCATGTCGAGCATTTTCCTCGCCTCGGCCTTGGCGAAGGCGTAGGTGGAACCTTCGGCGCGATCGATCGCGGGCCGCTCGACCTCGCCGACCGGATTGCGCGCCGCGTGACCGTGTCTCACGAGGTGCTTATAGAGCGAGGACAACGCCGCGAGGCGCCGGCGGATCGTCGACGAGGCCGAACGCTCGACCTCACGCATGTAGCGCTCCCAGGCGATCACCGCTTTGTGGTCGGCCTGGCGCAATTCCTCCGGTGCGGTGATCTTTAGTGTGCGCATGAAGTGCTGGGCGTCGAGCCGGTAGGCGCGGTGGGTGCGGGCGCTCTTTTGTTTTTGCAGCCAGATTTCTTCTTCGGGGGTCTCGGCGAGCTGGTCGAGCGTCGACACCCGGCCGTGGCCGTTGTCGATTGGCGCCGGCAAACTGCTCGCGCTATCATTCATTTATACCCCAAATTTCTGATCAGTCGACCGTCACATTGAGATGTACTTCGCCACTAGAAGAGGACGAAATGTATTAAAATTTATCAGAACCTAGGCTCGTTCGCGTGTAATAGACCACTTTCCCCTGACCGGTATAACCTTGACATCTATCACCCGTGCCCAATTCTGGATCGAATAATTTTACAATTTCATCACGTACAGCGAGCGTCCCGTGTTGCGGGGGGCTGGACGACGGTTATCGTGGTCGGGATCACATTGGCGCAAAGGTGATAATTAACGTGTCCCCTAATCCTGACGGTCTGGCCAATCGCTGCCTGACGTTGAAGGTGGCGTTCCGCGCTTTGCACGCCTTGAGCCGATGCCGCGATTGTCGCGGCAAGAAGGCACACCAAGGCGCCCACAATGCTGTGTTTCGCTGTTCGCTCCATCCACACCCCCTTGTTCTCTCTTTGTAGCGCGCACCTCGGCTAATCACTTGGCGGTGGAGCGCCAAAGTCCTCAGCTGTTGCAATTTATATCGGTGCGGCGCTGCTAGTAATCGGGATCGCCTCTCCTCAAGTCCTGGTACTCCGTCCGGCGCGCGCTTACCATGCCACCACGGGTGCGGACGCTAAGCGTTACCTGTTCCGACCAACCGCTGGCTTACCGCTGTTGCCGGTCAACGGCAAAGGCTTGAGAATGACGTGCGCGTCCGGGAAGCCGACGATACACCCCCAAGGGATCGCGCGACGACCTAGAGTGACGCCTCAAATGGTTCGAGAAGCACGCAAATCCGATGCCGCTTGATGCCACACCCTGCGCCTGCGGTAGCGGCCTCAGAGCCACCCGCTGCTGTCGGCTAGAGCCGGCGGCGTTTCCGCCCCCCGATGCCGTCCGGGCGCTCCAGCCTGAGATCGAACGAGCGGCAGCACTGCATGAGCAAGGGGCGGTTCAGGAGGCCGAGGCGCTCTGCTTGCGCATTCTAGAGCTGGCGCCGGGCCAGCCCGACATATTGTCCTTGCTTTGTCGCATCTGCCGCGCGGCGGGGCGGGAACCGGCGGCCGAGGCGCTATTGAGACGCATCGTGCGTCTACATCCCGATACTTTCTGGGCAACCAACGAACTGACCCTGGCACTGCTTGCCAAGGGCGCCATCGCGGAGGCCGAAATTCACGCGCGCAACGCCATGCGCATCGCGCCGGAAAATCCGCAATCGCATAATCTCATGGGTATGGCGATGACCGAGGCCTATCGGCCCCAGGTCGGCGAATATCACTATCGCAAAGTGATCGAGCTTTCTGGTAAGCGCTCGCCCATCCTGCTCGCCAATCTCGCCTGGAACCTGAAGCAGCAGGGCAGGATGGCGGAAGCGCGCGCTCTTTACGAAGAAGCCACCGCCGAAGGGCCGGAGCTGCTGCAGACCCTTCTCGGTTGGGCGCGGATGGAGGAGACCGACCGCGACTTCGAGCGCGCGGGAGAGCTGCTCGACCGCGCCGAGGCGCTCGCCCCCGGCAATCCGAGCGTGTTGCTCTCGCGCGCCGTGCTTCATGGCCGGCGACAATCTTATCCGCAAGCCCTGGCCATGATCGCCGCCGCTGAGAGCGAGGGACAGAGCTTAGGGCCGAACGAGCTCCTGGAGAAGGGACGGTTGCTGGACCGGATCGGCCGCTACGATGACGCCTTTGTTGCCTTCACAGAGGGCAAGCAGAAGTGCCGCGAGCAAGGTGGCCTTGTCTACAGGGAGGAGTACGCCCGCCAGCTCGCCGAGCGGCTTAAGCGCTTCTTCACCGAGTCGCGCCTGGAGATGCTGCCGCGCGCGGGCCTTAGAGAGGATGTCGCGCAGCCGATCTTTATTATGGGATTCCCTCGTTCGGGCACCACCTTGGTCGAACAGACGCTTTCGGCTCATCCGCGGATCAGCGCGGGCGACGAGTTGCCCTTCATCAACGATATCGCGGGCGCGATGAGGCGCACGTTTAATAGCCCCTTGAGCTACCCCGAGGCCTTGGCAGAGCTCTGGATGGGCGATCGGCGCGACGGGTTAGAGACGCTGCGTGACCAGTATCTCGGCCGCGTTCGCCAGCTCGGCATCCTCAAGCCAGAGGCCGCTTGGTTCACCGACAAGATGCCGCTCAACGAGACGCATCTCGGACTGATCGCGCTCATCTTCCCGTGCTCGCCCCTGATCCATGTCATCCGCCACCCCCTCGATGTCGTGCTATCCGTCTTCGCCAATAATCTCACCCATGGCTTCAACTGTGCCTTCGCGCTGGAGACGGCGGCGCGGCATTATCTTCTAGTCATGGAGCTGGTCGCGCATTATCGCGCGCAGATGACCTTGCGCTATCTGCCGGTCCGCTACGAGGACATCCTCGATGGGCAGGAGGACGCCGTCAATCGCATGCTCGATTTCATCGGCGAGCCGTTCGACGAACGCTGCCTTCAATTTCACGAGAACCGGCGTTACGCGCGCACCGCGAGCTACGCGCAGGTGACCGAGCCGCTCTATCTCCGTTCACGCTATCGCTACCGTCATTATATGAAGCAGCTCGAGCCGGTGATCCCGATCCTCGAGCCCGCCATTCAGCGTCTGGGTTATGCGATTGACTGAGCTTTCGGCGCCTCTAGCGCCGAATCCCACGCCACCGCCGCCCTCGAACCGGTTCTTGCGCATGCTGGCGGGCGCCACCGAGCATGAGCAGGCCGGTCGGCTGGACGAGGCAGAGGCGCTGTTGCGGCAAATTTTGTCGGAGACGACGGATCGACCCGCCGCGCTCCACCTTATGGGGGTCGTCGCCTTCCGCAAGGGACGGCACGAGGAGGCCGCAGGCTGGATCGAGCAGGCGATCGCGCTTGCCCCAGCAATGGCGCTCGGTCACGCTAATCTCTGCGAGATGTACCGGGCTCTCGGACGCTATGATGACGCCCTCGCGATTGGCCTTCGCGCGGCGACGCTCGAGCCGGAAAATCTGCGCTGCCTGCATAATCTCTGTGTGCTTCATTACTATCGCCTCGAACTCGAGGAATCGATCGCTTGCGCCGAGCGGGCGCTCGCCATAGAGCCCGACCATCCGGGCGCGCATTTCGGCATCGCCCAAGCATCGCTGCTGCAAGGCGATTTCGAGCGCGGCTGGAGTGAATATGAGTGGCGCTTCCGCGTCGCGAATGTGCCTCCGCCGATGCCGCCGACCGACCGGCCGCAATGGGACGGAAAGCCGCTCGGCCGCGGCGAAAGGCTGCTACTGATCGCGGATCAAGGCTTCGGCGATGTGATCCAGTTCGCCCGCTATGTTCCTTGGGCGGCGGCACTCTGTCCCGAGATCGCCCTTGCCTGCCGCAAGGAGCTCCAGCCGCTATTCGAGCAGCAGCCCGGCGTGCAAATCCTTTTCGATCGTTGGGACGAGCAACCCGAATTCGTGGCCTATTGTCCTTTGTCCGGCCTCCCGCGGCTCGCCGGCACGAGGCTCGAGACGATCCCGGCGAAGATGCCTTATCTGCAGGCCGATCGGACCAAGGCCGAGGCCTGGGACGCTCGCCTCGCCGCGGTCCTAACAAGCGGTCATCGCCGCGTCGGCATCACCTGGGCCGGCCGGCCGACGCACGGGAACGATCGCAACCGCTCTATCGCGCTCGCCGACTTGGCGCCCCTTGCAGCAGTGCCTGGCTTGTCCCTGTTGTCGTTGCAAAAGGGCCCGGCGCAGGAACAGATTGGGAGCTATTGGGGACGTGCGCCGTTACTCAATCTCGGTCCGGAGCTCCGCGATTACGGGGATACCATGGCACTCATCGATACCCTCGATCTCGTCGTCACGGTCGATACCTCGGTCGCTCACCTTGCCGGCGCGATGGGCAAGCCCGTCTGGGTCGCGCTACCCTCCGCCCCTGACTGGCGCTGGTTGCTTGAGCGCGAGGATAGTCCCTGGTACCCGAGCGCGCGCCTCTTCCGCCAGTCGGCGGCGCGCGACTGGCACCCGGTCATGACCTCGATTGCCCTCGAGGCGAAGCGATTGCTTGATCAAGAGTGCACGTCGCGGAAGATTGCGTTGAATTAACAGTCCAGTGATGAAGTCGATCAACACGGCTGACTATACAACATGAAGACAATTTTTGGTTGACGCGCACTAAACAACGCTTCCCTGTAGATGCGAGGCCCCGTCAGCAGGTCGTTAACCATAACCAGCGACCCGAGAGCAAGTGACATTAGTTCATGAGGAGAAAAATTTATCGCGATACCGGGTAGAGCTTGATACTGTGTCAAATAAATGAAAACCTTAGCGGATATCGTTGGTTTAATGTTTGTCCTGGCTGATCGTATTTTTGCCAATCCCAACCATCTGGCTCTCCGGGCACGCATCACGGCGGTAAGTCGTGCGGCCGGCTAACCATGATCCGTTTTCTTACTCAAAACCGTCGTCCGCAGTTGAGTCTGCCTTCGAGCGGCAGGGGGCTTAGATGAACCCAATCGACACGACTATCACCCACGGCGTTGACATTGGCTCGGCGGGCTACCCATCGCCGCTGACTATAACCAGCACCGGCGCTGTGGACGTGACTACCGACTACGATGACCGCGCGGTCTACGGCCTTGGCGGGACCCTGGTAAACCAGGGCACAGTCGATGGCGTGGGAACCGTTCTCGGCATCTACCTCCCGGGAGGTGTCATCGACAACAGCGGGTTCATAAGTGGCTACCTTGGCGGCATCAATTTCGGTGCGGACGTCGGCACGCTCACCAATTCAGGCACGATCCAATCCACGGGTGACTTGAGTTATTTCGGCTCCAGCCGCTATGATGTCACGTTCGGGGAAGAGGGCGCGGGCGGCGGCACCCTATTCAATGAGAAGAGCGGTGATATAACCGGCGGCGTGGGGTCCCTGGGCGGCCCCCTCACGGTCACCAATCTCGGCACGATCACCAACGATTTTGGCCAAGGCATCTCGCTCAACTATGGCGGCACCGTCACCGACGCCGGTATAATCAGCAGCAGCGGTCCAATAGGACCCGACGAACGGGATTATGACAGCATCTATTTCGGGGGAACATTCTTCTCAGGTACGCCTACAACCAATTTGCTAAATCTAGAGGCCGGCTATTCGCTTACCGGCGAGGTGCAGGGAAGCGACATCTCCGGATCAACCAACACGCTGGAGCTGACCGGCAGTGCCGCGGCTCCGGTAGTGGTTAATTTCACTCCGACGAGCTTCACTAACTTCAACGACGTCGAGTTTGCGCCTGGCGATGCCCCCAATTACGCCAAGCTCGTACTCGCCCTCCCGGGCGACGTTCCGAGCACCATTACGGGCTTCACGGGCCCGGATGACGTGATCGATCTGAGTTACATCGGCGATCCCGACGGCAACGCGACGGCGGTTCTGAACCCGTTGACCGACGTGCTCACCGTTATCGGCGATAACGGAACGGCGACGCTCCAGCTCGATACGAGCGACGAGTATAGCAGCATCATTTTCAACACGACCCCCGATGGAAGCGGCACCGACGTCACGCCACCTTGCTTCTGCGCCGGCACACTTATCGCGACGTCTTCGGGCGAGGTCGCGGTCGAGGCATTGGCGATCGGCGATCGGGTGATGACGGTCTCGGGCGAAGCGAAGCCGATCAAGTGGATCGGCCGGCGCAGCTATGATGGGCGGTTCATCCGCGGCCAGCGTGAGGTCTTGCCGATCGTGGTGCGCGCCGAGGCGCTGGCGCCCGAGGTTCCGGCGCGCGATCTGTGGCTGTCGCCGGGCCATGCCCTGCTCTTTGACGGTGTGATGGTAGCGGTCGAATACCTCGTCAACGGGCTCAGCATCGTGCAGGCCGAAGCAGTCGAGCGGGTCGAGTATTTTCACCTCGAATTCGAGGCGCATGAGGTGGTCCTGGCCGAAGGCGCGGCGGCGGAAAGCTATGTGGAATGCGACAACCGTCGGAGTTTCCACAACGCCCACGAATTCACCGCGCTGTATCCGGACGATGCGCGGCTGCCGTATTCCTATTGCCTGCCCCGCTTGGAGGCGGGGACGGCCGAGCTCGCGGCGCTCCGCGAGCAATTGTTCGAGCGGGCGGAAGTGTTGGGCTATCTGACCACGCCGGACCCGGACCTCCATCTCGTCGTCGACGGCAGGGTCGTTGCGTCGCAATCGGCCGCTGATGGCCGTCACACCTTCGGGCTCGATGCGCTGGCGGAGGAAGTCTGGCTCGCCTCGCGCTGCGGCGTCCCGGCGGAGATGACGCTGCTGTCGGACGACCGGCGACGTCTCGGCGTGTGCGTGCAGCAGCTCGTCTTGCGCGACGATCACGTGCGGATCGAGATCGCCGCCTCCGCGCCGTCGCTGTGCGAAGGCTTCCACCAAGACGAAGACGGCGCGCAGCGCTGGACGACCGGTATGGCGCGGATCCCCGAGCGATTCCTGCGCCTCTTCGCCGGCGGCTTTACCGTCGAAGTAGACTGCGTTCCGCCGCTGCCGCGCTATCCCTTGCACCACCAGACCGCACCTAGCCCACTTCATTATCCACTCGACTGCGTCGAAACGAGGGAAGCAACAATCCACACGGGTGAATTAGGGCCGCGTCTGCGGTCACCTACGTTACCCTCTGCGGGTATCGCTGCGGGCGCGCACCTCGGCTAACTCCATAAACGCACCGCAACCGGTGCGACCGTCTCGCAGGCATTCCGACGGTAGAGAAGTCGCGATCCCGGCATTGCGGGGATCATTCAGATACAGCCCAAGAACTACGGGATCGCGTACTCGATCCACTCTCATCGTGGCGGCATCGTCCAGTCTATAGCGATGGATTGTACTTACGCCGACCCGCCTCGGTTAGCCGCCAGCCATGACCATTGCAGAACGAGCAGGGTTCATTACCCAGGCACTCACCGCATTCCTCCCAATCTTCTGGTCGGGTTACGTGCAGGTGAGCATCGCAACGTTTGCCATCCGCAGTCAGGGCGGTGCACCGCCGGTCCACCACACGGAAAGCCGGCGTTGCGCACGATGAACAGTAGCCTGCGGGGCGCCCGAGCATAGGGATGATTGTAACGAAATGTATCGCGCTTGATAGGCTTGTGGGCGCCGCCGAAACCTCGTTAACCAAACAATTGCTCTTTTAACAAAAATAAGGCACTGTTTTGGTCCTTATTGGCGCCATTGCTAGGCCTCAAGCTGGGATTGCACTAGAATGACCACAGCTTCTGGACAGGAACAAGTTGCAAAACCGGTGGCGGTTGATCGACTTACGCACCACGAGGTCGAACAGGCTGCTAGGCTGATAAACGGCTTTGGAATTATTGGAAGCCAGATAGTATTTCGAAATTCCATGGAATTATACCGTAGAGCTTATACACTTCTACAAAAAATCAAGCAACAAGACGAGCAATTTTTGAGACGACTGGATAAATTAGCTCGATCGTCGAATGACGAAAGCGCACTCAGATTAATCGAAGATCTAGCGACACAGCCAAATGATGTGGCTCAATGCTTGAGCTTTGCTCGACGTTGTCTTGCAGCATCGGCATTTTTAGGACACTGTATTGTAACATTATGCGGTCGGGCAGAAGCCAAGTTAGCCACGCCGGAGCAAGCCCAGTCATTGCATTAAGCCGACGTACAGGGCCGCAGTAGCTCCCAAGCTCTGTATTTGTTCCTGTAAATTGCACCGCGTTTCGATCGGACGTCAGCTAGTGGGCCTGGGGATAATCCTTGGCATACACTTCCGATTTGTTCTCGAAGGATGAGGTGATCACTGGCGTCGCCGTATACGACGTTCTCGACGGATCTGAAGCTAGCGGTATTGCAGAGACGATGCAGCCAGGATCGCGGGTCGAAACGTGCGACATCATCCCGAGTCAGCGGTAGTCCTGCAGAAGCCGCCGCAGGCCGGCGCCGATCTCGGGGTGCTCGAGCCCGAGTGCAATATTGGCCTCGAGAAAGCCAAGTTTGTCGCCGCAATCGAAGCGCCGCCCGTCGGCGCGGAAGCCGTGAAATGGCTGGTTGTCTGCGATCAGCGCAGCTAGCCCGTCGGTCAGTTGGATCTCGTTA
>Ga0302324_100018328_pt1 | contig 13810 bp, 8 predicted proteins | sample Palsa_T0_1_FD_201949 | JGI IMG/M metagenome (GOLD analysis project Ga0302324, IMG submission 201949) | Peat permafrost microbial communities from Stordalen Mire near Abisko, Sweden - Palsa_T0_1 | ecosystem: Environmental > Terrestrial > Soil > Palsa > Peat permafrost | place: Sweden: Abisko... | reverse complement strand
GACCACGGAGGGCCTACCTCCATCTCCTGCATAGCGCCGCATTGAGAACACACTGGTCATTTCTTCGACCTGCGGTTCTTCTTGCGTTCATGGCGCACCTTTTTTATGCACTTGCTTTTCTTCTTGACAAAGCCCTTCTTACATTTGACCGTCTTAGTCGTGGTCTTCTTTGGTGGGGGTGGCGTCGCCGCCGGTTCGGGCGCCGGATTGCCGAGACCGGAGAACGTCGCGCTGGCGGGGGGTGTCAGGGGAGAGGGTACGTTTGGCGGGCCCTGGCAGACAGAGCCTTCGCACGGCACCGCTGCCGCCGGCGGGTTGTCGCCCGGATGGGGAACCCGCGCGTCGTACACGTCGTAACCGCCGTCGGTATCGCCGGGAACGAGTCCTTCGGTGGTCGCGAAGAAGGCATCGGCGCCGTTTTCGCTGTTATCCAGCAGGAACGAGTCCCGCGGACTCTTGCCACCGGAGATCAGATAGACGACACCGTTCTCCCACTCATATACATCGCGCCCCTGCGGACAGAAGTTGGCTTCTGTGCATTCGACCTTCGGCGCGTTTGTGTTCGTGTCCTGGGGGACGAGCGGATCTGGCGTATCGAAGAAGACACGATCGCCATCGGAGGAGATCCCGCGGCTATCTACCACCCCTTGGTCCTCGCCGGCGTTCTGTTCGTACGTTTCGTTCGGCTGTATAGAGGAGATCGACGCGCCGCCGCTTGGCGTGATCCCGTGCGGCGGACAGGACACGCACCCGAGCGTGTTCGCGGGGACATCATACCGGTAGACCTGTTCGGTCCCAGGCCCTACTCCGCCACCGCTCAACGGATGGGTGCCGCCATTGTTGAAGCCCGCGATCGGGGTGAGCGTCTCGAACACGAGCACCGAGCCGTCGGTTGACATGCGCCCCTCGGCGACGTACGGGGTAACGTTTTTGCCCCCCTCAAAACCAACGTCAGAGGATGGCGGTCCGGGCAGCTGCGTGACCTGAGTCACGCTCCCGCCTGAGGGGCCGGCGGACCACAGATCCAATTCCGCCGGGGCGGCCCCGGCTTCGGGCTTCACGAACGCAAACGAGGAGCCGTCCTTGTTGGTCGCGACGATTTCTCCAACGACACCCGGCAGATACGTCAGCGCGCCAGTTTCGAGGTCGAAGTCATACGTCTTCGGTTCGGTTCCAGGCGAGGCTTCCTGAGCCGGCTCGGTCAGCGCGTCTTCGCTCTGGAAAAACGCCTGCGAACCGTCGGGTGACGCAAACACGTATGACCCGGTGTTGCCGTACACAGTCTCCTGCGCCGGATTGGGCATCCGCAGCGGACCACTGGGGGCGGGTTCTCCCGCCTCGCCCGGGAGCTGCGACTGCGACACGAGCACGGTCTTGGCGCCGTTTTCGCGTACGTACAGCTCCGGTGGATCGAGCGTGCAGTTGTTGTGACCACCGGCGCAGGAGTCCGGGTCGGGGCTGACGAAGAAGGCGCGCGACCCATTTTCGGAGACCTGATTACCCGCGAGCGCCTTACCGTGCCCTGAAGCGGCCGGGACCGCGCCGAACGGGCTCGGTTCACCCGGATACGGCGAATCAGCGGGCAGGACCCCGGCCTCGCGCAGTTCGCCTTCGTGGTCTTCATAGAAGCCCCACGCTTCGACCTGTGCCTCGACATGTACTCCGCTGCTGACGTGCTGCGCGCGCGATGCGTCTTCGGGGAGCAGCGTCCCGGGGTAGGTGAAGTAAACGGTGCTGAAATCAGGCGTGCCGCCGGCGGGCGCCCCCGAGCTTAGGTAGGATCCGCAGTTTTCGATCGGATCATCGATCGCGGGCTGCTCCAGCCACGTGGCCGCGACGAACGGGTCACGGCCGGTGAGATAGAGCTGCTCATCACCTTCACACGGAACATTGGGCTCGGGGGCGAGCGCGTAGCCGCCGGCCAGGAGCATCGAGTGGGAGAGATCCTGCGAAGGGTCGACATAGCCAGCTTGCGCGGACAGGGCTCCGACCGGCTTCCCCTGCGGGGCCGGTGCGAGCGCCCGCGTGCTCCAGCCCGTGCTCGAGCGATGCGCCATAAACAGCACGCTGTCGGGCGAGGGGCTTTCGCCCATCGGACCGGTTCCTTCGAACAGCACTGAGTTTCCTTCGGGCGCCGCATATCCATAGCGCTGAGTAGCGCCCGTGATGAACGGGCTCGTCGTCGCGCCCGCCTCGTTGCCGTTCTTATCCGCCGGGGAGACCTGTTCATAGACACGGCCGTCGGGGAGACCAGGAGCGGAGGAGAAGACCGGGGGGCCTTCGATCGTGGCGTAGGCCGAGGCCGTGGCGGAGAGAGCAGCGGTCACGCCGGCGCTCGCGAGCAGGGTGGCGGCGATCGTGGTGAGGGCCCGTGTCGGTGAAGGCGTACGTGTGCCTTGGACTGTTTTGGGCGCACCACTCCCTTTGATACGGAGGAGGGCACGGAGCGCCGCGAAGATACCGGTGCTGTGCGGCGCCTTCGGTGAGTGCTCTGTGTTGATCACGGTCGTGCCTTTCCTGTGGTTGCCATGGTTGGTTGTGGTGCTCATGCCGCGAAATGCGGGTCGCGGGTTGTCAAGTCGCAGCGGCGGTCTAGGTCACACATCACGCGGCCTCCCGCTCGTGAGGAGCGCTGTGAATGCGAACGCTCCGCGCGACCTGCTCGCCCTTGGCGGTGAGCGTCCATGCGTTGGGCTCGCCCTTGGCGTGACCCCCGCTCGAGTTCGCGAGCAGCTCGAGGATCTCGAGGCGCCGTAGGAGCTTCGAGACCTGTCCCGGGTCGCGGATCCCGGCGTAGTCGGAGATCTGCCGGTTGCTCGCCCCCGTGTGATCCGCAACTCCTTCGAGAACGCGGGCAGTACGGTAGGTCAGGCGCATCGACACACCCCCGAGCGGATCGGTTGCGGTCGGGGTCGCGGCAACGGCAGACGTGACAGGGGGCCTGCGGCGGACGGGAGGCGCGGGCCGGGCCTGCTCGCGGCGCGCTGCCGCCGCGCCCTGGTATGGGAGCACGATCATCCCCATCAGATCCCCCTGCAGATCGGTGAGCGGCTTGCGCTCGCCCCGCAACAGTCGCGCGTAGACGATCGTGAAGGCCGCCCCGACCAGACCCTCCGCGGTCAGCGGCGTGCACTCCGCGCCACGCGCGCCTTTCAAACGACCCTCGTCGACGACCGACGTCAACCGCGCGAGAATCTCCTCGCGACGCTTCAAAACCTCCGGACCACCACGCGACGCCTGCACCACACACACCCGTGCCAGCGCCGGCTCACGGTCGAAAAAAGAGAGAATCGTCCACAGGCCCCCGCGAACCCGCTCACGCCACGCCACACCCTCCAACCCCGCCGCCGCCAGCTCGCCCGCGACCGCGGCAACGACATCCTCCAACACTGCCGCCAAACACTCATCACGGTTCGCGAACAGTTCATAGAAAGTACGACGCGACACACGCGCACGACCGGCGATACTCCCGACCGTCGTACGCGCATACCCAAGCTCCTCGATGCTCCCCACCGCCCCGGCAAGCAGCCGCGAGCGCTGAATTTCCACCACCTGCGCACGCGGCACACCACGACCCGTAAGAACCCCCGCCGCCGGCCCCGGCGGAAGACGGCGTACCCCAGGGCGCGCCTTCCCGCGCTGTGCCCTCGCGCGTGCGGGCATCTAACACCCACCCCCCGCACGGGGGGAACCCGAACAACCCGAACGCGCCCCAGCCCGAAGGCTAGCGGTCGGCCCTAGAGCCGAAGAGAGAGAGAGAGAGAGAGAGATGCATCAGGCTGCTGATGCATCTAGCCTCACGCCGCAACTCTGCGGCGCACATACCCGGCACGTATCTCCCTCTAGAAACCACGCTAAGACATCTCCCTCATGCGTTCGCGGCCCAGCCCTCTCGCTGACCCAACATCTGCCAGTGCACTCCAATGTCAACCACAGACGGGCTTGACCCAACCAGACCCTATGTTCACCGGCGCTCACTCCACGTGGCACGCCGCACCGCCCAAGCTAACCACATCCACGGCTTGCTGTCAAGCCCCCTATGGGGCAGTGCCCGCGGCGCGGTTGGGGCGGTCATCCGTCACGACCGCGGATGATGGCGCCATTTGCCATGGACACACGTGATTCGAGCAATCCAGCAGACCCGGAACCACCGGCCGGCGGCAGTCCGTGGACCGTTGTCATCTCGGCACAGCCAGTCCCCCGAGGCGCGGACGGCGCCTCGGCGACGGGGCTGGCGCCGCTGTGAGGAAGCTGCGCCGAGAGATCGACCGCGACGGTGGCCTGCCCGCGTCGTACCTGAAGCGCTGTGAACCCGAAGGCCGAGACGGCACACGACTTGCTGGCTGCGTCAAGGCTCGCGTCCCCTGGCCCGATGGACCGTGGGGCATCGTCTTCCGTGCCGGCCAAGCCCAACCTACCTTTCGCGCTCTACACATTGGCCTACGGACGGCGACACCCGGCTGGGCTCCGAAAGCCCAGCGTTTACGAAATCGCCGACCGGCGGCTGGCCGAGATCATCACCAGAGACCCTCCCTGAATAGGGGCGCAAGGACGGAAACGCGCCAGGTTTTGCGCCGCGCGGCTTGGAAACGCGGGGAATCCGGTCCCGGGTGGAGCATTCCATCACCGTCGGTGCGTACGGTCGTTGAAATGTCCGCGATCGCCACCATCCGCATCCTCTGCGAGGCCAACCCCTCGCAGGGGACAGCCGTGGTCAACGGCCTGCTCGCGTGGGCGGGGGTCCTTGGCGGCTTCACGGTCTTCTTCTCTGGCCTGCCCGCAGCCGTGGCACTGTTCGTCCCGAGCAGGCCAGCCTCGCTGGCACGACGGATCAACCAGGGACTGGGATGGGGTTTCGTCCTGGGAATGCTGTTTGGGCCCTTGACGCTCTTTGTCTTCGCCGCTAGGATCGTCTCATGAGCGGATTCGGCACCTTCGATCGCTACGACTTCATCATGTATCTACTGTTCGCCGCCGTGTGGGTCGGTGCCCTTGTCGTGAGCGCACCCCTGTGGGCATTGGTGCTCATCATGTTCGCGATCTGCATAATCGTGTTCATCCGCCACTTCGACGAGATCATGGAGCCATAGGAGCTCCTTCGGAGCTACACCGCCTCGTCGCGCTGCCCGTGCTGACATCCAACGTAACCGACAGTCGATGTCGGTTACACCGGGTGTGTGTTTGTGAACAGGACCACGGAGCTGGAGGCTTTGGGCCGCTGGTGGGAGGCGCCGCCGGGGGGACAGATGGCGCTCGTCTGGGGACGTCGCCGGGTCGGCAAGACCGCTCTGCTGGGCGCCTTTGCGCAGGGACGGCGGACCGTGTTCCATACCGGCGCGGGGCGCCCCGCGCGAGACGAGCTGCGCGCGCTGAGCCACGCGGCCGAGCCCGCGTGCGCCAACCAAGGCGCGCGCGACCTGTCCAGGCGGCCGTTCGTGGACTGGGACGACGCGCTCGAAGGCCTTGCGGCCTGCGCCGGCGATGAGCCGCTGCTGCTCGTGCTGGACGAGTTCCCCGAGTTGCTGGGAGCTGCGCCCGAGCTTCCCGCGGTGCTGCGCGCGTTCTCCGATCACGCGCTGGAGCGCACCCGACTGCGCATCCTGCTGTGCGGCTCGGCGGTGCGTACGATGCAGGCGATCCAGGAGGAGCGCGCGCCGCTCTACGGCCGGATCGACCTGACGCTGCCACTGCACCCATTCGTGCCCCATGAGGCGTCGGCGATGCTGAGCGGGCTCCCGGCGCCCACCCGCGCGCTCGTGTGGGGCATCCTCGGCGGCATCCCCCTGTATCTGACGTGGTGGGAGGAGCGGCACACGGTGCGCGAGAACCTGGCGCGGCTGGTCTGCCGTCCGGCCGGTCGCCTGCTGGACGAGGGACGGCTTGTGCTGGCGACCGAAGGCGACACGGGCGGGCTCGGAACGCTGGTGCTCCGCGCGATCGCCGCCGGGCGCACCAAGCACGGCGAGATCGAGCAGGCCGTGCGCGCGGAGCCGGCGCGGACGCTGGAGCGGCTGATCGAGCTGCGCCTCGTCGAGCGCGTCGTTCCCGTGACCGAGGCCGGCTCGCGCACACGCCGGCGCAGCTATCGCATCGCCGACAACTTCCTGGCCTTCTGGCTGAGCATCGTCGAGCCCTACCGGGCCGAGATCGAACGGGGCCTCGGGCCGAGCATCCTCTCACCGCTGATGGCACGCCTCGACGATCACATGGGACCTCGCTTCGAGGAGGCGTTCCGGTCGCACTTACGCCGCCTGGCGGCCGATGGGACGCTCGCCGCCGACATCGTGCGGATCGGACCCTTCTGGTCGGAGCGCCCCCCGATCGAGATCGACGCGGTCGCGCTGGCGGGGCACGGCGAGGAGGCGGTCCTGCTCGGCGAGGCCAAGTGGGCGCGCAGCCTCGACGCCGCCCGTACCGTGCGCGAGCTGCAGCGCAAGACCGGCGCGCTCCCGCGGGTGGCCCCCGCCCCGGGCTACGTGGTGTGCGCCCGTGAGCGCCTGACCGGCGTGCCGAAGGGCACCCTGGCGCTCACCGCCGCGGACATCTTCGACTGACCCGCGCTGCTCGTGCCCCGTCCGGTAGGTCGCGGACGTCAGCCCTCAGATTCCTCAACCAATTCCGAGTTGGCGATCTCCATTTTCAGGTCGAACACGATCCTGTTGTTGCTCGACGGGAGACCGAGCTTCGCGTCGAGGGCTTCATCGACCAGGGTTGACCCGCAACCGGTGGCCTTCGGGACCGCGAACCCACCGCTGACCATCGCGACACCGCTCTTGAGCAGAATCCCGCCCTGTTCGATAGTCCTCTGCGTTCCGTTGTTGCCGGCAAGCCCACCGCTCGTGCCGGTCGTCAGGTTCAGCTCGATCGGGTGCAGGTTCGATCCGACGGAGCATTCGGACCCCAGCAGGGGGTTGACCAGCCGCACCTTGATCGGCAATACCAAGCCCAGCGGTTTCGACGACAACGCGATCGAGCTCGCCGGCGCGGCCAGTTCGGTCACGGCCTCGAGCGGCAGGCCAAACAGGCCCCCGGGGAGCGTCTGCCCCACCCTCGTCAGCGTGTCGCCGTCGAGCGCGCCCGCCAGGTGTTTGACGAACGGCGCCTCTTCTTCGAGCAGCCCGGCCTGCAGAACCACCGTCTTGGCGATCGGCACGACCGTCTTGCCAAGCGCGATGTAGCCACCTTCCACCGGCGCATAGAGACACCCATTCGCTTGCGCGGCCTGCGTCGGGCACTGAGCGAACACGGCATACCCGCCCGCGGGCGCCGCGACCGCCGCGGACGACCCCACACATGCAAACGCGATCGCCACGGCCACCCCGCCGACAATCCGTCTCTTCACCTCAGCCTCGCTTTCTCCCTCGACTCTTCTTCCTCGCCCTTCATACACAGAAGTTACTTGCTATTCTTGCTCCTCGCCCCAGCGTACTTGCTCTTCGCTTGCTTTTCGCAACGCGACCGCTTGTTCTTGCTCTTGTCCCGCTTGCAAGCCTTCAGCGCGTTCTCGAGCTTTTCCTTGCTCGTCAGCGCCTTGACCGTCGTACCCGTGCTCCCCTTTTCTTGCGCCGGGAACCCGGGCGAGGTATAAGCGACGAGCGGCGGGGACGCCGGAGGCGCGATCAGCGACGGGAACCCGGGCGTCGTGAACGGCACGGGTTCGCCTTGCCTGGTGCCATCGACGCTACTCGCCGTCACGCGGTAGTAGTACGTCGTGCCGGGCTGCAGTTCGCCCAACGTCAGGCTCACCGCTTCGGTCGTCGAACCACCGATGCTGCCGAGACCGGTCACCGGACCGTAGTTGCCCGGCGACGTGCCGATTTCAAAGCCATACTCGGTCTGCAGACCGCTCGTTGCGACCGTGCCTGACAGCGTCGCAGAGTTCTGGCTGACACCGCTCACGGGGCCGGTGGCGACCACCGGAGGGGCCTTGGCTTCTGTCCTGAACGTATGGGGTTCGCCGTATTCGGCGCCGAAGTTGTTTGTCGCGACGAGACGGTAGTGGTAGGTTTCTTCTGGCAGTAGACCGCTGGCCGGGAGCGGGCCGACCGCCTGCGGTGCAGTGCTCACGGTCAACCTCAGCGGTGTCGTGGTTTCGCTCGCCGTAAAGGGATCGCCTTTTTCTTCCGTGTCGCCGGCGAGCGCGGCCTGGTAGCCGGCTTCGCTGATGTACTGGAAGTAGTACGTCGTTTCCCGATCGATCGGGGTCACGGTTCCCGAGAGGGTCGCGCTCGTACGCGTGATGTTCTGCGCTTCGCCCGTGCCCACAACCGGCAGGCTTTCCGTCGTGAAGTGTTCGATGGCGCCTCCAAGGGGTTTGCCTTTGTTGGCGTTTTTGATGTTCTCGCTAGATTCGTTTTCCGCGACAATGCGGTAGTAGTAGTGCGTGCGCGGTGTCAGACCGTACACGATGGCGCTGACTGGCAGTTCCACGAATTCTCCGGTAGATGTTACTCCGCCCGGGACCTGGACTCCTTTGCTTTCCTGAAGTGTTGTTTCGCTGGTGGCGTATTCGAAGTGATATTTGGTCGCCTGCCAGTTGGGGTTGAGTGTGGCCTGCAGCGTCGCTTCGGTCAGTGTCAGCTCAGAGGTCGACTCGCTGATCACGATCGGCAATTTTGTATAGGATTCGACTTTTCCTCTGGTCGTGCCGGTTTCGTTTGTCGCTACGATGCGATAGTAGACGGTCGTCTTCACCGGTACCACCTCCACTTCCGCGCTCGTAACCGTGCGTTCGCCGAATTCTTCGGCGGGAATGGTGCCCGTGCTTTCGGCTATACCGATGGTTCCCTCTAGTTCTTCTCCGTTTGCTTCGCTCGCGTATTCGAAATAGTATGTTGTTTCCTGTTTGCTGTTGTTTGGGTCGATCACCGCCGCGAGCGTCACCCACCCCGACCTTTCCCCGATAATCGAGGCGCTCTCGCCGACGACTTCGGGTGGCGCGGCGTGCGTGGTGAATGGCAGGGCCGACCCGGGTTCACTTTCAACATAAGTGTCTTCCGAGACGAGGCAAAATGTGTATTCCGCGCTGGGCTCGAGTTTTGTTACTTCCTCGGAGACTACTTCCCCTTCGTCTCCTTGTTTCAATGGCGTCCTCGAGCCGCCTGTGCAGCTCTCTCCCGTGTTGTACTCGAAGTAGTATTCCGTCGAGAGCGGGCTCAGCTTACCGTGCAGGATCACGCTTTTGCTCTCTTCTTCAGTCGCCGGGAGCGTTTCCGGCGCTTGCGGCCCCGATCCGTGCGCCAAGACGACGATATGATTGCTCCCAGCGTCGGCTACGTACACCTCGTGATTCGCTGGGCTAACCGCAATAATCCCCGCACCGCTGACCAGGACGTCCGGCTTCGAACTGTAGATAGGCGCTTCAAACGGTTCTCCAAATGGTCCGTACTGGGCTACCGATGTACCCGAATCGACGAACAGGTCATCTGTGGCTGGATCAATCGTTATTCCAGTGCCGTGGTAGCCTCCTCCGATTCGAGCGCCTGCCTTACTGTACTTACTCACTTCACCTCCCCACATGACGTACAAGTTGTCTTCGGAGTCCACTGCAAGCCCCTCGCCAAATCCTTTCACTGACACAGATGCCAGTCGGGCGTTTTTGACGGCATCGTTGAACTCCGTTGCGGTCGCGTTCTCAAAGCTTATAACCCACACATCGCCGGACGGGTCGATCGCAATACCGCGAGTTTCCCCTACTTCGAATTGAAAGAGAAATTCGCCTGTCGCGCTGAACTTGTCGACGACGCCCTCACTAGGGTCTTCTACATAGACATCACCAAAGGAGGGGCTCGCCGGATCGTTGTCGACAGCTATACCTTTCGGCGCGGACAACTTGGTCGGTGCTTGCTTTCCGGCCGCTGCCGGCACCCCATCGATTTCGCTGCCGTTGAACTGACCTTCATATTTACCAGCCGAGTCGAACCACTCGACGCGGTTGTTTTGTGTATCCGCCACGTATACATAACCGACACTATTGACAGCGATGCCGCTACCACCGCCTTCACCACGCACCGGCTGCAGCGACAGCTCACCATCACCAGAACCTGGACCACCAAACGTGCTGATGACACCGAGGCCTTCCGTGGCCAGCGCCGGGGCGGCGGAGAACAGCAAAACGCCGGCCATCGCCCCACAGGTGGCGAGAGCAGCCATGATCGTTTTCGAAGTGTTCCTCATGACCGACCCCCTTGTACGTTGCTGGACTTTCGGGCGTTGCTCGACTTCTTAGCCTTCTTTTTGACTTTCTTCTTCTTGACCGCCTTCTTCGCTTTCGGACAACCTGTGGCCGCGATCGGCGTCGACTCGTGGATTTCGGCGCCGTTCTGCGCAACGATCGACGTTGGCATCGTGAGGCTCGATGTGCAGAGGTTCCCGTTCGCCGTGAGCGCGGAGTAGGGGCCCTCGGGGAGGTAGAGCTCGAAGGATTCGAACGGGACGTCGGGGACTGTCTTGAACGTCGAGCTCGTGATCCCCGCCTTGCTGATGAACGTCGCGGCGACGACGTCGACGCGGACACCGTCGCCCTGCAGCACGATCTCAAGCGACGGGAATGCTTCGCCGCCGTGAGAGACGAAGTACACCGGACCCGTCAACTGGACGGGCAGTACGGGCGTGTTGACCCTGACGGTCCCGATCACGGATGGGGCGGGGCAGTTCGCTGGGTTGGCTTCGAACACGGCGGCCGTGCACGCTTTCTGTAGCGTCGTCAGGCGCGAGGGGAGCTGTTTGGGGAGATCGACCTTGAACGAGTGGATGTCCGCCTGCGTGCCCTGACCCGTATTGGGGAAGGTGACCTTCGCGTCGAGGCTCGCGCCGGCAGCCCTGGAGGTCTTACCGGACGTCGAGACCGTGAACTTCGGCTGGAACTTCAGCGCCTGGCAGTTCGTGACCTGGTAGGAGGAGGACTCGACCGCGCTCGCGGCCTGCGTGTCCGTCAGCGTGCCGCCGATCGCCATCTTATTACAAGACGTCGAGTTGAACATGAATTCCGGACGGTTGATCGTCACGTTCACGAGCCGCAGCTGCAACGGGATGCCATCGAGCTCCGTCGGCAACGGGTCGGAGGTGATCGTCAACGCGGACGTTTCGGGGTTGACGCTGATAGCAGAGCGATTGACGACCGTGCCCTGGCCCGTCGTGCCCGAGAGCGTGTAGGGGCCCGCCTTCGCGGGAACGAGGATCGACAGGCCATACGGGGCGCCCTTGTACGGGCCGGTGATGAACACCTTGCCGCCCTTCACGAGGAACGGGTCCGCGCCGGGACCGGTCTCGACGGTCGTTTCGCCGATCTGGCTTTCCGGGCCGCACGTACCCGCGTTCGCCTGCGGTTCTTCGCAGAGCTTGACATGCGAGATCATCCCCAACAATCCCGGGGGAGTGCGGACCTGGATACCGTTCAGGAACCCATCATCATCGCCGCGCCCGAACGAGACCGAGAAGGGCGAGTACCCACCCGCCTGGTTACTTGTCGTACCAAAGCTGAACGACGGGTTGAACTGCTGAGGAAAGCAGTTTTCGTCGACGTCGAAGTTCGATTCGGGTGTCGCATCCGGCGTGAACGGCGTGCTCCACGCCGTCAGATCGGCCGTCGTATGCACTTCCCCACAAGTCCTTGGGTTGGCGAACGCCGCGCGCTCACCACCCTGCAACGTCAGCTGGAACTCCGAGAACGGCAACTGCGGGGTGTTGTTGAACGTGGCTGTGATCTGACCTGTCTGCTGGTTGATCTGCCCGGTGCCTTCGAGCTTGACGACGATCCCGCCTTCGCCTTCGCTTGAGAACTGCGCGAACACACGGATCATCCTGCTGTCCGCCGCATCCGCCGGCGTACACACCCCACCCGCCCCGGTACATTCCGGGGCGCCGAGATACACCTGTCCCGTCAACTGTTCTTCAAGCGCCGGGGTCTTGACGCGCACAGTCCCGATCTGCGAGTCGCGCGGACAACCCCCAGCTACACCCGAATGCAAACCAAACTGTTCGCTCGTGCATACCCCCAACCCATCCGCTATCGAAGGCGAGATCACCGTACCCGCCGGGAACGTCACCGTCGTCTTCTTCACATCCGGCGTCGCCAAACCTTCCGGTTCGGTGTTCTGCGGCAGATTCAGATCGAACGAATATCCCGCCGGCGCGCCCGCTTCCAGCGTATCCGGCAGCACCGACACTTTCGGCTTGAACGACAGCTGACCGCAACCCGTGGCGGTGCCTACCGAGGTTTCGGCCGTGCCCGGCCCCGCGAAGACGCCCGCCGCGCTCCACGGATCTGTTTCGAGAACCCCCGTAAGCGGAGTCGAGCACTGCGACGGGTTCGTCAACAACGGAACACGCTTCTCGAACACCGCTTCTTCCTGGAACTCACCAGTGTTATATTTTTCGATCCCGGCGCCGCCAAATGTGATCTGCGGATGGCATCCTGTGCTTCCCCCTACGCATGCTGCTCCTCCTTGAAGAGTTCGAGCGGCCGCGTCATCCCCGGGGCCATTGTGTTCGGCGGGATCCCCCCAAATCGTGAGCGAGCTGAAGTAGGTTTCGGCACCCGCGGTGATGTCGGGAGCCGTAACACGAACGTTGTATTCACCGCTCGAGAGCACGCTCGTGTCCAGCCGCACCGGGAAGAACAGCGCGTTGAACGCGAACGCGACGGGCTCACCCGGCGCCGGCGCGATGTTGAAAACCGGCACGGTGAACATCAAGCGGTTCGGCCCGTCGGCAACGATGAGGGTCTGCGCTCCGACCATCGTGTTCTGAGGGCAGTGCGACTCATTGACGACGTCGGCCATCGTGCAGCGCGGCATCCCCACCGTGGTGCCGACGAGACCGGGCGGAAGATCGAAGCCGATATCCTTGGGCAGGCTGAGCGGTTCTGGCTCGAGCGTGCAGTGCGAGGGAGTCCCGCCCCCGGCGGTGCAGTGTTCTCCGTTGGCTTCTCCTCTCGGGTTGACGGTGTTCAGGAAGAACTCGTTGGTGAAGTTCGGGTGCCCACCGGCCTGGCTGGTCGAGGCGGCGGCCAGCAACCCACCCTTCGCTACGCCGTATGCGGCCGGTGTATTGCTGATCGTGATTGAACTCCCACCCGCCCCTGAGACGGACGCGCTGCCGGCGCCACCACCCGACACCGACGCACTGTTGGTCAGGCAACTCACTGCGTTGGCCGGCACTTCACAGGATGCTGGAGGAAGGGTCAAGTCGACGTGCACCCGGATCGTGACGATCAGCGTGTCTCCCGGATCGATCTTTTCGGACGTCGTGCAGGATGGAGCGGTCGGCGAGAGCGTGCAGCTCAAGGATTCCCCGGCGCCGACTTCGGTCACTGCGTTGTGGTACGGGTTGTTGCCGAGGATTTCGACCGCCGTCAAGCCGGCCGGCAACACGTCGGCGATCGTGATCGGAGAGACCACCGGGCTTCCCGCCGGGCACTCCGACGGATTCGCTTCAATCAGCTCCTTGGTGCAGCCGGTCGAGGCGCCGCCGACGTTGGTCGCGGTCACCATGATCGCGTCGGCGCCGGTCTGATCGCCAGGCTTGAAGTTCGTCGGTGCGGAGACCGACAGGACCTTCCAGACCGGACCAGTGGTTTCGGCCTGAGCGGCAGCACTGAAGATACCCAGCACGCAGACAGCAATGAGGATCGGCGTGAATCGCTTAAACATGTTACTTCCTCCCCTTCGCTGACTTTTTCGCCTTGGGGGTGAGTGGCCGGGGGCGTTGCAGCCCCCGGCTCTCGCAGAACCGGACGTGAACGTCTCCGCTCATACGGCTCCCACCATCCGGTCGCGGGTTCGCACTAGCTGCCAGTGGGCGAAGAGGT
>Ga0302324_100018326_pt1 | contig 13811 bp, 11 predicted proteins | sample Palsa_T0_1_FD_201949 | JGI IMG/M metagenome (GOLD analysis project Ga0302324, IMG submission 201949) | Peat permafrost microbial communities from Stordalen Mire near Abisko, Sweden - Palsa_T0_1 | ecosystem: Environmental > Terrestrial > Soil > Palsa > Peat permafrost | place: Sweden: Abisko... | reverse complement strand
ATAGTCGCACCGTGAAACTCAAAATAGGCTTCGTCCACCAGAACCGCTGCCCGCGGCGCTGCCCGCGCCACTTGAAGCAAAACCTCGCAGGGCACCGCCGCTCCCGTGGGATTATTTGGATTAGCCATCGCGATCAGGCGCGTGCGTAGGCTGATTCGCGAGAGCAGGTCATCCAACGGAAACGCAGAACCCTCCCCGGAGAAAACCGGAATCACGCGCGCCCCCTCCGCCTGCGCAAAAATCGCATACATGGCAAACGTGGGAACAACGATGATCGCTTCATCCCCCGGCTCAAGATAAGTCGAGCAAAGCAGATGAATGGCCTCGTCCACTCCGTTCGTAAGCAGAACCTGTCCCGCATCGAGTCCCAGAAACTCCGCCACTTCGCGCTCCACCGGCTCGCGCTCCGGATATCTCGCCAGCGCTTCACCATCGAGCGCTCGCAGTCGGTCCAATACACGCGGCGAACAACCGATGGTGCTCTCGTTGAAGTCAAGGCGCAATCCTTGCCGCCCAGCCAGAGGAGGACGGTAGGAGTGCAAACTCTGCACCGCAGCGCGAGCCTCAAGCATAGGAGCACCTCACTCGCAACGATTCAGCGTGTCCACGCAAGCCCTCCGCTTCGGCCAGCGCAATGGCTGGGGTCGCGATTCGCTGAATTCCCTCGCGAGAAACTTCCTGACAAGAAATGATCTGGACGTAATCCAGCACGCTCAACCCGCCGCGCACGCGAGCCATCGCTCCGGTCGGCAATACATGATTCGGACCTGAGATGTAATCACCTGCAGACTGAGGCGTAAATTCGTTGAGAAAAACAGATCCGGCGCTCTGAACCGCCGGCGCCAACGATGCTGGCAGCGTGAGGTGCTCGGGCGCGATGCGGTTCGCCAGTGCAACAGCTTCAGCGAGCGAATCAACCTGAAGAATAGCCCCGCGACGCGAAAGTGATTCGCCGGCAATAGGATTGTTTTTCGTGCGCCGCTGCACCTCTGCCTGCACAGCCTTCGCCAGCGGTCGCGAACTTGTGATCAAGACGCAGAGCGCGTCAGGATCGTGCTCACCTTGCGCTACCAGATCGCACGCAATAAGAACTGGATCACCCTCCTCGCTGACGAACACCGCTTCGGTGGGGCCAGCCAGAAACTCGATAGCGCAATCGAACGCTACAAGCTTCTTGGCGGCGGTCACGTACCGGTTGCCGGGACCAACAATCTTATTCACGCGCGGAATGCTTTCCGTTCCATACGCGAGGGCAGCGACCGCCTGCGCCCCGCCAACGCGGTAGAACTCGCGTACGCCAAGAAATGCGGCAGCCGCCAAAGTCGCCTGAGCCGGGTGCGGCGATACCACGCGAATCTGCCCTACCCCTGCAACCTGCGCCGGAATCACCGTCATCAGCAACGTCGAAGGCAACGGATAGCGCCCTCCCGGAACATAGCAGCCCACCGATTCCAAGGGTCGAACCAACTGCCCCACGCAAACTCCGGGATGAATCTCGCGCTGCCACTCCTCCGGTTTCTGCCACTCACAGTAGCGGCGAAGGTTCTGCGCCGCTTGCGTGATCGCGTCCTGCAACTCCGTGGGTGTTGTCTTCCACGCCTCCTGCAATTCCGCGTCGGAAACGCGCAACGGCTCGCTCTTGCCCAATCCATCCCATCGCGCTGCGTAACGCCGCAGCGCCCGATCGCCATTGCGCCGAACATCCTTCACAATGCGCCGCACCGCCGGCTCAACTCCGGCCAGATCGCTTGTCCCACGCTGCTCCAGCGCGTGCACGAACTCTTCTCTCTTGGCCCCGTCTAGAATCCGCATGCGCATTACATCACCACCTTGTTCAGCGGATACTCCACAATCCCCTGCGCATTCGCCTGCTTGAGCTTCGGAATCAGCGTCCACGCCGTGTGCTCTTCGATCACCGTGTTGACCGCGACCCATTCGCCATCGGCCAGTGGCGCCACGGTGGGATTCTTCAACGCCGGCAGCAGCCCAAGAACAGCGGCCAGATCTGGTTTGCGAACGTTGAGCATCAAACCGACGCGCCCCAGCGCCGCCATCGCTCCGCATAGCATCACGGCCAGGTTTTCGATCTTGAGCCGCCGCTCTGGATCGCCCCAAGCTGCTTTGTTCGTGATCAGTTGGGTATTCGACTCGAGCACGGTCTCGATGATTCTCAAATGATTCGCGCGCAGCGAACTTCCCGTCTCAGTCACCTCCACAATGGCATCCGCCAGCAACGGCGGTTTCACCTCGGTTGCGCCCCACGAAAACTCGACCTTCACCTCCACATTGCGGCTGGCAAAATAATTCCGCGTGAAGCTCACCAGCTCCGTGGCAACGATCTTGCCCACAAGGTCGTCGGGCTTCTGAAAGTCCGAGTCCTCCGGCACCGCCAGCACCCACTTCACTTTACCCATGCTCTGCTTTGCATAGATAAGGTCGGTCACGCTGATCACATCGAGTCCGCTCTCCATCACCCAGTCGAGGCCGGTCAGGCCTGCATCGAGCGCACCGTGTTCAACATACCGCGCCATTTCCTGTGCACGAATCAGCAGGCATTCGATCTCAGGATCGTCGGTCGCTGCGAAATACGAGCGCGCATTGGTGTAAACGCGCAGTCCCGCCCGCGCAAACAGGCTGAGCGTTGCCTCCTGCAAGCTTCCCTTCGGAATGCCGAGTCGAAGTTTCATCGTCGCGCCTCTTCTTCCACCGCTTGCGCCGCCGAGCCGAGCGGCAACTCCTGCGTAAAGCAGGATCTCGACCCCGTATGGCAAACCAACCCAGCACCCAGCACTCGGACGCGAAGCAGCACGGTGTCGCGGTCGCAATCGGTCCACGCCGACACAACTTCCAACCGATTGCCGGATGTTTCTCCCTTGGTCCACAACTTCTGCCGCGTGCGGCTATAAAAAGTAACGAAGCCCGTCCGCAATGTCGTCTCCAGCGCTTCCCGGTTCATGAAGCCTAGCATTAGCAACTCTCCGGTGGCCGCATCCTGAATCACCGCCGGCGCCAAGCCTTGCATTTTGTCGAAGTCGATCTCCATCACAACCTCCTCGTTTCTCTTCATCCGAACCCCCGCCCGCCGCAGAAACAAAAAGCCCGCTGCGCGTTTGGCGTCAGCGGGCTTGGATTTCCTATGAGTGCTTTACTTTAGGATGTTATCCGTACAGCTCCGCCGACACGCTCATCGCATGGTGATGATGATGGCGATGGTGCTGTTTCAGCGAAGTCATACTTTCTCTATCCTAGGCCGGCACACGTCCCTCGTCAATCGTTTTCCTCGGCCAAAAATACAATCACCGCTCAGCTAGTACGGAGATGGCACCACGGCGTCCTCTGGATAGCCCGGCATCCCGAACTCCGGTACGTCCAATCCTTCCTCTTCCGATTCCGGCGAGACTCGCATGCTTTTCACTTTGTTCACGCACCAGAAGACCACATAGGTTGCGCCGAAGGCCCAGACTGCATACAGTGTCGCCCCCATAAGCTGGCACAAGAACTGCCGCGTATCACCGTGCAGCAAGCCGGTCACGCCCTGACCCGCCTGCCCCAGGTACGCCGTCGCGCCAACGCCGTTCCATCCCGTGCCATAGGTGCCATCGGCAAAAATTCCAACGCTCACCGCTCCCAGCCATCCACAATAACCGTGAACCGAAATCGCGCCGCAGGGATCATCGATTTTGAGAACGCGGTCGTTCAATAGCACTCCCAAACAAACTACGACTCCCGCCAGCACGCCGATGATCGTCGCCGAAGTCGGGGACACAAACGCGCACGGAGCCGTAATCGCCACCAACCCCGCCAGCATTCCATTGCAAGCCATGGTTATGTCAGGCTTTCCAAACAGGAAGTACCAGAGCAGCATCGCAGCCGCCGAGCCTGCTACCGCCGCCAGATTTGTGTTCACTGCGACCACGGAGATGCGCAGGTCCGTCGCCCCAAGAGTCGAGCCCGGATTAAATCCCATCCATCCAAAGAGCAAAATAAATGTGCCGGAAACGACGTACACGATGTTATGCGCGGGAAAGACGCGGATCTTTCCTCCGGGACCATACTTCCCCAACCGCGGCCCCAGAATAATCGCAAGCGCCATGGCGCAGAACCCCCCCACGGCGTGAACCACAGTAGATCCCGCAAAGTCGACGTAACCGTGTCCCAGATTAAGCGTGGAGCCGACTTGCGATAACCAGCCCCCACCCCAAGTCCAACAGCCGGAAATCGGGTAAAGGATTGCCCCGATGAAGAGCTCACAAAGCAGGAAAGCCCAAAAAGTAATCCGCTCGCACACCGCGCCGACAATAATGTAGCCGGCGGTCTCCATGAACACGACTTCGAACAGCGTTAAACAGTTGCTGGCACTGTCATAGGCCGGTCCGACAAGAAAAAAACCTTTGCCGCCGACGAAGCCCCACTGCCCGCTTCCGATCAGAAAATGATTAAGCGTCGGAATGCCGCCCAGGTTCGTGGGCGCGGCATTGATGGCCACCGCTCCAAATTGAAATGCATACCCCACCGCGTAATACGCCAGAAAGGCAAACACGTAGGCCGCGAAATTCAGCATCATCAGGTGAGCGGCGTTTTTCTTTCGTACCAGCCCGCAAGTGAGCAGCGCGAAGCCGGCTTGCATGAATAAGACGAGGTAACCGGTATTCAAAGTCCAGGCAAAATTTGTCGCGACGCGCACGTGACCCACATCATCGGCAAGTTTCACAGCGAGCGGTTCTTTGGCCACCTGCGCCTGATACTCGTCGTACGCCTTCTTGTTGGCAGCGTAGTCTGGAGCCGTCTTATCGGTCGGTTCGGCAACCACAAAAGGATTGCCGGCCGCGTCCACGGCCGCAGTCTTGTCCCCGGTGGCTGTGCCCGCCGGATCAGGCTTCGGTCCGTCGTCGGCAAAACAAGGTGCTGCCAGCGCGACCAGCAATCCAGCGGCTAGAATTACGGCCGCGCCAATCGACACTAACGACAGGCGCAGAGAGTCCCTGTCGGCTCGCTTTGTCATGTTTGGTTGCTCCTGTTTGTGCAGGCTGGACAAATTCTCTGGCGGTCGTTCGGGTGCCGCAGCGCCGAAACAACCGCGCCGGTGAATCCCTGGAGGCAAGGGCTTACCGGGGAAGGTGAGCCGGTCCCACGAACGCCGTTGCGGTCGATCGCAGTCCTCTCCCTAATCCGCAGACAATAAAGGTCTGCCTCCACTGAGTCCAATTCATATTTCTTATAGCTTCTATCAGATGCGCCAATAGGGCCCCAGCGAAACACCCGCTCCGCCCCACGTTTAGGCGGGTGCCGGCGCCGAATGGAAGCAATGGTCCTCAGGCTATATAGCAAAGTGCGAGCCTCTGGTAAGGCTTGCCGCCCCAGCCCAAATCGTCGCCGGTCCTAACGCAGCTGCTGGCTCACTGCGTAATCCCCATCTGCGTCAGAATGAACGCGTAGTCGAACGCCGCCTCTTTCAAGCGGTCGTAGCGGCCCGAAGCGCCGCCGTGTCCCGCCGGACTCAGGTTCGTTTTCAATATAAGGACATTGTGGTCAGTTCTCAGCGCACGCATCTTGGCCACATACTTGGCTGGCTCCCAGTACATCACCTGGCTGTCGTTAAACGAGGTTTTCACCAGCATGTTGGGGTAAGCCTTCGCTTCAACATTGTCGTAAGGCGAATAAGTAATCATGTAGTCGAAGGCCGGCTTCTCCTTCGGGTTGCCCCATTCTTCGAATTCGGTGACAGTCAGCGGCAGCGATTCGTCGAGCATCGTATTCATGACGTCGACAAACGGCACTCCAACCAGCGCAGCCTTGAACAAATCGGGACGCAGGTTGAGAACCGCGCCCATCAACAGTCCACCGGCGCTTCTGCCTTCGATCACCAGCCTATCCTTCGAGCCATATCCCTGCGCGACCAGATACTCGGCGCTAGCGACAAAATCGGTGAATGTGTTTTTCTTGCGCATCATGCGTCCGTCGTCATGCCACGCTTTGCCCATTTCGCCGCCGCCGCGAATGTGGGCCACGGCGGCTACCACGCCGCGGTCGACCATGCTGAAGAGATTGGAGTTGAAGTTGATATCGATCGAGACGCCGTACGAACCGTAGCCGTAGAGATAGAGGGCCCCGGTGCCATCCAGTTTTGCTCCCTTCAGGTGGACGACTGAGATCGGGATCTTCACTCCGTCCGTCGCGGTCGCATAGATTTGTTCGACCTGATAGCGGGCGCGGTCATATCCGCCGGGAACTTCTTTCTGCTTCAGCAAAACCGAAGTCGCGTTCCCCATGTCATATTCGAAAATCGATTGCGGCGTGATCGCCGACTGGTAGCTATAGCGAAACTTGGCCGTGTCGTATACCCGATTGATGTAGGCGGAAACGTTGTAGGCAGGCTCTGGAAACTCAATGCGCTTGGATTGCCCGCTGCTCAGATCGGTCACACGAATTTGCGGCAATCCGTTCTCGCGCTCGTACAGGATGTAATAGTTTTTGAAGAAGTCGATGTCATCGAGCATGACGCTGGGGCGGTGAGCAACCACCTCCTGCCAGTTCTGGCTGCGCGGATCGCCGACCGGCGCCTTCACCAGGCGAAAGTTGCGCCCCGTATCGTTCACGCGGATGTAGAAAAAATCCCCGTTGTGGTCGGGGTAATACTCGATATCTTGCTTGCGCGGCTCCATGACCTTCCATTCCGCCATCGGCTGGTCGGCGGAAATGTAGCGGACTTCCGTGGTGGTGTGGCTCCCGGAAATCAGGAAAATGTAAGCCTTGCTGAGCGTTTTTCCGGCGTACACATCGAAGCGCTCGTCCTTTTCTTCATAAACCAGATCGTCGGGACCACCCGTGCCCACCGTGTGGCGATACAAGCGATACTGACGCTTGGCGGAATCTTCCACGGTGTAGAAGATGGTCTTGTTGTCGTTTGCCCACACCACCGAACCCACTTTTTCCGCGTGATCGAGAAGCACCTTGCCGGTGCGCAGATCTTTCACCGCCAGCACGTACTGGCGAAAGCCGGTGTTGTCGGTGGAATAGGCGAGCAGGTTGCCGTCATCGCTTACCGCGTAGGCAGCCACGGCCATGAAAACCTGGCCCTTCGCCATTTCATTCACGTCAAGCACCACCTCTTCCGGTGCGTCGAGGCTGCCTTTCTTGCGGCAGCGGATCGGGTATTGCTTGCCCGCTTCGGTGCGGGAGTAATAGAAGTAGCCGCCTTCTTCGTAGGGAACATCGACGTCGTTTTCCTTGATGCGGCCCAGCATCTCGTCATACAAGCGCTTTTGAAACGCTTCCGTGGGCTTCATCACCGCATCGGTATAGGCATTTTCTGCTTCGAGATATGCCCGCACTTCGGGATTCTTCTTATCGCGCAGCCAGAAATAGTTGTCGAGCAGCGTGCGGCCATTCACCTCGCTCGTCTTCGGCACCTTCTTCGCGACCGGCGGCGCGGGCAGCGGAGCGGAGGTCTGTGCCGCAAGAAGGATGGGAAGTACCGCGCATAACAGAACGGAAAACTGAAAACGTCTCACGCAGGTCCAATGCGCGCGAATCCAATTCATAAAGAATCTCCACGCTTTGCGGTAGAAATAGCCCGGCAAGTATACCGAACCGCCGCCTGTACTTATACGCCTGTCTAAGAGTCCGCTGCCAACTTCGCAGTGTCTCCGCTCACATACTTGATCGTCGCCAAAACCGCTTCCCTGATGGTTAATCGCGGCCGCCAGCCCAGAGCGCGAATCCGCGAACAGTCCAGCAAAATAAACGGGCTATCCCCCACCCAGCCGCGCTCTCCTCCCGAGTACGTGAGCTTCGGATGCAAGCCGAGATGCTCGCAAATCCAGCCGATCGAATCGTTGACCTCGCAATACTCGTCGGTCCCGAGATTAAAGATGTTCACCTTGCCACTCGCGCGTTCCAGCGCGGTTAGAATCGCGTCGATGCAATCCTGTACATACAAATACGATTTCCGCTGACGGCCATTGCCGAGCACGTGGAGGCTCTCGGGGTGCTCGGAAAGCTGCCGCCAGAAATCGAATACGTGCCCGTGCGAGTAGCGCTCGCCCAGGATCGACACGAACCGGAAAATGTAGGCCTGCAGTCCAAAGCCTTCGCAGTAGGCTTGAATAAGCCCTTCCGCCGCCAGCTTCGACGCGCCATAAAGTGATGTCTGGATGGGAAACGGGCAATTCTCAGGCGTGGGGAAAATCTTCGGCTCTCCATACACCGACCCCGTCGACGAAAAAACGATCCGCTTGCAACCCTGCTCCCGCATCGCCTCCAGCACATTCCAGGTTGCGATCGTGTTCTGATCCAAATCCTTTCGCGGATGCTCGGTCCCGAAGCGCACGTCGGCATTGGCGGCAAAGTGGACCACCAATTCCGCACCCTCCATCGCCTGCGCCAGACTCTTGCGGTCGAGCAAATCTGCTTCTCGCGAGCTGAACCGCGGATGAATCAAAGCGCAGTCCAGAAAGCACCGCTGCCCGGTCGACATGTTATCGAACCCAACCACGCTGTGGCCTGCGGCGAGCAGCCGGTCGACCATATGGCTGCCGATAAAGCCCGCCGCCCCCGTAACTAAAACGCGCAATAGAGCCTCCGTACCAAAACGCAATCTGAATGGTTCTGAATGCAGGAAGAGTCTACCTGTTATGCGAGGACGTTTGCCGCAAGGCGATTCGCGTTCCCCTCAACTCAAAGCGGCTGTCGCGCCAAACGTAGCGCAAGCGCAGGTAGCTGGCGAACCAAACGATAAACCCGAGCAGGTCGCGTAGCGGATAGAGCCACGGCGCGCTCCGAACCTCTGGATCACGAACCACCATCCAGCCCACAAGCCACGCCTCCGCTAACCGGTTCAGCACCGCGACCGCCAGCAGAACAATTCCAATCCCCCAGTGCCCCAACCCCGCCGCCGCGAGAAGTCCCAGGATCCCGTACGGCATGGCGAAAATCAGTCCGCTGCCGAAGTGACCCTTGGGCCGAGAATAGCGTGTGGTCTGCGCCCAGCGCAGTTGGTTCTGCCACATGCGCCGAAACGATCCCTGGTTCACTACGTGATCGATCACGTGTCCCGACAGCACAACGCGGTAACCCGTCCTCGCCATCAGGTTGCCGATGGCGAAATCATAAGCAATGTAGTCCCGCAACGCGGTGTAACCGCCGATGCTTGCCAGCGAATCCTTGCGCACCACGGTCGTCGGCCCCAAGCCAAACTTCATGCCTTCGAGCAGATTCGCGACCAGCACTCCCGCCGTCATTTCCACCGACATGCCGATGGCCGTCAGTCCGGAAAAAAATCCCGCCGCATTCTTGCCGCGATACACGCACGTCACCATCCCAACCTTCGGATCGAGAAGTGGCGGCACGATTTCCCGCAAATATCGCGGGCCAACTTCCACATCGCTGTCTGTGGTAACCAGAATTTCGTGCGCTGCGGCCTCTGCCAGGCAGTGAAACGAGTAGACGACCGGATTAGGCCATGGCGTGCCCGTTACCAGTACTCTGCTCCTGATGTGCGGATAACGAGCGCAGACCTCCCGCACGACTTCCAAAGCTGGATCGTCCGCCTCATCCGCCGCAAACAAAACTTCGTAGTCAGGATAATCCTGAAGGAAAAAGCTCTCGATGTTCTCCTTGAGCTGCGCCTCCAGGCCATGCACCGGCTTCAGCACGGAAACCGGCGGTAGGTGCGTGTCCTCGGGAATGGAGCCGGATTGCTGCCTCGCATCCGAACGGAACTTGATTACTCCCAGCAGCGCAAGGCCAAGAAACACGGCCGAAGACGCCGTCCCCACCAGCGCCACGCCCAATACGAAATATAGAATCAGCCCAATCAATTCGGTTGGTCCGCACGCAACAATATCCAGCGAGCTCCGCCCGCTGGCTCTGAGACATCAACTCACTATACATTTCTGGGCTACTTGCAGGTAAGTCGGGCGCCGTCACTGCGAACCTTGACGTGCGCTTGCAACGCCACTCAGTGGAGCGGCTCTGGTAATTCTGTAATCTTTGTATTCGATGGAAAGCACCGCTGCGCCGCCCAGCCGCATCAGGCTTTCCGTATGGTTCTCGGCGGGAAGCCAGAAGCCATTCACCTTGATATACCTGTGCTCAATCTCCGTCTTCTTGATCCAGAAAGACGGATTCCTGGCGGGCTCGCCTTCAATCCTCACCACTGCGAAGTCTTTCGCGTCAACCCAGATTTTTCCACGGTAAAGAAACTTATTTCTGGTTTTCGGCAGCAGGTTAAGCACGTATTCAGGGCCGTCCGGCGTATTTTCGTAGCCCGCCGAAGTAAAATTATAGTTTTCCGTGTTGAGCGCAGTATGCCGCCCGTTCTCTTCGTTGGCGGCTTCTTGCTCGCCCTCCAGCAGTTTGTTGAAGACGTGCTCAATGATGAACTGGGAACCACTCTCGGATACCACGCTAAATTCTTTCGAATCGGGCGCCCGGAAAGTTACTTTCACCACCATCTCAGCGTCGCGATCACTGGGGAACCCGCGATATTGCATGTGGTAGATTCGCGTCCCGCTGAACTGCTCGAGCGCGGCCGCCCGCTGCATATTTCTTTCCTGGAGTCGCTCGGCTACATCCCGCACCGACAAGCGGGGATTTGCGGCGGTAGGCGACAGCGCTGCATCCGCTGCGGGGCGAAGAGTCTGACCCACGCTCGGCAGGCTGCAGATCAAGAGCATTAGCTTGCCCAGCACCTGGCTTTTCATTCGTAAATGCCGCATTGCGTCCCTTTGGATGCTGATCAGCCTCTTTTGAGTCTACTCGATGTTTTGTGCCATATCCGGGCAGACCGGCGATTCCTTCTCATCTTCATTCCCGCTCTGGACCTGCAACTGAAAAACCGTTCCCGCCGGCGGGCTCGGCAAGTTCTCGCCGGGTTACCTTCGTGCCTCACTCGTCGGAGCCATTCCGCTTCATTCAGCTTTGTCGCACACTGTCTGTGGGTCTTAAAATGCCATCATCCGCTGGAGCGAACCGCCGTCGCCAAGGCCGCACTAAGGTTGTATTGCCCGTCCGCGTTCGCGGAACGGATGCCGCGGGCGCCTCCTTTGAAGAGCTCGCCCATACCCTCGATCTCACTCCCGCGGGCACGCGCCTCGGCGCGATTCGCCGCCAGTTGAAGACGCTCGACCGGATAACCATTCTTTATCACCAGCGCCGAATGGAGTTCACCATCATGTGGACCCGACCACTGGCTGGGAACAGCGAATATCAGGTTGGTCTCCAGGCTCTTTCGCAGGAAAGGGAACCTTGGGGAATCAGTCTGGCAAATTCCGGCGCACGGGCCGCGATCACAACCTCGGCCGTGTCTGGAGTAGCTTAGCCTTGGTGAAATCATGCACCTTCTAACCGTGCTTTCAACCAAGCTCTGGTTAGACAACGAAGGACAGGATGCCGCCGAGTATTCCCTCTTGCTGGCCGTGATTGTGATTATCGTGGTAGGCACCATCCGCCTGATGGGATCGAAGTAGGGCGATCTTCTCGGGCAGCTCAATCCATAGGCTATTCAGCCCTCTCAGAGCCGCGCTACCATGGATTGAGACTCATGACGGACTTGAACACGCTGGAACGAACCGCCATCGAAGCCGTCGCCAGACGGTTCTCCGCAACGTGGGAAGAAAGTAGTGATCCGAACCACGCCTCTATCATGGTCGCTGGGAAACGGATTGCCGTTGAACTCACAACCCTCGAACGCCGCGGTGCCGGCCAAAGTAACGCCGCCAAGCGCGATTTCGCCAGGCCTGGCTTGAGGTTCGATAAGGTCGCCACCCGGCTCATCGAACATCTGCAAGCCAGCCTTCGCGAAATCGTGCCGGCAGGCATAACAGTGCTGCTCACGATCACCGCTCCCATCCGTTTGCCATCGAAAACCGCTGCCTCGCTGGGGGAGAAAATACAAGCTCTTCTCAGTCGCGAGTCGCCAGTTCGAGACAAGCCGCGTCGAGACAAGCCGCGTCGAGACACGAAGGACACGATTCACGGGAATCGCATCCAGATTCGACTCTTGCGAGTCGAATCCCAGCTAGCGCCAAAGATGATTGGGTTCGTGCACAATTCCGATTCAGACCCGCTTCTACTCTTCGACATGACAGATGAATTGCTCGAGCTAATCAGCATGCAAGCTGGCAAGCGGGCGCCCAGGCTTGCAGGCGATCGATGGCTTGTTCTGATATGCGCCGCAGGAATCTCATGCTTGGATGCATATCGCTACATCTATTCGCAGCTGCGCACGCCGATCAATTTTACGAAGATTCTCATGGTGTTTGCCGACGGCCGTGTCGGGACGTTGACGGCATGAAACCAGTTTGCGCGCCCGAGCCCACTACTGGCTGGCCCCCGACCCCGATGCATTGAAAGTCTCCGGCGGATCGAAATAACACTGATGCCATAGCGCTGCGTCCGACAATTTGCCCGCCTTCCACTGCTGCAGGGTCGCGAACGGCGCAGCGATCATGCCCCCATCCACCGAATCGAAGATCAGCACCATCCCCGCCAGTTCCTGCGGCTTCTGCTCCAGTTGAGCATAGTGTTCGTCGAGCACCGACTTCGCAAACTCAAGTCTCACCTGCGCCCCAGCGCCTTTCTCCGCCTCGTTGATCTCTTCCACGGAGACGATCCTCACATTCTTTCCCCGAAGCGGCTCCCAATCTCCCGGAAAGATCGCGGTTTCTTCGCGAGCCACATGAAACAGCTCCGCAGCCACAGGAACCGGGCCCGAACTAGTGGGCATGTCCGCGTCCGGAACGCTCTCCGGCATTTCCAGACTGTTGCGCCAAACCCATCCCCGGGAAAGCCCGGAAATGCGAACGTGAACCCAGTCCCGGTTAAAATCCAGCATCTCGAACTCATCGTGCGCGCTGGCTAGGAACAATGTCTTGGCGGTCAAACTTGCCGTCGCCACCACTGGAGTCCCAGACTTCTTGACCGCGACCAGGTTCTTGGGATGCGCCTGATTCTTCAGAACCTCCTCCAGGCTATCCGCCTCGGCTTGCAATCCTTTTTCGTCTTTCGCGGCGCTCCCTTTCGCCTCGATCGCCGGACTGCTCTTTTCCGCTTCGGCCAAACCCCGTGCGACTGACGTCGAAAAACTGCCGCCGGTCTCCGGGATCCTCCGTACCGGCGCCGAGATCGCGGGCTGTACCGAGTCAGCGGTCTTTGCACTCTGCTCCGAATTTGCATCCGACGGCAACTGTCCCGAAGAAGCAGCCGGCGGCGCAGAATCTCGCTCCCGCTCAGGCACCGGCGCCGGACTCGCCGTACTCTCCCCTACTTCCGGCCTCCCCGCACCCAGTTGATCCGCCAGTTGATCGAGAATGTCCTCTTCCAGCCGGCCGTTCGAGGTCAACAATTGATATCCCGATCTGGATGCCACCGGATCGACATACCAGGCGGTAACCTCCACCCTGACCCGCACGATCGATCCGCCCGATGGTGAGGCGCTGACCTCTAATTTCGCCTGGTAATAGCCACGCCGATAGCGATCGAGAGTATGATCTGTCGGGGTTGCGAATCCATCCAGCACGGGAAGACGTCCCGCTGTCGCCGCTTGCATTGCTGCGAGGGCTTTCTCTACCGTGGCCTTCGATTGGGGAAAAGTCCGCTCGAAGCCATTGCCCTGGGCGGAACTATTCGTCACACAGAAAAAAAGCCAAACGGCCAGCCCCGCGGTCAGCACGCCAGAAAAAGTTCGATCAAATCCTGCCCCGTGACGGCTCATCGCTGCTCCAGCTCGTCCCGCATGACCCATCCGTGTTGCCCATCATGCGTTTCCACCCCATACCAGTACGGCGTCGAAATCAGAATCAGTACTTCCG
>Ga0302324_100018324_pt1 | contig 13811 bp, 7 predicted proteins | sample Palsa_T0_1_FD_201949 | JGI IMG/M metagenome (GOLD analysis project Ga0302324, IMG submission 201949) | Peat permafrost microbial communities from Stordalen Mire near Abisko, Sweden - Palsa_T0_1 | ecosystem: Environmental > Terrestrial > Soil > Palsa > Peat permafrost | place: Sweden: Abisko... | reverse complement strand
CAGCGCCTGGACCTGGTGTTGTTGAGCACCGGTCGAGGGCGGCTGCTGATCGGGCGTGCGCTGGTCTCTTCCACCATTACCGGGGAGTCGGAACCGGTCACCTACGCGGCCCTCCACTTTGGGGATCAGAACATCACTGCGGTCGTCAAGCGCTCCCCCGATGTGCTGGACGGCGCGGAAGGCGCCCGGGAACGCAAAGAATACGAAGCCTTCGTGGCTTCAGTGCGGACTGCGGCCGACCACTCCGACATTCCCGCCGTCGTCCGTCTTTTCGACCGTTATTTCGGAGAGAAAGACTACTCGATCACCTCACTGTTCAACGACGAAGAGCGGCGGATCCTGAAGATCATTCTCGAGCCGACGCTGGCCGAAATCGAGACGACCTTCGGTTCGATCTACGAACGCCACGCATCCCTGCTGCAGTTCCTAAGTCAGACCGGTTTGCCGAAGCCGAGCTCGCTCAGTCTGGCCGCCGGGTACTCGATCAATTCCGGGCTGCGTCGCGCGCTGGACTCGGACCCGGTCGACGAAGACTCGATTCGTCTCCTCCTGCGGAAGTCAAAGGAGATTCAGATCGGTCTGGACGAGGAGAATCTCAGCTATATCGCCAGCCAGCGGATCAAGCGGGCGATGGTCCTGCTGCATAGCAAGCCGGGCAACCTGGTCCACCTCGATCGGGCGGTCCTGGTTGCGCAGGCGCTCGGCGAGTTCTCCTTCGATATACGTCTCTGGCATGCGCAAAACATCTGGTACGAGATATTGGAGACATCCCATAAAAAGGCTTTCGGGCTCAGCTCCGCCAGCTTGGCCAGCTGGATGACGCGTTTCTACACGCTGGGCCGCCACCTTGGCATTGCCGTCGATGAGCTGGTGGTTGAGGACGACGGCGTCTTCCAGAACCACCTGAGCAGCGTTTCCGTGTCGGTATAGCTTCAGACCAACGAAAAGGCTCGCTTCGATCGGAAATGCTCTAAGGCCTGCCGGTCAGGCGGAGGGCAAACAGGCCTGCGGGGTCGACATACGCCCCCTGCCAGCGGGCGGCGAAGTGGAGGTGCAGACCGGTCACCCGTCCGGTCGCTCCGCTCAGCCCGAGGCGCTGTCCCTTGCCGACTCCGGCGCCTTCCGTGACATCGACCCGGGAGAGGTGCATGTAGATGGTCATGAATCCCTGGCCATGGTCGATCACCACACAATTTCCCTCGTAGAAGAGTTTTCTGGCGAGAATCACGCTGCCGGAGTTCGCGGCGGCAACCGGGGTTCCCGAGGGTGCACGAAAATCCATACCGCGGTGGATGCTGGCAAGCTTGCCATTAAAGGTGCGACGGGTCCCGAAAGAGTCGGTCGCTTGGGCCTGCACCGGTTTGGCAAAGTCTCCAGACCATTCCGGCTGGTTCGCGCTATGGGCGAAGGTGCGGTCCTTGACCGCTTGGTCTTCGGCAATCTGCTTTTGGGTTAGGGCATCCGGAGCGACAAAGTTCTCCGCAACCTTCAAGGCTGCGGTATGGTAGTGGGCTGCGGCCACTTGCAGTGGGCGGGTGGTATGCAGGATTACGCCTGCCGCGGTCGTGGCTTCGATATCCAGCGGATAGCTGCCCGGCGCAGTTTCCACATCCACTCCCGCCAGAGCGTACCAGGTTTCAGCGGCGCCGTCGGATTTGCCGGGAAAAAACAGAATCTGGCGGCCAATCCAGGTAGCTTTCAAGGCGGAAGCCTTGCCCGCCAGTTTCACTGTCAGCAGAAATGGCGAGCCATTCACCAGCGGGACTGGCATGACGACAATGCTGACCAACGGAGGATTCCCCTGAGCGTTTGCCTTGGGCGCTACCGCGATGCAGGCCAAACCCGCCTCAAGCCCAGCTGCCAGCAAGAGGCCTGCCAACCAAAGGGGAGCGTCGGGCCGGGCCAAGGCCCCTGCAGCCGGCATGGTCCGGCTTTCAGCGTTACCACACACGGCAGGATTGTTCGGGATACATGGGCGTGCCTTTCTTGCAGCTGAAGGCAGCGCCAAACTCGGGCATATTTCTAACCACGCCGTTGACCCGGATGGGATCGGGAGAATGGGGATCGGTCTGAACCCCCAGGCGCACCATTTCTGGCCGGTCCGTGGAGCAGTAGTTCTGCCCCCAACCCAGGAAAAACTGCTGTGCCGGGCTGTAGCGGTCCACTTTTGGCGCAGCATCCATTCCAGCCGAATCGGCCAATAACGCCACCCAGGCGAGACGGATGCCCCCGTTGTCCGCGGTGTTTTCTCCCAGAGTGAGTTTGCCGTTCACGTGCAGGTCGTCGACCGCGACGAAGCTATCGTATTCCTTCACCAGGCACTCGGCCTTGTGCTCAAACTGCTGGGCGTCGGTCGGAGTCCACCAATCGGAGAGATTGCCTTTGCCGTCGAACTTGCGGCCTTCGTCGTCGAAGCCGTGGGTGAGTTCGTGACCCACAATCGCGCCAATGTGACCATAATTGGTCGCGTCGCTGGCGGTCTTGTCATAAAAAGCAGGTTGGAGGATACCGGCGGGAAAGTTGATGTCGTTCATGCTGGGATCGTAATAGGCATTGACGGTGGGCGGACTCATGCCCCATTCGTCGCGGTTCACCGGCTTGCCGATTTTGTCGAGGACATAATCCACCTCGAATGCCCGGGTGCGGAAGGAATTGCCGATTGCATCGCCGGGCTGAATCTCCAGTCGTGAGTAGTCACGCCATTTGTTGGGATAGCCGATTTTGTTGGCGACGGCGGCGAGTTTTTCTTTGGCTTTCACTCGTGTCGCCGGACTCATCCAGTCCAAAGTATCGAGGTCCTTTTCCATTGCAACCTCGATCTCCTTCACCATTTGCCGCGTCTTTTCCTTTTGCTCAGGCGAGAAATATTGCTGGACGTATAACTGCCCGAGAAGCTGGCCCAGGGAGGAGTCGGTGGCCGCCACACAGCGCTTCCAGCGGACCTCCTGTTCGGGCGTCCCGGTCAATTTGCGACCATAGAAGTCGAAGCTCTCATCGTCGAATGCCTTGGGCAGCCGCAGCGCCTCGGAGTCGATCAACTGCAAGCGCAGATATGTCTTGATGGTTTCAAGGTCGGTGTCGGCAATGGTGCGGTCGAGCGCCTGAAAGAAGGCGGGAGACGCGACATTGATGTCCTCGATCGCAGGTGCCCCGACTTGCTTCAAGAAGGAATCGAAGTGCAGCACCGGCGTGGCCTTGGCAAAGGCTCCCACCGGCATCAGGTGATACACGTTCTCCGGTTCGCGCCGCTCGACGTTGCCCATGGAGGCCTTGGCGAGTTCGGTTTCTAGATTCATAACCTGCTGAGCATTCTTCGCCGCCTGGGCGTCCGTCTCGCCGAGAAGCCTCAGCAGATTGGCCAGATGCTGGACGTATTGCTTGCGCTGTTCTTCACTCTTGGCATCGGTGCGAAAGTAATAGTCCTTCTCCGGGAGCCCAAGGCCGCCCTGGTCAATGTAGGCGATCTGCCGGCTGGCGTTCTTGTAATCCTGCTGCTCGCCAAAGGAGAGGAAAGCGCCGACTTCCAGGCGCTGGAGGTGGGCGAGCTCGTCGGCTAATTGCTCCTTGGTCGCGAGCGCCGCGATTCGATCCAGCTCGGGCTGAATTGGAGCAAGGCCCTTCTTTTCGATGGCCTCCTCGTTCATGCAGCTGGCATAGTAATCGCCGAGCTTTTGCTCGCTGGAAGTGCGATTGGCGCCCCCCGCTCCCACTTTGTCGAGAATCCCGTGCAGCGCCTGCAGATTGAATTCATAGAGGTTGGTGAATTGATCGAAGTTAGGCAGATCGCTGGGAATCGGATGCAGCTTGGAGTAGTTGCCACAAGCGTACTTGTAGAAGTCCTGGCAAGGATCAGCGGCAGCGTCGATGGCGTTCTTGTCGAAGCCGGGCAACGGTTGATAGTCAGCGGCCGATGTCTGGGCGATAGCTGAGGGCAAGATGGTTAGCAACAGCGCGGCGGCTGAAAGCGAGAATGCGCGAAGCCAGGACATAGGTCTCCTTGAACCCGTTCATCAGGTAAGCAGTTCTCAGGCTAGCACTGCTCGCGGTACCCGAGATAGCAAGCTAAGCCAGGGTTTCAGCCTGGATCCCTGATTCAATTTCGTGGTAGTAAAATACGGCTTCGGGAGTCGAGTGCCGAGCTGATCGCACGAACGAATTCTGCTATCCTCTTGCTTTCCTGTTGTCTGTGGAGGAAACACCGCTCATGCTATTCCCTATGCGCCTGAGGCTGTGCGCGCTGCTGCTGACTGCCGTCCTGCCGGCAACGACCAATTCCCAGGCCGCCGGCCAGCCGAAATCCCCGGCCGCCGATCTCCCCGCCTGGGAGCAACCGCAGCCGGCGATTGAGAAGATCGAGCTCAACGCCTACAGCCGAATCCGGGAAGAGGGGCTGCAGCACTCCCACATAATGGAGTATGCTTCGGCGCTCGCAGATGGGATTGGGCCGCGGCTGACCGGTTCGCCCAACCTGGCCAAGGCCAATGCCTGGACGCGCGACCAGCTGACCGCCATGGGTTGCGTCAATGCCCACCTTGACGATTGGGGCGAATTCGGTATGGGGTGGCAGCAGCTGAATACCTGGGTGCGCATGACCGCGCCCGATACCGCCATTTTTAATGCCCAGGCGACGCCCTGGTCGCCGTCCACAAATGGCCCGGTAAGCGGTCCAGCGATATGGGTCAGTATTCAGGATGAGAAAGACTTCGATCAATACAAAGGCAAGCTGGCCGGCAAGATCGTCTTCCTCGGCGAAATGCGTGAGGTCCCGGTCCCCGACAAACCTTTCTTCACCCGCTATACCGATAAGGAGCTGGATGATCTGGCGAACAACGCCGCGGCTGGCCCCAGCGCCGACTATCAGACGCGGCTGAAGGCCTACATGAAGCGGTATGAGCTGGCCGACAAGATTCCTCAGTTCCTGGCCGAGGAAAAGGCGCTAGCGGTGATTCGACCCAGCCGCGATGGGCAAAATGGCGGCGGGACGGGAATCCTCTTCGACGACAACGGGGCAGCGCTCGGCCGCAAGCCTTACCTGCACGACGGTAGGGTCAAGCTGCCCGTCATCGTGGCCCAGATCGAGAGCTGGGGACGCGTTTACCGACTGCTCCATGCGCATGTTCCCGTGACCATCGAGGCCAACGTCGAAACGAAATTCACTGGCGACCATGAGCACGGATTCGACACCGTCGCCGAGATTCCGGGAACCGACCCCGAGCTAAAAGACCAGGTGGTGATGGTCGGCGGCCATCTCGACAGCTGGATTGCTGGCACCGGGGCAACCGACAACGGGGCTGGGACCGTCGTCGCCATGGAGGTCATGCGAATTCTCACCGCGCTCGACATTCATCCCCGGCGGACAATCCGGATCGCGTTATGGACCGGCGAGGAGCAGGGGCTGTTCGGTTCCCAGGGCTACGCCAAGGAGCACTTCGGCTCGACTCCCGAGGGCACCGATCCTGAACAGTTGAAGTTGCCGTCTTTTATGCGCACGCCGGCCGGCCCTCTGGCGCTGAAGTCGGAGCAGAAGCTGATCTCCGGGTACTTCAATGTAGACAACGGAACCGGCAAGATTCGCGGCATTTATCTGCAACAGAACCTGGCGGTTGGCCCGATATTTGAGCAATGGATGGCGCCGCTCAAAGACCTCGGCGTCACCACCATCACCGCCCAAAACACCGGCGGCACCGACCACCTTTCTTTCGACGCCGTCGGCATTCCCGGCTTTCAGTTCATCCAGGACCCGATGGACTATGACTCCCGCACTCACCACTCCAATATGGACACCTACGAGCGGCTGCAAGCCTCCGACCTTAAGCAGGCGGCCACGGTGGAGGCGATCTTTGTCTACAACGCCGCGATGCGCGATCAGATGCTGCCCCGCAAGCCCTTGCCCCATCCGGAATTGAACAAACAGAAGGATGCGCCGCTGCCGAACTTGTTCCTCGGCGCAGAGCCGCCGCCGGCAAAGTAGCCGGGGTACTCGGCTGTCGCTCGAGACGGACCGATTCAGGACATTCTCCCTGCGTCCCTTCTGGTTCCCTGCTCAGCAACCAGCGGGCCATTCAAATCGCTTAGAATATGGCGAAGGTTCGCTAATCATTATGAATTCGTCACTTGGTCCGGCAGTTACTTCGGTTTTGGTTCGATTGCCTGACGGCGTCACCAAGGACTTCCCCCGCGGCTCGACCGCTTTCGATATTGCCAACAGCATCTCGCCGCGCCTGGCCGCGGCTTCGGTGGTGGCGAAGATTCGTCCTCTGCGTGCGGTCGAACCTGCCGCCCCTTCGACCCCCGGCGGGGAAGACAGCAATTCCGGCGAGGCGGCGATGTATAGCGCCGCCGATCCAAGGGCGGAGCGGCTGATTGATCTCCACACCCCACTCCAAGGAGACGTGGAGCTGCAGTTGCTGCGTGAAAACAATGCCGAGTCGCTGAGAGTGTTGCGGCATTCGGCGGCACATGTGATGGCCGCCGCCGTCCTCGAGCTTTTCCCCGAGACCAAGCTCGGCCATGGCCCGGCCACCGATGCGGGATTCTTTTACGATTTCTATCGGCCCACTCCGTTTACCCCCGACGACCTGAAGGCCATTGAAGCGAAGATGGCCGAAATCGTGGCGCGGGACGAGCGGTTCCGGCGCGAATATGAGGATCGCGAGGAGGCTCTGAACCAGTTTCGGGATTCGGACGATTTCATGAAGCTGCACTTTGTCGAGCGCTTCACCAAGCCGGACGAGATGATTTCGCTTTACCGCAACGGCAAGTTTGTCGATTTCTGTCGCGGGCCGCACGTGCCGTCGACCGGCCGGGTGAAGGCGTTCAAGGTGTTGAGCCTGGCCGGCGCCTACTGGCTGGGGGATGAGAAAAACCCGCAACTACAGCGGATTTACGGGACTGCCTTCTTTTCGCAGAAGGAGATGGACGCCCACTTCGCCCGGCTGGAAGAGATGGCCAAACGCGACCATCGCCTGCTGGGCAGGCAGCTCGACCTGTTCTCGATCCAGGAGGTCGCCGGTGCGGGGCTCATCTTCTGGCATCCCAAGGGCGGCATCATTCGCAAGCTCATGGAAGACTGGATGCGGGAAGAATGTATCCGTCGCGGTTACTCAATGGTCTTCACCCCGCATGTCATGCGCCGAGATCTATGGAGGATCAGCGGCCACGAGGGGCACTATGCGCAGAATATGTACACTCCGATGGAGTTGGACGACGCCGAGTACCGGCTGAAGCCGATGAACTGCCCCGGCCACATTCTGATCTATAAGAATTCGCCGAAGAGCTATCGCGACTTGCCGGTGAGGCTGGCCGAGTTGGGGAACGTCTATCGCTACGAGCGCTCCGGAACGATGCACGGGCTGCTGCGAGTGCGCGGCTTCACCCAGGACGACGCCCATATCTTCTGCACCCCGGAGCAGGTCGAAGATGAGATGGCAGCCTGCGTCGACTTTGCCCAGGCGGTGCTCACCACCTTCGGCTTCAAGGAGTTCAAAGTCGAGCTGTCGACCTGGGACCCGAAAGACAGCAAGAGCTATGATGGCGATCCAGAGCGGTGGGAGATGGCTACTCATGCGCTGGAAAGCGTGCTCCAACGGAAAGCGATCCCCTACAAGACGATCCTTGGTGAAGGCGCATTCTACGGCCCGAAGATCGATATCAAGTTGGTCGATGTGCTGGGACGGCTTTGGCAATTATCGACCGTGCAGTTCGACTTCAACCTGCCGGCACGCTTCGATCTCGAATACGTTGGCGAGGACGGCGAGCGCCACCAGCCGGTGATGGTGCATCGCGCCCTGTTCGGCTCGATTGAAAGATTCTTCGGAGTGCTCATCGAACACTATGCGGGAGCGTTTCCATTGTGGCTGGCCCCGGTCCAGATCGGATTGGTGCCCATCAGCGAACGCCATCACCAGTACGCGGAAAAAGTACAGAAGCAGTTACAGAAGCACGGCTTCCGCGTGGAACTGGATGGACGCAACGAGAAGATGAATGCCAAGATTCGCGACTTCACCATGCAAAAGGTGCCGTATGTGCTGGTGATGGGCGACAAGGAAGAGGAGAACGGCTCAGTCAACGTGCGGGCGCGTGGCCAGGGAAACTCGGTCGCCGTGCCGCTCGCTGAATTCCTGACCAGAATTCAGGGGTTGGTGGAGAGCAAGTCGACCGAGCTGTGAGCAGGGAGAAACTTCCCCGGGCTCGAAACATGCTAAGAACGCTGCACATTCGCTAGCCCTTCGGCCTGACCCCGTGCTTTGACTTGAGCAGGGTCTCATAGTCTTTCTTCGTCTGGTTGGCGTAGGCTTCGGCAAACTCCAGGATCGCTTCATCGAATTTCTTGCCGTTGCCGATGTAGCCCTCGATAACCCGGGCGTCGCCGGAGCGGGCGTGGCCGCGGGCGAGGAGTTCGCCGCAGACGGTGGCATAATCGACGATCCCCTGACCTCTGAGTTCGTTGAGACTGAGCGAGCCCTTGTAGTCGTTGAGCTGGCGGACCAGGTAGTCGCGGTTGCCGATGGTCGTCCAGCCAAGAAAGGGGTCAGACTGAAGTTGCATGGCCCGTTGCCCCTCGGCGACGCGCTGGCCCTGATGTCGCGCTCCCGTTTGCCCCAGGTATGGTTCGTAGGCGGAATTGGGTTCCTCCTTGATCTGCAGAAAAAGTGGATCGCCGGGGCCGTTTCCCTGGAAGTAGATGACATAGTCGCGCAGCCCGACGCTGCCCGTGCCAACTACCTTAAAGGCCACGTCGATGGGTTCATACTGAGCAAGAAAGTGACGGCGCTCCGGTAGCAGCGTCTCGCTGTATTCCTTGAGCGAGGCAATTACACTGCGCGCCACCGCCCCGGTGACCCGGCCGAGCATGGGCTTGTCTTCCTTGAAGATTCGCGCTCCCTTGAATCTCGAGCTGCCGGTTGCTGGAACGGTAAGCATCTCGAGGTTGCGTAGCGGCGTCGCGCGTTCGGCTTTCAGCAGGACTTTCGAGACCGGCTGCACACGCTGCAGCCGATGGACCTGATACCGGGCCGCATCGATGACCGGCATCTTTGCCAGCAACCCGATCATCTGCCGGTAAGACGCGACCAACCTAAGTACGGCAGGTTCACGCTGTGAGGCTTTGCTGCCGACTTCGATGCCGGCGAGAACCAGGCTGGTGGCGAGCCGCTTCAGGTCCCACTCGAAGGGACCCTTGGTGGTTTCGTCAAAGTCGTTGATGTCGAAGACCAGTCGTCGGTCGACGGCGGCGAAAGCGCCCAGGTTGCGCACGTGGGCATCACCGCAGATCTGGCAAAAAATACCGGTGTTGGGATGGCCGGCGAGATCGTAGGCCATAACCGGCGCCGCGCCGCGAAAAAAACTGAAGGCCGAAGCCGTCATCAGCCGATATTTCAGCGCGATCAAGGCGGGAATGCGACCGCGCATTGAAGCTTGCAGCAACGCGATTGGATTCCGCGCTTGGATGTGGAGTTTTCCGTGTGACTGGCGGGGCAGCTGCTTACGCCGCAGCTGACCTTGCTGGCGGCGCTGCTGAGGGGTGGGGAATATCATCGTAAGCTCCGTCTTGAATCATCGGTCACGATACACGAGGGTAGAATTCATCGCAAATTCACAATTGCCATGGCGCACGGAAGGCTTGCCCCAACTTGCCGTGCCTGCTTCCGGCCAAGCTCCAGAGGTTAAATCGAGGCCGCCGTGATGGCCTGTTCGATCTCGCTGTACTTTGCGGGGGAGAGCGGGGGCATCGCGCCCGATTGCGATGCGACCCATGAACCCCATCGGTTCCCGGCTTCATTGAGCACCGGCAAAGGCGCGCCCTTGAGGTAATAGGTGGTGAGGGCGGCAGTGAAGGCATCGCCGGCCCCGATGGTGTCGGCCACCTGTACGGGCACCCCGGGATGCTGGTCGAAGGCTTCCCGGGCGACCAGCAAACTCCCGCTGCCGCCCATGGTGATACAGACCAGTTGGAGTGGAAATTCATCGAGCAGCCGGCGGGCGCCGCGGCGAAGCAAGCTGGCGTCGGGCACCGTTTCTGCCGTGGACCTGGACTCATCTTCGCCGAGCTGGAGCAGCTTGAGGACCTCCGGCATCTCCGCGTCGTTGAGCTTGAGAATGGTCGCGAGGCTGAGGGAATCTTCGATCACGACGCGGGAGTAGAAGGGCTTTCGTAAGTTCACGTCAAAGACGCGCAGGCAATCGCGGCGGGTCGCTGCCAGAAAGGCGTGAATGGTTCGGCGAGAGACCGGCTCCCGCTGGGCGAGGGTACCGAAGCAAACCGCGTCGGCTGCCGCGGCAAGCTGCTTCCATTCCGGAGTGAACTCCAAAAAATCCCAGGCGACCGGCTGGTGGAAGACATATTCAGCCTGCCCTTCCTTCAAGCTGACGGAAACCGAGCCGGTGGGCTGGGTGGAATCTGTCTGCAGGGAGTCAAGATCGGCCGGCAAGGATGCGAGCAGCGTCCGGGCCTCGCGGCCGAGCGCATCGTCGCCGAGGCGGCTGGCGATAACCGCGCGATTGCCGAGGCGGGCCGACATAACCGAGAAATTGGCTGGACCTCCGCCCAGCTGTTTGCCCTCGGGCAACATGTCCCAAAGCAGCTCTCCCAGTCCCACAATCGTCTTCGGCTGGGTGGTCACCTGCCTGCCGCCTTTCCACCGACCGCAATCACGTGCTGCATCTCCAGATATACCGCATTTGTCCATCCAAAGCCGACAACATTCATCTTGTAGCCGGTGGCGACTTCCACATTGGCGGTGCCGATGACCACGTTGTACTTTTCTCGGATGGTCTTGTCGTGAGCGAAGCCCTCCTCGATGGTCTTGCTGAATTCTTGCGAGGTGCGAACGGCGTCGGCCGCGTCTCCGGAGAGCACCAGCCCGTCGATCGCAATCCAGGAGGCGGGCGCCCAGCCAAACGGCAGGTCCCATTGGGTGCCGGAATTGGTATCGCTCATCGCGATGCCGCCGGGTTGTTCCAGCAGCTTCAGATTCTTCTCCACCGCCGCGGTCTGAGTGGAATCGGCGACTCCGGCCCAAAGCGGATAAAAGGTAGTGATGTAGTTGTAGCTCGATTGCTCTCCTTTTTCGAAGTCGTAGTCGAAATACATCCCCTTCGCCGGGTTCCACAAATACTTGTTGATGGCCGCCTGCCGCGCTTCGGCGGCGGCGTTCCATTTTGTGGCTTCGCCAGCTTTGCCCAGACTGCTAGCCATCCACGCCAGGTCCCGCTCGTATTTGTAAAGGAGACTATTGAGGCAGATCGGGGCATAATGATGAGTTGAACCGTCGAAGGGGCCGAAACGGAACGAAGGATCGAAACCGGACTCGCGCATCGCCCGGTCGCCCTTGTAGAAATCGGCCGTCAGCCAGTGGCCTTCCACATGCGCACGGGCGCATACCTTGGAAGAGCGCGGGTCGCAACTCAGGTTGGCCAGCATCGCTTTCTGTTTTTCGGTCGGATTCTCCGGCCCGTCGATCAGGTAATCCGTCTTCACTTCGGGGTGCGCCAGCAGCCAGCGGATCACGTCGGGATAGTAGGAGCTATCGTCTTCCTGCTCAGGAACTGGCCCCTTGCCGATGTCGTAGTAGCGCGCCAGCCCGGTGTCTCCCGCTTGATGAATGCTGCTGGTCCAAAGCCCATGATCGCGCTGGGCATAGTCATAGGCGCGGGCCAGCCATAGCTTTGCCTTTCGCCGCGACGCCGCATCGGGGGCAGCCTCGTATACGGCGCGAATCATCGAGCTGAGAAATGGCGGCTGCGAGCGAGTGAAATAGTACGTCCGGTTCGCATTCAGGATGCCGCCATAGTTCTCGATCTGATAGAAAAAGTTCTCCACCATTCCCCGGGCTAGGCCAAGTTTTCCTTCGCGAAGCAGGCCGAGGATGATGAAGTAGCTATCCCAGCCGTACATCTCATTGAAACGGCCACCCGGGACGACGTACCGATTCGGCAGATAGAGCAAACCCGGCTTGGGGATATCGGTCAGCTTCAGCTCGCCGAAACTGGTCACAACCTTTGGCAGATGTTCGACATCCACATTGCACTGGGAGCGAAGCGCCGCCACTTCAGGGGGAATGGCTGCATCCGCCGGCAGATACAGAATCGGGGGCGCGCCGTTAAGCTTCGGATCGTTAAGCGAATGGCAATCGGTCATCGATCGGGAAAGCGTGTCCCAGCTCCGATGGATGTACTCCAGGAGTGAATTCGCCTGGGGGTGGGAGGGAAGGGGCGCATCCTGGCCAAACACCATGCCCGAGATCATCATCGCGGCGGCAGGAAGAATCGCAGTCCGCCAACGTCTGATAGATCGGGTGGTGGAGCAGTGTCGTGTCTGGTTCATAGCGAGATATCCTAGGCGAAATGCGCTGGCGCAGGACGGCCACGCTGAGAGAGACCGCCCCCGGCCCTTTTCGTCCAATGCAGAAGTATTGCCGCTGAAAGAAAGGTTTGTCTACGTGGCAGAGGGAATTAGACCGGGAAACCGTCTGGACAGCGCTGAAAATCCGGGTGCCGCATCGGCTCGTCGCCAGAAAAAACGCATCGGCCGAGTGCTGCTATGGAGCTCTGCCGCTCTGCTGTTGATTGTTCTGCTGCTGGGCATCGCCGCCCAGATCGCGATGGATCGCGTGGAGCCGACCCTCAGAGCGCGGGTGGTGGAGACTCTGGCAACGCGCTTCGACAGCCGCGTCGAGTTGGACAGGTTTCACGTATCCGTCATCCGTGGCTTCGAGGTGGAGGGTAACGGCCTGCGACTTTACCCGCAGCGATTTCGAACCGGCCAGCCGCTCATCGCCATCGCCAAGTTCCACTTTCGCACCTCGTGGCAGAGCCTGTTCCACACCCCGATGCGTGTCGCCCAGGTCTCGGTCGAAGGTATGGCCATCAACATCCCGCCCAAGGAGCAGCGCATAAGCCGCCAGCCTGACCAACCCGCTACACCGAATGCGAATCGTTCAGCTCCAGCGGCGCAAGACCCTGTCGCCACCGCGCTTTCGCCGCCCTCCGCGCCTCACCCCGGCATCAAGATTTTCGTCGATGAGATCCTCATCCAGAATACTCGGCTGCTCATCGGCACAAGCAAGCCCGGCAAGTTGCCGCTCGATTTCGAGATCAGCCGGATCAGGCTGCAATCTGTCGGCCCTGGCCAGCCGATGAAATTCGACGCGACACTGGTGAACCCCAAACCCAAGGGCGACATTCATTCCATCGGATATTTCGGCCCGTTTCTGGAGGGCAGCCCCGGTGACAGCTTGGTCTCCGGTTCCTACATCTTCACCCACGCCGACCTGAGCGTATTCAAAGGGATTGGGGGAATGCTCTCTTCCACCGGCAAGTATCAGGGGCCGCTCAACCGGCTGGTTGTCGATGGCCAGGCCGATGTTCCCGACTTCCGGTTGAACACCGGCAATTACCCCATGGTCCTCCACACGGTTTTTCATGCCATTGTGAATGGGACCGATGGCGATACTTACCTCGAACCCGTCCGGGCGCAGCTGGGGCACTCGAATTTCACCGTGACGGGCTCTGTGGTGCGCGTCCCGGGCGCGCCCAACCACCCCGGCGGACATGACATTACCCTCGACGTGGCAATGAGCAACGCGCGGATCGAAGACTTTCTCCGGCTGGCGGTGCGCGGCGACCCCCCGGTCATGAACGGCAATCTACGCATGAATGCCCGCGTCTCTGTACCGCCCGGGGATGTTCCTGTCCTTCAGAAGCTTCGTCTCAGCGGAAATTTCGATGTTGGCGGAGCTTTCTTCAGCAGCGACCAGATCCAGAAGAAGATCAACGAACTCAGCCGCATCGGCTCCGGTCATCCGAAGGAT
>Ga0302324_100018323_pt1 | contig 13811 bp, 10 predicted proteins | sample Palsa_T0_1_FD_201949 | JGI IMG/M metagenome (GOLD analysis project Ga0302324, IMG submission 201949) | Peat permafrost microbial communities from Stordalen Mire near Abisko, Sweden - Palsa_T0_1 | ecosystem: Environmental > Terrestrial > Soil > Palsa > Peat permafrost | place: Sweden: Abisko... | reverse complement strand
GGCGGTTGCATTCCGGCCGATATGCTCGACCTCGGCGTGAGCTACGACGCGCTGGTCAAGGTGGGCTCCATCATGGGCTCGGGCGGCATGATCGTCATGGACGACACCTCCTGCATGGTCAACGTGGCGCGCTTCTTCATCGAGTTTTGCATGACCGAGTCGTGCGGCAAATGCATTCCCTGCCGGGCAGGCACGGCGCAAATGTTTACTCTGCTGACGCGCATGTGCACCGGCGTTGGCACCATGGACGACCTGGCGCTGCTGGAGGACCTGTGCGTCACGGTCAAGGAGGCGAGCCTTTGCGGCCTCGGCCAGACCGCGCCCAACCCGGTGCTGAGCACGCTCAAGTATTTTCGCAATGAGTACATGGACCACATCGTGCACAAGCGCTGTGCGGCGGGTGTCTGCAATATGGAGCCGCCCTCGCCGCATGAGCCGGAAGTGAAGACGCCCCTGGAGGTGTTGGCATGAGCCCCGCCGTGGATGTAAAAACACTCGGGATCGACGGCCAGCAGGTCAGTGCGCGCGCCGGTCAAACAATTTTAGAGGTCGCTCGCGAGCACAACATCGACATTCCCACGCTGTGTCATCTTGACGGCCTCAGCGATGTGGGCGCATGCCGCATGTGCCTGGTCGAGATCAAGGGCAGCAACAAGCTGCTGCCTGCCTGCGTGGCTACCGTGGAAGAAGGCATGGAGGTAAGCACAGCCACCGACCGGCTCAAGAAGCATCGCAAGACCATCCTCGAGTTGCTCTTCGCCGAGCGCAATCACATCTGCTCGGTGTGCGTGGCCAACGGCCACTGCGAGCTGCAGACGCTGGCGCAGCAGCAAGGAGTGACGCACGTCTCGCTGCCGTATCGCAATCCCTCGCTGCCCGTCGATGCGTCGCACGAGCGCTTCACGCTCGACCAGAATCGCTGCATCCTGTGCACGCGCTGCGTCAGGGTGTGCGCCGAGATTGAAGGCGCGCACGTGTGGGACGTGATGGGCCGCGGCATCAACTCCATGGTCATCACCGACCTGCACCAGGACTGGGGAAGCTCCAGCTGCACGCGCTGCGGCAAGTGCGTGCAGGTATGCCCGACCGGTGCATTGTTCGACAAGAGCAAGGTCGGCGCCGAACATCCCAAGTATCCCGATTTTCTGCCGTGGCTGAACCTGATGAGGGAAGCGCAATGAGCAAACTGAGACTGGCAACGGTGTGGCTGGATGGATGCTCGGGCTGTCACATGTCGATTCTCGACATGGATGACCGGCTCATTGAGATCGCGGAGTTGGTCGACATCGTCTACAGCCCCATCGTCGACACCAAGGAGTTTCCCGACCACGTAGACATCGCGCTGGTCGAGGGAGCGGTAGCATCCGTCGACGACGAAAAGAAGATCCGCAAGATTCGCGCGCATACCAAACTGCTGATCGCAATGGGCGATTGCGCGGTGGCCGGCAATGTGCCATCCATGCGCAATCCCATCGGTCCGGAGGCGATTCTCAACCGCGCCTACATTGAGAACTCGACCGCGCAGCAGCAGATTCCATGCGTGGTGGTGCCGCAGCTTCTCAAGGTGGTGCGGCCCATCCATGAGTTCGTCAAGGTCGACGTGTTTCTGCCCGGCTGCCCGCCCTCCGCCGATACGTTTCACACAGCGCTCACGTCGCTCATCAACGGCGTGGAACTTGACGTGTCCGCGCTTACACGCTTTGGAGCCTAGAGATCGATTCGAGAATCCGCCGTGTGTCAGGGCACGACTTCAGTCGCGCCGAAAAGGGTCGAAGTACGGCGGCCTTTAGCCCCTGAGGAAATGTATCGGCTGCTGAGCCGATTGGAGACTGAGCAATGAGCCAGACCATCACCATCGATCCTGTTACACGTCTTGAGGGCCACGGCAAGATCACCATTCAGCTCGATGCACAGGGCGACGTGGAGGACGCGCATTTTCATGTGACGCAGGTGCGCGGTTTTGAGAAATTTGCCGAGGGCCGGCCATTTTATGAGATGCCGAGCCTCATGGCGCGCATCTGTGGCATCTGCCCGGTATCGCATTTGATTGCTTCCGCCAAGGCCTGCGAGGCCATCATGTCGGTGCGCATTCCGCACACCGCCGCGCAGTTGCGCCGCATGTTGAACCTGGCGCAGATGGTGCAGTCGCACGCGCTCAGCTTCTTTTATCTCTCCTCGCCTGACCTGCTGCTGGGCATGGAGTCCGATCCCGCCGCGCGCCACATCTTCGGCGTGGTGGGCGCGAAACCGGAACTGGGCCGCGCTGGCATCGCGTTGCGCCGCTTTGGCCAGCACATCATTGAGCTCTTGGGCAACAAGCGCATTCATCCCGGCTGGGTGGTGCCAGGCGGCGTGACCGAGCCGCTCGCCGTAGCCAAGCGCGATGAGATTCTGGCCATGATTCCCGAGGCCTATGCCAACGTGAAACTCGCGCTCAAGTGGTACAAGCAGATCGCCGACGGCTTTCGACCTGAGATTGAGGTGTTCGCCAATTTCCCCACCAACTATCTCGGGCTCATCAATGAAGACGAGTCGATCGAGTTCACCGACGGCACACTGCGGCTGATCGGCCCCGGCGGTCATATCATCGAATACGGCATCACCGCCGCGCGTTTCAGCGAGGCGATCGGCGAAGCGGTCGAGCCATACTCCTATACCAAGTTCGCTTATTACAAGCCGCTCGGCTATCCCAACGGCAGCTATCGCGTGGGCCCGCTGGCGCGGCTGAACATCGCGCAATCCATGGGCACGCCGCTTGCCGACGTCGAGCTCGCCGAGTTCAAGCAACTCGCGCTCGGGCCTGTGCAGAGCTCGTTCTATTATCATCACGCGCGTCTCGTCGACATGCTCTATGGCATCGAAAAGATCGAGCAGATCCTCGCCGATCCGGCCATCCTCGACAAGCACGTGCGCGCTACCGCCGGCGTGAATCGCCTGGAGGGCGCAGGCCAGGCCGAAGCGCCGCGCGGCACGCTCATGCACAACTACAAGGTGGACGAGAACGGCCTCATCACCTGGGCCAACCTGGTGATCGCCACCGGCCAGAACAACAACGCGATGAATCGCGGCGTGCTGCAGGCCGCGAAGCACTACGTAAAGGACGGCAAATTCACGGAGGGCACGCTCAATCGCGTGGAGGCCGTGATCCGCACGTTCGACCCGTGCCTTAGCTGTTCAACCCATGCATTCGGCCAGATGCCGCTGGTGCTCACGCTGCTCTCTGCAGATGGCGAAGTCGTAGACCGCATCGTGCGCAACTAAACTGCACCGCGCCACAAGGCCACTTTTCACAACCTGCCACTTCGCGATTTACGATCCACCACAACGCTGTCATCCTGAGCGGAACGCAGCGGATTCGAAGGACCTGCGGTTGTACTTTGTTCATTTGACGAAACCGAAAAAGATGACACTGAACATGACGCCCACACCAGTCCGCTGCCTCATCCTCGCCTGCGGCAATACACTGCGCGGCGACGACGGCGTCGGTCCGTGGCTCGCCGAGTGGGCCGAAAATCGATTCCGCAGCGAACCAGCCATCCGCATCATCTCTCGCCATCAACTGACGCCGGAGTTCGCTGAGGAGATCGCCGCCTCTGCGTCGGTCATTCTTATCGACTGCTCAACGGCTTCAGCTCCCGGCTCGGTCAGCGCTGTTCCGGTTGAGCCCGTCGTTTCGTCCGTGGCTCTCAACCCACATCATATCGGTCCCGCGGAGTTGCTGGCTCTGGCTCGCGATCTTTATTCTTCTTCGCCCCGCGAAGCGCTGCTCCTGACCATCGGCGCAGCTTCAACGGAATTGAGCGAGCACCCGAGCGATACGGTCAGGTCCGCTCTGCCTGAGGCATGCCGACTGCTGGAGGAAGCGGTGCGTCGGCTCCTTCAGGATTGATGCACTCAGTTCGTGCCACCCGCGACGCCCGCCACTTTCAGCACGTACGCATATTGTCCCGGCAGCTTTTCAGGCAGCGTCACCTTCACGCCGCCCGCGCCTGAGGTCCAATGCAGCGGCTCCGTCTCGCCAAGCAGATAGATGTTGGTCAGCATCGGCGGCTTCGTCATCGGCCCCGACATCAGGTCGCCGAGCGTCACCGTCCGCGCCTTCGGATTGCCCAGCACGGTCACATACAGGTCTTCGCCCTTGCGCGTGTAGCGCAGATCGTCGCCCTCGACGCTCTTGCCCACGGCCTGCGTCCACGGAGTCGTGTCGTAGATGGCTTCGCCGTTCTGCTTGAGCCATGCGCCCAGCGCCTTGAGCCGCTCCATCTGCACCGGCGCAATGGTGCCGTCGGCCTCCGGGCCCACGTCCAGCAGCAGGTTGCCGTTCTTGCTCACAATGTCCACCAGCAGCGCGATCAGCTCGCCGGGCGCAATGGTCTCGGCCTCGCCCTCGGCTCGGTTGTAGCCGAACGACCGGCCCAGTCCGCGGCACTCTTCCCACTTCTTCACGCTGATCTTGTCCAGCTTCTCGTACTCGGGCGACGTGAAATCGGAGTGCGCCACGCCGAAGCGGTCGTCGATCACGCCGTCCGGCACCGCGTTGTAGTAGTCGGCCATTACTTCGAGCGCGTGGCCCGTCTTCGGCCAGTCGATATCGTTCCACAGCAACGACGGATGATAGCGCTCGATCAGCTCGTGAATCTGCGAATTGGCATACTTGCCGTAAGCGTCGCTCTCCGGTTTCACCGCCTCATAGTCCGAGCTGACCTCGATAGGACCGGTGTTGAAAGTCCAGTCGTAGCCGCCCGAGTAGTAGAGCCCCATGCGCAATCCCTGCTTCGTTACCGCGGTTGTCAGGTCGCCCACAATGTCGCGCTCCGCGTGGCGCTCATTTTTCGGCAGCGTCGGGCTCGGATTCGTGGTGGTGCTGGGCCACAGCGTAAAACCCTCGTGGTGCTTGCTCGTCAGCACCACATACTTTGCGCCCGCCTCGCGAAAGATCGTCGCCCATTCATCGGGACTCCACTTCCTGCTCTCGCGATTGAAAGTCGTCGCGAAGCTGTAATAGTCGAAATCCGCTCCGTAGTGCTCGCGGTGATAGGCCTCGGTGGGCGAACCGGGAACACGCATGGTATTCAGGTACCACTCCGCATAAGGATCGTATTTGATGTAATCGTTCGAAGAAAAATCGTGATCGGGATGGTTGAGCGGCGCCCATCCCGGCACCGAGTAGAGTCCCCAGTGAATGAAGATGCCAAGCTTGGCGCCGGCATACCACTTGGGCAAGGGATGGCGATTGAGCGAGTCAAGCGTGGGCTCGTATTTGGCAGGCGCCTGCGCTGCGCAGATGCCGCAAAGCAGCGCGAATGCCGTGAGAACTGTGGCGAAATGCAATTTGGTGCGGCCCATCGTTCCGTCTCCCTGAATTGAGCTTCTCCATCCAGTGCAGAAGGATAACACCCCGCGCGCGGGGACTTGCAGGCAGGATGAAAATCGACGGCGGCCGCAAAGAGCGCGGCCGCCGCCAATCCAGTATTGAGGGAGGGATGACTTAGAACGCGCCCACTGTCTGCCGCAGGCTATAGGAACTGAGCGTCTTGATGTAGTTGCCGCGATCGTAGGGTGAGGTATCGGGAACCGAGCGGCGGCTCAGGCAGCCACGCAGTTCCGCGATTGACTTGCACTCGTGCTTTTCGAGCCAGTAGCCGATGTCGGCCAGAACACGGGCGATGTGATCGATGCCGTGAATGTGCAGCGCTGACGTCATCATGGCGATATTGGCGCCGGCCATCACGGTCTTGAGCACGTCCTCGGCGGAATGTACGCCGCCTGTTATGGCAATGTCGAGGTCCGCCTGCCCGAAGAGAATCGCGGCCCAGTGCAGGCGCGGCAGCAGCTCGGAGGACGTGGAGAAATGCAGCGTGGGCCGCACCTCCAGCAATTCGATGTCGAAGTCGGGCTGATAGAAGCGGTTAAAAAGCACCACCGCGCGCGCGCCGACGTCTTCAAGCCGCGCCACCAGGTGAGGCAGGCTGGTAAAGGACTGCGAGAGTTTCACGGCCACCGGCACTTTGACTGCGCGGCAGACGCTGTCCACCAGTTCCAGCAGCTGGAGCTCAAGCTCGGCGGACGTTTGCCCCGCGTTCGTGGCCAGGGCATAGGTGTTGAGTTCAATGGCGCTGGCGCCGGCCTGCTCAAGCTCGCGCGCAAAGCGAATCCAGCCGCCGGTGGTGACGCCGTTGAGGCTGGCCAGCACCGGGATGTCCACCGCGACGCGCGCCTGGCGCAGGTGATCGAGATAGGCCTCATGCGTCATGCGGTATTCGCCAAACTCCGGCAGGTAAGCCAGCGACTCGGCAAACGACTCGGTGCCGCGCGAGAGGTCGTCATCGAACGCGCTGGACTCAAGCGTCAGCTGCTCCTCAAACAGCGACGGCAACACGATGGCGGCCGCGCCCGCGTCTTCCATGCGGCGCAGGTTGTCGATGGACTCCGACAGCGGCGTGGACGAAACCACAATGGGGCCTTTCAGTTTCAGCCCCAGATAGTTGGTGGTAAAGTCGATCATTCCTGGCCTCCGGCGGATACAGTCGCCAATTTGTCCTCAGGTTTTTCTTCCGGCGCGATGTGCGGCGTTTCACCGCGGCCCGGCATGCCGGCGCGCGCGGAGTAGACACGCCACTGGCGCTCCACGTCGTCCTGAGCTTCGGTGAGCAGGCTCGCGGCCAACTCGGGATTGCCGCGCGCCAACATGGTATAGCGAGCCTCGCGATAGGCGTATTCCTTGAGCCGGATCGACGGCGCGCGGCTATCGAGCTGGAACGGATTTTTGCCTTCCTCGCGCAGCGCAGGGTTGTAGCGCACCAGCGGCCAGTAGCCCGACTGCACGGCCAGCTTCTGCTGCTCGAGGCCGTGCACCAGGTCGTAACCGTGCGCAATGCAGCTTGAATACGCGATGATGAGCGACGGTCCGTCGTGCGCTTCAGCCTCCTGGAGAGCCTTGACCACGTGGCTGTCGTTTCCGCCCATCGCAACTTGCGCCACATACACCGAGCCGTAGCTCACCGCCTCCATCACCAGGTCTTTTCTGCTTGTGGTCTTGCCGCTCGTAGCAAATTTGGCCACCGCGCCACGTGGTGTAGCCTTTGACATCTGCCCGCCGGTGTTCGAATAAACCTCGGTATCGAGCACCAGCACGTTGACGTTCTTGCCTGAGGCGAGCACGTGATCAAGCCCGCCGAAGCCGATGTCGAAAGCCCATCCGTCGCCACCCAGGATCCACACGCTTCTGCGCACCAGCGCATCGGCGATGGCCAGCAGGTTGCGGGCCGCTGAAGAGTCGTTCGAGGCCAGGCGATCGCGCAGCAGGCTCACGCGCTCGCGCTGCTGGTCGATCTCCGTCTCGGTCTTTTGCGACGCGACCATAAGAGAGGTCGTCAGCTCTTCGCCCACCTGGTGCGCGAGCTGCATGAGCAGCGTCTCGGCAAAAATCTTTTGCTGGTCGAGCGCGGTTCTCATGCCAAAGCCGAATTCGGCATTGTCTTCAAACAGCGAGTTGGCCCACGTCGGCCCGCGGCCCTGCGCGTTGCTGGTGTAAGGAGTCGTGGGCAGGTTGCCGCCGTAGATCGACGAGCAGCCTGTAGCGTTGGCAATGTAAAGCCGGTCGCCAAAGAGTTGCGTGAGCAGCTTGATGTAGGCCGTCTCGCCGCAGCCCGCGCACGCGCCTGAGAACTCAAACAGCGGCTGCAGCAGTTGCAGATCTTTTACCTGCGAGTGCGACAGCTTCGAGCGATTCACCTCCGGCAATCCAAGGAAGAACTCCCAGTTCTCGCGCTCGGATTCGCGCAGCGGAGCCTGCGGCATCATATTGATGGCCTTGTGGCTGGAGTCGCTCTTGCTCTTCACGGGGCACACTTCCACGCAAACGGCGCAGCCGGTGCAGTCTTCAGGAGCCACTTGCAGCGTGTAATGATCCTGCTCCATGCCTTTCCACTTCGGCTTGGCCCATTGGAATGTGGCCGGCGACTTGTCGGCGAGTTCCGGGCTGTAGACCTTGGAGCGAATGACGGCGTGCGGGCAGACCATCACGCACTTGCCGCACTGGATGCATAGATCCTTGTCCCACACCGGAATGAACTGCGCAATGTTGCGCTTCTCCCACTGCGCGGTGCCGGTGGGGAATGCTCCGCCGGCGGGGATGGCGCTCACCGGAAGCAGATCGCCGTGACCGGCCGCGATCTGGCCCAGCACGTTGCGAACAAACGTGGGTGCATTGCCGCTGATCGAAGGAACGAGATCGAATGTGGACGAAGAGGCCGCTGGCAGCTCGACCTTTTCAAGATGCGCAAGAGCGTGGTCGACGGCGGCATAGTTCTTCTCGACCACCGCGTCGCCGCGCTTGCCATACGTCTTCTTGATGGCCTTCTTGATCTGCGCAATGGCCTCTGCGCGCGGCAGCACGCCGCTGATGGCAAAGAAGCAGGTCTGCATGATGGTGTTGATGCGCGTGCCCATGCCGGCTTCGCGCGCCACCTTGTAGCCATCGATCACATAGAACTCGATCTGCTTGCGCAGCATCTCGTCCTGCGTGGTCTTCGGCAGCTTGTCCCAGACTTCTTCCGCCGAGTAGGGTGAATTGAGCAGGAAGACCGAGCCAAACATGGCTGCCTCGAGCACGTTCATCTTCTCGAGAAAGCTGAAGTTGTGGCACGCCACAAAGCTGGCGCGCGTGATCAGGTAAGTCGAGTGAATGGGATTCGGCCCGAAGCGCAGATGCGATGTGGTCATCGAGCCCGACTTCTTCGAGTCGTAAACGAAGTAGCCCTGCGCAAAATTGTCGGTCTCGGTGCCGATAATCTTGATGGAGTTCTTGTTCGCGCCCACCGTGCCGTCGGAGCCCAGACCGTAGAAGAGCGCACGCACCGTGCGCGGATCTTCCGTAGAGAATTCCGGATCGTAAGTGAGGCTGGTGTGGCTCACGTCGTCGTTGATGCCGATAGTGAAGTGATTCTTCGGCGCGAGTTTTGCCAGCTCGTCGAAGATGCCCTTCACCATAGCGGGCGTGAATTCTTTCGACGAGAGCCCGTAGCGCCCGCCAATTACGGCAGGTTTCGCGAAGGGCAGGGAAGCAGCATGCTCGGCGAGCACGGTCACGATGTCCATATAAAGCGGCTCGCCACTCGCGCCCGGCTCCTTGCAGCGATCGAGCACGGCGATGGACTTCACGGTAGAAGGCAACGCCGAAATGAACGCGTCGGCATCGAATGGCCGATAAAGGCGGACCTTGAGCAGCCCCAGCTTTTCGCCCTTGCGATTGAGATCGTCGACGGCTTCCTCAGCGGCCTCTGCGCCCGAGCCCATCATCACAATCACCCGCTCGGCATCTGCGGCCCCGGTGTAATCGAACAGATGATACGAGCGGCCGGTCTGGACGGCAAAGCGATCCATCACGGCCTGCACAATGCGCGGCACTGCCGCGTGGAACGGGCTGCATGCCTCGCGCGCCTGGAAGAACACATCGGGATTCTGTGCCGTGCCGCGGATGCGCGGATGATTCGGATTGAGCGCGTTCATGCGGTACTGGATGATGTATTTGTCGTCGAGCAGCGCGCGGATGGTCTCGTCGGCAATGGGAAGAATCTTGCCCACTTCGTGCGAGGTGCGGAAGCCGTCAAAGAAATGAATGAACGGGATGCGCGACTCCAGCGTGGCGATCTGCGCCACCAGCGCCAGGTCGGCCACTTCCTGCACGGAGTTCGAGGCCAGCATGGCCCATCCCGTGGAGCGGCACGCCATCACATCGGAGTGATCGCCGAAGATCGACAGCGCATGAGTGGCCAGCGTGCGCGCTGTCACGTGCATGGTGGCAGGCGTCAGCTCGCCGGCAATCTTGAACATGTTGGGAATCATGAGCAGAAGACCCTGCGACGCGGTAAACGTGGTGCCAAACGCGCCGGCCTGCAGCGCGCCGTGCAGCGCACCCGCGGCTCCACCCTCGCTCTGCAGTTCTTCCACAATGGGCTGCGCGCCCCAGATATTATTCTTTCCCTCCGAGCGCCACTGATCGGCCCACTCTGCCATCGGCGACGAGGGGGTGATGGGGTAGATCGCAATCACTTCAGAGAGTCGATAGGCCACCGATGCAGCAGCCTCGTTGCCGTCCATAATGACCATTCCGGCCGTTTTCTGTTCACTCATTCCGTTTGCCTCACAGCGCGGCCCAAGGGGATCGACCGCTACGGTGAATATCGGCTTCTGGAACGGGCGGCGGCTGTGACGGGAAACACGCGGTGGTATTGGAATCCCGCATTGTGGAATGAGCCTCGCATTTCAGGCTGGGAAAGTATCAATCGTCGAATAAATCTCGCGGCGTCTGGTGCAGTTTCATTTGTTTGAAGTTATCGCGGACAAGAACAATCGAGGAAAACACGATTGCAACGATCAAATATAAGCCGAGAGAGGAATCTGCGAGATTCGGAAATACCGTTCTCCCGGCGAAGTCCCAGAGGTATTGGAGTACGGTAACACCAATGCCAAGGAAAAGAGCCAGCCTGGAACGCGGAGAGTATCCCTTGAGGTGAAGCAGAAGCCGCAAGAGCCAGGTAAGAAGCGCTACTCCGCCGCCGACTATTAAGGAGAATAAAATGAGTTCGGCGCACAATCCTGTGAACGCTTCATTCCAGTGGCCGATCATGTCCTTATCCACGTCGTGGAATATATAGACTGAGATGGCATCACTCAAAAGCGCGGTGCAGAAAACCCCCGACATGAAGAGAAGAATTGCCCGCCGCATATCATGTAGAAGATTAGCATATCGCAAGCCCTGGTGCTTCAGGCCGCGAATTCCACTTCAACCAGTGATGGCTTACCGACGTTTCCATTGAGGGCCCGTCTTCGGAGATTCTGCGACAGCCCACAGAAGGACCCGATTCCGGGATCCCTTTTTCGCTCCATGGTGTCTAATGAATTGAGGGCTTCCCCATGCAACTGAATCGCTTTTGTACCGTTATCGCAGTTCTGTCGCTTGTCTCCGCTCTTCAATGCCACGCCTCCGTTCCTGCTGTGGGCCAGCGCGCGCCGGCGCTCACCTTCACCGACCTGCTCAACGCGCCGGCCGGAACCAAGGCAGACTTGAAGTCTCTGCGTGGCAAAGTGGTGGTGCTGGAGTTCTGGGCCACCTGGTGCGCGCCCTGTATCGCGCAGATTCCACATTTGAACGCGATGGCACAGTCGCTCGCTTCACAGCCGGTGCAATTCATTGGCGTGGATGACGAAGACCCCGCGGTAGTCAAGGAGTTCCTGGCCAAAAAGAAAATGGCAGGCTGGGTTGGGCTGGACACCAGCAAGAAGATATTCGACGCGTACGGCGTGAAGTCACGGCCGACAACCATTGTCATCGACGCGCAGGGCAAGATCGCCGGCGTTCTGAATCCCGAAGCTCTGAAGCAGGAAGATCTGGCGGCGCTGTCAGAGGGCAAGCCCGTCAGGTTTCCGGTGGAAGAGGCGGTTGTGTCGCGCGATGAGATTGTCAAAGCGGCAAAGGCGGCAGCCGCGGTGCCCAGCGGCGACCCCTCCGCGCCAAAGCCGTTGTTTGAAATCTCCATCCGCCCCGGCGATCCCAAAGGCCAGGTCACCATGCTCATGCGGCCCGCGAAGGATGGCGTGCCGGCGCTCTACGAAATGAGGAACGTTCCCATCGCGCAGATGGTGGAGTGGGCGCGCAGCGTTCCCGACAGCCGCGTCGTCATTCATGGCGCAGCCGAAGCGCGCTACACACTGCGCCTGACCGCGCCCGACCTGGATACCGAGCCGCTGGCGCCGGCTCTCGAGATCGCCATCGCCACGGCGACCGGCATGAAGGTCAGCCACGTCTCCACGGAAGAAGACGTGTGGCTGCTGAAGGCAACGCCGCAGGCGAACGCGCTGCTCAGCCCCACCGCCTCAAAGTTCGAGAGCATGTGCTTCTACAATCCCGGCGACCACAAGCTGATGATGGTCAAGACCACGCTCGACGAATTGGCGCCCAGTCTCGACGACGCAGTGGGCGTGCCAGTGGTGAACGAGACCGGCGTTACAGGCGAGTTCGACGCCAGCTTTGAATTGCCCAAGGGCGATGTCGCCGCCATCGGCGCTGCACTTGAAAAGAATATGGGGCTGACACTGGTCAAAGCGCGCCGCAGCGTTGAGCGCATCGTGCTCGACCCGCTGCCCGCGGCAAAGGCGGACACGACAGAGAAAGCGTCTTTGCCGGCGCCTGTTCCAATGGCCATTCCGGTGCCGAAGCCCTGACGCGCAGCCACCGATCTTCCGCTTGCCTCAGCGCTGAGCGGCAACATCGAAGCTGCAACCCGCCAGGCACTCAACTTTCTCAAATGCTACCTGTTCCTTATCGGTGAATGGGTGACGGTCCCGGCTGCGATAAAACTCCTCGTGAGCGGTCCTGAACTGATCGTCGGCATAGACAGATCTGAGTACGAAGCGGGTGTCGAATTCATACCAGATGAGGCAGTTCGCCTTGAGATCGCACTCCAATACCGGGACGCGCACGGTACCGTTGGAGAACGTTATTTGCTTGGCCGCGTTGTAGTTTTGCGAAGCCAGGTTGATGTCGCTGCGCGGAAACAGGAGCCGCAATCTCTCGTGGGGCGTTCCCATGCCATGAAGCTGAATCTCAGGCCGCAGCGGCTCCAGCGATGCGCCGGTCACATTGTCGGCGTCGAGCACCACCAACGTGGCCCGGTGGTATCCATTGCTTACGCCGCTGGCTACAATCTCCTGTCGGCCATCGCCGTCGAGGTCGGCAAGAATCATGAAGTCGAGGTGCCCGGAGTGCCAGTACTCAGAGACAGTCTTTCCGCTGGGATCGATCACCGCAATCTGCGAGGGGTAAAGGGGGAAGTGAACGCTCGCCACCACGATCCGGGGAGGCGCACCGTTGCGTGCCCCGATGACACCCAATGCAACGGATCTGAACACAGCGGGCTCGCCTTGAATATCCGGCAGCGCTCTTCCCGCTTCCCAGCGCCATTTCTCCTCGCCATTCCATGAGAAGCAGATGAGGGTCGTCGAGCGCCCTTCAGCATTCACCGCCGGGTGATAGAGCAGCAGAACGCTCGAATGCCCGCTGCCATCCAGATCGCCGAACCACATGCGCGTGGCCAGCCCCGGTTCGTAGAATTCCTTCCAGAATCCGTCTGGAAAACTTCTTCGCCACAATTGCTTTCCCGAGGCGTTGACTGCTGCAATGGTGCCGCCATCCAGAACCGCTCCGTTGGGTTGATCGTCCGCCGCGCTCATGCGCATCGGCGCGGACCCCTTTGCCAGCAGCAGCCCTACCGTCGCTGCAAGGATCAGGATCGCTGCAACCAAAACTGCCCGCAGGCGATGTCCTTCAGGCTTGCCCCGTGAGACCTGCTGAGAAACCGCCAAAGGCAAAGCCTCGGTTGCCGGCTCCAGTTCATCCGCGGCGGATTCGCCGTCCCCTGCCTCAACGCCAGCCTCGTCCACCCGCTCTTCGAGCAGCGCGCGGTGCTCGTGCCCTCCAGCTTCCAGCCACGCATCCAGCTCTGACGTATAGGCGAATACCCCGCTGCGCTGCCCGCCCGGCAACCGATGCACAGGCAGCCCCCGCGCGCACTCCCAGCGTTTCGCGGTGCGCTCATCACAGCCAAAATAGTCGGCAATCGATTTCCACGAAGTGAGCTTCCGGAGATCCTCCGGAGTGCTGACCGTTCCTGAGCCGGGGGAAATCATACAAATCCTCTCGTGCTACGGGGGTGACATAGGGCGCCGGGGGAGATTCCCCATTATAGCTGCGCCCGTCTCCCGGCCGGCAAGAAAGGCGGGCTCTCCGGTGTCCCGAGATGCCCCGTCCT
>Ga0302324_100018322_pt1 | contig 13811 bp, 15 predicted proteins | sample Palsa_T0_1_FD_201949 | JGI IMG/M metagenome (GOLD analysis project Ga0302324, IMG submission 201949) | Peat permafrost microbial communities from Stordalen Mire near Abisko, Sweden - Palsa_T0_1 | ecosystem: Environmental > Terrestrial > Soil > Palsa > Peat permafrost | place: Sweden: Abisko... | reverse complement strand
CGCCTCCAGCACGCCCAGCGTCTCGCCCGAGCCCAGCATGCCCGCGGCCAGCCCGGCCAGCCCGGCCAGCCCGGCTATCTCGGCGGCGGCGACCTCCTCGAGCCGCGCCTCGAGCCCCCCCTTTCCCCCTCCGCCGGAGGGGGCGCCACCTGGCTGGTGACCGGCCGGGCCGCGCAGATCGCCTCGCTGACCTGGCTCACCTCCTCCACCAGGGACGCGAACCGCTGGTGCTCGGCCACCTCACGCCCGGCCTTGTCCAGCTCCGGCCCGGGTTTCAGGTGCACGTTCACGGTCTTGCCGCCGATGCGGCGGGTCAGGTTGTACTGCGGCCCGTGCCCGCGGTGCCCCGGCTGCGCGCAGGCGCAGTTCGGCTTGCCGCACCTGCGCCACACCGCGTTCAGCGCGCCCCGCCGGAAATCGCCGACCTGCGAGATCAGGCCGAACAACTCGGCGCGGCGGCGCTCCAGCCAGGCAAGGTCACGTCCGGAGAAGTCAGCCACGGGCCACCTCCATGTCTGAGTTACAACATCACCCAGACTAGCGGCGCGAGCTGCGATAACCAAGAACCCTCACGATTCAGTCGTGCACCCTACCGGCGGCATTATGCGCGTGATCTTCGATCACGTGCGCCCTTCGGGCCGCATAATGCCAGTTATGCAGGTGATCGAGGCGCTGAGCGCCCGGTCCTGGGGCCTCACGATCACCTCCATAACAAACATGACCGAGCGTTCGTAGGACTGCGGTACCGGACCTGTCAACCTGATTGAGGCACCATCTGGTGGTGATTTCTTGACCTGGGGCCGGTACAGCTGCGTCGAACCGCGATGATGACGTCGGCGATCCTGTGGCGCATCAGCACCCCGGGTCAGGCAGCTCGATGGGAGGGCAGGATGGGCCAGCAGCCCGGTCCGCTCGGGGCCGATGTCGCGGTCACGCACATTCTCGTGGTCGCAGATCCGGCGGGCTCTCGTGATTTCTGGGTAGCTGTCCTGGGCGCGGAACTGTACCGGGAGTACGGCGGCACGAGCGTCGTGCTCAAATTCGCGGGGACCTGGCTTTTGCTGGTCAGCGGAGGAGGCCCGACCGCCGACAAGCCCGGGATCACCTTCGGGCCGCCGGCTGACCCGGATCAGGTCAGTCACGCCATGACACTGCGAGTCGCTGACTGCCGCGCAGCCTACGCAGCATTGACGGCCCGGGGGGCGACCTTTCTCACCCCGCCACATGATTGGGGCGGCGAAATCCGCTGCTTCCTTCGAGATCCCGACGGCCACCTCGTGGAGATCAGCGAATCAGTGCCTATGTAATCGCGGCCGCAGGGTTTGTCAACCGTTGTGGCAGTGAATGAACTCACTAGCCAATCCCAGCGCAGCCACCGTCCAGGGACCGGACGGAGCGGTCCTGCTGAGCGACGTGCCGTCTGCCGTCGGCGGCGACGGCACAGCGTCCTCGCCGGGGGTGGGTCGCACGGGCGGCACTGGCGAGTTGCAACGCGACAGTCATCGCCACGGCGTGCAACAAGGCCGAGGGCGCCCCCAAGGTCCCCGCGCCACCGCATCACCCGCCCGCGATCATCCCTGCCCCCGTCTTCTGGGCGAAGCAGTAAGGACGAGAACCGCAGCAACTCACCAGCACCGTGAGATCAGGCGACGCCGACGATTGGCTGGTCGCAGGGGGTCGTGCCGAGTGCTGGTGCAGATCGGGTCGGGCGACCGCTGTGGGCCGGTGGCCTGATCCAGCTCGGCCCCGAGGCACAGGATCCGTCGGCGAAGCCAGATGTGGCGTTTGATGTCACGATTCTGCTACTCTGAGGATTATAAGGTAGCAGAAAACTGACTTTAGGAACTGCCATGGCGGTGTCGAGGACGCCCATCGCGGTGGCCAACGGCCAGCGGCGCATCGGCGAGGATCTCGCCACCTGGCGGCGGCTGCGGCGGCTGACGGCCGCTCAGGTCGCGGACCGGGCCGGGGTTTCGCGTCATACTGTCATGCGGCTGGAGAACGGTGCAGGTGCCAGCATGGAAAGCGTGCTGAGGGTGGCCCGGGCGCTGGGGGTGCTTGACTCGCTAGTGGCGGCGCTCGATCCGTATGCGACCGACGAGGGTCGTCTGCGGTCGGAGGAGGCGCTGCCGGAACGGGTGCGCCCGCCGAGGCTGGGGTGAAGACCATGAGCGACGACGTCGAAGTCCATGTCGCGATCGGCGAAAGGAACGTGCTGGCCGGCCGCATGTATCCCCACCGCCACCGGGGGGTCGAGTCGGCCAGCTTCGTCTACAACGACAGATACCTTGCCGACCCAGACGCCTACGCCCTGGACCCAGGGCTGCCCCTGGTCACTGGCACGCTGCGGACACCCGTAGGCCGCGCGCTGTTCGGCGCGTTCACGGATAGTTTGCCGGACCGGTGGGGACGGACGCTGATTCAGCGTGCCGAGCGGGCCCGGGCCAGATCCGCAGCAACGGCTCCGCGCTCGATGAGCGAGGTCGACCTGCTGCTCGGCGTCCGAGATGACCTGCGTCAGGGAGCGCTACGGTTCCGGCTCGACGAGCACGGCCCTTTCCTCGCGACCGAAAAGTCGGGGGTCCCCGCCCTGACGGATCTTCCGATGCTGCTGGATATCGCGGCTCGCGCCGAGACAGATACCGCTGGCTACGAAGACCTCATGCGGCTGCTGTGGGCCGGCAGTTCGCTGGGCGGCGCGCGCCCCAAGGCACATGTCCTGGATGCTCGCGGGCACGTGGCGATTGCCAAGTTCCCCAGCGCGAACTGGGACACCTGGAACGTGATGGCATGGGAAAAGGTGGCCCTTGACCTCGCGAGAGATGCTGGGGTGACGGTTCCCGACTCCCAACTGATCCGCATCGGGGACCGGAACGTGCTTGTCGTCGACCGGTTCGATCGTCGCGGCACAGCCCGTATCGGCTACGCCAGCGCGATGACGATGCTCGAGGCCAATTACGGCGACCAGCGGAGCTACCTCGAGATCGCGGAAGTGATTGAGCAACGGTCAACGGCAGCGACCGCAGAACTGCGCCAGCTATGGCTGCGGATGGCTTTCTCGGTCCTGATCTCCAACACCGATGACCACCTCCGGAACCATGGGTTCCTGCACGAGCGCGGCGATTCGTGGGTGCTCTCACCGGCTTTTGACCTCAACCCCAACCCGCACCCCGGCTTGAAGGATCTCAGCACCGCCATCGACTACACAGACACGCGCGCGAGCGTGGACACCCTCATGAGGGTCGCCACCTACTTCCGCCTGGATGCCAGCGATGCACTCGAAATCTTGGCCAAGGCCGCAGGAGCGGTGACGCGCTGGCGCGCCGTCGCGAAGTCCCACGGGCTCGTGCAACAGGACCTGGACGCCATGGAGCCGGCATTCGAGCATGCCGAGAGCGAGCGGGCCAGAGCCCTGACAAAGAGTCGGCCAGTCTGAGATCAGCAAGATCGAGCGCGGTCGCAAGAGCCGCGGACAGGAAGACGGCGGCTGAGCTATCCGGTGGTTGTCTCGACGAGGGTGGAGACGTTCGGTTCGCCGCCGCTCGTCCTGTACCCGGCGGCCCACAGCGGCTGGCCGGCGGCGGTCCCTGCCACGGCGTCCAGGACGTTGGAGTAGGGGGATGGGTCGGCCGTCGGCACGATCTGCCAGGCCGTGCCATTCCACTGCTCGGCGAGGGTCTGCGAGGCCTGCGAGGTCGGCAGGGTACTCCCGACCGCCCAGACGTCCCCTGCCCCGAGCGCGGTCACCGCGCTCAGCGTGTCCTGCGTGCCGTTGGCGGTCACGGAGGGGCTTGGCACCAGCGTCCAGCTTGTCCCGTTCCACTGCTCGGTTACGGTCTGGTCGAGATTCTGCTCGCCGACCGCCCACACGTCGTCGCCATTGACTACGGCGACGGAGTTCAGGCTGCTGTCGTACCCGCCGACCGGCTGGCTGATCTCTGTCCAGCTTGTCCCGTTCCAGTGCTCGGTGATCGGGCTGGGATGCCGGCCGTCGCGGCCTACCGCCCACACATCATCGGACGAGACGGCGGCTACGCCGGTGAGGTAGCCATAGTCGCTCAGCGCCGGGCTCGACACCACATTCCAGGCCGAGCCGTTCCAGTTCTCGATCAGCGACCCGGACACGCCCGCCCCGCCCGCGGTGTGTCCAACGGCCCAGATGTCATGGGGGGAGACCGCGGCGACGCCGAGCAGCTCACTGTCCGCGGGCTCGCTCGCGGGGCACGGCACGACCGACCACGAGGTGCCGTTCCAGTGCTCGATGAGGCTCTGGGTGCTGGTCGGCGTGGTCTCGCTGCCCACCGCCCAGATGTTGGCGCCGGACAGCGCCGCCACCGCATGCAGCCGGGTGTCGTCGGATGAGGGCAGCGACGCGGAGGCGGCGACCGACCAGGCTGTACCGCTCCAGTGCTGGACGAGCACGTGGAACAGCAGCCCGGTGCTTCGCTGGAAACCGACCGCCCATGCGTTGCTCGCGGTGATCGCGGCAACACCGTCGATCTCGTTGTAGTTCGACCCCGGGTTAGGGCTCGCTACAGTGCTGAAGCCGGTTGCGGCGTGTGCTGGCGGGCTGACCGCGAGCGCGACCGCGCCCATGAGCGCGGCAGTCATGATAGTCCTCACGCCCGTAGCACGGCTCCGCCCCCCGCGGCGTTCAGCACGGAGGCAAATATCGTCGGCCCCGGAATGCGCAGATACTCTCTCCCGGTTGAGCTGATCTTGCCTCTGCGGTTTCCTGATCAGCCGTCCGACACGCTCTGCACGGCGTACGTGCAGGTCTGGGCGATGGTGTTGACCGCCTGGGACACGTCCCAAGACGCCACGTTCGATCCCCAGGTGACCTGCACCACGATGGTGTACGGGTCTGCCGTCGCCGGGGTGAGGTCAACGACCTGTCCGGCGTTCAGCGCGGCCCAGCCGTCTCCGTCCTTGTTCAGCCACCAGACCTGGGAGTTGTCGTTCTGCGCGGAAAGGGTGGACTGGGCGGTCCCGTTGCTGTTGCACAGGAGCTCGTAGCCGGCCCCGGCGCCGCCGAGCCCGACCCCGGCCCCGCTCCCGAACTCGACTGTCTGGGTGCTGTGGGCGACCCCGCCGGTGCCGGCCATGTAGGCGCTGGGCCCGAGGCCGCCCAGTTCGCTGGCGTCCAGGTTCGGCACCTGGACGCTGTTGCTGACCGTCAGCGGGGGTTTGGTGCTGGCCGAGGACAGGCTCAGCGCGGTGCCCTTGGTGTCCGACAGGGACGTGGTGCTGGTGGCGGTGTTGGATTTGCCCAGGATGAAGTCGCCGCCGGTCGCGGCGACGGCGGTCCCGGACATGGCAAACACCAACGCGATCACGGAGATGACGGTCGCCGGGGACGGGCGGCGCAGGGCAACGGGCAGGGACGGACGGCGCATGGCAAACCTCCCACGGGCCCGCGCGGGACCATCCGGTAGGCCCTCCCTGTGACGCGGCCCGGGCCGGGCAGGTCATCGGCGGCCTGCCGGCCAGCCCAGCAAACCATTGGCGGACCCGTCATGAAAGGGGCACATCTACCTTGGCGGCCCAGTTGCGGCCGGCTGCCGGACAGGTGCGGCCGGGCGATGCCAGCAACGTCAGCGGCGGGTGAGGAAGTGGACCTGGCCTGGCTGAATCTGCCCGGGTTGGCCGAGGAGCGTCATGAGGGCGCTGGTGATGGCAGCTGTATAGCCGCGGGCCTGGGGAAAGGTCTTGGTTGACACGAGGATCAGCCCGGCGTGGTCGTGCCCTGCTGCCCGGTAGGCGGCGTCCAGCGGGATGAAGTCCTTGATGTTGGCGGTGACGAGGGCGCGCCTGGCTGCGGTCGCGTGGGCAAGGATCTGGTCATCGGGGAGTGAGACCAGGGCCGGGTCGGCGACGACGGCTTGAATGTCGTGGCCTTTGGCGCCTAGCTGCTGGGTGATGGTGCCGGAGAACATCTCATCCAGCAGCAGCGGACAGCTCACAGCGCTTACCCGGCGAGCAGGTCGCGCTCGCGCCGCCAGGCATCTTCGGCGGCGTCTTCTGCTGCCTGGGCGGCGGCGATTTCGGTATCGATCTCGCCGGGATAGGACGCCCAGTACCGGATCGCGATACGCAGCAGGCGCACAGCTACGCCGGTGTTGGCGGCCACGATGGCGAGCAGGTCGTCTTCTGAGACGTCAGGGTCAGCGGCTCGGGCGGACTTGATTGCGCGGACGGCTTCCCAGACGTCGGGTCCGCCCGCCAAGGCCGCGCGCCTGCCGGTGGGACCTGCGCGGAACGCGATGCCCGGATGCTCGCTCATCCGGAGCGCTTCATCTACGAGCCGGTTCGCGGCCGAGGACAGGGACATGCCGGGGTTGGCGGCCGCGAAAGATGTCAGCCTCTCGGCTACGGCCGTGTCGAACCGTACAGGTGTCGCTGAGCGCTTTGCCATGACTACATGGTAGTCGATCTAAGACACATACCGTCAAGTGTCGGCTAGTGCCTTCGTGGGTTGAACGCAGTTCGTCCGTGGGATTTGGCCCTGGGACGCGGCATGCTCCGGGGCGAGCCGGCAGAGATTGGCATCGCGGGTGGCTGTCAGTGCCTATTTTTTGAACACTGCTCGTCCGGCTTGGTCTCGGGGTTGCCGCCGGGGACGCTCTTCGTGTGGCCCAGCGGAGTGGAGCACAGGAGGAGAGGCCCCGCTCGGCGCGGCAGGCCCGGTCGGGTGGCATCAGTGGCCCTGCTGCTGCACGGGCCAACCCGTCCCGGCCCGTCTCCGTGACGGCCGTCAGGCGCACGACCACCTGCTACGCGCGGTGACCACTTCGGTGACGTGCAGAACGCTCGCGCGGGACCAGATCGCCGACTCGGCGCAATTCTCTCTGGGCTATTGCCGACACCCTTGCTTGTTTATTTTGGCTAATTCTGTGCGAGCCCTTGGCGTGGTAGCGCCAAACGGCTGTAACCGCGCGCGGAGCGGTAAACCTTTTCATCCTGGTCTGGCGCGGGCCTGGCGTAAGGGCTGATCAGGGAGGGCGTGTCGGCTTCCGGCGTCGCGAGGGGCCCTGGCAGGCGGAGCGATCGACCAAGATCTGCGTCGTCTGACCTGGGACCTACATGCTTTTCTCGTGCTGCGCTGCCGTTGTCCTGCCAGACTCTCGGCTACCTCACCGGGGTCATCCGCCGCCGCAAGAAGATCGGGTCGTCCTGGCGGTGGCTGAGCCCGGCGCTGAAGGCCCTGCCCGGATCGTCACGCCGCCACTTTGCCTTACGGAAGGAAGCGTTCTATCTCGCGGATGATCACGGGCCAGGCTGGTTCGCGGGCGGTAAGAATGTGATTGCCGCTGTCGACCAGGCGCAGGACGCTGCCGGGTATCTGCGCGGCCAGTTCGCGGGCTTGCTGGGCGGGCACGCGCTGGTCGCGGCGGGCGTGCAGGATCAGGGTGGGGCAGCGTACGCGGGCGGCCAGGTCGGATACGTCGATGCGGGCGAAGGTGTCCAGGAAGCGCACGACGTTGTCGGTGGAGGTGGTGGCCCGCTGCAGGGCGTTGAAGGCATCCCAGGTTTGGCGTGGCTCATCGGGCAGGAACTGGGCGGCGAACACCTGGCGGTAGGCGGGGTCGTCGCGGCGCCAGGCGACCCGGCCGACCTGAAGGTCGAGCGCCGCTTCTTCCCGCTCCTCGGCGGTCTGGGCGCGGATCAGCCGGCCACGGGCATAGCCGCCGACCAGGACGAGCCGGCTCACCTGCTCGGGGTGGCGCACCGCGTAGCTGATGGCCACGGCACAGCCTTGGGATAGCCCGATCAGCGGGAACCTGGTGAGCCCGGCCGAGGCGACGACCAGTTCCAGGTCCTCGACCCAGGTCTGCAGGCTGAACTCGCCGGCCTGCCAGTCCGACAGGCCGCAGCCGCGCTCGTCGTAGCGCACCAGCCGGTGCCGCGCGGACAGCGCGTCGATCCAGTGCCCCCAGATGACGCTGTCGCGCTCCAGGTCCAGGTGGGTCAGCCAGTTGGCGGCCTTGACCAGCGGCGGGCCCGATCCGGTGGTGGCGTAGGCGATACGGACGCCGCCAGGGGAGCGGCAGTAGCGGATTTCCTGGTCCCGCTCCGGCGCGGCGGCCGGCCCTGGTGGGGGTTCCGAGTCCGGCGGCGGCCCGGCCGCGTCGCCGATGAACCGGTAGCCGACGCCGTGGATAGTCGCGATCAGCCGCTGGGAGGCACCGTCATCGCCGACTGCCTGGCGGGCGGCCTTGATCCTGCTGCTCAGCGTGGAGTCGCTGACGAAACGGTCGCCCCACACGGCGTCCAGCAGTTCCGTCTTGGGCACGACCCGGTCGCGGTGCTCCAGCAGGTGGCGCAGCACGCCGAAGACCTGCGGCTGGACGTGGATCACCGTCCCGTCACGGCGCAGCTCGTAGCGGGCCAGATCCAGCTCACAGGTGCCGAACGCGTACATGGGGCCTCGTTGCCGATTATGTCCGCGGTTGCCGCGCAACGGCAATGACCTGTCCCCGAATCGTCCAGCCAATGTCCACGTGGTCTCCATGCATCACCAGGGGCGGCGGGCGAGGGTAGATCAGCCGCCTGCTTTCTTAACCGGCCCGGCCTGGCCTCAGAACCAGGCGGCCGCGCGAGGTCCCGGCGGAGCAGGAGGCGTTCCGGGAACACCGGCGCTTCGTCAAGGACATCGAGATTGCCGGCAGCTTCGCTGCGGCGTAGGAGAGAAAATGAGCACCACCCATTCAGTGAAAAGCCTGGTGGCCAGGCTGGGCTTCCAGCGCGGGCGCAGGCGCCCCGTCCGGGCTGGCAGGCGTATCGCCTCCCGCATCGTGGCTTTCCTCGCCGTGGCGCTGGTGACAGGTGGCGCGACAGCGGCTCAGGCCGCTGCGAGCACCGGGCCATCGCTCATCCTGAACGGCAGCAACACCGACATCGCCGTCCAGGGGCCTAACGACAGCCTGACGTTCTACTGGGCCAACGACGGCAGCCCCACCTGGAAACCCGAGAAGGTGGCCGGCTCTGGCACCACCTACTCCGCGCCCTCGATGATCCTGGACGGCAGCACCATCGACATCGCCGCCATGGGCAAGGGCAACAGCCTCGACTTCTACTGGGCCACCATCGGCACCGGGGCCTGGCACTCCAAGACGGTGGCCGGCTCCGGGACAACGTACTCCGCCCCGTCGATGATCCTGGACGGCGCCAATATCAACATCGCCGCCATGGGCAAGGGCAACAGCCTAGGGTTTCACTGGGCCACCGCCGCCGGCGGCACCGGCACCTGGCACCCCGAGACGGTCGCCGGCTCCGGCACCGCATTCTCCGCGCCGTCGATGATCCTCAACGGCAACGCCATCAACATCGCCGTCCAGGGCCCGGGCAACAGCCTGACGTGCTACGCGACGGTTCCCGGCAGCGGCTACTGGGACCCCGCGGCGGTCGCCGCCTCCGGCACCACCTTCTCCGCGCCGGCCATGATCGCCAACGGCAACGGCGTGGACGTCGCCGCCCAGGGCGCGGGCAACGCGCTCAGCCTCTACTGGTCAGCCAACGACAGCGGCTTCTGGACATCCGCCCCCGTCGCCAGCTCAGGCACGGCCTTCTCCGCCCCGGCCATGATCCTCAACGGCGGCGGCGTGGACATCGCCGTCCAGGGCAGCGGCAACGCGCTCGACAACTACTGGGTGCCCGACGACACCTATCCGGGGCACCTTGAGGTCGTCGCCAGCTCCGGCTCGGCCTTCTCCGCGCCGGCGATGGTCCTCAACGGCAGTGGCGTCGACATGACCGCCGCCGGCCCGAACGGCAGCCTGTATGACTACTACTGGTCACAGAATCCCGGCACTAACTGGAGCGCCGGGATGGTCGCACCGCCTGGCAGCGTGGGCTAGCCGCCGTCAGCGCCCCCATCACAGACCGAGCGCCGCGGCCCTGGCCTGAAGTACCGGATTGGTGACCTGGCCGGCCAGGGCCTGGACCAGGCGCGGGCTGGGTAGGTCCCCGGCCTCCGCCTGTGCGTGCCGAGAACCTCGTCCACGTCATGCGACCAGGCGATATTCGTTGATCAGACCACCGACGCGAGCCTGTCTTCGGACGCGGTACTGATCGAGGTCGACCGGCCCGGGTGGCGGTTTGAGCGGCGCGGCGCCGCGCAGGGAGGGGTGCGGCCTGTGCTGGTTGTGATGAGTCTCGTACTCGCGCAGGATCCGCCGCAGATGAGCCTGGTTCCAGACCAGGGTGCGATTCAGGAGCTCGCGGCGGCATCCCCCGATCCAGCGTTCGGCGATCGCGTTCATGCGAGGCGTCCGGACGTTGCACAAGACGGTCCGGATCCCGGCGTCGGCGAGGACCGCGTCGAACGCGGCGGTGAAGTCCGGCCCGCGGTCGCGGATCATGAACTTGACCCGATGCGCCTGGTCGCCGAGGTCCATGATCAGGTTGCGGGCCTGCTGGGTGGCCCGCGCCCCCGGTGGGATCCTGGGTGACGCCGAGGATGCGGATGCGCCGGGTGGCGTGCTCGATGACGGCCAGGACGTGGGCCTGGGTGCCGCCGGGCAGGTCGGCGGTGAAGAAGCCGCGCCAGTATCGCCTCGGCCTGGGAGCGCAGGAACTGGGACCAGGTAGGCGCGCCCGGCCGCGGCGCAGGGCCGATTCCCGCCTTCTTCAGGATCTCCCATGCCGTCGACGCCGCCATGTTCACTCCCAGGCCGGCCATCTCGCCGTGGATCCTGCGGTAGCCCCATCCTGGGTTCTCGCGGGCCAGCCGGAGGACCGCAACCCTGCGGCTAGCCGCGTGATCAGGAGGAACACCAACCGCAGGCCCATGATCGGTGATCATCACGGGGGAACGCCGGGCGACCACTCTGCTGGTCAGCGCCGTGGATGCGATTTCTCGGCACGCACAGTTGCTCGCGAGTCTCCATCCCGCAGATCAGCAAGATGTTCTCCGTCGACTGCCGGGGCTGGCGGAAGCTGCGCCGCCGTTACTGCGCCCCATCGCGTTGCCGGCCTGGCCCTATAGATCGTCGGGTAGGAGCCTGAACCACTTATGCGGGGTGAGGGGGCGCATCGCGCGGAAGTCGCGCCGCTCCAGCGTGAGCACCGCGTCGGTCCGGTACCGGGCGGCCAGCGCCACGTTGACCGCGTCGGCCAGGTCCAGGTCGAGGCTTGCGTACTGCTGCTGGACCAGGCGTGCGGTGTCCAGGATCTCCAGGCCTGTGGCGGGGATCTGGAAGCGCAGCTGCCGGGCCTGGGCGAGGATGAAGTCGATGATCGAGGTCCGTGCCCGGGACTCGAAACGGGCCTTGGCCAGGTGGTCAACCTCGGTCAGCACGAGCGGCGAGATGATCACCGTGCCTGCTTCTTGCAGTACTCCCAGGCATGCTGCCGACTCGCGTGCGTTGCGGTCGGATGCGGCGATGATGCCGGAGGTGTCGGCGACGACGATCACCGGCTGGCGGCCGCCCGCGCGACCGCCGCGGTGACCTCGGCGCTGGTGGCTGGCTCGCCGGTTCCTTCGAAGGTGGGCCAGTCGAGGGAGCCGTCCCATACCCGGTTGCTCATGGCTGCCAGGTGGATGCCTTCCCGGATGATCTGCGCCTCGGGTACTCCTTGCCGGGCGGCGATCTCTTTTATCAGTGCAAGATCTTCGGTGTCGGCGTAGACGTTGGTCCTCTTAAGTGACATGTACCGATGCTAGCACACGTCCATACCTTGCCATCTGCCTGCACCTCGGTCCGAGCATGCCGCTCAGCCCGGTGCGCCGGGCCGTTAGCTGCCAGGCAATGCCGGACGAAGGGGCACGGGACCGGCGCCTTGTTGGCCACTTCGGCTGGGGCGACCCGCGCCCACGCCCTGGGTACAGCCGGGCATGCCCCGCAACCCGTTCGGGATCTTTATGATTAAATTCTCTGCTCCTTATCGCGCTGCGGTGCCATTCCCGGCCGAGATGCGTGCCCCGGCTGCCTGACCTAGCCGGCCGGATGCCAGGGCAGGCGGTAGGCGCGGTAGGAGGTGACGCCGTCCGGGAGCTGGGCGTTGAACAGCAGATGCCCGGACGGGCTGAACTCGGAGATGTAGGGCAAGGCGCCCCAGCCGACGAACAAGTCGCCGTTGCGGGTGGTCTGCGCGTCCCCCTCAGCCGGGGCCACCAGTCCCTCGGGCTGGTCAACGGACTTCACCAGGGTAGCCACCTTGGAAGTGAGATCCAGCTTCACGGTGACCACCCGGCTATGGCGCAGGAGCGTGGTTGGGCCGTCGGACTCATTGTCGAAGAACGTGTACTCGTCGTTCCCGATGGCCTCCGGGTCGTGCTGGTAGGCGAAGATCTCGCCCGCGCTGTCGAGGACCTGCCCGGGGGCGGCCGTGAGCTTGAACGTGCTCTGCTTGCCCCCCAGTTCCCAGATGATCTTCCCGGTGCGCAGGCTCACCTTGTAGGTCGTCCAGGTAAAGCGGGAGTTGATCAGCAGGTTCCCGTCGGTGTCGAGGTGGACGGCGTTGATGTGGAACCAGTCCCAGGGCATGGCGGCCGAGGCGGGCCGCGGGGTGTGGCTGTCACTGTAGGGAACGTGGTCCGCGCTGTTCCACTGGAAGAGCACCTTGCCGGTGCTGATGTCGATCTCCTGGACGATGCCGTCGATGACCGCCTGATCGGCGGGGCCGCCAGTGGAGGTCAGGTTCGCGGTCGTGATGGTGTCGGCCACAATCAGCGCCGTGTTCCAGGGCGTGATGAGGAACTCGTGACCGTCGGCGGAGTAGCCGTTGCCCGCCTTGACCTCGGCGATCTGCTGGTAGCGGTCGTTGTAGATGTAGTCAGTCCCGCTCGAAGGGCCGCCGAAGCCGGTGCCCTGCCACCAGGTGAGCACCGGCTTGCCCTGGTAGGTCTGGGTGCGGAAGTCGGTAGCCCAATCACCGGCCGGCACCGCGTGGAACCAGATCACCTTGCCGGTGTTGCTGATGATCTCCGGGCCGCTCGCGGAGCCCCCGTCCGGGGCGATGAAGATGTCGCCGTTGCCGTTATCGGCACCCTGCTTCAGCACGATGACCGCAGGCGGCGTAGGACCAGCGGTCACCGGGCCAGACGACGCCGTGGTGCATGCTGTCCCGGCTAAGGCAATGACCGCAGCCACGACGATGAGGGCGCCCCCATGTCGCAGCCGGCCCCGCCGCCTGCCCGCAGCCCGGAACGAGAAGGCCTTCTCTGCCATCACCCAGCTCCGCCCATCAGGGAACCTACCGTCATGGTAGGCCGCTGCCACCGCACCTGCTGCAAGACATCCAGCTCTTGCCCCCGCGAGCTGACAACGCACGCCGGGCAGTCCACGCCCGCCCACGGTGCACCAGCCGAGCCGGATGGCGCTTCCGGATCCACCGGTTCAGCGCACCGCCCGCCACCACGAAAGATCCGGGTCCCTGTTCAGTGCCGCCAGCCCCTGCGGCTGGCCAGCGATCGGCCGCTACCAGCCAGGCGACCAGTGCAGAACAAGTTCCGGGCGTGCCCTGCCAGCAGATTCCCGCGGTCCCGGTCCCGGTCCCGGTCCCGGTCCGGCCGCCGGCAGCGTGCCAGTCAGAACACCTCAGGTCATCCCCGGCGCTTACAGCGGCTACAGCGAAGACACACTCCAGATAACGTGTCCTCGCCGAGGCCCGAGAGCCGTGGCCCTTACACCGAAGACACCCAGATTCGGACTCCAGGCGGATCGGCGCGCTCGCGGGTCGTCACGTTCCGTACGAGGTGACCGTTGCCGGTGGCTCCAGCGGACGGATCTCGAGGACGGGGGCGGCAGATCGCCGAGCCGAGTCCGCACCGCTCGTAGACCGCCCGGTCGGCGGCACGAGCGGCTGTT
>Ga0302324_100018320_pt1 | contig 13812 bp, 14 predicted proteins | sample Palsa_T0_1_FD_201949 | JGI IMG/M metagenome (GOLD analysis project Ga0302324, IMG submission 201949) | Peat permafrost microbial communities from Stordalen Mire near Abisko, Sweden - Palsa_T0_1 | ecosystem: Environmental > Terrestrial > Soil > Palsa > Peat permafrost | place: Sweden: Abisko... | reverse complement strand
TAGGACGATTCCCAACCCCTTGAAAACATTGGTGGGCCCGGAGGGACTCGAACCCCCGACCAGACCGTTATGAGCGGTCAGCTCTAACCAACTGAGCTACAGGCCCCGTTCCTTCCTAACAGGAAGCCCGCGCGCTTCGAAAGGCCTTCGCACGTGGCCCACGACCAGTCGCGAGGATGCCGCAGTTTCGCCCGAGATCGGGGGGAGGCTGGCTTTTGATTTGAAGGGAAGTCACATATGCGCTCGCAAAATCCCGATAGGACTCTTGCTTTCGCCCTGATGGCCTCGGCCGCAGTCCTCGCCGCTCCGGCTGCGCTGGCGGCAGACGATAACCCTGCGCCGCGCACCATCAGCGTGTCGGGCGAGGGGCAGGTGAAAGCCGCGCCAGACGAGGCCCGGCTTTCGACGGGGGTCGTGACTCAAGGGGCAAACGCCGCCGAGGCGCTCACCGCAAACACCGGCGCCATGGGCCGCGTAATGACCACTCTGAAAGCGCTCGGCATCCCTGACAAGGCGATACAGACGAGCCAGTTCTCCGTGTCGCCGCAATATTCAAGCGACCGCAACGGCACGACGCAGAGAATCACCGGCTATCAGGTCACCAACAACGTCTCGGTCACGGTCGACGATCCGGCCAGGCTCGGACCCGCACTCGATGCGCTCGTGTCCGCCGGCTCCAACGCGCTGGGCAGCATCGAATTTGCGATCCGCGATCCCAAGCCGCTTGAAAACGAGGCGCGCGCAGCTGCCATGCACGATGCCATGGATAAGGCCGCTGTCTACGCAAAGGCAGCCGACATTCAACTCGGGCCCATTCTCTCAATCAGCGAAGGCTCCGAAGAACCGCAGCCGATGTACAGGGCAATGGCCAAGGTTGCGATGGGCACGTCGACGCCGATCGCCGCCGGCGTGGAGACGGTTGCCGCAACCGTCAGCGTGACGTTCGAAATCCGGTAAGCGAGCCCGGCGGCTCGCCCCCTCGGCCGTCAACCCCTGAATCCCGTCGCGACCAGATAAAGCTCGACGGATTCCGCCCGGCTGGCAGGCGGCTTGACATGATGCACCTCGCGGAAATGCTGCTTGATGCGTACGAGAATCTCTCCGGATGCGCCGCCCTGAAATGTCTTGCCCACGAAGCTGCCGCCGGGCTTCAGCACCGCATCGGCCATATCCAGCGCGGCTTCGAGAAGCGCGAGCGTGCGCAAATGATCTGTCGGCCGATGGCCAGTTGTCGGCGCCGCCATGTCGGAAAGCACGACATCAGCCGGGCCGCCGAGTGCTTCTTTCAGCCGCTCAGGCGTATTTGCGGCGAGCAGATCGGCCTGCAAGATTTCGACGCCGCCCAACGGCTCCATCTCAAGAATGTCCGCGGCGACGACTTTGCCGGTGATGCCGACGCGCGCAACGGCGACTTGACTCCAACCGCCGGGCGCGGCGCCCAGATCGAGCACGCGCGCGCCGGGTTTCAGGACATGGTATTTACGGTCGAGCTCGACGAGCTTGAACGCCGCGCGGCTGCGATAGCCTTTTGCTTTGGCGTCGCGCACATAAGGATCGTTGAGCTGACGCTCAAGCCAGCGCGTGGACGAAACGCCCCTGCCCTTCGAGGACCTGACCTTGACCCGCAACGCGCCGCGGCCAGATGTGTTCGTCGAGCGCGGTTTCATGGACGAGTTCCTGGCTGCAAACCGCCCGTTTAGATGACAACGCCGGCGCAAACAAGCGGCCGGGATGCGCGAGCAGAACGCTGCGGCGGCAAGATTGGTCGAGCAGGCGTTACCTTTCCTGCCCGACAAACAGTTATTCGGACGAACTCGTCACTCCGATGGCGCCGCAAAACAGCCAAAGACCGGGGAACGCCCGCCGAGGCGCAATTCCAAGCCCCGGACAAAAGATTATGGTCATGAAATCCCTGCACAGGGCGTTTCTTGCGAAGCCGACAGATCCCCGGATTGCCGCTCATGCCTGCAATCCGGCGATGTCTCCTCAGGAATATCGCTGGGTCCCGCCCTCGGTGATACCTACTGCGCGATCCCGCCGATCTCGTTCTTCTCCAGCGTGACCGCGGTCTGCGCGAGCAGTCTGCCGTGTATCGCTGCGCCGGTTTTCAAATTGATAGCTGTCTTGTCCAATATGGTTCCCTGGAAACGCGCGGTCGTGCCCAGGGTCGTTTGTCCGGCGACCTGCCAGAAAATGTTCCTGGCATATGCGCTGCCCGCCAGGATGACGGACTTCCCGTCGGCAACTTCAAGATCGCCCGCAATCTGGAATATCCAGACGCTGTTCGAACTGCCATTGAGCGTGACATCCGTTGGGATCGTCACGCCGGTGGACCATTTGTAGACGCCCGGAGCAAGTGTGAGACCCCCAATATTCCCCGTGCCAACGTTGACGTATTGGGCTGCCCGCCCTGCCGCGCTGATATACGCGGCATGCATGGCATTTATTGCAGATCGCAAACCAACGGCGTTGACCTGGCTGCATGGCGACGGACCGGCTGCGTTTACAGAATCGACCACGCCCGTGACCTCGCTGCAGGTCAGCAGATCGGCAGCCCCGGTGATGGGACTCGTCCCGACGTTCCCGACAATTGCCGAGCTCGGAACGTCTGTAATGCCCGCCTGCGACAGGATCGTAAAATACCCGGCGCTACCAAGCGCCACGGGCGCCGTGAACCAGATGGTCTTCGACGCAGGCGCGGCGCTGGAGGCCGCGTAAGCTGCACCGCCGCCCGGCAAAACGACCGACGCCAATGGCAGCATCAGCGCCGCGCCGAGGCTGAGTTTGGTGATAGTCTTCATGGCAAAACTCCTGGTCAAATGCCTCGTCGCTTTCAGTCCGACAAGTCGCGAACGCAAAATGGGCGCCCGTCGCGACGGCGCCGAATACCGGTATTCCGGCCCGAGGAACTAAAAATCCCGGATGTCTTGTCCAAGGACGGGCTGGACGACGCTGAATGGGAAGAGTCCACGCAACAGCATCCGGCGCATCTTATGGGAGGTGCGATACTATCGCCCATGTGATCAACGCGACGGCTTCACGATCGTTGCACGTGATTATTTGAAGTTATGGGTGTGTATATCATGAGTTATTGCGTTATATTTGTGTTAACGAAATAAGTACATAAACTTAACGAACTCAATAAATATAAGTCCACCACCTGTTCTTTAATATGCTGTTAGTAATCGGTCTATCACAGCAATTCTATTATGTTTTCTCGGAACATTTTGGGTGCTGAGCAATATTGACCAGACAGCGGTGCCGCCCCGATCTATGAGATCAGCGTCGCCGGCTGGGCTTAAGGGCGCCTGCGATTGGGAGACCCTGACGGCATGCACAGACGTGTGGCCGCGCTCCCGCTGCATTTCGTCGGCGGAGATGACCATGCCGAATTATCGTCTGAATTACGTGAACTCCGACAACTACATCGTCAGCCATATCGAGCATGCCTATACGGATGATTTGTCCGCGCTGGAGAAGGCGTGGACGATCTGCAAGGATTACACGATCGAGATTTGGCAGGACAAACGTCGGGTTGCGCGCGTCAAAAAGGGCAACGCGGCATTGGACGCCAGCGATTTACAGTCGCTTTAGCGAGACCTACTCCGCTACCCCTTCAGGGCGGTCCGGGAGCGCTATTCCCGGTGCGCGGGCGAACTCATCGTCCTACTCCCGCTCCGGCACCGGCACATTGAAGCCGTTCAACGTCATCGACACGAGACAATAAAGACCGACGAGATAGATCAACTCGTTGGTGCCGTGCTGTCCGAATGTGGTGATGGCGAGTCGATACAGCGGCTCCGGCAGAGTGCCGCCACCCACAAGCGCGTGGGTGACATCGAACGCCAGCGCTTCGTCAGCCGCGAGATCGGCGGGCTTCAGCCCGGCCGACAGCGTCGCAAGCCGCGCAGGCTTCATGCCTTCGCGTTCGGCCACGGCGATATGCGCATAGATCTCGTAAGCCGCGTTGAAATGCGCTCCTACGACAAGGATCGCAATCTGGCGGATGTTGTCGGTGAGCGTCGCATTGGCGGTCATCGACAGAGTCAAATCCCAGATCGCCCGGCCGATCGCGGGCTCGTGCAGCCAGGGATTCCACGGCCCCATCAGCGCGCCGTCCTCGCGCTCGACCTTGAAAGCGTTGAAATTACTCGCAATCCCCGTGCGCATCGTGTCGTAAAGCGATTTCTGCTCCGGTGTCAGGTCGGCAGGCGCGATGAGGGGCAGGCGCATCGATCATCCTCCGACTGCAACGCCGCTTTACGCGACGAAGGCTTGTTGCGGTTCCCGAAGTCTATCGAATGTCCGGCGTTGTGTTTGAGAATTTTTGACGATAGCGCTCATGAGGCCCTCCGACAACGCCGCGGGAGCGAAGTCAGGCAGTCGCGCGCCGCTTCTCATTCAATCGTGGCGTCGCTCACTTCCAGGCGCGCGTCCGCGCCTTTTGCCCGGCCGCTTCGAGGGAGACGCTCACCATCTGCGGACCGTGGACGAGCGCATCCTGCGGCAGTTCCAGACCGAAGGATTGGGCGTTGTCTGGCTCGGACGCGGAAAACGCTTCGCTGGGAAAAATCGCGAAGCGCCCAACCGGCGGCATCACGGCGTGACGATGTTGTGAGGCGTCGCCTCCAGTATTCCCTGCGTCGCCTTCGTCTTGTTCCTGATCCATGCAGGCTCCAGGGAATCCTGTCCCTTGCGCCGGCTCGTGCCGAACGCTTCGAAGTGTGTCGCCAGCAGTATTTTGTCGCGGAAATCGCGGCAGCACGGCCGGGAAATCGGCGCCTTGCGGCGCGGCCACCCGGGGGTGCGATTTTCCCGACTCGGTGTAGAGTTCGAAGCGATCACGAATGGGGGAAAGCATGGGTTTTCTGGAAAAATGGCAGCCGCAATTGTTGAGCGTGCTGAGAATTGTATCGGGCCTGCTCTTTCTTGAGCACGGCATGGCCAAGCTGTTGCATTTTCCGCATGTCGCCATGTTCGACAATCTCAAGGTCGTCTCGTTTCTGGGGCTGGCCGGAATCATCGAGCTCGTCGGCGGCGCGCTGGTGACCGTGGGGCTTTTCACCCGCTATGCGGCCTTTGTGATGTCGGGCGAAATGGCGGTCGGGTATTTCCTGTTTCACGCACGCCAGGGATTTTTCCCGGTGCTGAACAACGGCGACGCTGCGATCCTGTTCTGCTTCGTGTTCCTGTACCTCGCGGCGGCAGGTCCCGGTCCCTGGAGCCTGGACCGGAAATAGCGATTCTCTTTGCAGACTGAATCGCACAGTTCGATCCTTCCTCCTCTGCGCCAGTTTTGGAGGCGGAAGGATCGAGGAGCGCCGCGTTAAATCACGCCGTTCCCGATATACGCGCGGTCGGCCCAGCAGGCATGGGTACCACTGCACAGCTTGTGCGGCAGCGCGATGCGGCAGACGGGTCCGTCCTCGATACGCGCGGCGTCCAGCAGGATGCATTCCGACGTGCCGGCGTTCTCGTCGGTGATGAAACTGACAAGATAACCGTCATCTTCCTCCGTCGATCCGACACGCGGAGCAAACGGCGCCTCGCTGGCGGTTCGGCCGGTTTCAAGACGGAAGGTTTGGCGTTCGCCCGTTTCGACATCGTTCCTTGCAAAACCGTCGAACAGGAACCAGCCCGGCTTCAGAGTCGCGCTGTAGACATAGCGGTATTTCCGCCCGGCAAAACGCTGGTTGATCGTGCCGAACTCGGCGACGTGGTCGTCCAGGCGCTCTTCTTTCGTGGTGCCGGCCGTCAGGTTGAAACGCCAGCGGTGCAGTTTCGGCAGGAAACTATGTGCGTCGAGATAGGCCATCATGTGTTCGAACCCGGCCGGCGCGTCGCGTTGCGGCTGCGGCATCGGGTTTTCCTGGAAATAACCGTCGAGCACGATTTCGTCGCCATCTTCATAGGCGTTCACCCAGTGAAGAACATAGGTGGGAGCCGCTTCGAACCAGCGCACGGGTCCGTCGCCATGGCGCGGCACGAGCGCGAAGCGGGAGGGTAATCCCTCATGCTGCCGCACGGCGTGGATGTTGCGCCTGAGAAGCTCAGCGTCCCAGAACAGCGGCATGTCGTTGAGGATCGCGTAGTTCTCTGTGAACGCCATGTCGTGCGGCAGGCGCGGGCCCGGCAGCGGCACGGCCGAATAGCGGACCAGCACGTTGTTGCGGTCCACGACGCCGAAATGCAGATAGGGCGCGTGCTTCGAATAGTTGAAAAACAGGAGCTCGCCGGTGCGCTCGTCGCTCTTGGCGTGCGCGGAAATCCCGTCAAGCGGCACCCAGCCTGCAACGCCCTCCTGCTCCAGCGTTTCGGGATCGAGCCGATAGGCTTCCCCGCATTGGTAGAAAGTGGAAAGCGCGCGGCCGGCGTGGACGACGATATCGGTGCTCGAGCTGTCCTTGAGCGCGCCATGTGCGCCGAAGCCGGGCCGTTCCGAGAGGCGCACAGGATCGGCGAGACCGCCCCACAGCGACCGGCCCGCCTCCTGTTCTGCCGCAAAACAACGTGTCCGCACAAACCGGTTGCGATAGCTGGCCGAGCCATTCCGGAAATCGATCTGATGAATCATCCCGTCCCCGTCGAAGGGATGGAAGCGACCCAGCGGCTGATGGATCTGGTTTTCCGTGTTGCGCAGATAGACGCCGTCGATGTCGTCTGGGATTCGCCCCTCGATCACATCGAGCGCATCCGCATTCACTTCCTCGAATAACGGCGTCCAGGCGCCGTTCAGATACGGATGATTGCCCGGTTTCAGGGATGTTATGACAGGCGGCAGTCGCTCGATCTTCATGGGAACCTCCAGGCCGCCAGCATACATCCTTGTCCGGCGCCGTGCCTGCCGGAAATGGCTCGTGGACATTTGTCGCCCCCGGCCCGGGTGCCAGCTCGCAGGGCCCCTCGCGTTAGCCGATTGTCAACGCCGTGCGCGTCAATCTCGCCCCCTTCTTCCGGGGCTCCGCATGACGGTCGCCAGCCTACCCCTTGCCGAGCGGCGCAACTGGGCCACGCCGCTCTTTGCTGGCACAATGTTCGCGAGCGCCGCGCTGGTGTTCATGGTCGAGCCCATGATCGCCAAGATGATCCTGCCCCAACTCGGCGGATCGCCCGCGGTCTGGAACACCTGCATGGCGTTTTTCCAGACCGCCCTGCTGGCCGGTTATCTGTACGCTCATCTGCTGCAGAGAATACGGTCCACAACGCTTCAGGTTGCGGTGCATCTGGGCCTCCTCGCAGCTGCGGCCTGCACCCTGCCGATCGGCGTGACGACCGCGTTCGGTCCACCGCCGGTCGGCGCACCGGTCCTGTGGCTCCTGCGCGTGCTCGTCGTTTCGATCGGCGCACCCTTCGCGATGCTGTCGGCTACGGCGCCGCTGCTGCAGGCCTGGTATGTGCGGGCGCTGCACGGCAACGCCCGGGCCATGAACCCCTATATGCTTTACGGCGCAAGCAATCTCGGCAGCATGCTCGCGTTGCTCGCCTATCCGGGCCTCGTCGAGCCGCTGCTGGCCGTTCACGTGCAAACCTTCGGCTGGACGCTCGTCTATTGCACGTTCGCCGCCCTGATGGTGGGCGTGGGCATCTATGTCCGGCGCAACGCATCGCGCCATGCGATGCCGCCGGCAGCGCTCGTCACGATCGACGCCGACACGCCGACGTGGCGCGAGCGGATCCTCTGGCTGCTGCTCGCAGCAGCACCGTCAAGTCTGATGCTGGGCGTGACAACCTACATCTCCAACGACGTCGCCTCGGTGCCGTTCTTCTGGGTCATTCCGCTGGCGCTCTATCTTCTGACCTTCATCATCAGCTTCCAGACGGTGCCGCTGATCTCCCGGGAGCGCGCGCTTTTGTGGCAGGTGGTGTTCGTCGCGACGGCCGCCGGGCTCCTCAGCGTCAACACGACGAGCCTGGTCGCGCATATGCTGACCTATATCGGCGCATTCTTCTTCAGTGCGCTTGTCTGCCATCAAAGGCTTGCAGCGAGCCGGCCGCATGTGCGCCACCTGACCGAATTCTATCTCATTTTGTCGCTGGGCGGTGTCCTGGGCGGCATGTTCAACGCCTTCGTCGCGCCGGTCATCTTTTCGCATGTAGTGGAATTTCCCCTGGTGCTGGCCCTGACGGTTCTCGCGCGACCCAGATCGGCCGCGCCATTTTCTCTGCGGTATGCGGCACTGGCGGGCGCGGGCGTATGTCTCGCGGCGGCCATCGCGCTCATTCCGGACACGCCTGCATTGCGCCTCGTACCTGCTGCGCTCGCCATTCTGTGCGCAAGCGTCGCAGGGATTGTCGGCAGCCGGCCTTTGCTGTTTGCGCTGGTGGTGGGTGCGCTCTGCACCGAAGCGAGCATCGTGCCGGCGGACAAGCATGCCAATCTGCTGACCGCGCGCAGCTTCTTCGGCGTCCACAGGGTCACGCAGGGCTTCGACCCGGCGCTCGGCGGCGCGCTGCACCTGCTGTTCCACGGCACGACGATCCATGGCGCGCAGCCCCTGACGGCGGCCCTGCAATGCACGACCACGACCTATTACGCGCGGTCCACGCCGATCGGCCAGACTTTCGCCGCCGTGCTGCCGCTTCATCCGGATGCGCGGATCGGCGTGGTCGGCCTCGGCGCGGGAACCGTCGCCGCCTATACGCGGCCGGGCGACCACATGCGGTTCTTCGAGATCGATCCGGAAGTGGAGCGCATTGCGCGCGACCCGCGCTATTTCACCTATCTGTCGGACTGCGCGAAGGGTTCCGTCGATGTAGTGCTCGGCGATGCGCGGCTGACGCTGGGGCGCGAGGCGCCGGCAAGCTTTGATCTGCTGCAGCTCGATGCGTTCTCGGCGGACACCGTTCCGACCCATCTGCTGACGGTCGAAGCGTTCCGGCTTTACCTGCGCGCGCTGAAGCCCGGCGGCGTCATCCTGCTGCATCTGTCCAACCGCAACCTTTCGCTGGAAGCGCCGGCCGCCGCGGCTGCGAAGGAAACGGGCGCCGTGGCGCTGATGCAGGAATTCTCGCCGCCGGCGGGGGCGTCCGCAATCGCTGCGGCACCAACCCAGGCCATGCTGGTCGCAAAATCACCGGCCGCGCTGGCGGCCTTCGCGCATGACCCGCGCTGGCGCCCCGCGCGCGACAGGGGCGTGCGCGCGTGGAGCGACGATTACACCAATGTCATCGGCGCATTGATTGCGCATGCGATGAATCGATAGGTGCGGCGGGGCACATTCTTTGAAGTTCGCGCGTTCCGGAATATATTTGCGCCGGTTTTCGTCCCTGAAGACACCGGTACGGGAGAATGAAGATGCGCCCTGGAACAACGCGTTGGCTCGCTGCTGCAGCCGCACTCGCCGGTGGATTGTCGCTGTTCGCGACGGTGTCGGCCCAGCCTCCGGCGCCGGCTCCCCGCAACACATGTTTCTACCCGACCCAGTTCGAGAACTGGAAGGCGCCTGACCCCAGGACGATTTTCATTCGCGTCAATCTGAACCGCTACTTCCGGCTCGATCTGTCGGGCGAATGCGCGACGCTGACATGGCCCGACTCCCATCTGATCACCCATGTCCGCGGCAGCGACACCATCTGTTCGGCCGTCGACTGGGACCTGAAGGTGAGCCAGGGCGTCGACGGGATCCCCGAGCCCTGCATCGTCAAGACGATGACGGAGCTTTCGCCGGCGCAAGTGGCCGCGATCCCGGCGAAATTCAAGCCCTGAAACGCGCAGAGCCGTCGCTGCTAAAGCTGCGGCGTCGTCAGATCTTTTCCCTCGAAGAACTTCCGGGCGAACGCCACGATTTCCGGATCGCTGGGATGATCGAGCGCCTCCACGCCCATGATGCGGGGCGCGAGCGCGGGAACATGATCGCGGATGAAATGGGCGAGCGCGGTCTTCTCCTCGCCGTGGCCGACGATCAGGATTTCATGCGCAGGTTCAAGCGCAGCGGCGACGGCGGTCAGATAATGCTTGTCCTCATGGGCGTGGCCGGAGCCCACGGAGCCCGCCTTGTGATGGATATGGCCTTCGTGGTCGGCGGGGCGGATGCGCTTGGTGTCGACACCGCCTGTGCCGAACGAAAAGATTCGGGCTTCGGCATGGTCGATGAAGACCACGGCATGAAAATGGGGCATTGCGGTTTTCCTTGTTACGCGGCGGCCGTCGACGCTGAAATCCCGTGCGGTGATCACCGGGGAGCGGAGTTATAGCCGATAGAAGCCCGCTGTCGAACCGCCCGCCGGCGCGACAACCGCAGCGCGCGAATCCGTGATGCAGGTCGATGAATTGCCTGCAGCGTCCCACATTTGTCCACAGAAGACGGGGTTGCACCGCCCGTCACGCTGCACGCGTCCGTTGCCGCACCTCCTATTCCATACTACATCTGGTGCCGTTCTTATTCCTGGCACTGATTAGGAGCATTGGCGCGCCGATTTTGCCCGTGGGTTTCACCATCCGGATTTGAGACGCCGACATGAAACGCCACAGACCGACGCTGCGATTGGACTGCGACGGCGTGGCCATCGATCGCCGACGGCGCGGCGCGACTGCGATACGTCTTGCGCTGCTCTTTGTTACCTCCGCGGCCCTGCAAGCACTGCCGGCGCTCGCAAACGGCTCCGATGCACAGAGCACGAGGCTCACGGCGCCGCTCGCCTGCGCGGATTTCGCGCGGCGCAGCGACGGCGCGTGGGTCCCGCAGCGGCCGTTCACGACCGAAGGCGTGAACAGGGGCGTCCGGTTTCGCGGAACATACGGCATCAACACCGTCATCCGTACGGGCGTCGCCGTCGACGGGATCGATCTCGGCGCCCTGCTCGACCGGCAATGCGCGCCGCACTGATCGCTGCCCGGTCCCTGGTGTGTTTCGCGATCCGGGGTTGAATCGCCCCGCGAAGGTGACAATTTGAGCCGGACACCATTCGAGGGAATTCCACACATGGAACATCGGCAATTGGGGCGTTCGGGATTGAGCGTTCCTGCGCTCACGCTCGGCACGGGAACGTTCGGCGGCAAGGGCGGGCTGTCGGCATGGGGCAGCACCGACGCCGCGGAAGCCACGCGCCTCGTCGACATCTGCCTGGAACATGGCCTCACCATGTTCGACAGCGCCGACCTCTATTCGAATGGCGCGGCGGAGGAGGTTTTGGGCGCCGCCATCAAAGGACGCCGCGACAAGGTGCTGATCTCCACCAAGGCCACGTTCCGCGTCGGAAAGGAACTGAACGATGTCGGCTCTTCGCGCTATCATCTGACGCGCGCGGTCGAGGGCGCGCTGAAGCGCCTGGGCACCGATCACATCGACCTGTTCCAGCTGCATGGCTATGACGCGAAGACGCCGCCCGAGGAGGTGTTGTCGACGCTCGATGCGCTGATCCGCGCCGGCAAGATCGGCTATATCGGCGTCTCCAATTTCTCCGGCTGGCACCTGATGAAGGCGCTTGCCGTCGCCGACCGTTACGGCCTGCCGCGCTATGTGGCGAACCAGACCTATTACTCGCTTGTCGGCCGCGACTATGAATGGGAGCTGATGCCGCTCGGCCTCGACCAGGGCGTGGGCGCGGTGGTGTGGTCTCCGCTCGGCTGGGGCCGTCTGACCGGCAAGATCCGCCGCGGCGCGCCGCCGCCGGCCGTGAGCCGCCGCAACATCCAGGCGTCCAACGACATGGGGCCGCAGGTGGACGACGACTATCTTTACAAGGTCGTCGATGCGCTCGATGTCGTCGCGAAGGAGACGGACAAGACCGTGCCGCAGGTGGCGCTCAACTGGCTGCTCCGGCGCCCGACGGTTTCCACCGTGGTGATCGGCGCGCGCAACGAAGAGCAGCTGAAAGACAATCTCGGCGCCGTTGGCTGGCACCTGACGCCCGATCAGGTCAAGACGCTCGACGCCGCCAGCCATGTCACCATGCCCTATCCCTACTGGCACCAGCGCCAGTTCGCCGAACGCAACCCGTTCCCCACCAGGGTGTGAGGGGACGCTGAGGGGGTGTGTGATCATTCGCTGCAACGTCCCCCTCCGTCTTGCGCCGCTTCGCGACGCAATCCACCAACCGCGAAGCGGTGGAGGGGGCACCCCATTCCCTCAGCACGCGAATTTCTGAGGGACATTTTTATTTTTCCGGCCTGCGCAATGCCGTCTGCAACACGCAATTGAATCCACTCACACCACGCAGCATGCATCGCGGACCACACGCCGTCAATCATCCGTGTGCGGATCGTGAACGATCTCCGCGCGCATGATGCAGCGCCGACACAGTTCCCTGGCACACATGCATTCCTTCAGATGCGTGCGCCGCGTGTGCGGCATTCCCCTCAGCACGCGGCGCAGAATTCCCGTGCGCGCATGGCGACTCTTGTCGTTTCCTTTACGCCGCGATGTCGCGAACCCCTGCGCGGCGATGTCGCTTTCTTGTCTGCATCCTGCTGTTTTCATGCACCGGCGATGTCATCGGCTGCACGGGCAAATATACAAGACGACGACAAGACCGATACAACACGGCAGCCAACGCACCCCCGCGCACGCTCCCTCACCGGGCGGGTATTTACGCAGAGCGGGATTTCGGCAGCCGCGCAAAATAAACTTCGCATCGCATAGGCAGACGCCGCGAATAAGAAAACGCGATTTTCGTCCGCGAAACATTCCGCGCACGGCGCAGTTTTGCCGCCAGATCCGTTTGACGCGTTTGATCAAACGCGGTACCGATTTCGTCATCACGGCATGCTGCGCCCGGCGCTCGCGCAGAGCGCCCGGGCTTTCGTTTGCGGGGCGGGCGCTTACGCCGTAAGCCACAGCTGCCGTAGGCCATCGGCAGTGTGAATTTCCGTTGACCGTACCCAGACGGTTCGATCGCGACACGAAGGTCGGCGTACTGATCAGGAATACGCTATGGGCCTATTTCGATGTCGTGGCCGGACGCAGCGTCTCCGGCCGCTATCCCAGCCGGCCTTTGCCGTGGCCGGCGGCAACGGCGGTGAATTAGCCGGAACGTAGTGAGAAGTTGCTGCCACTGGCTTTGCTTTGCTAACCTTGGGCGTTTTGGGTGCATGGGGCAGGAAAAACATGGTGAGAACAATCGGGTCGCGGACGCGCGTCTTGACGCTGTGCTCGGCCTTGTGTCTGCCGATGCTTTCGCTTCCCGTCCATGCCGGGGCGAAATACACGATCTTCGATCCGCCGGGATCAACCTTCACCTATCCGGTCGGCATCAACACCGCGGGATCGGTTACCGGATTCTGGTACGACAGCGAAAACGGATGCCACGCCTTCTGCGCATGCCGGACGGCACCATCACATCGTTCGATCCGGCCGGCTCCACCAATACCCAGGCTGTCGCGATCAATGACAGCGGCACCATCGTCGGCTCCTTTGTGGACATCAATGGAGGCCATGGCTTCGTACGTGCTCCCGGCGGAACCATCACGACCTTCAACGCGCCGGGAGCCGACAGCACAGGGATCATCGGCATCAACAATAAAAGGACCTTTGCGGGCGTCTATTATGTCGGCTCGCTGGGACACGGTTTTGTCGAAAGCCCGGGCGGAACGTTTACCAGCTTCGACCCCACTGGCTCTACCCAAACGGTGCCGTCCGGCATCAATGCGAAAGGCGACATCGGCGGCTTCTATTACGATGGCCAGGGCAATTCCCACGGCTTCCTGCGCACGTCCGACGGCGCCATTACCGTGTTCGATCCGCCTGGCGCAACCAGCCCCACTGTCGTCTCCATCAACGCAAAGGACGTGATCGCGGGAAGCGATGTCGGATCCGATGGGCAGCAGGGATTTATTCGTGCGTCCGACGGAAAGGTCACGAGTTTCAGACCGCC
>Ga0302324_100018318_pt1 | contig 13812 bp, 11 predicted proteins | sample Palsa_T0_1_FD_201949 | JGI IMG/M metagenome (GOLD analysis project Ga0302324, IMG submission 201949) | Peat permafrost microbial communities from Stordalen Mire near Abisko, Sweden - Palsa_T0_1 | ecosystem: Environmental > Terrestrial > Soil > Palsa > Peat permafrost | place: Sweden: Abisko... | reverse complement strand
CCTCCAGGCCCCTGGACCAACCGGTAGTGTGCATCTAGAAAGTGCTCCTCGAACTCGGTGCAGCAAGGACTTCGAACACCCTCACTGTCCCAGCTCAGGAGCACTTTTTACGTCAGGCACACCGCCCAGCCCTCAAACCCCGATGAAAAGACAGGGTTAAGGCGTCACGACGAATCTGGCCGCGCAACCTGTCGCTGTGATTCACCGTTGCCGGATCCAATGATTTTTGGAGGTCCGAGGTGCATCGTCCGCTCACCGGCATAATGATCGATATGCCTGTGATCGAGGCGCAGTGCGCCTCGATCCTGGTGCCTCACGATCACAGGCATATCGATCAGATGAGCATTTCAAACCAGTGGGCCCGAAGCCGCCCGGAACGTAGGCGCCGAGGTTCCTGGCCGGCACCGACTCCACGGCATCGAGCTCGCCCTCGGCGGCTTCGCGCGCTGTCCCCGGCGATCACGCCGCAGGCCACGTAGGCCAGGTGCGCCTGTGCCCGGGTGCACGCGTTCGCCGAGCATCTTCCCGGCGCTGACGGTCAGCCCGGTCTCATCGAGCATTTCCCGAGCCGTGGCCTCGCCGGGAGATTCGACCGGATCGGGCTTGCCGTCAGGCAGTAGCCGCGGCGGAGCGCCGTCATCGGCGCGGCGGTGCACCAGCAGGACGCAGTCTTGCCTGGCGATGACCGGTACCGCGACGGCCCGGCGGCCCGGCCCGGGCGCGAGCCACGGGAACTCACGTCGGTGGACAGCCAGGACACCGCAGTGGGCGGATTCTCCGGGAGCGGGAGCTCACCCAGCAGGCCGGCGGACGGAGTATCCATAGGCCCGCCCGCTGCCGCGTGATGGTGCAGGTCCTTCCCTCTACGAAGCCTCTGCGTGGTTTCCTCCGATGCCACTGTGCGAGCGACAGCTTCCCTGATGTCGTCCTCATGTGCCGCCCGCCACCGGCCGAACCGGAGCCTGGTACGCCGTCGCGGTACCTCGTCCTCGCTGTCGGCAGTCACATGAGTCACCCCGAAGGTCGCCGGCTGCCCGGACGCGGTTGCGGGCTCGGCCGACCTGCCGTCCGCTCCGGGACCGGCAGCCGCGGAAGACGCCCGGTCCGGTGCCTTTATGGCGTTGCTGATGGCCTGGCTGAACGCGTCGCCCAGCATTTTGGTGATCTTGTCGTGAATCAGGTGCTTCATGCAGAGGGCGGAAAGTCCATGCAGGCCCGTCACCAGGCCGGCAATTACGCCGACGATCTCGAGGCCGCGCAGGGTGCTCTCCACGGGTTCCATGACTGGCCTCAGCAGCATGGCGCCCGCTACCTGCCCGGTGAACTCCGCCGCGAAATCGCCCATGCCAGCTGCGGCGGCCGCGGCGGCCAAGGGCTCGTCGACCAGTCCCTGCAGCTTCTCCGGCATGCCAATGAGCACAGCGGCCTGGTCCGCGGAGAGATCATCGATCTTCCAGATCGCTCCCGTGACACGGTCAGCGGCGACGTCGGCAATGGCCTGCTTCAGGTCCTCGTCCGGGCCGCTGGCGGACTCCGCGCCGAGCTCATGGTCGACTGAAAGCTGACCAGGAATGGCGACGACCCAGATCTCGTACGTGTACTCGCCGTCATTGTCATCCGCGGCGCTCCGGCGGCGCCTGCTTGGGGCAAACCAGGGCACGGATCGCTTCCGGCACCACAGGTAGTACGTCACCTCGTATCTGTACTCGCTGTCAGGGCCGAGACGGGACTGGAGGTGCTTCGCGATCAATACCCTCTGGCTCACGGCATTCTCCTTTCACCCGCGGCTTCCTGCCTGCTATGTACCCGTACGTAAACGTTTGACTACAGTAGGCGTGAGGGACTTAAGTCCCCGGGGCCCGGCGCCCCGGGCGCGGGTACCGGCTCGTTCTCCACTGACGCGCCGTGGGTGCCTCCCAGCGCCCGCGCGACCGCCCGAGAGTGCGTCTGCCTCGAGCGGGACCGCGACCGTCATCGACAGCAGCACTCGCTTCCCGGACCGCTCTCAGCGGTCGCGGTCCTCGCTTTCACCGCCATGGCCGAGGTGGCCAGCCCCGATGACGCGGTCCGGCAGATGCCCGCCTTGCTGCGCCGGATGGACTGAGATCGTCATGACCGCCGCGACCGGTCGCAGTCCGAGGCTGCTGCAAAAATCCGCATTGACCTGAGCAGTTCAAAGCGTGGACAACGAGTACGACCCAGGTCTGAGTGGCTCCCCCACGACTGTGTCGACAAGATCTGCATGGGGATATTCAGGGTCCGGCCTGACGTCTGTATTGGCCGGCGATCGTGACGTTCCGCAGGTGCCGAGCTAGCGCACTCCAGCAGAACCGATCAGCCGACCTGCCGGTTAACAGAGGGTCCGTCACGCCAGGCGCCAGTCGGGGCTGTGAACATCGTCGGCCCGCTTCACCTGCATAAAGGATCATCAATGGCTAACGCCGATTTTCACTAAGTCATGGTGTCGGCTGCCCCCGACGCCGTATCGCCTGAAAATGGCTTTGGTTCCGCCCGTGACGCCGTCATTTCGCGTGGTCGGTTGAGGCCGTCACTGACCGAAATCTTGACTAGGCGGTGTCCATCCCGGAGCCTGAGAGCGCGTAGCCGGAATGGCCGATGCCTAGGCCGCGGACTCCAGGATGAAGTTCCGGATGCGCGAAATTGACGCAGAGACAGCGTCAGGAGAGCGTCGCCAATCAGGTACGAACTCGGCGTTCTGCGCGACGCCTGCAACCTCTCGGGCAATCTCGGTGGAGTGGATTTCGTCGATTCCAGGGAAAACGAGCATCGGTAGTTCGAAGCGCGTCGCCGTTTCCCTCGGAATGCTGAAAACGAAATCGCTGGACAACATCTTCTCGCAGTACTCGAAGGCTAGGCCTCGGTCGAGGCCTGGCACGTCGTCCATCAACGTGCAGGCCCACCTGTCCAGGGTCTGACTACGCCGATGTGAATGCCAGGATGCCTCTGTTTCTGCAGCAACGCCTATAGGCTGGATGATCACGGCGGACTGAACGCGAGGCCCCAGGCGCTCGATCAGCCTGAGGGCGTGCGAAGCGCCGACGCAGGCGCCGAGCACTGACAGCGAGCCGATCCTCAAATGGTCGAGCAAGGAGCATGCGTCGTCGCAGTAGCTGCTCCAGGGGTCATCAAGGACCAGCGGGCCGGATGAGCGGCCGGAGTTCCGTTCGTCGAAGGCAATGAGGTGAAAGTCAGCCTCGAATTCGACTAGCGGATCGAAGACATAGTCCTTCCAACGGCCGATGTTTGCGCGTATTCCGCCCGGCCCGAGCAAGAGCAGCGGACGGCCTTCCCCGGTCTCCTCAAAATAGATCGACGTGTCGTCACTCGTCACAATCGGCATAGATCTCCCCCCTTTGGGTGAGGCAGGATGCGGTCAGTCGCGCTCGGGGATGCCGGGCGCGACTGACCATCCCATGTCTACCGCATGGCCGAAGCTATGATTTCAAGACGGTCTCGTAGAACGGCTCCTTCGCCAGCTGGCTATCGATATAGTTGCTTACCGTCGCCGGTGCAACGAAGCCGGCCGGGATCCCGGCGGCGAGGAATGCCTTCTCGACGGCAGCTGTGGTCATGGCCTGCTGGAAGGCTTTTGTCAGCATCTGCGCCTGGGCCTGGGGAATTCCCGCGGGACCGAAGGTAACGTATTGCGGCGTGTTGGCGGCAAAGAATGCAATGAGGGCGTTCAGTGCTTCCTTTCCCAGGCTGGTTGTCGGGGGATGCTGCTCGGCGAACTCCGCGAGTGTCGGGACGGTGTTCGACAGGAATGCGTTGGGTGAGCCGCTCGGGATTGGGCCCGACGTGAACAATGGCGTCACGCCGGGTAGCATTGCTGTGCCGGCCGCGTCGGTCAGGCTGCCGACCGCGTTGTTGGCGGTCTGCCCGTCGCCTCGCTGGCAGCCCACGATTTGCGTGGCGGAAACGTATCCATTGATATAGGTGTGTGACACCGGGTACGCCGTCATCAGCAGGTGCTGGAAGAGGCTGATCGACGAGTTCGGCACATTCAGGATCGAGACGCTAGCCTTAGAGGCCAGCAACTGCTGCGCGGACTTGTATGGCGACCCTTTGCAGGCGACCTCCAGGCCAGGCACCTGATGGGTCGATCCGATGAAGGTGACGTCCTTCAACGAAAAGTTCACCTTGGTTGTCTTGAGGAATGTCGCGCTGAGATCACTCGCCGAGTAGAACGTACCGACGGTCAGCCCATCCGGCTTTGCCTGGGCAACCTCGTCCTGTCCGATGGTGTTCGAACCTTGCACGTATTCGATCTTGACGGTCGCGCCGAGGTACTTTTCCAGGACCGGCTGCATCGCGACGATCTGAATGGCCGATGCCCCGCCGGGCGCACCGGCGACGATGTAGGTGATTGTCTTGCCGTGGAAGTAGTCGGTGCCAGCGGCCGCGCTCGCCGAGCTGCCTCCACTGCTGCCACTGTGGCATGCGGTCGCGACCAGCGACAGCATTGCGAGCCCGGCTGCGGAAACCCACCGCTTCTTGTGCCCCCGAGCCCGATGGTGCGTGAGAGAAAACCGCTTCGCGGGGCTGTCATGACAACCCTGTCTTTCGTTCGTCCTTGTCAACGTGTCCTCAACTTTCTGATTGATGGGTGGCAGTGCTTAGCTCCGGTGTCACCGCTAGGCCTGGCGGTGGAGTGACGTGATTGCCGTAACGCTTTAGGTGTTGCGCTCCCGATCGAGCGCTCGGACCGCTTCTTCTGCTCTGTTCGCAGTAGTGCGTCGGCGCAGCGGGCAACCGCCCGGGCGGAGTCGCGCGCCACGATAACTACACCGTCGTCGTCGGCTACGACGATGTCGCCCGCGTTGCACGGCACACCGCCGCAGGCGATCGGATACCCGATACGGCCCGGGCCGTTCTTGAACGGACCCGCGGGCGAGCGGCCGCGCGCGAAGGCCGGGAACTGCAGCGCGGCCAGCGCGGCCGTGTCCCGGACCGCCCCGTCGATCACCACGCCGGCGAGACCGCGTTGTATGCCGCTCAGTGCCAGCATCTCGCCGAATAGGGCGCGGTTCCGCAGGCCCTGACCGTCAATCACAAACACGTCGCCCGGCTGCACATGCTGCAGTGCGGCGTGCAGTGCGGCGTTGTCGCCGGCAATCGTCCAGATGGGCAGCACCGTCCCGACCAGGTGGACGCCGCTCCACTGTGCCTCGATAACCCCGTCGCAGACCCCTATGCGCTCCATGGCGTCGCCCACGATGGACGAGGGCAGCTCCGTGAACCGCTGCAAAGAATCCTGCTCGGCGCGTTCCCAAGGCGGCGCGACATCGATCTGGGGCACAGGTAGTCCTCTCGGTCTCGGAGCTGTCTTAGCAGCAAAAGATGCATTTGATGCCCAGTATGCAGAATCTCCTGCATAAGTCAAGATCTAGTTTCCGCAGCTTCCCAGGAGTTTGCGTACGATCGGCAGCATGGACTGGCGCAGCTCTTGACATTTGCAGGAAATCCTGCAAACCTCCGTTGAGAAGATTTAAACGATGCGGGAGGCGATGCAGCATGGCATTCCTGGACCGTTTGGCCCAGGCCGAAAGCGACGGGCTCACGGCGAGCGAGCAGCGAGTCCTGGGGGTGCTGCTCCAAGCTCCGGAAGACTCGGTGTACATGACCGCCGCAGACGTCGGCAGCCGCGCGGGGGTGCACGAATCCACTGTCATCCGGCTGGCGCAGAAGATGCGTTACGCAGGTTTCACGGACCTTCGTTCCGAGCTACGGGAGCACGTCGGCGACCTGCACCTATCGCTCCGCGCCCAGAGCCGGGAGGCCAAGACCTATGAGCTCGCGAGCCTGGTCGAGGACGAGGTCGCCGCCCTGCAGCGCATGAGCGCCGTCATCCCCCAGGTGGAGCTCGATGAGGCGGCGGCACTGCTGGCCTCCAGCGAGACCGTCTACCTGTACGGGACATCGTTGCTCGTCGACGCGATGGCCAAGCGGCTGAACAGGCTCGGAATCCGGGTCTCGAAGGTTGTCGGCCAAGGGCGCGACATCGCTGAGGAACTCACGGCCATCGGCGAGCGCGACACCTTCTTCGCCTTCGTCCTGTCGACCACGCCGATGAGCTTCGAGCCGCTGTACACCTACGCCGCTACGCGCGGGGCCTCCACCGTCGTCGTGGCCGACCATCCGGGCCTGCAATGCATGCCGCGACCCAACTTCCTGTTCACCGCGCTTCGCGGCGCCGACGACGACTACCGGACCCTGATTGTTCCGTTCGTGCTGGGCTACGCCTTCGAGCTGGCGATCTACCACCTCGACCACAAGCGATTCGGCCAGGCCCTGGAGCGATTCGACCGCCTCGTCGAGTTGGTCGACGCCGCTGACGGCACGCGGGTCGGGCGCAACGGTACACCGCGCGGCCGTCGCCCGACGAAGATCACCCGGGGCTGATCTCCCGCAACCCCTACTCGAGCATCTGGAGTTCGACCTTGATCATCGTGGACAGCCACTGCCACGTCTACGACACGTGGTACGAATCGATCGACACCCTGCAAGTCGCGATGGACCGAACCGGCACCACTCAGGCGGTCCTGACGCAGTTTTCCGGCAACGTCCGGAACGAGTACCTCGTCACTGCGGTTCGCAAGCACCCGGACGTGCTGGCCGCCGTGGCCTGGCTGGACTGGGCGCAGCCCGACGCCCCTGAGCGGCTTGCCGACCTGGCGAACAACGGAATCGCGGGTATTCGCCTGCGGCCCCCTGCGGCCGGCTCCGAACCGGGTCCGGCCTGGCGCGCCGCGGCCGGGCTGGGAATGACGGTCAGCACACTGGGGTCATCCGCCGACTTCGCGCACCCGGGATTTGCCGATCTGGTTCACTCCCAGCCAGATCTGCAGATAGTGATCGAGCACCTCGGGGAGCGCCGCAAGGCCGGGCTGAACTACCCGATCGAATCCGCCCGGCAGGTCTTCGCTCTCGCCCGCTACGAGAACGTGCACATGAAATTCCACGGCCTCGGAGAATTCTGTCCTCGCTCGCGCCCGGCCGGCGGCGATGATCCGTTCGAACGCCCCGTCCCGCCCCACCTCGCCGAGGCCTTCGCTGCATTCGGCCCGCACCGGATGGTGTGGGGATCGGACTGGCCTACGGTCAGCGCCCGCGAAGGCTATGCCAATTCCCTGAAGTATCCGATGCAGGAGCTGCAGGAGCTCGGAGCAACCGCCGAGGAGCTCGGGCTCATGTTCGGCGGAAATGCCCGGCGGTTGTTCTCCCTGCCCGAAGTCGCCGACGTCAGCCGTGCCGCATGAACGCGTCCGCGCTCACCGACCGGACGATCGTGGGAGCCCGGCCGATCATCGAGCCGCACGACCAATACCGGGAGCCGCGCGAGTCCGCGGCCCTGGTTCGCAGCCTGTCCGCGTTCCCAGTGCCGGATCTCAGCGATGCCGTCGGACGGCTGTACACGATGAGCCACTCAATCCGGCCGCTCTATCCCGAATGCCCGCCGCTGGCCGGAACCGCCTGCACCGTGCGCGCCCCGTGCGGTGACAACAAGGGCGTGAAGGTCGCGGTGGACCTGCTGCGGGCCGGCGACGTGCTAGTCATCGACGCACAGGGCTTCACCGACTGGTGCGCCGGCGGCTTCTCGATGCTACGCTCGGCGATTGCCGACGGGCGCCTGGCGGCGGTGATCGTGGACGGGGCCTACCGCGACATCGCCGAGTTCCGCAAGACAGGCGTGCCGGTCTACGGGCGCGCGATCAGCCCGGCGACCGGGCCGAAGCTCGGTCCTTGGCAGACCAACGTGCCGGTCAGCTGCGGCGGGGTCATCGTCAACCCGGATGATGTTGTCGTTGGCTCGCTAGACGGGGTAGTCGTGATTCCGCACGCGCATGCCGAGCGGGTACGCGAGCACCTGGCCGACCGGGCGCGCAGAAAGCAGGCATCAGGAGCGACGGGAAACCTGCCGTGACCGAGGTGGCCAAGGTCACGCCGCCCGGCGGGCCCGCGAATCCGCTTGCCCGGCACGCGACGCGCGTCGCGGTTGGCATGTACCTGAAAATGGCCGACGTCCGCACGGTCAGGACCGCCGGTCGGGCTGGCCTCGACTTCGTGCGGATCGACATGTGCCATGGCGTGTCCGACCCGGCCGCGGTCCGAACACTCACCGAGGCCGCGCACGAAGCCGGGCTGCGGGTGAGCGTGCGCGTCCCGAAGTCGGATGACGCCATCGCCGCCGCTGTCCGCGCGGGGGCGGAGTCGCTCACATTCCCCAGCGTCGACAGCGCGCAGGACGCGACGCGGCTGTGTGGCCTCGTCGGCCCCGGCCCGCTCGTATCGGTGCAGATCGAGTCCGCTTCTGGTCTTCGGAACCTAGACGGGATCGCGCGAACACCAGGTGTGGGCATGTTGCAATGCGGCCGGGCTGACCTGTCACGCGACCTCCGACTGCCCGATCGGTCCCTGCAGGCACTGCGGCGATACGACGAGCAGGTCTTCGCCACTGCCCGGGCCGCGGAGATCTTGTTCTGCCTGCACGCGCCGCCAGGCACGGGGCAGTACGGCGCCGAATGGCTGGCCCGCGGCGCCGACTGCCTCACGCTCGGGGCGGACACCCAGATGATTGCGGCAATGCTGCAGCAATCCATGGAGGGTCTTCTTGCCATGGGCAAGTAACCCTCCGCACCTAACGATCCTTGGTCCCTAGCATCTGGCACTACACAGCCTCCGAGGACGACGGCGTTACGAGTTGGAATGAGCCAATAGCGATGGAGAACCTCATACACGGGCTGGGAGCCCTCGGCAGCACTTCTGCGATCGCGTACCTGATCGCCGGATCGCTCATAGGCGTGGTGGTAGGCGTCATACCAGGTCTCAGTACCGTCGTGATTCTGAGTATCATCCTGGTCTTCAGCTACAAAATCGACCTAACCGGCACCCTTTGCCTGTTCCTAGGCTGCCAGTGCGGAAGCTTCTATGCCGCCTCGGTTTCGGCGATCCTGCTGAACACACCGAGCCATCCCGAGGCGTTCCCGGTAACGTTCGACGGTTATCCGATGGCCAGAAAGGGCCAGCCCGGGCGCGCGCTGGGGCTTTCCGCGGCCTCGACCTGCCTCGGCGGATTCGTTGGCTGTGCCGTCCTGGTCGGCTTCCTGCAGATCATCAACTCCTTCCCCTCTGTCTTCCATCCGCCGGAGTACCTGGCACTGGTCATACTGGCACTGCTGCTGGTGGGAACGATCGGTGCCGACTCCGTCGCGAAGGCCATCATCTCCGCCGGCGCAGGCTTGGTCCTGTCATCTGTCGGTGCGTCCACCATCACCGGGGCATACCGGTTCACGTTCGGTTCGGAAGGGCTGAGCAACGGCATCTCACTGGTTGCGCTCGCCCTCGGCATCTTCGCCATTCCGCAGATGGTGATGGTCTTTGGCACTGGCAAGGCCACTGCCGCACAGGATCTGTCCGGGCGGGAGATCGTCGAAGCGGAGATGCCCTCCATCGGCAAGGGCTACGGGCGTGAGCTGCTGGGCGGAGTCGGCGAGGCGTTCCGGCACTGGAAAATAGTGCTGCAGAGCGGAATCGTCGGCGGTGTCAGCGGGATTATCCCGGGCATCGGCGGCTTCACCGGCAACTTCCTCGCCTACGGGATCGCCAAGCAGACCAGTAAGAACCGGGCGAATTTCGGAACCGGCGCTCCGGAGGGCATCATCGGCCCCGAAGGGTCGTCACTCGCCAAAGAGGCCGGGCACATCGTGCCTCTGATCGGACTCGGAATTCCCGGCGGCGTTTCCGGAGCCCTGTTCCTGGGCGCGCTGGCGATCAAGAATATTAAGCCGGGTGCCGGGTTTCAGACGGCATTCCCCCATGTGAGCGGCGAGATCGTGTGGATCATCGCGCTCTCCGGGTTGATCGGGACCATCGCGGGTGTGCTGCTGGGCCCGCAGATCGCCAAGATCACCCGACTGCCGGGCCCTCTCATCTTCCCGTTCATCATCGTGGTCTGCCTCATCGGGCCCTTTCTCTCGGACTCGCTGTTCTTCTCGGTGGGGGAAGTCGTCGTCTTCGGGATCGTCGGCCTGGCACTGCGGCGCCTGGGATACCCGCTGGGTTCCTTCATCCTGGCACTCGTGCTGGGGCCGACATTTGAGACGAACGTTTACCTGACACGCTCGATCTACCCGGGAATCTCATTCCTCGAGAAGCGGCCGCTGGCCGATGCCATCCTCGCCATCGCGCTGCTCGTCCTCGTCACCAAGGCGATCGAGCTTCGCCGGGAAGCCAGGAAGGCGAAGATCGCGGCGCAAGCCGAGGCTTCCGGTGCCGACGCCGCCGCGTCGAGGACCACGCCCTATCCCGTCCTGTCGCTGGTCGTCACCTCGTGCTTCATTGCCTTCGCCGTCTACACCGGGGTGACCGCGCTGACCCAGTACAACTTCGAGAACGGGCTCATGCCGGAGATCGGTGCCGGGTGCGTGCTGGCCGGCGCGCTCTGCCGTCTCGCCGTAGACGTCCGCAGCTGCGTACTACATGCCCGCAGCAGGCGTGAATGCGTTGCCGGACAGGTCACGGCGCCTGGCAATGAGCGTGACGAAGGCTCGCCAGCATACGCGGAACGAGAACCGGGGACGCCGACGGCAGCGCCGACCACGCTGCAGCGGGTCGCCCCGCCCACCGCAGCGCAGGCCAGTGAAGACGGCGGGCGGATGCGAGTGGTCCTCGGCTCGTGGGGACGGGCGGGGCAGTACCGCCGCGAGATCATCGCGCTCGGATGGCTGGCCGGCCTCACGGTGGCGTGCTGGTTGGCCGACTTCCCCGTGGCTTCGGCTGCGTTCGTCCTGCTGTACGGGCTGACCTGCACTCGCTCGTACTTCCCCGGCCTTCGCGGCCGGCTGCTGTTCTCGATCGTGTCGGCCGTGTGCATCTATTTCGCGGTGTACGAGATGTTCAATATCTCCGGGGCATTCTTCACCTCGGTTCTGTAACGACACACCAATTCGACCTGGAAGCATGCGACCGACCAAGGAGTAACGTGACCAAACCGACCGCAGAAGAGGTCGTCGAGTATTTCAGCTCTCTCAGCAACTGGGGACGCTGGGGAAAGGATGATCAACTCGGCACGCTGAACTTCATCACACCGGAAAAAGTGGCGAGAAGTGCCGGCCTCATCGTCGAGGGCGTGCGCGTGAGCTGCTCGAGACGGCTGGCGACCAGTTACTCCGATGAGAACAAACACCCGCTCATCCGGCTCATGACCCGAAGCGGAGACGCTGCGCCCGAGCAGGGCAAGGGTGGTGCGGCTGAGTGGATCGGCCTCCAGTTCCACGGGGTGGCGGTCACCCACTTCGACGCGCTGTCGCACTATTGCTGGGATCGGCGGCTATACAACGGGCACCCGGCCACGATGGTCGGCACCGCAAACGGTGCGGAGGTCTTGTCGGTCGAGGCAGCAAAGCTCGGAGTCGCTTCGCGCGGGATTCTGCTCGATCTTCCGAGGGTGCTGGACGAGCCTTACCTGGACCCGTCGTTCGAGATCGACCCGGCATTGCTGGATCGCGCGGTCGGCGAACTCGGCATTCAGATCGAAAGCGGCGACGTCCTGCTGATCCGAACGGGACGAGACAGCCGACGGGGTGAAGGCAGCGAGGTGCGCGACCTCCGAGTTGGCCGTGCCGGACTTCGCCCCGACTGCCTGCCGTGGCTGTACCGGCATGAGATCAGCATGCTGGTCGGCGACGTCCCGCACGACATCCGGCCAGGGCGCTACGGATTCACCAATCCGGTCCACGCAGTATCCCTCGTGGCGATGGGGCTGGCGCTGTTGGACAACGCCTACCTCGAAGATCTCGCCGATACGTGTGCAGAGCTCGGCCGGTGGGCTTTCTTCTTCCAGACGGCACCGCTGCTGCTTGAGGGAGCGACAGGCTCGCCCGTCAATCCCATCGCGTTCTTCTGACCATGTCTCTATACGCCTACGTCGGAGGCTTCACCCGTACCGGCGCCTTCAACGGGCGCGCCTCCGGGATCAGCGTTTACGAGGTCGACTCGGCAGCTGGGCGGTTCGATCTCGTTGATGTCTGCGAGATCGCCGATCCGACTTGGCTCACCAGCTCCGGCGATGGGCGATTCCTTGTCGCCGGACTGCACGGCAACGTGTTTCGAGGTGAGCCAGGGACAGCGCTTGTCTCCTACAGCGTCGATCCCGTAAAAGGCACGCTAATGGAGGTCTCTTCCCAGCGACTCGCCCACCCGCACGTGGCACATCTGCACTTCGACCGATCGCATCGCTACCTGATCGCGGCGAGTTCGCTAGGGGGGACTGTCAGCGCAGTGGCAATCGGCGAGGACGGATCCTTCCTCGGCGTTCTCGACACCTGGGCGGCCGAGGGTGAGCCAGCGGTCGGCGCGGGCCAGACGCCTGTTTCTGTGGACGTCAAAGACGGCAACTTTCCCGGCCAGAGATCGCCCGCTCGACTGGTGCGCGGCCGCACAACCCAACCCCACGCAGTCGAGATTCACCAGTCCAACCGATTCGTGTTCGTAGCCGACCTTCAGCAGAACCGCTTGCACGTACTCCGGTTCGACCCTGGGACAGGCAGTTTCGGCTGGTGCCAGAGCCTTGCAGTTGGCGATCAAGCCGGCGGCCCCAGGGATGTGCGGATGCGCCCCGGCGGCCACACTCTGTATTGCGCGAACTCAAACGCCACGGTGACTGTCTGCGACTTCGATCCGGGATCCGGCCAGCTGTCCGAGGTGCAGACCGTCACAGTCGACCGGGGGGAGATACGAGGCGGTCGCAAGGGCGGGTTCCAGTCGATCGTGCTGCACCCTCGCCTGCCCGTCCTTTATGGCGTAAGCCGCGCGCCCGGCGTCATTACCAGTTTCGCAGTTGCCGAAGACGGCCGGCTGAGCGTTCGAGCCACCGACGATCTCGGTTGCGTCCACTCGAGGTGCCTGGCCATCTCACCTGATTCGAGGCTACTGGTTGCCGTCGGGACGTATGACAGCACTCTCATCCCGTTCGGCATCGAGCCGGAATATGGTCATCTGCAGAGACTAGCGCCTGTGGTGTCCAGCCCGACTCCTGCATCGATCGTGTTCTGCTATGCCGGTCCCACGCTGGTCTTAGCGATGCTGAATCGAAAATCGGCCGGTCAGCGGGCAGGCGGCAGCACCCGGCGGAGCGTCAGCGGAGCCGGGTTCTAGCGGCGCGGCGCAGCGGCTGTGTCAGGCGGCGTCGTGGAGGATGACTTTCTTGCCGGATAGCCGTTCGAGTTCGGCGCAGGTCACGGTGCGGCCCCAGCCGGGCGGTGACGCCGTGATGAGCCGGTCGAGGGTCCGGCGCGGCTAGCCGGGAACTGCCTATGGGGGTTCAACTCGGTTTTATGGGGGTTCAACTCGGTGGCAAGGTCATCTGGGCCGGTCTACTGGGCTGCGGCTGCGGTGCGGGGACTGGTGAGCAGCAGCCGGAGGCTGTCACCGTGCTTCCCTGATGATTAAACGTCGTGCTGCGGCTGCGGCTGCCGCGGTCCGGCGCTGCGTGCGGCCCGGTCCCGGCTCACCGCCCTCGTCGTCTCCGCAGGTCACATGCCTGGACCGGTCGGGCAGGCCGGTACTGCCGTTTCTTTTCGCCTGCGGAATGCGGGCCCGGCGGGCCCTTGCCGTGTTAGTTTGGTGTGGTGATGGATCCCCGGTTTGGGGATGTACCACCACGAGCGGGGACCGAGTCCCCCCTCGGACACCCATAACAAGCCTGTGACCTGGGAATATGCATTTCGCTCTAGCCGCCCATATGACATCTATGCAGGTCAGAGCCATAGGGGTTCAAGTCGGGTCCAGGTT
>Ga0302324_100018317_pt1 | contig 13812 bp, 9 predicted proteins | sample Palsa_T0_1_FD_201949 | JGI IMG/M metagenome (GOLD analysis project Ga0302324, IMG submission 201949) | Peat permafrost microbial communities from Stordalen Mire near Abisko, Sweden - Palsa_T0_1 | ecosystem: Environmental > Terrestrial > Soil > Palsa > Peat permafrost | place: Sweden: Abisko... | reverse complement strand
CATCAGCGGAGCCACCGTGGGCAGGCCGAGTCGAGGCACTCGGGCATCGGCCCCCAGCGTCATGCGCCAGACCAGGTAGGGGACCAGGGCCAGCGCCGCGACCAGCGCGACGCACCAGCCGGCACGTGCGAGCCAGCCCAGCGTGTCCGCCGTCGACGGATGCGCCCCGAGCGGACCGGGCCACGCCATCCAGCGCGCGCTCAGCCACGCTTCTCCGCGCGCGAGCGCCGGGAAAAGCAAGGCCAGCACCAGCGCCGACAGCGCACCCAGGGCGACCAGCGCACCGCGGACCAATCGCTGCCGCTTCACGGGGCGCGCGCCTCCTGTGCGAAGGGAGGCATGGCCGCCTGCGCCGGCATGGTCGTGCGGACGATGCGCTCGGCCTGCGTCAAGGCGCGCTCGCACTCCTCGGGCGAGGGGGTCATGTCCGCAAACTTCACCAGGTCGCAGTCCTGCAGAAAGGCCGCTACCTCGGGGAGCGGGAGGCCGAAATGCGGGGCCCGCCGCAGCGCCTTGAGGGTCTCGCCGGTGGTCGACTCCAGCCCGTCGAAGCCGAAGCGCGCGCCGAGGTACTGGCGCACGGCATCGTTTACCCGGTCGTAGAAGTCGGCCTGGCGATGCGTCTCCAGGAGCCCGGCATGACGGACCTCGTCGAGGCGCTCCAGGGCGATCTCCCAGGGCGGGCGCGGGGGAGGAGGGGGCGGCAGCGGCTTGGGTCGCTTGACCCACTTGTACACCAGCCAGCCCAGCACCGCGCCCACCAGCACCCCCAGCGCTCCCCAGGACAGCGCGTGCTGGAGGGCGACCCACTGCTCACGTTGCACGCGCGGCGGAGGATTGGGCTTCGGCTCTGCCTCGGGCGTCGACGAGGTGGGGTCCTCGACGACGATGGTGTGCGGCTTGGTGCAGAGCGTGACCACGTCGTTGTTCGCGCGCGCGACGGAGACGGCGAGGGGCGGCAGGATCAGGGTGTGGCGTCCGGGTTCGCTGGGGAGTGCCAGAAGGGGAAGATCGAGCGTCGTCTGCCGGCGGCCGCTCTTCGCGTCGGTGTCGAAGCTCGACAGACGCGCCGCGCCTCCGCCGTCCTGATCGGGGAACGCGAACCCGGCCGCCACCAGCGCTCGCGCCGTTTCGCTCTCTCCCTGGACCTCCAGGCCGCGCGGCAGCACCGTCTCCCCCTTGCCGTGCGACACGACCACGTGCAGCGTCGCGACGTATCCGCTGGTCCCCCGCTCCGGGAAAGTGTCGACCATCTCCGGACGCGCCGCTCCGGAGGCCGTCTCCACGCACTCGGCCCGGGCAGTCCGGGCTCCGAGCAGGGACAGGAGGAGCGCCGCCACCAGCCACGGCATGAACGGGATTCTCGTGCCGCGGCCTTCGTGCCGGGCTCGGGAAGGGGGAGCGCTCATCGCCGGATCCTCTTGGCGCGTCGCGCGAACAGATCGCGCAGAGGACGCACGAAGGAGCCGCCGGTCTCGATCTCCACGGCGTCGAGCCCGAGCTTGTGGAAGCCCGTCCGGCGTCCGTCACCGATGCGCTTCATGGCCGACGCGTACCAAGCGCGCACGCGCTCATCGCCGGTGTCGACGACCACGCTCTCGCCGCTCTCCAGATCTTCGAAGGTGGCCAGGCCGACGTCGGGCAAGGTGGCGTCGCGGGGATCGACCAGGACGACGGGAACGACGTCGTGCTTCGCCGAGGCGAGGGCCAGCGTCCGCTCGTACCCCGAGTCGAAGAAGTCGCTGATCACGAAGGCGATGCTCCGCCGCCGCGAGGTGCGCACCAGGGCCTCCAGGGCGCCGCGCAGGTTGGTCGCCGCGCCGAGGCGCATCTTGCCCCGCTCGTCGTAGGCGTGGCCTGCTCCCTCGCTCCACTTCGGCTCGAAGCCGAGGATCTCCCGCACCACCCGCATGACGTGCTTCTCCCCCTTCTTGGGGGGGACCATGCGCTCCACCTTGTCAGTGGAAATGATGAGGCCGACGCGGTCGTTGTTGCGGATGGCGCTGAAGGCCAGGAGCGCCGCCACTTCGCTGGCCACGCGCAGCTTTGGCGCCCGTCGCGTGCCGAACCGCTCGCTCGCCGACAGGTCGACGACCAGCATCACCGTCATCTCGCGCTCTTCGACGAAGACCTTGACGAAAGTCTCGTTCATGCGCGCCGAGACGTTCCAGTCGATGCTCCGGACGTCGTCACCCGGCTGGTACGGGCGTACCTCTCGGAACGCCAGGCCCTGCCCCTTGAAGCTGGACGAATAGGTCCCGGAGAGCTGCTCGTTGGCGAGCCGCGCCGTATGTATCTCGATAGTGCGGAGAGCCGCGAGGAGCTCCTTCGGAATCACGGTTCGGGCGGGGGGGGCTGATTGGGGGGCGCCTGGAGGGTGGGAGCGCGCCCTTCTAACACGGGCAGCGGACAATCCGGGCCTGCTCGGTATTCCTGGACGTCGACCGAAGTCCTTGCCCTTGCGGGGAGCGGGCCGCCCGCCGTATAGACCTACGGGTGCGCCTCGAGCACCTGGGCGTAGGGGGAGGCCTCGTGGGCATCGCCATCCTGGCGGGTCTGGCGGGCTGGTGGCTCACCCGCGCTCCCAGGCTGGGTTTGGAACGCCCGCGCATGGTGCTCATCGCCGGCGACGCCACGGTCGACGGCGCGCGGGCCCGTCCGGCGCAGCCCTTCGGGGTCGGCGTGACGCTGCGCACGGGACACGGCGGGGCATGCTTCAGTCTCCGTGCTTCCCGGGTCTGCATGGGCACCAACTCCGAGGCGGTCCTGGCCGAGCTCGACGGGGCATCCGCCACCGTGCGTGCCGATCTGGGCGCCTTCGTGGGGTCCTCCAAGGGAGACGAGCTGCGCTTCGCGCTCCCGCTCGGCGCCGGCGCGGTCGTCGTCCGCGCAGGAGCGGTGGCCATCGAGGATCTGGGGAGCCCCGGGCCCATCGTGCGGGCGCTGGAGGGGAACGTCACCGTGCAGGCCAGCGGACGCCCCGACGTGCTGATCGCCGCCCCGGATCGGGTGGGGCAGAGCGACGGCAAGAACCGCCCCCCGGCTCCGACGCTGGAGGCCGAGGAGCGGGCCGTCGTCCAGCTCGCGGGCTCCTGGCAAGGGACGGCGGGGGCGATCATCGAGGTCGAAGGGCTGCATGGGCGGGTGGAGGTGGACGGTACGCAGCTCGGGCTCGCGCCGGCGTCGGTCCTGGTCGAGGAGGGGCGGCACACCCTGGTCGTCCGCGACAGCGGGCGAGAGACGATGCACGAGACGCTGAAGCTATCCGCCGGGGAAACGGTGGTGCGCGGCGGGTGATCGCCCGGCATCGATCCACGACCTATCACGCCTCCAGGGGCGCAAACAGCGCGTCGATCTCCGCCTCCCCCAGCGCCGCGGCGGCCGGCGCGTCCCCGAGCAGCGCCGAGGAGAGCCAGCGTTTCCTCTCTTGCAGCGCGAGGACACGCTCCTCCACGCTCCCCGCCACGTAGAGGTTGTGCACGAAGACCGGCCGCGTCTGGCCGATGCGGAAAACGCGATCCGTCGCCTGCGCGTGCGCAGCGGGGTTCCACCAGGGATCGTAGTGCACCACCGTGTCCGCGCTGGTGAGGTTCAGTCCGGTGCCCCCCGCCTTGAGGCTGATGAGGAACACGTCTGCCCGACCCCCCTCGAAGGCGTCCACCACGCGCTGGCGGTCGCGTGTCGCCCCGGTCAGAGCCAGATGATCGATGCCCAGCGCGCGCAGCGACTCGGCTACCAGCGCCAGCATGCTGGTGAACTGCGAGAAGACCAGGACGCGGTGCCCTCCCGCCAGCTGCTCGCCCAGCAGAGCGAGCAGAGCGTCGAGCTTGGCGGAGCCGTCGACCCCACGCGCCGCGCTCATGGCCACCAGGCGTGGATCGCAGCAGGCCTGGCGCAGCTTGGTGAGAGCATCGAGGATGGCGACGGTGGATGCCGCGACCCCCTTCGCCCGGATGGCCCGCCGCACGTCGGCGTGTGCCGCCACCCGGATCGCCTCGTAGAGCTCGCGCTGCGCGGGCCCCAGCTCGACGGGGACGGAAAGCTCGGTCTTGGGGGGAAGCTCGCGCGCGACGTCGCGCTTGAGGCGTCGCAACACGTAGGGCGCGACGAGCTGGCGCAAGGCGGCGAGGCGCTCCGCGTCACCGCGCTGCTCCACCGGCTGCCGCCAGAAGCGCCGGAACGACAGCTCGTCGCCGAGCAGGCCCGGCGAGAGCCAGTCGAAGAGCGACCACAGCTCGCCCAGGTGGTTTTCGACCGGGGTCCCGGTCAGGCAGAGACGGTGCGCGGCCGGGACCCGCTCGAGAGCGCGCCGCGCCTGGCTGCGCGCGTTCTTGATGTTCTGCGCCTCGTCGAGGACGACCAGATGGAAGCGCTGCGCGGCGAAGCGATCTTCGTCTCGTACGACGACCGGGTACGTCGTCACCACCACGTTCGCGGCGGGCACCGCGCTCCAGCGCGCGCGCCTCTCCGGTCCGTGCAGGACGACCACGCGGAGCCCCGGGGCGAAGCGGGCGATCTCGCGGGCCCAGTTGCCCACCAGGGTCGTCGGCGCCACCACCAGCACCGGCGCGTCGAGGCGACCCTCGGCTTGCTCGACGCACACGTGCGCGATGGTCTGAAGCGTCTTGCCCAGGCCCATCTCGTCGGCCAGGACGCCGCCGAGGCCCGCCTGGCGCAGGCGCTGGAGGAAGGTGACCCCCTCGAGCTGGTACGGGCGGAGCGTCGCGCGCACGCCGGACGGCACTTTCGCGGGGATCAGCGGCGCGCCGCGGGCGCGAGCTCGCTCGGTGACTCCGGCTCGGTCGGACCAGGCCTCCGGCGCCCCCGCCGCGCGCAGCACGGCCTCGAGCTCGACCAGCGCACCCGACCGGAGCTCGGGGAACACCCGACCGTGGCGCTCGCCCTGGTAAAGCTCGGCCACTACGCGCAGCAGCGCCCGCAGCCGATCGACGGGCACCGTGACGTGGTGGGTCTCGCTGACCGGAAGCGCCCAGGTGGCGCGGCAGGACCCAGCGAGGGCGTCGAGACCGCCGTCGGCGTCGAGCTGCCCGAGCAGATCGAGCAGGACCGGCAGGAGGTTCACACGGGTTCCGTCGACGTCGACGCCTAGCTCCAGGCCAAACCAGTCCGGCGGCGAGTCGCACGGCTCGAGGCGCGCATACCAGGCGGGCTCCCGCTCGACGACCCGGAAGGGGTACGCCGCATCGACCTCCACGCGCCATCCCAGCGCGCGCCACGACGCCAGGGCCCGTGCCGTGAAGGCGCAGAACGAGTGCTCATCGCCGTCGGGGCGGAGCGCATAGTCGGCCTCGCAGCCCTGGGGCGGGGCGATGGCTTCGACGCAGGCGAGCTCCACCGCGCCGAGTCGTTCGAGGATGTGACGAGCTTCGCGCTCGGCCTCGCGGTCGCGCTCGATGGCCTCGAGACCGCCTGTGTCGGAGCGGAAGACGCGCGGACGTCCGTCGGCGGCGCCCACACGAGTTCCGTCGTAGTCGAAGCTCAGCGTGAGCAGTGGAATCAGCGCTTCGTCGAGGTCGCAGGAGAGACCCTCGGTGCGGGTGACCAGCACCTGATCGGCGAAGAGCCGCACACAGGGAGTGCATCGGCGCACATCCAGCGCCGGCGGCGGCGAGCTCGGGAGGGGGAGCGACACGAGTGAGCCACTAGTTTCACGATCCGCGGCACATGTCCAAAGGCTGGACGCTCCCGCCCGACCCTGGCGAGCCGCGCTCCGGCCGTCTAAATGAATAATCCGGGCTACGGGACCTCCACCACCTCGAACACGCGCTTGACGATCTGCTCGGCGGTGACCTCTTCCGCGTCGGCCTCGTACGTCAGCACCAGGCGGTGGCGCAGGACGTCGGGTCCCACGGCTTTCACGTCCTCCGGCGTCACGTAGCCGCGGTGGCGGAGGAAGGCATGCGCCCTCGCCGCCAGGTTGAGGGCGATGCTAGCGCGCGGGCTGGCGCCGTATTCGACCAGGGGCGCGAGGTCCTTGAGGCCGTGCTTGGCCGGCTCGCGCGTCGCGAAGACCACGTCCACGATGTACTCTTTCACCTTCTCGTCGACGTACACCTGCTTGACCACACTCCGCGCGTCGATGAGCTCCGCGGGGGTGACCACCGCTTCCACCTTCAGCGGCTCCGGCTGCGTCATGCGATCCATGATCTTCCGCTCCTCCTCGCGGGTCGGGTATCCGACCTTCACCATGAGCATGAAGCGGTCGATCTGCGCCTCGGGCAAAGGGTAGGTCCCCTCTTGCTCGATGGGGTTCTGCGTCGCCATGACTACGAACGGTTCGGGCAGAGGGTAGGTCTTGTCGCCGATGGTGACCTGACGCTCCTGCATGGCTTCGAGCAGCGCGCTCTGCACCTTGGCGGGAGCGCGGTTGATCTCGTCGGCCAGGACCAGGTTGGCGAAGATGGGGCCGAGCTTGGAGGTGAACTCGCCCTTGGGTTGGTTGTAGACCACCGTGCCAACCAGGTCTGCCGGCAAGAGATCCGGCGTGAACTGAATGCGCGCGAACTTGGCGTGGATGGCGTCGCACAGCGTGCGCACGGTCAGCGTCTTGGCGAGACCGGGGACGCCTTCGAGGAGGACGTGGCCGCCCGTCAGCAGGCCGACGAGGATGCGCTCGACCATGTAGTGCTGACCGACGATGACCTTGCCCACTTCGTTCATCAGGCGATCGGCGAAGGCACTCTCCTTCGCAACGAGCTCGTTCAGGGCACGGACGTCGTACATCGGCATTCTCGCTTCGGCTTGGGGGGCGGCAGCGCCGCGCGGTTTCTACCACGATGGCCACCCACGCTGCAGGCCGACGCGGCAGGTGGGCGGATTATTCCTGCACCCCGTGCATCGCGTCTTGCCGCAGTTCTCCCGCCGGACTTCGACACGGCCTCTTCCAGGCGCGGCAGGCGCGGAAGGTGCGGTCTTTCCTCACCGCCTGCGCGGCCGGTCGTCGCGCGAGGGGACTTTGCGGGAGAAAGAGGAGTAGGCTGGCGGGAGTGGCGCGGGAAGAAACGTCTGGCGGTTCCTCGGAGGCCACGATAGCCTGTATCAGAGGGGTTTCGCATCTGCTCCACGGAGGACCCACATGAATCGCAGATCGCGACCAGGCCTGCGAGGAGTGTAGGAGCAGGCGACCATGGTTAGCCAAGTTCAGGGTGCGTGGCCGACGCGCGGAAGATACCGCCCGATAGCTGAGCTCGGGCGCGGTGGCATGGCCACGGCCTATCTTTGCGTTGCGCAAGGGCCGGGAGGATTCAACAAGTTGCAAGTGTTGAAATACCTGCGACCGGATCTGGCAGCCGACGAAGAATTCCTGACGATGTTTCTCGAGGAAGCGCGCATCGCCGCCCGCATCAATCACCCGAACGTCGTGCAGACGAACGAGGTGGGATACGACGGAATCTGTCACTACATCGCCATGGAGTACATCGAGGGGCAGACCATCGAAAACGTGGTCCGTCGGGCGAAGAAGCAAGGCAACAAGAGCATTCCGCTCGACATGCACCTGAGAATCCTGTCGGACGCACTGGCCGGGCTGCACCATGCCCACGAACTCCTCGACTTCGACGGGACGCCGCTCAACATCGTTCATCGCGACGTGTCTCCGCACAACGTGATGGTGACGTACGACGGGTTCGTCAAAGTGCTCGACTTCGGCATCGCCAAGGCCGCCGACTCCTCCAGCGACACCCGCTCCGGGATGCTGAAGGGGAAATACGCCTACATGGCCCCGGAGCAGTACAGCGCGGACCGCGTCGATCGCCGCGCGGACATCTTCGCCATGGGGGTCATGCTCTGGCAGGCCATCACCTCGCAGCGCATGTGGAAGGGGATCACCGGCACCGAGATCATCGCGCGGGTCATCAAGGGCGACATCAAACGCCCGAGCGAGCTCGTGCCCGACGTCGACGAGCGGCTCGAGGCCATCTGCATGAAGGCTCTCGCGCACGACCCGAATGGCCGATTCGCGACCGCGGCCGACTTCCAGGGAGCGCTCGAGGACTATCTGCGCAGCCGATCGGTGCTCATCTTGTCACGTGACGTCGGGCAGTACGTGGGCGATCTGGCCGTGGAGAGCCGCTCCAGGATTCGAGCCGCCGTGGAGGCGCAGCTGGCGAAGACGTCCGAGCAGACCTCGGCGGACATCCCGGTGCTCTGGCTGACCGCCCCCGAGGCCTCGCGAAGTGGCGAGGTCCCGCCGCACACCACCACGTCGTCCAACGCGCATCCGGGCGGAGGCACGGCGCCCACTGCGCCCGAGCCGAAGCGGAGCAGCCAGCGCGTTCTCCTGGGAGCGGCGGGGCTGGTCGTGCTGGTCCTCTGCTTCGCCGGCATCGCCTTCTGGCCGGGCCGTACGAATCCCTCGCCCGCCATCGCCGCGCAGCCCGTTCGTCCCTTGCCCACGCCTGCGACGGCGCAGGCCATGGCGAGCGATCCACGGGCCGCCACCCCGCCGGCGCCGAGCACCGCGGTGGCCGTGGCGCCTTCCGCCCCGGTCTCGGCGAGCACGAGCGCCCAGCCACCCGCCGTCACCCGAGGCGCCAACCGGGTGTTGCCGAGGCCCTCGACCAACCTGGTCCCTGGCGCGAGCACGGCGTCCGCCAAGCCCAAGACCGGCTCGGAGCTGGAATCGATCGGCGGCCGCGAATGAATGCCCAGAGCCAACTTGGTCCATGACGCGAAGAGGTGAAAGGGTGGTCCCGTCGCTCCGTTCGTGCGGTTTCCTGGCCGTCGTCGCCATGGTTGGCATCCCCTCGGTGGCGAGGGCCGATCACACGGCCGACAAGGGCATCGCCGAGGCTCTCTTTCGAGACGCGAAGCAGCGGCTGGAGGCAGGGGACGTCGACGGAGCGTGTCCCAAGTTCCAGGACAGTCAGAAGATCGACCCCGCGCTGGGAACGCTCCTCTACCTGGCAATATGCCACGAGCGGCAGAACCGCACCGCCTCCGCCTGGTCGGAGTTCGCGTCGGCGTCGTCCTGGGCAGATCGGTCGGACCAGTCCGACCGTGGGGATCTAGCTCGAAAACACATGGCGGCCCTCGAGGCGCGCCTCTGGAAGCTGACGATCCACGCGCCGCCGACGGCGGTCGCCGGTCTGGAGCTGCGGGTGGACAGCGGCGTGATGAGCCTGGCGTCCGTCGACACGCCGCTTCCGCTCGACCCAGGGGATCATGCGATCGAAGCGTCCGCGCCCGATCACAAACCCTGGAGCATCACGGTCAGGGTCCCCAACGAGGCCGGTGGCGCCACCGTCCAGATCCCCCCGCTCGAGCTCTTGCCCGTCGCGCCGCCGCCGGTGGTGGCCACCACGGCGCCGCTTCCCGTCCTGCCCCCGGCCCCTCCCCCCGAGTCGGGCTCGGGCCGCGCGATCGCGACATGGAGCGGTGGCATTCTCGCCGTCGCGGGAGTCGCCATGGGGACGATCTTCGGCGTGCTGACGTTCCAGGAGCGCTCGAACGCCCGGTCGCTCTGCTCCAACGGCGTATGCAAGCCCGGAGGGACGGACGACATTCACCAGGCCTACACCGATTCGACCGTCTCCACGGTCGGCTTCGCGGTGGGCGCCGCGGGCGCCGTCGTGGCCACGTACTTCCTCTTCCAGGGCAAGCCCTCCACGTCGACGGGCGCCGCCGCGCGTCCCAGCCCTGTGATGATCGCTCCGGCCCTTTCGCCGCGCGACGTCGGCTTCGTCGTCCAGGCCCGCTTCGAGTGAACGACGGCCTGGGGCCGTCGTCCTCTTACTCGAGCCAGATGTCGTCGATGTAGAGCAGGGTGGTGGTCGGCGCGGGAGGACCACCCGCCGGCACGACCCCTGTCATTCCCGAGGCGGACTCGATCTGCAGCTGCGACTCGATCTTGCACGCGTTGCCCGTCCGGCATCCGGCCCCAGTTGGAACTTCGCCATTGCCCGCATCGAACTTCGGGTCGCTCAGAAGCAGAGTGACCTCTTGCCACTCCGCATTACTGAAGCTGGGACCGGGGAAGTAGCCTACGCTGGCCCCGTTGTCGTTACTCGCGGACGAGTAGGCGTTCCACTGGGTAAAGTTGTTGTTGTCGTTCAGCGACGGGAAAAAGGGCGCGCCGGCCTCTTTGTCGAGCGCGCCACCGTCGGTCCCGTCGAACGCGACCATCACCCAGTAGTGCAGCTTGGTGAATTTCGTCCAAACCGGGTAGTTCTGAACGTCGTTCTGGTAGTTGTAGCCGAGCGCTACCTGCTGGTAGGCGTACTGGGTGAACGGCACAGTCATGGCGATCGAGCCGGGGCATGTTCGGCCCACCGTTGGACTGTAGGCCACTGTCCCAGTGACACTTGCATCGGCCTCACTGTTTTCGGTCGTGCTGCCCCATCCCGTGATCACGCCGTTGTCGAAGCCTGTCACCAGAACCGCCGTCCCTGCATCCGTGAGGTCCAGGATGGTGGTGCATCCAGCCTCGGCCTCGGCTCCGCCGTCACCCGCTTCGCTCCCGCCTTCACCGGTCACCTCGCCGCTGTCGGAGGCGTCGCCGGTGCCCGTGCCGGTATCGCCCAGACCCGTGTCCGCGGTCACGGCGCCCGTGTCCCCCGTGCCCGTGTCCTCGGTCACCGTCCCGCTGTCGAAGGTGGCGAGCGAGCTGTCGCGCCCAGCGTCCGCGCCGCTGTCGGGCTTCGGCGCCGTGCTGTCCGCCCCCGAGTCCTCCTCGGTGTCGTCGCCGCTGGCGCTGCTCGAACCGCACCCGGTGACGATGCCACCCGCAAACATCATCGCCCCAGTGACGCTGCCGATCGCAATCAAGGTCGTATGTGTCAGCTTGTGCATCTCGAGCCCTCCAAGAAAAACACGCCTCGCGATGCCCCAGGCTCGCTTGCAGGGCCCCGCTCGTCCAGTTCTTTCGAGGCCCGCCGACGATGGCTCGCTTCTCCCATTCCAGCGAGCTCGCGCGTAAGAGACGGGCTCGTGCATCGATCCGGGCGCGCAAGGTGGCGAAGGTAGGATGCAGGGCGAGAGGCGCGGTGCACGTGAACGTGGCCCCGCTCGGGAAGACCCCGGTGCGCCGCCCGCACGGCCTCGCTTTCTTGTACCATGGCCCTGTGGGAGACTCCGGGAGCTTTTTGGCTTCTTGCCGACCGGCCGGGCGCTATCCGGCCGTGGAGCAAGGGAGGGTTCGATGAGGCTTCTTACCTGGCGAAAGTCGACGTTCGTCGTCGGCCTGGTCTCGCTGGCGGCGTCGGCGGGCTGCGCGCTCATTGCCGATTTGAGCCAGTTCAACGGATACGTCGCGGTCGACGGCGGCGTCTCACCCGGCGTGGATTCCTCGACCGGCGACGACCAGTCCGCGGGAGACGACGCGACGACCGACGAGGCATCGTCCAGCGACGGGTCGACGCACGACGGGGGAGACGCGGTTGCCACGGGCGACGGGCCGGCGACCGACACGGGGCCGAATCCTCTTGGAACGTCCTGGTGCAGCGTCAACGTCGACGACGCGACGATGCTGTGCGACGACTTCGACGAGGGAGCCAGCGACACCGCTCTCTCGTTCCCGCGTGCCCAGTCATGGGGCCACAACGACACGGCAGGCGAGGATGGGTTCAACACGGCGGACTATGCCCAGGGCTCTGCACCGCGCTCACTCAACGTCATTACGCCTTGCGCGGGCCCGGGGGCAGGTTGCGTGCCCAACTACATCCAGGACCAATGGATCTCGCCGAACGGTCTGACTTCGTCGCCCCACGGGATCGTCTTTTCGTTTGCGTTGAAAATCGAGGATTTCGACGTCAATGCGAGCGATGTCAGCCTCGTGGCCGTCGGCAACGGAAGTAACTGGCGCCTCTCCATCGACTATGCGGGGGGAGCCACATCGAACGGCAACAACCAGCTTCTCGAGAGCACGACGAACGACGCCGGAGTCGATACGTTCAACAAGACTGTCATCGGGTTTCCCGACTGGACGGATCCGTGCACAGGGGGGAGCGACGGGGGATCGCCCGAGGCGGGTGACGCCGGCGACGGTGGTATCTGCATCGGCGGCTGGGTCAACTTTCAGCTCATGGTCGACTTCGTCGGAACCTCTGCGGCGTGCGCGGGAAGTGGTGGCCCGTGCGCAACGCTCACGTACAACGGAAAGAACGCCTTCGCCGGCGGGGCGATCCTCGCCTCGATCGCGCCCCCGCCGATCGCCGCCGTGCAGGTCGTGATCGGAGCCAACTACATCCAGGCTCCTGCGCAGGGGATGCTCCTCCAGTACGACAACATCAAGGTCGAGGCGCTTCCGTAGAGGCGTCGACGCTCGGTCGCGAGCCGAGCTCCTCCAGCGGGCTGGACGGAGACGTCGCGGAGTGTTCCGTCGCCGCGCTACCGAGCACGTCCGCAACCCCCCCTTTCGCTGCTGCGCGAGGCAACCGTATAAGACTCTAGGACCTGGACCCGCCGAGAACCTTCCCACGTGCCGCGCATCCTCATCGTCGACGATAGCGCTTCGGTCCGTTCTCTGCTGACGTCGCGCCTTCGCGCGTGGGGGTACGAAGTCGACGAGGCACGCGACGGCGAGAGCGGCGCCGACAAGGCGGTCTCCTTCGAGCCCGATGCCGTGGTGACCGACCTCCACATGAAGGGCATCTCCGGGGTGCAGCTTTGCCGCGTCCTGAGGAGCGACCCCGCGACCGCTCACATCCCGGTCGTCCTCTTGACCGCGTCGGGCGACAAGCGCTCCCGATTCTGGGCGCGTACGGCAGGCGCTTCGGCCTACCTCGGCAAGGATCGACTCGACGACCTGGCCGTGCTCCTGCCCACGCTGATCGAGGCGGCCGCCCCGCCATCCGTGTCGGCGGGCGATCGCGGTCTCGTCGGGCGCCGCACCTTGCAGGAGCGGATGTCCGCCATCCTCGATGCGGCGCTCTTCGAGTCCGTCATCGCGGGCGAGGTGCGTGCGCTGGCCAGCTCGGGTGAGTCCGCTCTTCTGTTCGATGGGCTGGTGACGTTGCTCGACGAGATCCTCACCTACCGCTGGATGGCGCTTCTGCCCGTTCGTCCGCAGGAGCCCTTGTTCGTGCACTGTCACCCGACCGAGAGCGCCGGCATCGAAGCGACGGCCCGCGCGGCGCTCGGCGTCGCCGACGAACGCGCCGTGCACGCCGTCGCCGACGAGCGCGCCGTGCCCTCCGACGGCGGCCCGCGGGTCGAGATGATCATCACCTTCGCCGGGATCTGCGTCGGTCGACTCGCGGTGGCTCCGACCGGGCGCGGCTTTTCCCGCGACGACCACCGAGCCATCGCCCTCGTGGCCGAGGAGCTCGGCGGCCCCCTCCAGATGAGCGCCCTCTACCAGGACGCCCAGCGCCTGGCGACCACCGATGCGTTGACCAACCTGCTGAACCGCCGCGCGTTGATCGACGTCCTCGAACGCGAACGCGCGCGCGCCGATCGCCACTCCTTTCCCCTGTCCCTCCTCCTGATCGACGTCGACCATTTCAAGGTGGTGAACGACTCGCGCGGTCACGCGGCGGGCGACGCCGTTCTGCAGGGCGTGGCGCGCGTCCTCATGTCGGTCGCCCGGCGGAGCGATTGTGTCGCGCGCTGGGGAGGGGAAGAATTCGTGGTCGCGCTCCTTCAAACCGGAGAAGTGGGGGCGCGCATCGCCGGGGAGCGCATACGCCGCGCGGTCGCCGAGTCGACGCACGTAGTGCCGGGGGGGCCGCCGGTGCGCGTCACCGCGTCGGTGGGCGTGGCCAGCGGCGCGGCGCCCTGGAAGGTCGAAACGCTCGTCGCTGCGGCCGACAGCGCGATGTACGCCGCGAAGGCACGCGGGAGAAATCGCGTCGA
>Ga0302324_100018316_pt1 | contig 13812 bp, 12 predicted proteins | sample Palsa_T0_1_FD_201949 | JGI IMG/M metagenome (GOLD analysis project Ga0302324, IMG submission 201949) | Peat permafrost microbial communities from Stordalen Mire near Abisko, Sweden - Palsa_T0_1 | ecosystem: Environmental > Terrestrial > Soil > Palsa > Peat permafrost | place: Sweden: Abisko... | reverse complement strand
GAACCGCCGCCAGCCCTGCAAGCGCGCAGACGCTCGCCACCTCTGCGACCATGCCTGCGCCGACCTCCGGCCACGTGACTCCTGGCTCGCCTGAGGCTGGCAGCGGGCGTGCCCCCGGCGATCAGCTGTGGCAGGACTACCAGCGTCACACGGCACAGGTACAGGACGAGCACTTCGATGCCGAACGGCAAGCTCTCGAGTCCGCATCCGCCATCACCATTAATCAGCAGGTAGCGCCCTCCGCCGCGAGCGAGACCACGACATCGGCGTACGGCGACGGCGGCGCGCTGCGCGATGCTACCGCGGGACTGCGTAGTATCGCAGCCCTCGCCGGCGGCGGACAATCCCGATCGTTCGATAGCGCCAATGGACAGAGCGCCAAGCAGGGATGGCTGGACACGCAGCTCAATACCGACGATTACCTGCACCATGGCCGCACCGCCCCGGTATCGCCGTATGAGGTCAAGGCCGGCACCGTCATTCCGGCGCTGATGATTGGTGGCGTCAATAGCGATACACCAGGCCAGCTCATCGCACAGGTCAGTGAGAACGTCTACGACACTGCCACGGGGCGATATCTGCTCATCCCGCAGGGAAGCAAACTCGTCGGCACCTACGACAGTCAGGTCACGTTCGGTCAATCGCGGGTACTCGTGGGTTGGCAACGCATCATCTTTCCGGATGCCTCCTCGCTTGATCTGGGCCGCATGTCGGGCGCCGACATTTCCGGCTATGCGGGCTTCAAGGACAAGGTGAACAACCATCTGTTCAAAGTCTTCAGCGAAGCATTCATGCTCTCGATCTTCTCCGCCGGCATTCAGCTCGGCCAGCCACAGGCGACCAACGGCCAGAACTACAACAGCACGCAGATCGTGTCAGCGGCGATCGCTCAGCAGATGGGTGAGCTTGGCATGGAGATAGTGCGCCGGAACCTGGACGTCGCCCCGACCTTGGAAATCCGGCCCGGCTATGCGTTCAACGTGATGGTGTCGAAGGACATGGTGATCGCGCCCTGGGTAGCTCGATGAGGGTGGCCCGATGAGCGCGGTCTTAGGCTTCCTCCTGTTACTGCTTCTGCTGCCCCTGATAGCGATCGCCGCAGGCATCGCGCTCTACCTGCTGGGTCTCGCCTGCGCCATTGCCTGTCCCATTCTGCTATTTCTTGCTCACAACGCCGCCGAAGTCCATCACTGGGCGATCATGTGGCAGCGCATAAGCGAGAGCTTGGTGTGCGGAGCGATCGCCTTCACGGTTCTTCGACCACTGATGAATTCTGTCGCTGCGATGCCCCCATCATGTCTGGGCCATCAGTATCGCTCGCCTCAGTTCAGCGACTACCTCGGTGCCCGCTCCACCGGCGTCACGGTGCGAACGTACATGAAGCGTCACTACCAAAGTTTTTAACCCATGCCTGGAAAACGTCCCATGAAGAAAGTGCATTTCTCGTTGCAGGGTAAGGGCGGTGTCGGCAAATCCTATGTAGCCTCGCTCCTGGCGCAGTACCACTTAGACAAGAAACTGCCCGTCGTCTGTATCGATGCGGACCCGGTGAACTCCACGCTTAGCGGCTACAAAGCCTTAGGTGCCCAGCGGCTAGACCTGATGCAGGGCGGATCGCTAATCGAGCGCAACTTCGATCAAATGATGGAGCAGATTGTCTCGACCGACAGCCACTTCATCGTGGATTCAGGCGCCCCCACGTTTCTGCCGCTGTCCAATTATCTCATTGAGAACGATGCTTTTCGCATCATGGACGAGGCCGGCAAAAAGGCCGTCGTTCATGTCGTGATCGCTGGCGGCCAGGCACTTGAAGATACGCTTTTGGGTCTGGCGCGCCTTTCCGAGCAGTTGCCTCTCGAGACGGAGCTCGTGGTTTGGCTCAATGAGTACTTCGGACTCATTAGTGCGGACGGCAAGGGCTTCGAGCAAATGAAGGTCTATGAGGATCACCGCCATCGCATCACGGCCATTGTGCGTATCGCACAACAGACCTCAACCACATTCGGAGCCGACGTGCGCGAGATGTTGGAACGTCGGCTTACCTTTAGCGAAATCGAGCGCAGTGAGCATTTTGGGCTCATGGGCCGCCAGCGGTTGGTGAGCGTCAAGCGCGCGATTTTCGAGCAGCTGGCACTCGTTCCCTGATGACGCCCGCGCTCGATATCGAGGCACTGCGCGCCGAACTCGCGACCCGGCATCAGGCTCTCGTGGGCGCGAACGACCCGATTTTTCTCGCGGTGGCATTGAACGAACTGGTGCTCAGCCGCTACCTCGAGCGAATCAATGAACTGAACGCGGCGGCCCGCACGGAGGCCGCGGTCGCGCTCACCCGGTATCTGGAAGTCGCGAAGAGCGCGGCGGCGACGATCGTGACGCACAATGCGCAGTACATCGCCGATCAGGTGCGCGCCAAGGTTGACGAGGAATTAGCCCGAGCCGCTTCCCAAGCGATGACATATGCGTCGGCCGCGCAGATCGGCGGTCGCGTCGCTCGCTGGGCTGCGGCCATCGCGCTCATCGCCGCAGGCGTTTGTGTGGGCAGCGTCGTGATGCTCGCGGCGGGCATTAACAAGCCCACCGGCGCCGCCTTTAACGCTGAATCGCCTTCAATAGGGCATTCCAACGTTCACTAGCCTCGGTAAGCCTTTCGGCGACAGCGTGAACGACCGAGGCGAAAGCAGTTGGATCTGCCGCCTCCGCCATGTCCTGGCTGGCTATATCCATCTCCTCCGCGATCACGTTCAGTACCTCAGCAAGCTGCGCGTTGGCTGCGGCGAAGTCGCGCGCGCCGAGCGGCCCTCGAATGTCGATGATTTCGGCCAAAGCAGCAGGTCTCCGTTCGGAGCAATGTCGAAAGCTTCTCAGTCCGCGGCCCAAAGTTTATACGGCTTGGTGCCACTCGGTTTACCGGATACGGACCCAGTCATACGATCTGCGCCGAAATGGTCAACACCGAAGAAAACACCCCACAAATAGGGGCGGGTTAAAGGGACGTTAAAGGGCCCCGAGATCGATAACGGTAATGCATCGGTAAGGAACCGGAAAATCGGCCGATCCGTCGATAGATCGGGCGGCCCTCGTGGGCCGAATGTGCGAGCGACGATTAGGATTGCGAGAACTACGCAACCTAGACCTAGAGTGTGGCTCAACAGCTGCGGCCACGCGGCATCACGCAAGGGCCTCCAGGCCCTTGCGTCACGCCATGGCGCGGGCGTTGGAGTGATCTCGCTCCTGCCACAGCGGGAGCGAGATTGGACCGTAAATAGCTCCGCATAACCGCCACTCGCAGGCGGGACGCCGAACGGCTGAGAAGTGCCCAGGGGGGCGCCGCGAGCGGCAGGTATCTGGAAGCTTAGTCAGGCTGCCTTTCGGTGCCAAGACGCCGGCGCGGTAGTCGCACAAAGGTTAAGTTATGCGACGGGCATTTTTCGGCCCAAGAACCCCCTTAACAGTGCTGAATTAAGCACGGTCCTCGAATGGGCCTCATTGACCCTTCGCCGCCGATTATGAGCGTCAGCTCTCGGGCTGCTAACTTAGCGTCAATCCGTGAGTGGCCCGTGCCTACAATGAGCAGTGCTAGACAGCTACTGCCTTGACCTCTGCCGTGGCGAGACGAGATTCCGGCGCGGTGCGGTCGGGAAGCGAGCGCAGTTCGTCCAAGGCATGAGCGAGCAATGTACCAGTCGCTCCGCCTATTCCGATGTTGCCAGTTTTGAGTGCAGCCAAAGACTGTATGGCGATATCAACGAGCCGTCGGTGTTCGCTGGCAAAATCAACCGAGCGCTGCTGCGAGGATTCCGCTTGGCGGTCGATCGATACCTGTCGGGCAGCCCCATACGCCGTGACTGCATCCGCAATCGCATCGTCGAGACACCGGTTTAGTGTCCGAAACTCATCTGTTAAAATTTGTTCGTGCTGCTCGACGGCTATCGCGGTAACGCTTTGGCACACATCCCCGTAGTTGTGCACCACTTGGTCGATACTGAGACCGCGACGCAGCAATTCCGCACCGTATAGGGCTGCTGAGCGACCGATCTCCGTAGACGCCGGCGTCGGCTTAGTATCGACAGCCCGAATGTGCGTGGTTTGCTCGGTTCGAAGGGTATCGACAAGCTGTTGTAAGAACAGCGGCACGCCATGATCTATCGCTTCAGGAACTTCTTTACCCTCGAGCCTTTTGGAGCTTTTGTCCCGACAACGCTGGATTATCAGCTGCCGGTTCGACGTCAGGAATTCGTGTAGCATCCAGCAACGCTACCCCCCCGCGAACGGGCCGTCTGTGCGCCGCCGCACTTAGACTCCAAGACACCTATTGCGCAAATGCAAACCCGGATTTGTTCTCTTTGGCCCGGTACATGGCCTTGTCCGCAGCGCTGATCAATACACTCGCGTTGGCCCCGTCTCTCGGGAACACCGAGATCCCAATACTGGCCTCAAGGTCTGGGCTGACGATGACATCCCCTACACTCACGCTGCATGGCTCCTGAATCGCCTTGGATATCTTTGCGGCAATCATTGCAACGTCTTTTTCCTCGTGAAGCTGAGTCAGCAGACATAAGAACTCGTCACCGCCATGGCGGCTGACCGTATCGTCTTTGCGCATAGCGCGCTTAAGCCGCGTCGCAACAACACGCAGGACGGCGTCGCCCGCCTGATGCCCATGCGTATCGTTGATGACCTTGAAATTGTCCAGATCCAGAAACATCACAGCAAGCATCCTCTGATCCCGCTTCGCGTGCGCGATACCATGTTCCAGCCGATCCATGAACAACGCGCGGTTCGGCAGATCAGTCAATCTGTCATGCAGGGCGGCAGTGCGAGAACCCGCCTCCTGCTCCACAGCTGCGGCAAATTGATGATCGACCATGACCCGATCTCTGACTTCAATGTGCAGCGCCTCCTTCATCGCTGTGAGTCTTTCGGATGCGTGCTGTAGCTTCCTCGTAACGGCTTCAATCTCAGCGACAACAGTCTCAATCTCAATTTGCAGCATTGGGTAGCTGTTCTCGAGAACTCGCTTGACGCACGTATTTGCCGAGGCCAGCTCTCCGGCGGAGTGTTCTATTAATCCAGATAGGTCCTCGCTCTCCCCAAGCAACTGGCTGAGGCATTTAGCCGGCACGATCTATAACTCGGCGTTGCAGTTGTGATGTCAGCGAAAACTCTGCGCTACTGTGGCCGCTCAGTGCGCCGACCGAAGCGCACCCAATTGTGACTTTTAAGAAGAGCGGCGCCCGCCAGTTTGGCCAACGGTCGTGAGTTCTCTGAGCGTTGAATCTGGATGACATGAATTTCCATGAGGAACGGCGGAACACTACTAAGCTCGCGAACAGTCTCTCGTGCTTAGCGACTGCGTCACAGACAGCTACGAATCGCCAGCATTTAGGTTGCGTGAGCGCTGTCCCACCATCGGATCTGCTACGCAGAGATCCATTTCAGACGGGACATTGCAGCCGTCCGTTATCGGCGCGACATCCCCCTTGTACCTAGAGCCGGTTTTGGCCGATGAGCGCCGGTTGTTCTGGCGAGGGCTGCGATTGACCCTCTACTGCGGCGGCAAACGGCACGTATCGGGTAATTCGATAGTTCGGGGCGGACGCCTACTGGCCAATTCCGGGAGTCAAGCCTAAGCGGTTTGATGTCCGCGCGGCGTCGGAGCTTTAGTCACGGCACGTATTACCTTCTGCACGATCGGTGGTACAGGCAGACTTGATCGCTGGTGTTCCTCCCATAGCCATCTTGCAAGATCTGCCGTCATCCGCACGCCACCGTCATGAGGGTACGTCTTGGCCAGCGCCTCGAATGCCAACCATAGTGCATCGTTTGTCTCGTTCATCGAATGTCCCCCGTATATTGATCTATTGAGCCATGAAGCCTACGTGCGGCGCAAATCGGCGTTCTGTTCGGTGCCCCAAATAAAGCCGAATCGGACCAGCAGGGCGAGAACTGGTCAACAGTACGGACAACGTGCCACATCGCGCGGCAAACAGAATATTCCCGCCCTCCTCACGACGCCAACGGCAGCTTACAGGCGGTCTCTTTAGCCCGCCGACTGACGGCTTCCGGCCGCCTGCTGCCTGTCGATCCGCTCCGAACCGGCCATTCATCGTCGCACAAAGGGTAAGTCTCGCAGCAAAACACAGGCCTTGTTAAAACAACCACGTGCGCGTCGCATAAGTCTGTTGCAGAGTAGGGCATGAAATGCGGCTATGCCCGCATCTCCGCGATGAGCGTCTAGCGAACCGGGAGCACAGCCCGACGGCGCACAGCGCCGGGACGCCCAGCCTCTACACAGCGTAGTAATCTATAAGCAGGTCATCACATTGGTACAGGATAATTTCAAGCCGAACGCTCCCAACCGCAACGACCTACTCTTAAAGGCTCCGGCGCCTTCGCGGTCGCTCTGCACCTTGCTCCTGCTTCACCGCCTCACGATCCGCTGACGCGCGCAGCGTATCGAACCTGGCGCCAATGGAAGCGTCCGCCTTCTGCGACTGACCCTCACGGATCGTCTCAGCCACGCTCTCGCCGTCATGACCAGTACGCCGGGCCGACAGTAACCGCAGACGATCTTCTGCAAGTTGCTCCTCGCGGTTGGCATCCAGCCGCTCGTGCTCAAGCTGTCGGCGCTGAATCGATAATCCTGAGGCCAGTGCCGCCCGCAGGGCTTCACTGCCCCGCTCACGCTCGAAGTCATTCCAGTCCGTACCGGCATCGCCGTGCTTGAACTCCGGTAGCAAGGCGTAGCCACCGACGGCCTTAGCGGCCTCCTCGGCCAGCACTTTGCCGTCATTGCGCTTAGGTTTTCCGCTCGGTCCTATCTCAAACGGCTTCATGTGATCGTTGTCGCCCGCGATCACGATGTCGAACTGATCTGCATAGCGTGCGCGGTATGCGCTCGCGACCGCGTTGAGATTGTGGCCGCTGAAGGCCACCGCCACGGGAATTCCCGTGGCGCGACTGACGGTGAGCCCCGTGGCATAGCCCTCGACCACGATCAACGTGTCCGACGGCTGCACGGCGAGCTGCGTACCCGGCAACAAGAGGGCGTGCGTGCCCTCGATGCGCGCGTCACGCGCAAAGCCCTTCATGCCGTCGGCATCAATGTGCTGCAGGGACCAGAATTTACCGTCGATGTCGCGCATCGCAATCAGTAGAGCCCCGGCGGAATCCAAACGTAGCTCGCCGCGCGCGGCAGCACGTGCCGCCTCATCACCGACGCCCTTGGCGGTGAGATACGGATGATCTCCCGCTACAGCCTGCTCCCCAAATCGGCGCTCGAGCTCGCTCGCCGCTGCACGCTGCCGCGCCTCTCGGGCCACTTCGCGCGCGCGCAATTTCTCCTCGGCTTCACGCGTAAGGCGCGCGCGCTCCTGCGCCGAAAGGGATGGCATCGGCTGCATGCTCTTCCATGATTCGACAAATCCGGTCTTGAAATTCTGAATGTAGCCGGCCGGGTGGCCGTCGCTAAATCCGACGTAGGCGCCGCTGCGTTGGCCAGGTCGATCGCCCTCGACCGGCACACGGCGCAGCCGCCCATCCATCAGCGGCTGCTCGGGAATGCGCAATCCTGCGACCGCAAGCGCGGCTGCGAACTCCGATCGCACCGCCTCCAGCGCAGCCGTCGCACCCGCGGACGCGGCCGCAACGCGCCAGCGTGCGAAGACGCTACTTTCGACGCCGGCCGGCGCAAACCATTTCTTTGCCACACGATCCCATTTAGCGCCGGCCCGCCTGGCCTCATCCTTCTGCGCGTATGGAACGGACAGATAATCCCGATCGGGCATGTTCCCATCCTCCGGCTGCGCAGCACTCAGAAGAGCTTCTTCGTCAGCTCCCGGCGCCGCGCCGGATTGCGCTCCAGCTCCATGCGTCGCTTGAGCATCTCGCTGAGCCACCGCCGCAAGGCTGGTCGCGGGGACGCCTCCGGGGGCTTGGGCGTAAGCTCCGGCGCTGAGTTCGCCTCGTCTTGCTTCGAGGTGGGCGGCAAGCCTTCCTTGGATCTGTTCATATGTACCCTCCGATGCGAGCACGGCTAATTCATTCCAGCCATGTCGCTCAATTTGATTCTGCGAATCGCGCGCATCAAAGATCGTGATGTCCACGCGGTCTGCGTAATGTTCGCGTACGGTCTGAAGCGCGGCCGGCAGATCGGCCTGCAGGCGCGCAATCAGATTCAAGGAAGATCCACGACCGATCTCCTCATAACGTTGCAGCGTGCGATCGAGCGCCTGCTCCGGCAGCACGTGCACGACCAGGATCAGCGGACGCAAACCGGCGTCCAGCACCTGCTCGACGCGCCGCACGGCGAGCGCAGGATCTGCGAGCTGACCCTCGTATACCGCACGCACGTGCGGCTCGAGCTGCCCAGCATCGAGCAGACTGGTCGTCTTGCCAGCCCCTGGCACGCCGGTCAGAAGAATGACCGTGTCGCGCTCGGGATACTCTCTATCGCTAAGCTGTTGCTTCAATTGCGCGGAGGCCAGGACCGCCGCGGTGTTGTGCACCGGCGCGTTGTAGCGCGCGCGTGCGTCCGTCGAGGCCCGGTAATCGGAAAAGAGTTCCTTGAAGAGATCCGCACCGACGTAGCGCCCACCGAAGGACTGCTCCAGCCGCGCGTAGCGCCGCAGATATTCCTGCGGCGAGGCCTGCGCCGAGGTGATTGCGCGCGCCTGCACCTGCATCCGGTCGTGCTCCTCGAAGCTGCGCTCTCGAATCGGCTCCAGCTCGAGCGCCACCTGGCGCGCGAAGCCCTGCAGGAAGCGCGTGATCTTTTCCGCGTCGGCTGCCGCGCGAAAGATTTCGCGCGGATCTTTCTCCAGTACCTTGATCCACGACTCGATATAGGCCACGTGCTGACCCGGATCGTGACCGATGCCGAGCTGATCTCCCAACATCAGCGAGGCGATCTCCGCGCGCAGTTCCTCGCGCGCATAGCCCTCGCTACCAAAGGGATTGGACAGATCGCGTGCGAGACGCGAGGTATGGCCCGTCCAGTGCCCGAGTTCGTGCAGTGCAGTCGCGTAGTAGCCGTCGCTCGATTGAAACTGAGTGCGCTGCGGCAGCACGATGCGGTCCGGGACGGGCGCGTAATAGGCGCGATCGCCGTCTTCATGATCGATCCGAGCGCCGCTGGCGCCGATCAGCGCCTCGGCGTGCCCGTGCCGCTCGACCTTCGCTAGGGTCTCGCGCGCGGCTTCCTGTGCGAGACCGTCGATCTGCTGCGCGTTGAACACGAACGATGAAAAGACGCGTGGTCGCTCGCGTTTCTTATCCTCGTAGCGCGGCCTCCCTAAAGCATCCACTACCGGCTGTCCGTTCTCATCACGAATTATTTCACGCGATTCCCATTGCCAGTACTGCACCATCGCGGCCTTCTCGCCGCGGCGTACTTGCGCCCCTACGCCAGTGGCCTGGCGGTAGGTCATCCAGCGCGCATCCTCAAAGCCCCGCTCAAAGCCTTCGCTCATCAACCACACGGCATTCATACCGCGGTATTGCGCACCGCTGATCGGGTTGTACGGCACGAAGTGCTTGCCTGGCGCCCAGGGCCGCAGCCAAGGCGCGGTGCCGGCGCGCAGCTGCGCGATGATCTGGTCCGCGATCTTGCGGGCGTAATCATCCGCCACGCGTCAGCTCCGCCAGATCCTGATTGGCCTCGGCCGCCGCTGCTTCCGACAATGCCGTCTCTTCAAAAGCGCCGAGTTCCTCGGCGAGTTCGGCGTCCACCTCCACCATGATTCCCGGTGTCAGTGCATCGTCGATGTCGTACGAGACGACTAAGGATGGCGAGTCAGCGGGAATCTCACGGGACATGCGGAGTCTCCTTTGCCCAGGACGACGAGGACACCAAAGTGGGAGCGGCGTACGCATGCGATGCCTTGGCCGGCGCCGGCGTCGCAGGTTTTGCGGCGTACACTTGCGAAACGTAGCCGTTGGCAAGGCCTCGCGACGGATCGCCTGTGTTGTAGGTCGATAACGCCGCCTGCAGGGCTCTCTGACCGGGACCGAAGACGCCGGCGGCCTGCTGGTACGCCTCTTGTAGAATCTTTGCCCCGGCCTTGAGGTTTGTGCAGGGTTCGAAGGCTTGGGCGACGGTCAGGTGCAACTGCGTTAAGTGGCGAGAGTTGATCTGCATGAGGCCCAAATCTACCGAGTAGCCTTCGTCTATCAGTCGCTCGGCCGTGGCAACCGTCTCTTCTGGGGAACTCGTGCGAACACGGCCGTAACCGTTGACGTTGAGTGCGTAAATGTCGCCCGCACTCTCTGTCTGCACGACGCGCTCGATAGTTGCAGCGGCAACGTGCGGTGCGCACAGTTGAATGAGCGCCACGTCAATCATGACGCCAAATCATAAGTGGCTGCACCCTGCCGCGTAGTTGCGATATCGGCAGCGGGCCGAAGTAGCGGCTATCGAAGCTGCGTGGACTGTATGAGGAGATCATCCACACGTAGCCCGGCGGGACGCGGTAGATACCTGCGGGGACGGCCGTCAGCGGCCGACCCGCAGCATCGTGCTGAAGCGGCGCGCTGCGAAGAAGAAGCCCTCCATTCACGGATACGCCTCGCGAGTCCACCTCGACGACATCGCCAGCCACTGCCGCCACAGGCTTGAACATCACTTCGAGTTTCGAGGCGCACCAGCCCTCGGACAGGTAGTGCCTGGCGCGGGCCATCTCAAAGATCGGCGCCGCCGGCGGACACACCGCGACCACCATGCCGGGCGCGAGCTCGCCGGGCAGCGCCTCTTCATGCCATAGACCGATCGGAACGCTGTCCGAACGATTGATGCGAACACCCAGGGCCCATAGCAGGACGAGCGCTGCGAATCCTAGGCAGCTCACGGCCACACAACGCTGCACCCCCGCGTTCATTGAGACAAGCCCCGACGGGGAGATTTCATAGCATCCGGCACTATCTGATGCACGCTGCTGGAGGACGTGCCGCTTGATGTCGGGAACACAAACGGCTGCACGGCCGCATCGGACTTGCCTTCAGGCGTGTCGCGCGGCTCATCCGGCCGAACCGGGCCATCATTCTCCCTGGGAACGGGTGGGGGAAGTTTCGAACGCTCCAAAAACACGCGATCCAGAAAATAGAGACTTTGCGTACCGCGGATCGGGCCGAAACCGGTGGCGAATACCAGCATTTCGCCCGGCTCCAAGATCTGGCCATCCGTTCCCTTCAGCGGAGCTTTGAGCCGCATGATCTCATCCGGTGTCATCAGCGGCCGGCTTTGCTCCTGGAAGTCGCGCGAGACATTCTGCAGGACGGCACCGAAGCGCCGACCGCTGGTGGAGATATGCTCCTTCACGAGCGTTGTCGTGCCGGTCATCTTCGACAGCCACTCGGCGGTCTCCAGGTTATTGGGAGCAAAGGCCGCCCGAATGTGCAGGTGTGAAATGATCGTCTCGTCGCGACCGTACGCCGCCCACAACTGCTTGATGTCTTGCATGATTAGATACGCCTTGATGCCATAGGCCGCGATGTACGCCAGAGCTTCCTGAAACACTTCCAACTTCCCGTAGGAAGGAAACTCATCGATCATCATGAGCAGGCGATGCCGGTGCGGTGGGATCGCCTTGCCTTCCACGAACTTCAGTTTCGGCCGCAGCAGCACGCGCATGATCTGAGTGATGATGAGCCGCATCAGCGGTCGCATCCGATCCTTGTCCTCAGACCCGACCATCAGGTAGAGCGAGATCGGCCGCTCGTCATTCATCAGATCGCTGATGCGCAGATCACTGCGCGAAGTGTTACGCCGAACGATCGGGTCTCGATGGAGTTCCAGGAACGACATGGCCGTCGAGAGCACCGACCCGCGCTCCTCCTCCGGACGATTGAGCATGTCGCGCGCCGAGGCGGCGATGTGCGGATGCGTTTCACCGGCACCGTAGAGTCCAGGCGGGGCGAACTGGTTGTTCAGCATCTCCTGGTACAGCTCATCGATGGGCCGCGACGGATCAGAGAGCGCGAACGCGACATCGTAAAGAGTCGCTTGTTGGTCTGCGCCCTGCTTCTTGTAAAGAAAATGCAAGAGGCAGCCGGTCAAGAACATGCGCGCCGTTTGTTGAAAGTGCGCGCTGGTGCCCGTCATGGGCTTGCCGTCGGCATCGACGATGATATGCGCGATGTTCTGGGCGTCGCCTACTTCGTGCAGCGTCCCTAGCCGAATCTCGGCCAGCGGATTAATCGCGATACTGCCCTCCAGCGCCGCTGGCTGAAAACACACCACGCGATTGCCCGAGCGCGTCGCGCGACAGCCGGCCGTCAGAGCCCATAGTTCACCGTTCATATCGTTGACCACGACGCTAGTTGGCCAGGACAGGAGTGTTGGCACGACGAGGCTCACGCCTTTGCCGCTGCGCGTGGGCGCGATCACCCCAACATGCTCAGGGCCGTTGTGGCGCAGATAGCGCGTGCGCCCTTGTGCGTCGACCCACGCCCCCACATAGACACCAGCGCCTTCTTTGCCTTGTGCTGGCAGGAGCCCCGCGGCACGAATCTCTTTCTCGGTCTTGAGGAAGCGTGCGGTCCCGTAAGCCCCCGCGTGAGTATGCGAGCTGCGAGTGACGAACCCCATCACCAGCACATAGATGAGGAAGCCAGCGCCCATCGCGAGCAGGTAGTAAACGTAAACCTGCAGAAAGAATGTGCGCGAGGTGGCCAGATACTGCTGTTGCCAATGAAACCAGGCGATCGGCGAATAGAAACTACCCAAGACCGGCGCCCCGAGTAGCGGATGATGCCCAAAATGATCGGCCACATATTGTGTGGTCGCGACATTCACCGCGAGCACATACACGGCCAGACTTAGTGTTCCGATGAGCATCACGCCAATACGCCGGCCTGGCTGCTTTGAGTCGCCGGACATCATGGTAGCTGCGTTCACCGCCCTCTCCTTCTCGCGCCGCTCAGGATGCGACCCTGTGTATCGATGTTGATTGTTTGACCGATCGCCCAGGCAGATGCCTTTGCGGCTTGAGCGCCGCTCACATCGAGCACTAGCATGTCCTCGCCTCGACGCAGCAACACCGCCTCACTTCCATCCGCGAATCGACGGCGTCCCTCATAACGCGCCTCACCCGCATCCATCGTGTTCCATCGTCGATGGTAGGCAATGCCTGCATTCGGCCGACTCGCGCGCAGCTCGTTGCGTGCGCGAATGTAAGCATCGGCGCCGGCGGCCGGCCCGTCTGCCGCACTGGCTTCACGAACTGCTTCCATGGCGGCGGACGCAAACCGCACACCAAAGGCATGCTCGCCGGCCGCTCGCGCCAGGCCCGCCCGAAATGCCTCGCTCCCATCGACATCCAGCCGCTGGCCTTTGAACTGATCGCTCGCCAGCTCCAGCGCCAGGCTCATCGCCGATTCGCTTCGCCGCTCGACACGGATTGCGTCGCCGGATGCGATCACGAGTCCCCCATCGCTCAGTTCGTACAGGAGGTCCCCGCTTTTGCGCATGCCACTGGGCTTAAGACCCGAGGTTCCTGCTCGTGCGCGCTCCCCGCGCACCTCGTCCGCACGGCCCCGCGCGCGCGAGCGCGCACGCTGGCGCAAGAGGCCCAGCGCTTCGGAGTCGCCTGCCAGCCCCTTGCGCTCAAGAAAACCTTGCCAGGTTGGCAGCGGATGCGACACCGACAATTCGCGTCGCTGCTGAGCCTCGAGCTCGCGCCGCGCCTGAAAATCAACACGACGGCGCTGGGCCAATGATTGATAGGCGGCTCGTCGCTGCGCACGCGTCAGATGAGTCTGCGTCTTGATGCGCTGGCGCTCGGCTTGATACCACTCGCTGAGCTTCTGGGCGTACTT
>Ga0302324_100018315_pt1 | contig 13813 bp, 9 predicted proteins | sample Palsa_T0_1_FD_201949 | JGI IMG/M metagenome (GOLD analysis project Ga0302324, IMG submission 201949) | Peat permafrost microbial communities from Stordalen Mire near Abisko, Sweden - Palsa_T0_1 | ecosystem: Environmental > Terrestrial > Soil > Palsa > Peat permafrost | place: Sweden: Abisko... | reverse complement strand
CATGGTGTTCGGGCACGCCGGGCATTTCATGTTCTACGTGGTGCAGGCGGCGACCGCGCTGATCCTGTACACCGGGGGCAACACCAGCTTCAACGGCTTCCCGTTCCTGACCAGCTTCGTCGCCGAGGATTCCTTCCTGCCGCGGTGGATGATGAAACGCGGCCAGCGGCTGGTCTTCTCCAACGGGATCATCGTGCTGACCGTGTTGTCCGTGACGCTGATCGGGGTCATCGGCGCCAGCGTGAACGCGCTCGTCCCGTTCTACGCGATCGGCGTGTTCACCGCCTTCTCGATGGCCGGGTTCGGCATGGCGAAATACCACCACACGCACAAGGAACCGGGCTGGCGGCACAAGCTGGTCATCAACTTCTCCGCCGGAGTGCTCACCTCGATCGTGGTGCTGATCTTCGCGGTGGTGAAGTTCACCGAGGGCGCCTGGCTGATCCTGATCGTCTTCCCGGTGGGGGTCTTCGCGCTGATCAGGCTCAACCGGGAGTACGGTTCCGAGGCACGGGTGCTGCAGACCATCGGGGCGCGCCGCGCGTCCGGCGTGGCCCCGAGCCAGCCGAACTACTCCCGGCGGGTGGTCATTGTCTTCGTGGACGCCTTCGACCTGTCCACCGTGGCCGCGCTGCGGTACGCCAAGAGCCTGCGGCCCACGGTGGTGCGGGCCGTGCACTTCGTCATCGACACCGAGCAGGCGGAGCGGCTGCGCGCCGCCTGGCTGCCCGATCGCAACGTATCGCTGGAGTTCATCGACTGTCCCGACCGCAGGCTCACCCGGGCCGCCGCCGACCTGGTCAGCCACGAGGCGGAAACGGCAGGCACCCAGGTGACCGCGATCTTGCCCCGGCGCAGCTTCCGTCCGATCGGCCGGTTCCTGCACGACCGGACGGCCGACAAGATCGCCGGCGTGGTCAGCCGGGTGCCCAACGCCGCGGCCACCATCATCCCGTTCGACGTGCAGAACCGGGTGCGCATCCTGGCCGAGCGCCAGGCCGCCCGGGACGGGCACGCGCCGGTGGCCATCGCGTTGAAGCCCGGCCCGCCCGCCGACGGCCCGCCCGCCGACGGCCTGACTTCCGTACAGCAGGACCTGCGGTCAGCGGTCGCGGCCGCCACCCCCAGGGAGGAAAAGACCGAGCCGCTCCCCGGCGCGGGCGGCTACGACCGGCCGATACCGCCGCCCGGCGTCGCCCCGATCGGCACCCTGCACCAGCCGGGCAAGGCCACCGTCGAGGGCCGCGTCCGGGTCGTCGAGATCCGCTCGGTGGAACGTAACTCCGTGCTGGCCTGCGAGATCTCCGATTCCACCGGCGACCTGACCGCGCTGTTCTACGGCCGGTCCCGCATTCCCGGCCTGATGTGCGGCTCCCGGGTGAGGCTCCGGGGGCCGGTCGGCATCAAGCACGGCGCCCCCGTCATGATAAATCCCGCCTACGAGCTCATCGTCCCCTACTCAGGCAACAAGCCCCCAGCCGGCGATGAGTAATTATTTTCCCGAACGATCGTCCCTTACAGCGCAGGGAAAAGCAGCTCGTAGGCCGGATTGATCATGACCGGGTGGCCATCGGCCCGGAAGCCGACGGTGCCGCGGAGCCGGACCCGGGAGCCGCACACCAGGCCCGGGATATGAGAGCGGCCGTAGAACAGCGCGGTCAGGGCGCCGGTGTTGTCGGAGATCTCGCAGGCCAGCACGGAGTTGCGCTCCACCGGCTTGATCTCCACTACGCGGATCCGGCCCTCGACCACGGCCCGGCCCGGTGTGTCCAGCGAGCCGATCGCCGTGACGGTCGCAGGCGTACCCGATTCGCTATGGTCGGGTCTCCACTTGGACGCCCGCTGGCCGTCCGGTGCTCCTGGCTTGGACGCCCGCTGGCCGTCCGGTGCTCCTGGCTTGGATGCCTGCTGGCCGTCCGGTGCTCCTGGCTTAAATGCCTGCTGGCCGTCCGGTGCTCCTGGCTTGGATGCCTGCTGGCCGTCCGGGCCCCCTGGCTCGCGCCCCTTCACCTGGCCGCGCACCGGGGCCGGCGGTTCGGCGGGTGGTTCCGCAGCCGGCGCCCCGTGCTGGGCCGCCACGTCAGTCTCGCGTGCCGTGACCTTCTGCCCGGCGGTGGCGTCGCCGTTCGCGGCCGCGGCCTTCGCGGCCTGCTGGCGCGCCTGCAGGACCCGCACCCGGCTGGTGACGTCGTAGGGGACGATGGTGGCCGCGGACCGCGGGATGCGGCTCACCACGGCGGCGATCTTGTCCGCGGTGCGGTCGTGCAGCAGCCGCCCTAGCAGCGCCGAATAGCTGCGCCGGGGCAGCACGACGGTCACGTGCGTCGAGGGATCGGCCGCCTCGCGCTCGACCAGCTCGGCCGCCGCCCGGGTCAGCCTCCGGTCGGAGACGTCGATGAAGTCGAGCGGGATGCCGCGGTCGGCCCGGGTCCACTTCTCCCTGAGCTTGTCCGCGCGGACGCTGTCGATGACGAAGTGCACCGCGCGGATCGTGGTGGGCCGCATGCTCCTGGCGTAGCGCATCGCCGCCAGGGTGGCCAGGTCGAAGTGGTCCACGAAGACGAATACGGTGCGGCGGCTGTAGTGCGGCGGCGGCGGCGGCTGGTTCTCGCTGATCGTCTCGAGCACGTCCGTCTCGGCCTGGTACTCATGATTGAGCCGGATCAGCGCCGGGACCAGGATGACGAACAGCACCACGACCAGCCAGGCGCCCTCGGTGAACTTCACCACGGCGAAGATGCCCACTACGATCAGGGTGAGCAGGCCGGCTGAGAAGTTGATGACCAGCCGGCGCCGCCAGCCCGGCGTCCGGTGCTGGCTGTGGTACCGCGCCATGCCGAAGCCAGCCATCGAGAACGCCGTGAACACGCCGATGGCGTACAGCGGGACCAGGCTGTTGACGTCCGCGTCCTTGATGATCAGCAGCGCCACGGACGAGATCGTGAGCAGGATGATCGCGTTGGAGAAAACCAGCCGGTGGCCGCGTTTGAGCAGCCAGCGGGGCAGGAACGAGTCGCCGGCCACGTAGCTGGTCAGGAACGGGAAGCCGTTGAAGCTGGTGTTCCCGCCGGTGTACAGGATTAGCATGGTCGCGCCTTGCACCACGTAGAACAGGACCTGCCCGATGAACGTGTGGCCGAACACGTACTGGGCCTCCTGGGCCAGCACGGTCGGGTAGCCAGCCGTGCGCGGGGTCGCGTGGGTGGCGTGCGCCAGCCAGGAGATGCCGGCGATCAGGATGCCGAGGATCGCGCCCTCGGTCATCAGCACCTTGCGGGCGTTACGGCCCTCCGGGGGCCGGAACGCGCCCACCGCGTCGGAGACCGCCTCGATGCCGGTCAACGACGCGCCGCCATTGGCGAACGCGCGCAGCAAGATGAAAATCATCGCCGCGCTGAGCAGCCCGTCCGAGCTGGAGCCCAGATGGTAGGCGCCGTGCAGGGTGGCCGGGTGGTACACCGGCAGATTGCCGATGATCTCGCGGACCAGCCCGACCACGATCATCAGGATGACCGCGCCCGAGAACAGGTAGGTCGGCACCGCGAAGGACCGGCCCGCCTCCTTGAGGCCGCGCAGGTTGCCAAAGGCCATAAGCAGGACCACGCCCACGCAGATCTCAAGCTTGTACCGGCCGACGGCCGGGAAGGCGGAGGCCACGGCGGCGGTCCCCGCCGCGATCTGCACCGCCACCGTCACCACGTAGTCGATGAGCAGGGCCACCGCGCACACCTGGGCAATGCGCGGGCCGAAGTTCTCCCGCGCCACCACGTAGGACCCGCCCGGCCGGACGTAGACCATGACGATCTCGCGGTAGGACAGCAGCACCAGCACCATGACGAACAGCACGACCAGCGTCATGGGCAGGAGCAGGGTGAAGGCGGCCAGGCCCACGAAGGGCACCAGCGCGATCAGGATCTCCTCGGTGCCGTACGCAGAGGAGGAGATCCCGTCCGGGGACAGCACGCCGAGCGCCAGCGGCTTGGACAGCCGCTGCTCGCCAAGATCCTGGTTGACCAGCGGCGGCCCTAGGAGCTTCCGCTTGGTCGAATACCAGAATGTGTCGGGCAGGCTGCCTCTTTCGAGCAAGCCTGTTGCCTTCCGCGTGGCCACTGATCTGCGCCTTTCCTCTGGCATGCCCTTTTTGGGACGCCAGAGACTTCATACCATCACAACCAGAGTGATCCTGACCGGCCCGCGCCAGCATTGCCCGGGATCGGTGGCCCACTGGGAGAGGACTACCCGGTACACCCTCTGTTCATCCGCCTGTGCCAAAGTGGCCGGCGGCGGAATAACTCCAGGCCTGACCGGGAAGACGTTATCGTCCGAGTAAAGAGGCGACTCATGACGACAACACCGGCGGCCGGGCCCAGCGCTCCCGCGGACGACGAGCCCACACCGCGCCTGTCCCGGCTGCTGAAACGGCAGGTCGCTGACAGCAGCGGGGAGTCGATCGGGCGGCTGGCGGACGTCATCGTCCGGCTGCGCGGGACCGACTACCCGCTCGTCACCGGCGTGGTCGTGGCCGTCGGCGGCCGCGACATCTTCGTGCCCATCGAGCAGGTGAGCGGCTTCGCAGGCGATCCGCTGCGGCTGGCCGCCAAACGGCTCAGCCTGCGGCCCTTCGATCGCCGCGAAGGCGAAGTGCTGCTCCGGGCCGACGTGCTCGGCCACCGCCTCATCGACGTACCCAGCGCCCGGCTGGTCCGCGCGGCCGATCTGGAACTGGGCCGGGACCGCCAGGAATGGGTGCTGGCCGGGGTCGACACCCGGCGGCGCCCGCGCCAGCCGTTCGGGCTGCTCGCCCCGGCACCCCAGCGCCGGATGTTCGGTCTGCTCGCCCCGCAACCTCAGGACGATACGGCGGTGTTCCGGGACTGGCACGACTTCGAGTGGCTAATCGGGCACGAGAGCAGCGCGCTGCTCCGCGGGCCGTTCGCGCGCATCCGCAGGCTGAAGCCGGCCCAGATCGCCGACCTGCTGGAAAACGCCTCCAAGGAGGAGGAGACGGAGATCCTCGGCCGGGTGCACGCCGACCCCGAACTGGAAGCCGATGTCTTCGAGGAACTCGACGAGGACCTGGCTACCCGGCTGCTTGACGCGCGCACCGACGAGGAGATCGCCGCCGTGCTGGCCAGGATGCGCGCGGATGACGCCGCGGACGCGATCGCCGAATTGCCGCAGCCGCGCCGCCAGCCGGTGCTCGACCTGCTGCCGCCCGCCCAGCGAGCCAAGGTGCTGACCCTGATGGGGTTCAACAGCACCAGCGCGGGCGGTCTGATGGGAATGGACTACATCGCGCTGCCCTGCCTGGCCACGGTCAGCGATGCCCTGGCCCGGGTGCGCGAGTCCGCTCTGCTCCAGCCCGAGGCGCTGACCAGCGTGCACGCCGTCGACGCAGCCGGCGGCCTGCGCGGCGTGGCCCGGCTGGTCACCCTGGTCCAGGCCGATCCGGGCACCATCCTGATCGACGTGTCCGACACCGATCCGGTCCGGGTCGGCGCGGACACCGACATCACCGATGTGGCCGTCCTGATGACCGATTACAACCTCATCACCATCCCCGTGGTCGACGACGCGCGCCGCCTACTCGGCGTCATCACCGTCGATGACGTGCTCGAGGTCACCCTGCCCGAAGACTGGCGGCGGCGCGAGGCCGCCGCACCCCCCAGCACCCGCCACGGCGACCCCGGGTGACACTCCGCGCCCTCCTACCTGCCCAGACCCACGCCTAGCCCCCGCCTCCTCTGTGCGTGCGAAGTGATCGGTCGGCTGCCCACTGGTTTACTCAAAGCGCCGGTCTAATTACTTATCGTGGGCTATCCTCGCGCTTCGAAACTGAAAGAATTCGTAGCGTCAGAAGGGCCTGTTTATGTCTCTTCGTCACTGGCCGCGGCCCGCGCTGGCCACTACCGCGCTGGCCACCACCGCGCTGGCATTGCTGGCCGCTGCCGCCGTGGCCGGCTGCGGTGCTTCGGCCAGCACCAGCCAGGCCAAGGCGACGCAGAAGGCTGGCGTGGCCGTCATCACCGGGCCCAAGGCCTACACCGCCAGCCAGTTGAAGGACGCGCTGCTGACCAAGGTGAGCGGGGAACGCCCGGCCGCGGCCGCCGAGGCCGGTGACTACGGGACGCTGCCAGACGTCCAGACGAGCAAGCAGAGCATGAAAGGCGTCAAGGTCATCCCGGCCAAGTGCGCCCAGGCGACGGTAGCGGGGTTCAACTCGGCCGCCTTCTCGCATGCTCCGGCGGCGGTAGTGACGTTCCGGGTCGGCCGTGATGGCGTGTCCGAGGTGCTGGTCTCGGCATCGTCGCAGCTCGCGAAGACGGCCCTGAGCGACCAGCTGCCGGCCGGATGCTCGCACTACAAGGCCACCATAGACGGCAAGACCTACAGTTACACGGTGCGCCAGTCCATCTTGGGCGGCCTGGCCGACCAGGCCCGGGCGCTGAACGTCAAGGCCTCGGGCTACGCCCAGGTGGACGTATGGTCGGTGGTCTACCGGGGCCGCGGGTTCGTCGGCGCGGTCACCATGGTGGGCCCCGACGCTTCGCAGCAAGGCGTCAAGACTCTGACCAGCCAGGCCTACTCCCACGCCGAGCAGTCACTGTCCTAGGTGGTGCAAACTGGTGGCATGACTGACGCATCGCCTCGTTTCCGTTCGGTGCTTGACGGCTTCCCCGCTTACCAGCCGGGCCGGACGCCGGTCAGCCGCACCGGGCGGACGCACAAGCTGTCGTCAAACGAGTCCCCCTTCGCGCCGCTGCCCTCGGTGGTCGACGTCATCGCCGAGGCGGCGCGATCGGTCAACCGGTACCCGGATAACGGAGCGCAGCGGCTGATCCAGGCCATCGCCGACCGGTTCGACGTCCCGCTGGGGCACGTCGCGGTCGGCTGCGGCTCGGTCGGCGTGGCGCAGCAGCTGCTCGAGGCCGTCGGTGAGCCCGGCGCCGAGGTGATCTACGCGTGGCGTTCCTTCGAGGCGTACCCGACGCTGGCGGATCTAGCCGCGACCGAATCGGTCCGGGTGCCGCTGCGGGACGAAACCCACGACCTGGCCGTGATGGCGGACGCTATCACCCCGCGTACCAGGCTCATCTTCGTCTGCAACCCCAACAACCCGACGGGTACCGTGGTCCATGCGGGCGAGCTCGGGGAGTTCCTCGACCGGGTGCCACCCGATTGCCTGGTCGTTCTCGATGAGGCGTACCACGAGTACATCCGCGACGAAGCCGTGCCGGACGGGATGCAGCTGTACCGGGACCGGCCGAACGTCGCGGTGCTGCGCACGTTCTCCAAGGCGTACGGCCTGGCCGGGTTGCGCGCCGGGTTCCTGGTGGCGCACGAGCCGGTGGCGGCGGCGGTCCGGATGACCATGCTGCCGTTCAGCGTGAACAGCATCGCGCAGGCCGCCGCGGTCGCGTCGCTGGCCGCCGAGGACGAGTTGCTCGAACGCGTGGAGCTCATCGTCAAGGAGCGGACCAGGGTGCGCGAGGCGCTGGTCGCCGACGGCTGGACCGTGCCCCCGACCGAGGCCAACTTCGTCTGGCTCCGGCTGGGCGAGCACACCGGGGCCTTCGCCGCCGCCTGCGAGGCGGAAGGCATCGCGGTCCGCCCGTTCGCCGCCGAGGGCGCCCGGGTCACCATCGGCGACGCCGAAGCCAACGACACCCTCCTAACCATCGCCCGCGCCTTCCCCCAGCGCACCCTCTAATGGGCCGCCCGCACCCCCTGGCCCGCCCGCACCGTCTGGCCCGCCCGCACCGTCAGGCCCGCCCGCACCGTCAGGCCCGCCCGCACCGTCAGGCCCGCCCGCACCGTCAGGCCCGCCCGCACCGTCAGGCCCGCCCGCAGTGCCTAGGCGGTAACACCCGGCGTGTGAGACAAGACGTCGCCAACTTTGAGGCGCTCGCGCAACATCAGACCCTCTGGCAACAGGCCGCTGGAATTTTAGTGGTGGATCCGGGCCTAGTGGTGGATCCGGTGCATCCGCGTGCACTGGATCCACCACGGAGCCCGGATCCACCACACAATCTGCCATGTCTAGCTTGTGTCGCAGCCTAGGCGACGTAATCGCAGCTGTCCGGAAGACGCTGGGCGGCGGCTAGGGCGCGTCGGCTCGCCCGCGCCGACTAGCCTGCGGCGGCTAGGGCGCGGTCGTCGGGGGAGAAGTCCTGGTCGGGGTGGGCCGGCGGATTGGCTAGGTGCCAGCGCACCGAGACCGGGATGGTATGCGCCGGGTTGGTGGGACGCCAGCCGAGCCGGGTCATCGCCTTGCTGCTGTCGACCAGGAGGTGCTGGGCGATGCTCTTGGTCGCTTCCATGTCGTCCGGCACCAAAGGCTCGGGCACCGTGACCAGCTCCGCCGGGTACCCGGCCGCCGCCAGGATCTGGCCCGCGTAGTCGCGGACGGTGTCGGTGACTGGGTCGCCGACGTTGAACACCTGGCCGGCCGCGGCCGGCGGCTGGTCCAGGGCCGCCAGCACGGCGGAAGCCACGTCGCCCACCTAACAGCGGGTGTCGAGGCTGGTGCCCGCGCCGATCGGGATGCGGCGCCGGCCCGCCCGCACCCGGCGGAGGATGAACTCCTCGCGTCGCTGTCCGTCGTGCTCGCCGTAGATCATCGACAGTCGCAGCGCCGTGCCGCCGCGGGCGAGGTAACCGGGTTCCACGTCGAGCTTGTCGTAGTGCTCGCCGAGACCGGGGAGCAGGCCGCGGAGCGGGTACCGGCCCTCGCGCACCGGCGATTCCTCGGAGATCGGCACCGGCTCGCCGCCCCGGCCCGCCAGGATCAGCTCGTAGGCCCGGTACACGTCGATGCTCGAAAGCAGCACCAGGTGAGCGTCCGGCAGGTGCGGCAGGACGGCCTCGGCATCCGCCTTGGTCATCGCGCGGGTGTCGATCACGGCGTCGGGACGCAGGGCACGCACCTGGGCGGACAACTCGGCGAACGCGGCCCGGTCGGTGTGCCAGTGGACGCAGCCGTCAGGTTCCGCCGTCTCGGTCTGGCCCCGGTGCACGATGGTGACCTCATCGCCGCGGGCCACCAGGTCCGCGGCGATCCGGCGGCCGATGAACCGGGTGCCCCCCAGGATGAGAACCCGCATACTGCTAGCGTATGGGTATATCTGGGGACGGGCGGGAAGCTTCCGCTGTTAGCGGACCATACGGCTAGGGGCGCCGGGGGACCCGTACCAGGCCGGGGGAGATTACCGTTCGGGGGGGCGGGGAGCTTGGTCAGGTTGCGCGTGGCTGCCATCATGCTGGCGTGCGTCACGATAGGCGGATGTTCCTCGCCGGGGACCGCTTCGGCCACCGCTCCGGCCACCCAACGGTCCCCGCCGACCGGGACCGCCGGGACCACGGGGGCCGCCGGGACCGCGGGAACCGCCGGGACCGCGGGAACCGCCGGGACCGCGGGAACCGCCGGGACCGCGGGAACCGCCAGGGCCGTCGGTTACTGGACCGAGGGCCGGCTGCTCAGGGCTACGGCCTTTCGGGCGAGCCGGATGGCGGCCGTCCCGTCGGCGGGCGCATCGCCGAGCGCGCATACCTCCCTGAAGGCCACACGCGTCGGCGCGCTGTTCCTGCGGGTCGGCAGCGATGACCATTTCTGCACGGCCAGCGTGGTGTCCAGCCCGGGCCGCGACCTGCTGGTCACGGCGGCGCACTGCATAAACGGCGGTGACGGCAGCGGATACCGCAGCGACCTCGTGTTCATCCCCGACTACCGGGACGGGGAAGCGCCCTACGGCATCTGGACGCCCGCCCGGCTGCTGGTAGCCCCGGGCTGGGCCAGCACGGCCGCCCCCGATCTTGACGTGGGCTTCGTCGTGCTCGATCCCCGGGACGGCGAGAACATCGAGCAGGTGCTTGGCGCCAACACCCTGGCCTTCAACTCGGGCTACCGGAACCTGGTCCGGGTCACGGGTTACCCGCAGAGCTCCGGTGAGCCCATCACCTGCCGGAACTGGACTGCCGAGCAGAGCGCGAGCCAGCTGGAGTTCAGCTGCGGCGGCTTCACCGGCGGCACCAGCGGCAGTCCCTGGATCACCCGCTTCGACTCGGCCACCGGGACCGGCCACATCGTCGGCGTGATCGGCGGATACCAGCAGGGCGGGGACACGGCCAGCGTCTCCTACAGCGCCTACCTCGACGACGCCATCAGGCAGCTCTACGACGAGGCGATCGCAGGGTAGTAGCGGCCAGACCTACGCGGCGAAAACGCGCTACGCGTCCGCCGGCACCGCGAAAAAAGCGCTACGCGTCCGCCGGCACCGCGAAAAACGTGCTAGGCGTCCGCGGGCACGGCGGTGATGTCCGCGCCGAGGGAGTTGAAGCGCTGGGCGATGGCCGCGTGCCCCCGGTCGATCGGGTACGCGGGCGTCACCAGCGTCTCGCCCTCCGCCGCCAGCCCCGCCAGCACCAGCGCGATGCCGGTGCGCAGGTCGTGCGCCACCACCTCGGCCCCATGGAACGGCGAAGGGCCGTGCACGATGACCGCGCTGCCGTCCATCTCGACCTTGGCGCCCATCTTCGTCAGCTCGCCGACCAGCAGGTAGCGCCCGTCGAAGATTGTCTCGCGAATATAGGAGGCCCCGTCGGCCAGGCACGCCACCGCCATGATCGGGGACTGCAGGTCGGTGGCGAATCCGGGGTAGGGGCTGGTGATGACGTTGATGGGGCGCAGCGGCCGGTCCATCCGGACCGACACCACCGCGCCGTTGGTGGCGAACTCCACCCCCATCTGCTCCAGCTTCCACCGCACCACGCCGAAGTGCTCCAGGGAGGCGCCGACCAGGTTCAGCTCGCCGCCGGTGATCGCCGCCGCCATCGCGAACACGCCTGCGTCGATGCGGTCCGCCATCACCGTGTGCTCGACCGCGGTGAGCTCGTCGACGCCGTGCACGGTGATGAAGCCGGTGCCGCCGCCGGTGATCCGCGCGCCCATCTTGGTCAGGAACGCGATGACGTCGAGGACCTCGGGCTCTTGCGCGGTGTTGTCGATGATGGTCTTGCCCGGCGCCAGCGACGCCGCCATGATCAGGTTCTCGGTGCCGGTGTGCGAGGGCGTGTCCAGGTACAGGTGCGCGCCCTGTAGCTTGCCAGCCTTGATCCGGATGACGCTCTCGCCCTCGTCGACGATGGCGCCGAGCCGGGCGAAGCCGCGGTAGTGGAAGTCCAGGTTTCTGTTGCCGAGGTTGCAGCCGCCGACGCCCTCGATGACCGCCTCGCCGAACCGGTGCAGCAGGGCCGGCACGAACAGCACCGAGCTGCGGAACCTCCGGGCGATCTCGGCCGGAAGCACCGGGCTGGTCAGGTTGGACGCGTCCACGACCAGTGTCCGCTCGGGCTCGTGGAACTCGACCACCGCGCCGACCGCCTCGGCGAGCTCGACGGCCCGGCGGACGTCCTCGATGGCCGGGACGTTGCGCAGCACGGTGTGGCCGTTGGCCGTGAGCAACGACGCCGCGATCATCTTCAGCGCCGCGTTCTTCGCGCCCTGCACGAAGACCGTGCCGTGCAGCGGAGCACCGCCGCGCACGCGGTAGCTCGTCTCGGGTCCCAGGGTCATGCGTGTCAGCTTAGCCGGGTGAGCCGCTGGAATACCGGAGCTAGCCGCTGCGTGTACCGTTCCGGCTGGAATGCCTCCTCCAGCCGGGTTTCTGGCAGTGTCTGCCCGCGTGTCGCCGCCTGCTTGCGCAGCGTGTCCCGGAACGGAGCGCCGGAATCCCAGGTTTCCATCGCCGCGGCCTGGACCAGCGCATACGCCTCTTCGCGGGCCATTCCGGCGGAAACAAGCTCGAGCAGCACCGCCGAGGAGTACATCAGCCCGCCGGTTAGATCCAGGTTCGCCCGCATCCGGGCCGCGTCCACCACCAGCCCTTCCACCAGGCCAGTCGTCAGATGCAGCAGGTAGTCGGTCCCGATGGCCGCGTCGGGCAGCGCGATTCGTTCCACCGAGGAGTGTGAGATATCCCGCTCGTGCCACAGCGGGATACCCTCGGTCACCGGCGTCACGTAGCCGCGGATGACCCGGGCCAGGCCGGCGATCCGCTCGGACCTGATCGGGTTCTTCTTGTGCGGCATGGACGAGGAGCCCTTCTGACCCGAACGGAACGGCTCCGCCAGCTCCCGCACCTCGGTCCGCTGGCCGTGCCGGATCTCCAGCGCCACCGCCTCGCACACGGTGGCCACGATGGCCAGCGCGCTGACCCACTCGGCGATGCCGTCCCGCATCACCACCTGGGTGGCTACCTCCGCGGGCCGCAGCCCCAGAGCCGGCATGACCGAGTCCTCGATGGCCGGTTCGATGTTGGAGTAGTTGCCGACCGGCCCGGACAGCGTGCCCACGGCCACCGCCTCGCGCGCCCGCACCAGCCGGTCCCGCGAGCGCGCCATCGCGTACGCGAAGTCGGCGACCCGGTGGCCCCACACATCCGGCTCAGCGTGAATCCCGTGCGTCCGCCCCGCCCGCAGCGTCCCGGCGTGCGCCAGAGCGTGGTCCCGCAGCACCGCCACCAGCCGGGTGGCCTTGGCCACCAGCAGGTCGGTGGCCTCGGTGAGCTGGAGCGCGAGCGCGGTGTCCAGCAGGTCAGAAGACGTCATCCCGTAGTGCACGTAGGCCGCCGCCGAACGAGGCGTGGTGTTGTCCGCCCACGCCGTCAGGAACGCGATCACGTCGTGCTCGGTCACCGCCTCGATCTCCGCCACCGCCTCGGGCGTCGGCGGCGGCGCCGAACGCACCGGCTCCACGGCCTCCGCGGGCACCGTCCCCGCCCGGGCGTGCGCCTCGAGCACCAGCAGTTCCACCCGGCACCACAGCTCGTACTTGTGCGCGTCGCTCCAGATCCGCCCCATCTCAGGCAGCGTGTACCGCTCGATCAAAGCCCCTCCGTATTGGTCACAGCCGTGCCGCGATGTCCCGCCGGTACCAGCCGCCCCGGAAAGAGACCGTGGCCGCCAGCTCGTAGGCCGCGGCGCGCGCCGCGGCGACGTCGGCGCCGGAGCCGACCACGTTCAGCACCCGGCCGCCCGCCGACACCAGGTCACCGGCCGCGTCGGTAGCGGTCCCCGCCTGCAAGACATAATTATTCTGAACGGGCGCTGGTACCAGTGCCCGTTCAGCATCTTCGATCTTGATCTTGTCGCCCTTGACTGGGTTTTCCGGATACCCCTCGGCGGCGATGACCACGACCACCGCGGCCCCCGGCCGCCACCGGGGCGGCGCGGCGCTGGCCAGGTCGCCGGCCGCGGCGGCGTGCAGCAGCGGCGCCAGCGGGGTGCCGAGCCGGTCCAGCACCACCTGCGTTTCCGGGTCGCCGAAGCGGGCGTTGAACTCGACCACCCGCAGCCCGGCCGAGGTCAGGGAAAGGCCGGCGTACAGCAGGCCGCGGTACGGCGTGCCGCGGCCGCGCATGACGTCCACCGCGGGTGAGATCACCGTGTCCATGGTGCGGTCGACCAGGTCGGCCGGGGCCCAGGGGAGCGGGGCGTAGGCGCCCATGCCGCCGGTGTTCGGGCCCTGGTCGCCGTCCCCGGCTCGCTTGAAATCCTGCGCGGGCAGCAGCGGGACCGCGGTGCGGCCGTCGGTGACGGCGAACAGCGACACCTCCGGGCCGTCGAGGAACTCCTCGATCACCACTGTGCCGCAGGCCCGCGCGTGCGCCCGCGCGGCCTCGACGTCGGCGGTGACCAGCACGCCCTTGCCCGCCGCGAGGGCGTCATCCTTGACCACGTACGGCGGCCCGAACGCAGCCAGCGCCGCGTCCGTCTCGGCGCTCGTCCGGCAGGTGAACGACGCCGCGGTGGGGAT
>Ga0302324_100018313_pt1 | contig 13814 bp, 18 predicted proteins | sample Palsa_T0_1_FD_201949 | JGI IMG/M metagenome (GOLD analysis project Ga0302324, IMG submission 201949) | Peat permafrost microbial communities from Stordalen Mire near Abisko, Sweden - Palsa_T0_1 | ecosystem: Environmental > Terrestrial > Soil > Palsa > Peat permafrost | place: Sweden: Abisko... | reverse complement strand
GCGTGCATATAAAGGCGTTCAATCTGCTTCAGTTTGTTTAGCCGGCGGAGGAAGCGCTCCTCGGAAGGCTGAAAACGAGCGTTCAGGTAGGCGATCGTTAGGTCGCAGGCGAGAGCGGAACCAACCATGCGGGATCCCATAACCAGCACATTCATATCGTCGTGTTCGACGCCCTGGTGAGCCGAATACGTATCGTGGCAAATAGCCGCACGAATCCCGGGCATTTTATTGGCGGTCCCACAGACGCCGACGCCGGAGCCGCAGATAAGGATCCCCCGCTCTGCCGCCCCAGCCATGATCGCCTTACCGACGACCGCTGCAAAATCCGGATAGTCCGACGGTTCGCCGTTGTAGGCGCCAAGGTCTTGGACCTCGTGACCGAGGTGTGAAACGCGTTCAACTATTTCCTGTTTCAGGGTGAAACCTGCGTGATCGGACCCGACAACAATTTTCATCGCTGTGTCTTTCATCAAGGTCTCGCTGCTTGCGAAACTGCAAAGCTGTCCTCCAACATCTGGAAGCGGGTGATCTTGCCAGCGGAAATCTGCAGGATGAGCGCAAACGGTGAGTCGATAATCTTTCCAGTTGTGTTGACCTTTGAGATGAGGTGACCGAAGATGGCCGCACGATCGTCTTTGGCCATGATTCCTTCTACGTCGAAGCGAATGCGCTCAAGCAGCGAACGCGTGCCACGAATAAAGTCTGAAACAGCTGTGCACCCAGTTCGGCGTCCGATCCAGGGTAATGCGCCAATGTCGCCTGGAACTTCGAATTGAACGTCGGCGCTGAAAAGCGCGGCGATCTTATCGGGGTCGACGCCGGCGCCAATGTCAGCTAGAAGTCGCTGCGCGATGCGGACAGCTTGTTCCTGGCTCATGCTCATTCTTCTCACGGAATATAGGTTGAAAACGTGTAGTCCTTTTCCTTTTGTGGTGTGTGGCAGGCGAAACACGCCGCGATAGCATGAGCGGCGTCAGGGACGAGCGGCTTCGACCGGTCACCGCCGCCCCACACCTGGAATCCCCATCCGCCGGTCGTAGGATACTTCTTCGCATCCTTTACCATCACCGCTCTCGCCTTCTTGTTGCCTTCTACGTAAGAACCGTCTTTCACCGAGAATTCGTGAACGTCATCCGCGAAGACGGTGCCGTCGGGATAAGGGAGCGGACCGCCGTTCTTGAGCGTCTGCAATCCCTTCGCATTCACGTGGATCAGGTGCATGCCACCGGGTTGTCCGAAAATCGGGCTATCCTTAGTCACGATCATGGTATTCACCTCGAACCAATCCCGTAATCCGGGGGAAATGCAACGTCGTAGCCCGTTGTCTGCGCCGAAAACGCGCCCAGCAACAGCTAGGTTCCAACGAAGCCGAGAATTCGTGCATGTTTCTGTTGCATCCGCGCACCTGTAGAGCAAGATTGTGAAACGGCAGACATTCTTATCAATCCGTTTTGAAGCCGGTGCACGTGCCAGGGGCAAATGCACCGGCCGAGGTCGATCACGCCGCTTTTTCTTGTGCGTTCTGTTTGATGAACGCGAGCAGATCGGCATTGATGGTGTCCGCTTGGGTCGTGGGCATTCCATGTGGAAACCCTGGATACACCTTAAGCGTCGCACCCTTCACAAGCTTTGCAGACTGCAAGGCGGCCGCACCGATGGGCACGATTTGATCATCGTCGCCATGAAGAATGAGAGTGGGCACGTCAAACTTCTTTAGATCCTCAGTGAAGTCCGTCTCGGAGAAAGCCTTGATGCAGTCGTAGCCCGCTTTCATCCCGCCCATCATCCCTTGGAGCCACCACTTTTCCCGGATGCCTTCCGAAATCTTGGCGCCCGGCCGGTTATAGCCGTAAAAGGGCAGGGTGATGTCCTTGTAAAACTGGGGCCGATTCTTAACATATTCGGCGCGCAGGCCGTCGAACACCTCCATCGGCGCGCCCGCAGGATTCTTGTCCGTCTTCACCATCAGCGGTGGCACGGCGCTAATCAGAACGGCTGCGGCAACGCGCTTTGATCCGTGGCGGCCGATGTAACGAGCGACTTCTCCGCCACCGGTAGAGTGGCCGACATGGATCGCGTTCTTCAAGTCAAGTTTTTCGGTGAGGGCCGCGAGATCATCGGCGTAGGTGTCCATGTCGTTACCGTCCCAGGTTTGGGTGGACCGGCCGTGTCCACGCCTGTCAGCCGCAATGACCCGGTAGCCTTGCTGCCCGAAGAACAACATCTGTCCGTCCCAGTCGTCGGCGGTGAGTGGCCAGCCGTGGCTGAACACAATGGGTTGGCCCTTTCCCCAGTCTTTGTAGTAAATCTGCGTTCCGTCTTTTGTGGTGATTGTCGGCATAAAGATTCTCCTCGTTTGAAATTTAATGATTTCCGTTTGCCTCGCCCGCTTGCAAGAGCTGTTGGCGGAGTTTCTTATTCTCCTCCAGTAGCTCACGGATTCTGTTTTCTGCCGGAGCGACCGCTTCCTGAATTTCTTCCTCCGTGTAGCGAGGAACAATGTATTGCTGGCAGTTCCAGTCGTAGGCTTCAATCCGGATTACATAGACCCTTTCGATCACCGCCTTATAATCCGGGTCGCGAACTTTTTCAATCCACTCGCGCGCTTTCTCTCCTTCGAAAATCTCGGTTCGGCCCAAAATCTTGAGCCGCAGTTGCCTGGGATAGTCGACCAGAATCAGAGCCACTCGGTTGTCGGTCACCAGGTTGCCAGTGCTGATGTATTGCCTGTTCCCGCGAAAATCCGCGAATGCCAATGTCCGGTCGTCGATCACCTTCAGAAAGCCCTTCGGGCCGCCTCGGTGTTGAACATAAGGCCATCCTGTCGAGCCTAGGGTCGCTATATAAAAGGTGTCGCGCTCGCCGATGAACTCCGTCTCGTCCCGGCCCAGCCGCGCAGGCGATGGGCCAGATCCCTCAGACCTCTCGTATTGCCGGCGGCTGCCGTACTTTTCCTGCAACGCTTTCACGGCTGGCGTGAACACCAACGATCCAAAGTTAGGCATTATGTTTCTCCGGGGTCGCGAAGCTGGCTGCGCCAGCCCGCGACTCTGGTGAGCTTCACGCTGCCTTGCGTTGTTGTTTCGTTAAGAAGCTTTCGATACGGTTTGCGATTTCCTCTCCGTGCGTTTCCAGCGCAAAATGACCCGTATCCATTAGATGAGTCTCGATGTTCGTGAGATCCCGGCTATAAGGGGCGGCTCCTTCGGCTGGAAAGATGAAATCATTCTTGCCCCACACAATCAGCGTTGGAGGTTGATACTTCCGGAAGAAGGCTTGGAATTCCGGGTAGAGCGGAACGTTGGTGCGGTAGTCATACATCAGGTCCATCTGAATGTCCATGTTCCCCGGGCGATCAAGACCGATCTGATCTAAAGCCCACGTGGTCGGATCCAGCAGTGTCAGGTCTTTCACGCCGTTCTCATATTGCCAGCGTGTTGACTTGGCATCAACCAGGAATTGAATGGCGGCTCGACTTTCGGGCAGCCCGTCCTTCCAGTATTTCTTGATCGGATCCCAGAATGCGAGGAGCCCCTCATCGTATGCATTTCCATTTTGCACGATCAGACTCTGGACACGTTCGGGATGCAACAAGGCTAGCCGGTAGCCAACTGGCGCTCCATAATCCATCAAGTATAGTGCATACTTGCTGACGCCAAGCTGCTGCACGAGCTGTTCGACAATCTTCGCATAGTTCTCGAATGTGTAGGCGAAGGTCTTGTGGTCCGGCATACTGCTCAGGCCGTAACCGGGATAATCAGGAGCGATAACGTGGAAGGAATCGGCGAGACGAGGAATCAGATTTCGGAACATGTTCGAAGAAGTTGGGAAGCCGTGCAGAAGCAGGATCACAGGGGCATCTTTCGCACCTGCTTCCCTGTAGAAAATGTCGAGGTTATTGATACTCGCGGTCTTGTAATGCACGGTGCTGTTTTCTGCGGAATCGCTGATGTTAGTCATCTTTGTTTTTCTCCTTTACATTCTATAGAGCTTCCGACGTTAAGAAATGCGCACTCCGATCAGACGGTTTTGTCCTTACGAGATCACATCACTTTGAATCAGGGGGTTTAAGGCCGGGCAATGTGAATTTCACCGTTTTGCTGGTGATGACTCTGTGCGTAGGGTCAGCCAGTTCGATCAACACTTGGTGTGGGCCGGGTTTCAGACCGACCACGATTAGCGTTTCACCGCTGACGTCAACGAAGTGCCAACCTGCGTCGTCGACGGTGACGTGACCATGGCCGATGCGCGGCGACACTTCGAACGCGCCTTTGCCAAAAACCGGGACGACGCGCATGTTCTCCGTCCTGTACTGAATAGAGACGAGGCCGCGCGACAGCGGTTGGGGGAGCGGTGGATCGACAATGAGCTTGGGCGGTGCTTCGTGCCCGATAGCAATCAAAGGTGATGGGCCGCGCACGTCCCTGGCGCTATGCGCTGCCACTGTGGATGTGCACAGCGCCAACGCAGCTAGCAAAACGCTGAGCCATACATGACCCATGACTTTCCTCCCCATGTGGCTTCTTGCGCGACGACAAACACGGATCACTTGTGGCACTTTTCCTGCCAAAGCCCCTGACGCGATAGAACGCTCCGAAAGAGCGGTAAGAATAGCTTGTCATTTCCGTGCGGGATCTCCGTTGCTCGATGCGCCAGCTTGCGGTCCCATTTTGAGTCTTGAAAATTTACTGGGACGCAACACTGACTATCGCTCAGACAGCTGTCATTCTCATGACACCTCCTCGCGATGAGAGCAATCTCCAATTCCCCGGATGGGGCGCAGAATCCCTTGATTTGCGGGAAGAATGTTCGGATCTTTCTATTGGCACCGCTCATGCATATCACTGAGCAAGGAGCTGCCAATGATCACCCGACCACGTACCGAAGTATCACGCCGGCACTTTCTCGTTGCAGGTGGTTTCGCGGTTGCCGCGGCCTGCCTTGTTCCACGGGGGCTTTTCGCCCAGGCGGACGAGCTCGTCCCTGAGGCAATGAGGGAATCCGCGACAGCAAAGATCGCGGTCCAAACCCTTCGTCGCAATATCAGCGTTCTCTTGGGTCCGGGTGGAAACATCGCCGTTCTCACCGGCCCTGACGGGAAGCTTCTTGTGGATGCCGAAATCGTCACCGCACGTCCGAAGGTGTCCGCAGCGCTGGCGAGCATCAATGCGGACCCAATCAAGCAATTGATTAACACTCACTGGCACTTCGATCACACTGGCGGTAATGACTGGCTGCACCAAGCTGGAGCCAGCATTCTGGCGCAAGAGAACACACGCAAACATCTCTTGGTAGACACGCGGGTTGAAGGGTGGCACCACACTTTTCCGGCCGCGCCGTCCGGTGCCATTCCCTCGACCGTCTTTGGCGAGGAGCACACCCTGCACAGCAATAACACCACTCTGGCCCTCCAGCACTACCCGCCAGCCCATACGGACTCCGACATCTCTGTGCACTTCGAAGAGGCCGACATCCTTCATGTTGGAGACACTTTTTGGAATCGTGATTATCCCTTCATCGATTACTCGACCGGAGGTAGTATCGACGGCCAGATACGCGCGGCGGAGCGAAACCTGGCAAAAGTCTACGAGAAGACGATCGTTATCGGGGGCCACGGCGCCGTGGGCGGCAAGGCTGACCTGATTCTGTTTCGCGACGTGTTGGTCGAAATGCGAGATAAAGTTGCAGCCCTGAAAAAACAGGGCAGGACTCTCGCGGAAATTGTCGCCGCCCAACCCGGCGCTCGCTATGACGCCGAGTGGGGAAGGTCATTTATGACGCCCAGCGCCTTTCTTGAGTTGGTGTACCAGGGCGTCTAATACATCAAACCCTTGGGAGGGGACAAGTGATCAAAATACTCGCCGGATTGATCTTGGGTTTACTCATCGGCTCGGCCTGCAGGTGGTTTGATATTCCGCTGCCTGGGCCACCCAAACTTGTAGGGGCGCTTTTGATTGTTTCTATCACTATCGGTTACCTGGCGACCGACAGACTCATCGCCGCCAAATTCTCATCGAAAGCCCCATCTGTGACGAGGGAGATGTGCGGCGGGCCAACCGGTGATGTGATTTCCCGAAGCTCTTCCTGAGACGAGGACATTCGCCAGAGTTTGATAGCGAGGTGGAGGCGAGACATGAGAAAAAGCAGGCATGGCTTCCTGGTTCTGTTGATTCTGGTCTGTTCAATCGCGTCACCGGCTCGGCAGGGTCTTCCTTCCTCTCAGAAGGAGCACAACGCCGGAACCGCTGGACTGGAAATGGAACAAGCGATGGAAAAGATGCACGCCGGAATGGCATCCATCAAGCTATCTGGAGACAATGACGCCGACTTTGTCAGGCTTATGCTTCCTCACCATCAGGCAGCACTGGATATGGCGAAGGCCGAATTAGCGAATGGCAAGGATCCCCAAATGCGCAGGCTGGCGCAGGAGATCGTCACTGATCAGCAATCGGAGATTGAGCTGATGCGGCTTTGGCTGGAGCGGCACGGGCCTAGTTCGCAGAAGTAGAACAGGGGCGACTTTACGTTCGACGATAGGGAGATAAACGTGAGAATCATTCGTTGGTTATTGATTGGGTTTTTTGTATCGTTTGGATTTGCCCAACAAGCACCCTGGGGACGAGCCGATATGCCTGTTTCGGTTGACGATCGGGTTTACGCTGCCGATCAGACGTCGAACACTGTTTCTGTTATTGATCCCTCCAGCAATACGCTCTTGGGCGTGATCAAGCTCGGCGATCCGGTGCCGGACGCTTTGAGTCCTCTATATAGAGGAGAGTTGCTGGTGCACGGACTCGGATACTCGCCTGATTCGAAGACGCTAGCGGTCGTCTCCGTCGGCTCGAATTCGGTCACGCTGATTGACACGGCGACCAATGCGGTCAAGGGCAAGATTTACGTTGGGCGTTCGCCTCACGAACCATTTTTCACTCCGGACGGCCGCGAGTTGTGGGTGACGGTGCGAGGCGAAAACTATGTCTCCGTGATTGATCCGACGCAGATGAAAGAAATCCGCCGCATCGAACTGGCCAACGGTCCGGGCATGACCATGTTCGGCCCGGATGGCAAGTACGCGTTCGTCTGTTCGAGTTTCATTCCGGAGCTTGCCGTACTCGATGTGGCATCGCATCAAGTGATCAAGCGGCTGCCGCAGGTAAGCCCTTTTTGCCCAAACATATCCGTGAGTCCGGAGAACGATGAAGTATGGATCACACTAAAAGATGTCGGCAAAGTGCAGGTGTTCAGCGCCCAGCCGCCGTTTGACCAAAAGGCTGTGTTGGAGACCGGGCCGATCACGAACCACGTGAACTTCGTTAACAATCGCAACGGTAAATTCGTCTATGTCACCATCGGCGGAGCGAACCAGGTCAAAGTGTTTCGGAGAGGTGCGACACTGGAATTGGTCGCCACGATCCCAGTAGGAAATCTTCCGCACGGTATCTGGCCCTCGGGAGATGGTTCCAGAGTTTACGTCGCGCTGGAAAATGGGGAACACGCGATGGCGATCGACACGCTAACGAACAAGGTCATCGCCGAAATACCGATCGGGCAGACGACCCAGGCACTCGTGTACGTTCCAGGTGCCGTTCCAAATAGCGCTGGCACTGACAACCTTGTGCCCCTTGGAGAGGCCGGTAAGACAGCGCGTCTGCACTTGGAAGCAGGTGGAACCGCACTACCCAATGCACGAGCGTCGGTGGCAGTGAACTCTCTCGGCCTGCTGGATCTGGTACAGATCGCGGCGGAAGGACTCGCGCCCAAATCGCAATATCAGGTTTACCTTGCGGAGAATAACCATGCGCCATTCGGAAAACTGGAAGCTCTGGCCGGCTTGAAGACCAATCCCGATGGTGCTGGAATCGTTCAAGCCATTGGCCCCCTGAAAACACTCGCCGCTGGCGACGCCGTCGGCTCTGTGGCCCAGTCTCGGAGATTCCTCGTTGTGACCGACATTAAGGACGCTTCGCAGGTTATATTGCGACAAACCACAACGTCAGCTGTTCGCTAGGGCAACTAGTTTGAAGGGAGAAGGAATGACAACTCGACCTCCGCTACCTCCATTTACTCGCGACACAGCGATTCAAAAGGTGCGTCTCGCCGAAGATGGTTGGAATACACGCGACGGTGAAAAAGTCGCCCTCGCATACACGTTTGATTCGCGGTGGAGGAATCGCTCGGAGTTTGTGAACGGAAGACAAGACATCATCGCTTTTCTCGCGCGCAAGTGGGCGAAGGAACTCGACTACCGGCTGATCAAAGAGCTTTGGGCTTTTACCGAAAACCGCATCGCCGTACGCTTCGCCTACGAGTGGCATGACGATTCGGGAAACTGGTATCGCTCGTACGGCAACGAGAATTGGGAATTCATTGATGATGGCCTGATGCGGCTAAGGTTCGCGTGCATCAACGATCTTCCAATCAAGGAATCGGATCGCAAATATCATTGGTCGCTCGGCCGCCGCCCCGATGATCATCCTGGATTGAGTGACCTTGGTCTCTAAGCAGCCTTTCGTATCCCGCAAGGTACTAGATTCTCGAAGGGCGAAGGGCAGGTTCGGCACAACGCAGCATCCTTAACTGGAATGAGGCTGAGATGTCCCAGAGGCTTGCAGGGCGAAGACCTTCAAAGAGTCGCAATCGGTGCTGAGAAGTTGCCTTCTCGAAAGTGATCCATTGTCTCAGTGAAAGTACCCCGTTTCATCGCCAGCCTCCATGACATACGCATTGTAGTCAACACCTAGTTGATTTGGAATGGTTAGCAATAATCTGTCGGCCTCCGCGATCGCCTCGTCTTTCCTAAGCTGCTCGAGGAGGATATCTGGCCAGCAGCGTAGCTTCGGCCGAAGATCACGCGTGTGTTCTCGTCGAGGAACCCGATTTTGTCCTCTTCCTCAGAGCCTCGTCCGAAATAGGCACGATCACGGTCATCAAGCAACGGAAAAATACTGCGGCTGACGGAAATACGCGGAGTTCGCTTGTGACTAGCTTCCTTCCAGGCTGCGCGAGAAGGCGCGGATCTGGACGGCTTGTTGGATGTGGAGCGGATCGCCGCTCTCGTCGAATTTGAGAGTTGAGGTCTGCATGTTCATTCCTAGCTTCGCGGCCCACACAGCTGTCGCGTTGGAAGCAGAGCCCCACGAGATTCGATCGCGCAATCCTTTGGAGTACGGCTCAAGACGTAGCAGTCCCGGAGGATTGGTAAACATTGGACGCGGGTTCGGCTGAGTAAGCCCTTGCCACGCAGCAACTCAAGAAATTCTTCGGCATGCCGCCGGCCCATACCTGCATCGTCCTCGCCTTCAATCGGGCGGTAGCCAAGGTGGCGCCAACCGTCGATGACTTGCTCGGGGGAACTGCGGCTGATTCCCAACTGCAATCGACCGCTGGAAATTAGATCCGCAGCCCCTGCGTCCTCCGCCATGTAATGAGGATTCTCATACCGCATGTCGATCACTGCGGTACCAATTTCAATCTTTCGCGTTTTCGAGTGATGAACCCGGAAGTAGGCTCCGTCCATTCCAAGGCGCTCGGCCTCAACGGCGAGGTCAATCGACTGCAGGAGCGCGTCGGTCGCCGACTGGGTACGTGACTGTAGTGAAGGTGCCCAATGACCGAATGAGAGGAAGCTAATTTTCTTCATGCAACATTAGTCTCCCATATCGTGGATATGGCCGTGCGCCGCCTCTCCGCGTCGCTTTGCGCTAGCTGATACTAGCCTCTGACTGATTTATCATGAAGGTAGACATCTCATTGAAGAATTTCCGAAGGACTTCTTCGGCTTTGCTTGGCAGCGAAGCTTCCCCCAACGCATTGTCCATCAGCCGCATCCAGCGGTCGCGAACAGTCTGATTGATGGGAAACGGCGAATGCCGCGCCCGGAGGCGAGGATGGCCTCTTTGTTCAATGTAAGTCTGCGGCCCCCCGAACCTACCGATCAGGAAATCTCGGAGGCGCTGTTCGGCCCCTGGAAGATCATTTGCCGGGTAGATTGGCCCTAGAAGGTCGTCTTGGGGGACCTGTCGATAAAAGGCGGCGACTAACCTTGCGAAACCATCCGCGCCAATCATGGAATAAATTTCGAGTTCCATTCCCACTAGCTCTCCTCATCGAAAAGTTCCGCGATCAGTTCTTGACGAAAACTGTTCGCCATACATGACGCACTTCGATCTCGGAGGAGGAAGATGTCAGGAACTTCAAGAGAACGGACAACAAGTTTTCGGAAATGCAGGGAAATGGCAGACACCGTGACAGGGCGAACAGACGTTGGTTGTAGTAAGTTGCTGATTCTTAATCGCTTACATCATTGCGACCGTGAGAAAGGAGCGTTCTAACCAACTGAACTACGTCCCCACTTGCTTTTCATACGGTTAGCGCCAAACCCGCATGTTTGCTGTCTATTCTTGCTGTCAACCGTTTCGCCGGTTTCAACTGTTTCCACCTGATCTATCTAAATTCCGGGAGAAATGGACAGCATGGACAGCACGTCAAACTGGCTTCCATACCGCCCTCGTGCAACCGCGATCCAGAACATCTGTCCCGGCTCTAAGATTGAATTGTAGCAGAGCGAATTCAGATCAGTCACAGTTGCCGAGATTGCTCGGAGTTCCTGCCACGGGCGATGGAACGCGGGCGGCACCGTTGAATTTTCCTGACCGTAGGTGGACATTTGTCCGAGATGAATCAGCCGCCTAGTGCGGTTTCGCGGGTTTGTTCAAACTGATTAACTGATCCCGCGTCTGCTGGAGAATCTCTCGTGAAAGGTTCGGGTCTGACACGGCACGAGAGAGATTGATCGCTCCTAGCATCGCACTAATCGTGAGGATCGCGCGGGCACGCCGATCAGAGTTGCCACTTGCAGGAACAAGGCCCGTCGAGTAAGCCAAGGTGCGTTTTAGTCGTGCGGTATATACAGCCTTCGCCGATCGACTCGCCCGAGACATGTCACCCAGCAATGCGCCTAACGCGCAGCCTGCCCCTGGCGCATCCCGGTGCTCTTCGGATAAATAGTTCTCCAAAGCTGTGGTTAGCGTGTCAGTATGTTCCTCCCAGCCGTCGAGGTCTTGGAATGCGGTGGCTAGAGCCTCAACCACCAGTTCATCGCGCGAATCGAAATGTTTGTAGAAACCGCCGACCGTAACGCCGGCCTCCTTCATGACATCGGCAACGCCGATGCCTTCCAGACCGAGTTCGCGAAACCTCTTGGCAGCAACGCTCACGATCCGAGCGTGCGTCTCCGCCTTATCACTCTTCGAATAACCCACTCTGGCCCTCATCCTCTCTTCCCGAGTCCGCATGGATCGCTCCAGGCAGGAAGAGTCCCTAGAGTATAACCGTACTCTTCGGTGATTCGATGCAAACCGTATCATCCTTGGTGCAAGAAGTTCATTGCATCAAGAATAGATATAGACGGGCCTTAGCAAATGAAGCGGCAACGAAATGTTCCGAAAAGATTCCATAAAATACTTTGCAACTTCTGGATTACGATCATACTCTACCGTAGTGAAAGTGCAGATCAACCTGTTCCAAGCACAGGAGAGGCAATGAGCAACTCGTCCCCAGAACGAAATAAAGCAATCGTGCTCGAAGCATTCGAGACACTGTTCAACAAGCGTGACTATGAGGCGGCGGAACGCTTCTGGTCACCGAACTACATACAGCACAGCGCACACATACCACCAGGTCGCGAAGGACTGTTCAATCTCGTCCGCTCAGTGCCGGCGACTTTGCATTATGAGAACCAGCTCATCATCGCTGAAGGCGATTACGTCATAGCGCATGGCCGCTTCACCGGCATGGGAAGGCCCGCCGCCTGGATCGCAGCCGACGTTGTCCGGTTCGAAGGCGGTCTTCTCAAAGAGCATTGGGACGTTTTGCAGGACGAGGCGACCAAGGCCGAATCTGTGAGCGGTCTTCCCATGTTCGGCGAGAAATTTCCCGAGTGACAACAAAGAAAACGCGATCGTCCTGAAAGGCGCTCGCCATTCTTTTACAGGCCAAGGAGGTAATAACTATGACGTCATCCGTTGTTTCGAATGAAATGTATGTGATTTTAGGAGCGAGCGGGAACACCGGCTCGATCATCGCCAATTCCCTGCTGTCAGCGGGCAAAAAGGTACGCGTCGTGGGACGCGACTCGGGGCGACTACAGCGCTTTGTGGACAAAGGCGCGCAAGCGTTCACGGCCACCGTGAGCGATGCGGCTGCGCTCACTAAAGCTTTCAGCGGTGCGCGCGCCGCATATTTGATGTTGCCGCCGGCGAAATCCCGGGAGGAGCAGGAGCGGGATAGCGACGCCATTGCGAAAGCTGTAAGAGAGTCCGGCCTGCGCTACGCGGTGCATTTGAGCAGCTACGGCGCGCAGGTTGCGGAAGGTGCCGGGCCAGTCTCGGGACTGCATTCTTCGGAACAAAAACTGAATGCTATCGACGGTCTAAACGTTCTGCACCTGCGGGCCGCATATTTCATGGAGAACAATCTGGCGGCGATCGGCATGATTCATGGGATGGGAATTTTCGGTAATGCGCTGCTACCCGACCTGAAGATTCCCATGGCCGCGACACGTGACGTTGGCGACTACGCCGCGCAGTGCCTCCTGCACCTGGATTTTTCCGGCAAACAAACGCGCGAACTGCTCGGCGAGCGCGACCTTTCGATGACGGAAGCTATCGCAGTGATTGCGCGGGGCATCGGCAAACCGGATCTGCGTTACGAGCAGTTCCCGTATGACCAAGTGGAGCAGGCGTTGACGCAATTGGGTGTTCCGCCGAAGGGAGCTGCCATGTACATCGAGATGTACAAAGCCATCAACGCAGGAGTCCTCGTTCCGCTAGAGCCGCGCTCGCCGGAGAACACCACGCCTACTTCCTTCGAGAGATTTGTGCAAGATGTTTTTGTGGCTGCGTATCGCGGGAAAGCTCTCAGCGCTTAGGCTCGGCCCTCGGGGTGGCACCGGGTTGCGTTTGTTTGCAGGTGAGAGTTCTGGAGGAATGAATGACAACAATAAAGGCGATGCGGCTCGCTTCGGTGGTCACGGCAATCAATACCTGGTCGCTAGCGGCTTTTCCATCGTGGGGATCCTCCGTCCGCAATATCTGGTTCCTGCCGAATCCGTTCCAACGCTGGCGTCGTTGATATTGGCGATGTACGCGGCAGCGCGCACAATTCCTTTGGCTTTGTTCGCATTGTGGGCGATCTACAAGCAGGCAACACCTGCGTTGGTGCTCCTGGGTGCGCTCGCCGGCGCCATGCAATTGCTGGAGGCCGGAATCGGTCTGTTTGAGCATGATCTTGGAAAATGCGGTGGGCCGCTCTTTATCGCGGTCCTCCAATTCTTCGTGGTGTATGCGATTCAAAGATCACGCCGCGAACCAAGCGCGGGTAGGCTCAGCCCCTAATGTGGTACCGGTCGCGCCTGATTGCAGGCGGGAGATCCGGGAACGCTATAAAGGATGCGGATTAACTGATAGTCAGAAACAGGAGAATATCCATGAAAAACGCCAAGGAACTCATGCTTGAATACACCGCCTTCTCGTTCAGAGATCCGAAGAAGGCGGCGGAGATGTTTGCGGAAGACGGCGCCTTTGAGCTGCCGTATCTTGTGACGTTCGGACTTCCTACGCAGTACAGGGGCCGAGACGCGATCGCCGGCTTTTTCCAATCCGTGCTCGACATCTATCCCGGTTTCCAATTCGAGAATACCAAGGTGCTGATCGATACTCCTGACCAAGTCTTTGCAGAATTCGAAGCCACTGCGGTGTCAAGCAAAACGGGACGAACTGTTCATCAACTCTTCTTTTCGCGGCTGGTTGCCGAGA
>Ga0302324_100018312_pt1 | contig 13815 bp, 13 predicted proteins | sample Palsa_T0_1_FD_201949 | JGI IMG/M metagenome (GOLD analysis project Ga0302324, IMG submission 201949) | Peat permafrost microbial communities from Stordalen Mire near Abisko, Sweden - Palsa_T0_1 | ecosystem: Environmental > Terrestrial > Soil > Palsa > Peat permafrost | place: Sweden: Abisko... | reverse complement strand
AAATGGACCACGATCAACCAGCCGACCAGGGCGGCGACGATCAGCCGCGCGCTTCCTGCCAGCACCGGCCACAGCACGCGGCCGGCGCCCTGCCCGGCGAAGTAGAGCAGCATGCCAAATCCAAATATGCCGTAGAACGGCGCCACAATGTGCAGATAGAGTTCACCGGTCGCCAGAACCATCGGCTCGGTGCTGAACAGCGAAAGCCATGCGCGCGGGAATAGCGCCGCGGTCACGCCGATCAGTTCGGTCATGCCGGCGGCGAAAAACGCGCCGATCCAGGCAATGCGTTCCGCTCTGGCCACCTGGCCGGCGCCGAAATTGGTTCCGACCATGGTCAGCGCCGCGGTGCCCAGCGAGAACAGCAGCGGAATCAGGATATAGTCGAGCCGGGAGGCGATGCCGTATCCCGCGATCGCGTCGGTGCCGAACAAACCGACGATGCCGGTCACCAGGATGACGGTGAGGTTGGCCTGGATCGTCCCCACCGCGGACAATCCGCCGACCCGCAGGATGTCCGCGAGCAACCGCCATTCGATACGACGGACATCCAGCGGGAGCCGCAGCGTGCCGCGGCCTGAGCGCAAATAGCCGATCAACACTGTGGCCCCGACCAGATAATAGGCGACAACCGCAACGCCGGCGCCCGCGACCCCGAGCCTGGGAAAGGGGCCCCAGCCGAAGATCAGGATCGGCGACAGCGGCAACAGCACGAACAGGCCGATAAAGATCACCACGGCCGGCACCATTGTATTGCCGGCGCCCCGCAATGCGGCAGCCAGCAGGCTGACGATCCAGACCAGCGCCGCACCGGCAAAGACGGTATCGGCATAGGCCAGCGACGCCGCAAGCGTGGCGCCCTGCCCGCCGAGCGCCCGGTAGAGCGCGCTGCCGCCGAGGAATTCGGCGGCCGAGAACACCACCCCGAACACAACGGCCAGCACCAGCGCGTTCAGCACCAGCGCATCGGCTTCATCCTTGCGCCCCGCCCCCAGCGCGCGCGCGACCGCCGACGCCACACCGCCGCCGATCCCGCCATTGGACATCATCTGCATCAGCATCAGCACCGGGAATACCAGCGCGACGCCCGCCAGCGCATCGGTGCCGAGAAAGCCGACGAAATAGGTTTCCGCGACGCCGACCAGGGTTTGCACCACCAGCACCACCACGGTCGGAATCGCGAGCTTGAGCATGGCCGGCAGGATCGGGCCGTTGAGCAGCGCCCGGCGCCGGGTCAGCATCCGGGCTTGGGCGGGGTCGGCCTCGCGGTTATCAGGCGCGCCGGTGCGCGACAGGCCGTGCTCGGCGCCGGTTCGGGCGGTTGCGGCCGCAGATCGCACCGATAATTCCGATGATGCCACTGGATTTGCTCCACATCCGGCTTTATCTGCATATGCAGATATGATATGTGTATATGCAGATATCGGCGTGCGATCAACCGCGCCGGCCGATGAAGGCGGATAAATTAAGAGTGATGATGACCGACCCGATCGATCTCAAAGAGGTGGCTGACTGTACCTGCCTGCGGGCCCGCCGGGTGACGCGGCGGCTGACCCGGATCTATGACGCGGCGCTGGAGCCGGTCCACCTCACCGCCAACCAGTTCGGGGTGCTCGCCTATCTCTACGGCGCGACGCTTGGCGGCCAGGACCATCTGCCGATCGGCGCGCTGGCGGAGCGTGTCGGCAAGCATCCCACGACATTGAACCGCGATCTCAAGCCGCTCGAGGTTCTGGGGCTGGTTGCCAGCGTCGAAAATCCCGGCGATCGCCGCGTTCGCGCGGTCCAGATCACCGGCAAGGGACGGGCCCATCTGCGCAAGGCGGTGACGTTCTGGCGCCAGGCGCAGAACCGTGTCCGGGAACAATTGGGGTCCCGCGCGATGGGCGCCTTGAATGAAATGCTCGAGGCCGCTGCGGTGAAACTCGGCGGTCCATAATCGGCCCGCGCTGGAGCGCGCGCGACCGCCGGTTTCGAAGGTGTCGCGCTACTCGCAATATTGCTTGCCGATGAACATGAAGCACTTCGCCGCACTGTCCGCGACCGGGTGAATTCTGTGAAGCATGACATGCCGCCAGTGTCGGCGCGGGCGCGGCTGCGGCGGATAATGCAGCGTCGTCGGCGCCATGCAGCGCTCATTGATATCCCGGTCGCCAACCGGCTTCCAGATCGCCCGCGTGCCGTCGGATGAGCACGTCAGCATCAGGGACTTCTGGGCGCAGACATAGGCCCCCTCGCTATAGGATTTACTGTCATACAGACAGACCGGGCCAGCACCTGCTTGCTGTTCCGGCGCGGCGGCGACCGCTGCCCCGCAGCCCAGGCAGAGAACCATCCAAATAAAATAGCGGCTCATCTCGACCATCCCCTTTAAAAATGAGCCCCCGGCAAGGGGCAAAACAGCTGAATATTGCAGAGAATTCCGACCGCATCCGAGCGGGCACAAAGTCTCGGACGGCATGATGGAGCCTCGCGCCTGCCGGCATCTGTGATCCGGCTCACTCCGCATCTTGCCGGAAACTGATATCCAGATCTGCAATTCCAATCGTCGGTGCCCGGCAACTTGTCGGCCAAGGGGCTGATTGGTATGATTCAACAATTGGGCTGTGGGGCGCCTGGGATGCGGTTCGTACTCCTGATTTTCTTTGCCTTTTTGTTCGGCATGTCGACCGAACAGGCGTTGGCGGACAAGCGCGTCGCGCTGGTGATCGGCATGTCCAGATATCAGCAGGTGCCGCGGCTCACCAATCCGGCGCGCGACGCCGACGCCATGACCGCGCTGTTCAGGAAGGCCGGCTTCGACACGGTCGACAGCCGGCGTGACCTTGGCATCTCCGACCTGCGCCGCGCGGTCCGCGAGTTCTCCGAGGTGTCCCGCGATGCCGATATCGCGGTGGTCTATTATGCGGGCCACGGCATCGAGGTCGACGGCACCAATTACCTGGTGCCCGCGGACGCGAAGCTGCTGAGCGATTTCGACGTCGAGGACGAAACCATGTCGCTCGATCGGGTGCTCAAGGCGCTCGATTCGGTCAAGCGCCTCAAGCTCGTGATCCTGGACGCCTGCCGCGACAATCCTTTCGCCAGGACCATGAAGCGCAGCGTCGCCAGCCGCTCGATCGGGCGCGGGCTCGCGCAAATCGAACCGGCGATGTCGGACACGCTGGTCGCCTATGCCGCCAAGGCCGGCGCGGTGGCCAGCGACGGCGACGGCGACAACAGTCCGTTCGCCGCCGCGCTGGTGAAATACATTACCGAACCCGGGCTCGATCTGCGGCTGGCTTTCGGCCGCGTCCGGGATGAGGTGATGAAGAGCACGGCGAACCGCCAGGAGCCGTTCGTCTATGGTTCGCTCGGCGGCCAGACCATGGCGCTGGTGCCGCAGGTCGCAAAACCCGTCGATCCCGAAGTCGAAGCCCGCGTCGATTACGAGCTGGCCGCGCAAATCGGGACCAGGGAAGCGTGGGACTCGTTTCTCGCCAGCCATGGCACAGGCCTGTATGCGAACCTCGCCCGGGCCCAGAACAGCAAATTGTTGGCCGCGCAACAAAGCCGCACCCGGGCGGACGATGCGCGGCGGGAGGCCGAGGAGCAGGCGGCGCAGAAAGCCGCCGAACTGCGCAGGCAGCTCGAAGAGCAGAGCACGCGGCAGACCGCCGAGGCCAAACAGAAGCTGTCCGAGCAGGCCAAGAAAGACCTCGAGGAAGCCCGGCGCCAGGTGGCCGAACAGGCCAAAAAGGAACTCGACGAGGCCAGAAAGCAGGTCGAGCTGGCACAGCAACAGGCCGAAGCCGCCCGGCAGCAGGTCGAGCAGGCCAAGCGTCAGGCCATTGCGGATGCCCAGATGCAGGTCGAGCAGGCCAAGCGCGCGGCCAAGGCAGACGCCGAGAAGATGGCATCGCTGACGCCGAACCAGTCGATCCCGCAGAGCGCCCTGCCCTCCTCACCTGCAAAAATCGATCAAGCCGACATTACCCGATTGCTGCAGGCCCATCTCAAGCGCGTCGGCTGCAATGCGGGGACCGTCGACGGCAATTGGGACGATAGTTCAAAAAAGGCGCTCGAGCTTTTCAACAAGAATGCCCAAACCAGCTTCGATATCAAGCTGGCGAGCCTCGATGCCCTGGACGCCGTCCGCGGCAAGTCCGATCGGGTGTGCCCGCTGCTGTGCGGCAAGGGACAACGCGTCGAAGGCGATCGCTGCGTTGCGATCAGTTGCGGCAGCGGCTCCTTCCTGAATTCCAGCGGATCCTGCGAAAAACGCCCGGAGCCGGCGCCGAAGCCGCGGACCGCGACCCAGGACCCCGCACCGCAACCCCGCTCGGCTTCGCCGGGTGGCTCGAAATGCTTCTCCTTCAACGGAAAGAGTTATTGCGAGTAGGTTTTCGGCGACCCCCTCAACGGAGCCGGGGAAACAACCAGAGAAGAATGGAGATTCGGTATGTCGTTTCCGGCACGTCCTATGCGACTGCGCCAGCTTTGTCGCCATCTCGTGCCGGCCATCATAGCACTTACACTGATGTCATCCGGCGCGCTGGCCGCGCCCTCGCAGCTCTACGGCAAGTCGGTGATCGTGAGCTGGCAGGAAGATCGACAGCAAACAACGGGTCAGGACGCGCAGGTCAGGTCCATTTCAGCTTCAGGGGAGTTTTCCGTCTATATCAGCGACGCCGGGCGTCCATTCAGCCGCTTCGCGATGACCGTCTCGAGTGCGCGCGGCCGGAGAACGGGCACAAGGACAAATGACGCCGTTCAGGGCGAAGGTTCCGCCAGGTCATTCAATTTCCACGGCTCAGCGATGAGTGCGAGCATGCCCCGCGGCAGCGCCGGCGCGACGCAGGTATTGATCACTTTCGACAGCGGCTTTCAGAGCTGCTCCGCCCGGGTGGTAACGGGCAAGGCCAGCGGCGCTCAATCGACGCGGACGACGAGCATCATTACCGGCGCCGAAGTCGAGATTTTTTCGGTAAAAACCAGCGGCGAAAGCTGCCGCGTGCAAACCGGGAATGTGTTCGGCAACTGATGCCGCATGCATGGCCACCGATCGAGGCCCTCGGTCCGGCGCCACGAACCCGCCTCAATTCCTCGTCCGCCAGCCGTTTGGTGAGCGCCAGACCGGCGCCGTCGCCATGCCGATGATTGCTGCGCGCATGTTCGATTTCGATCCGCCACGAAGATGACCGATGAGCTCGTCATCGTGAGCCGGGTTCCGTGCACGCTGCGAAACAAATAGTCCGCGGGCCGTGAAAGATTTGATTGGTACCCGGCCGAGCACAAATGTGTCCCGCCGTCACCACAGGGCCAGTAAGTTTCCGGGCCGCGGAAAAAACGTCCCGTTCCGGGGTGACAAGCCGGCCAATAATGGCGACAATCGGTGGAATTCATGATTTGCGAATTCCTTGCGAATTCGTGCCCGAGGAAAGTCGTTCGTGATCGCATTCCGCACCTCCGCCTTGCTGATCGCCGCGATCGCCGGTGGCCTGCTGCTGCAGCCTTCGCGCGCGCCGGCGCAGTGGTGGGGTGCGCGCGCGCCGGCGGATTTCGAGGAATGCGCGGATAGTGCGGAAAAAGTCGAGAGCAAGGAGGCCAGGACCGCGGCGCTGTCGGAATGCAACGCGAAGTTTGCCGGACGGCGCAAGCCCGGCGGCGGCTACAGCTATTTCGATTTCATGCAGAACCGGAACTTCGATATCGCGGGACCCAATCCGACGCCGGAAGAACAGAAGCAAATCGACGAGCAATACACCGCCTATCTCGACAATCAGCGGCGCAGCAGCATTGCGGCGGCGTTCGCGGCCAAGCAGCAGCTCGAGCGCGCTTCGCTGAAGAATGAAAACGAAAAAGCGCCGGTGACGACCGCGAGCATCAGCAAGCCGCCGGCGCCGGCCGGTGACGTCAGACACTTAAGGGCGAATAATTGCGCGCAACATTCCTTCTCCTGTGACTGGCCGCGGCTTTCCGAAGGCATCAAGGATCTGAAGAAAGCGCTGTTCGGCTCGTCGTCGAGCAAGGCCAAGCGGAGCTGACATCCTGTTTCACGCCCGCTACTCGAGCGCGCGCACGTTCCAGGTGACGTGGCGAACGCCGGGCAGGCCGGCCAGGCTGGCAACGACCGCATCGAGTTCGTCCGGTTCGATCGACAGGCTGACCAGCGTGGCGACGATTTCAGCCTCTTCTTCGGACCGATAGATGACCTTGGTATCGCGCACCGGGTAATTGGCCGTCGCGAGTTTTTCGAGCAGGAATTCCCGCACCGGCGCAACCGCGCCGATGTCCGCGGTGACCAGCACGTCATACAGCGCTTCGGAGGATTGCTCGTCGATCGGAATGCGGTCGATCGCGTTCACCAGCGGACGCAGCAAGGTGTTGCCGCCGAGCACGAATAGCGTCAGCAGCGCGGCCTGCGCCACCATGTCGGCGCCGGCGCAGCATCCCACCGCCGCCGAGGCCCACAGCGTGGCGGCCGTGTTGAGGCCTCTGACATTCATGCCTTCCTTCATGATGGTGCCGGCGCCGAGGAAGCCTATTCCCGAGACGACATAGGCAATCACGCGGACGCTGCCTTCCGATCCGGTGAGGCGGTTGGCCAGGTCGACAAAGGCCGATGCCCCGACGGCGACCAGCACGTTGGTTCGCAGGCCGGCGCTGCGCTGGCGATACTGCCGCTCCGCGCCGATCAAGGTTCCGAGCACGAAGGCCGTCAGCAGGCTGACCAGCGTGTCCAGAAAATCATAGAGCTGGAAAGTCTGAATGAAGCGCATGGCGGTGGCAACCTTAAGCGCGTGAATCGCCTCTGGTTACCACCGGTGCAAGCCGGCTTCAATTCGTTCAGCCTCAATTCGTAATGTGGGCGACCTGGATCGCCTGGTTGAACATCGCGGTCAGGGCCGTGGTGATATCCGCGGGCGTAGTGGCCGTAAAAAAGAAGTTCGGCGATGCGCAGGCCTGAAGGCTGGCCGGAATATTGGCGATATTGGCGTTGGCGACATTATCTTCATTGTTGAAGATCGTGGTTGGATTCTGGATCGTTTGATAGGGAATATAGAGCACGGAAATGATGATGCCGCGGTTCTTGAGGGGCGTGCAGAGTGACGAGGCCCCGGTCGGCATCACCGTGGCGCTGTTGCTACCGGAAAAGCCGCAACAGGTCTGATTGTTTTGTGCGCCATCGGTCACGAGAAAGACGAAAGGCTGCGTATTGGTCGGTGAACTGCCGTCGCCGACGGTCACGATGGTCGTGTTCATGCTCGGAAACGCATTTTCAAAATGCGTCCCGCCGGAGCCGAGTCCGAGGTTTGGGGTATTGCCGGTGTCAAGCAGCGTGGCCAGATTGGCCGCCGCATAATTGATGGTGCCGCTAGCGGTCGGAGAGTTGTTGATGCTGCTGGTCAGCGGAAAATAAGAATAAAGGTATTCAATGAACGGATAGAGCCCGATCCGGAATTGCTTGGAAACGATCTCACTGTTGACGGCCGTCTCGAACAATCCGCTCACGCCGTTCACGGCCTTGGTGGCGTTCAAGGCCATGCCGACCGCATCGGCGCGCAACTGGATGCAGGCGTCGGTGCCGGCGGTCGCGCAGGACGTAACCGGCGTCAGGCTGTTCGACAGGCTGGCAGAGTTGCCGGTAATCAGCGAATTCGGGGTGCCCGTAAGCGACGAGGTCACGCCTGAAACCATATTACTCGGCAGCGACACGCCCTTCATGGGATATTTGGAATTTGTCACGAGGAGATTGGTGTACGCGGTCTGGCTGACGCGCGAGATCAGATAGCCCAGACAATAATTGTTCGTTGGATATGCCTGGTTCACATTACCGGAGGCATTGGTCTTCTGGTTCTGGGCCGGGTCGCTGCACGAGCCTTGCGACTGAAAATGGCACGCGAAGGTGCACCCATTGGGGTACACGCTGAAGTCATCCGGGTTGATCGCTGACAGCCGCGTTTGTTCGGCGTTGGTCGACGGCAGGCCCATCGACCCCGAAACATCCAGCATCAGGTAGAAATCGAGATACGGCGGCAGCGAGGAAGTCGCTTTGGAAGTGCCCGAGATGCTGAGGGATTGATATCCAAGCACCTTCATGAACACGGTCGGCACGGTGGCGCTGTAATTCACGACGGAATTCAGCACGATCCCGGTCTTGGTGACGGTGGTGCCGCTGAGTGACAGGTTGTTAAAGCCAACGCCCGTCGGATCGGTACAGCCGACGCCGGTGGTCGCATCTGTCACATTCATATTGCCGCAGAAGATGTTGTTGGCATCGGTCAAGCCGGCCGCGATCGAGCCATTGCCGGTCATGGTCGATGCCGCGAGCCAGCCGGCCGAGTTCTGGGAAATCGACGCCACGGCCGCGGCATCTGCCGCCGATTGCATCTTGGCCCGCATCCGGGTCGCCATCGAATAGTCGGTGGCGCTGCCGATCGCGGTCAAAATCGGAAGCAGGGACAACGCGAAGATGACGGCGATATTGCCGTTCGAATTACTGCGAAAACGACGAAACAGCGCCGTCAGACGGCCTGAAAATCCAGCCTTTGCCATTTGAACCCAGTCCTGTCGCAATATCGGGGACGCGCGGGATCATAGCTGCCAATCCTTCGCTAAATTCTACTTACATCGCTACATTTTTAGCGTGCATGGGAATCAATGCTTAATAAAGTCTGAACCGACCTGAAGGTCCGAACGGACCTGGTCCGGCGTCAGCTTCGGCGAGCCCTGGCCGGTGGCCTCGGCGCGCTTGATCAGGGCCTTGATGCGGCGCGACAGCGGGACCTGCAGCCGCCGCCGGTCGGCGATCTCGGTAATGACGCCCTGCAGGTAGTCGATCTCGGTGCGCCGGCCGCGCTGCAGGTCTTCCCACATCGATGAGCGCGCTTCGGGATCGATCTTCATGGTTCGCCCCAAGAGAACAGCGAACACCGCGTCGGGCAGCCGCAGCAGATGCGGCAGCCAGGATAGCGGGATCGGTGTCGTCGACACCGGCCTGATGCCCTCCGCCTTGATCGCCGCCAGCCCTTCGGCGATCTGATCGGCGAACAGCCGGCGCCAGGCGCGCTGCGCCAATTGCTCACGCAGCGGCAGGCCGCACAGCGCGTTGAGCGCGTTGTTGAGATTGACCAGCAGCTTGCCCCATTGCACGCCGGCGATGTCGGCGGACGGGCGCATCGTCAGCCCCGGCACCGAAAGCCGCGCCGCGGTGCCGGCGTCGTCGTTTTCGACGATGATGTCGCCGGAGGTGGCGCGATGAAATCGCCCCGGGGCGGGCGCGACCACGTTGAATGGCACCATCGCCGCCAGCACGCGCCGTCCGGGCAATCGCTCGCGCAGCACCGTCGCATTGCCGATGCCGTTCTGCAGGCTGACGACGACCGTATCGGAAGGCGCATGCCGCGCAATCAGATCGGCGATCCCGGGCGTATCGGCGCTTTTGACGGTCACCAGCACCACGCCGGCATCGGCAAGAATTCGCGGGTCCTCGGACAGTGTCAGCTGGTTCGAGGCGATCTGCCGCTCAAATCCCTCGAAGCTGGTCAGCCTGAGGCCATGGCCCTGAATTTCCTGGATCACGCGCGGGCGCGCCAGCACCGCCACGCGGGCTCCGGCGGCCGCCAGCATGCCGCCGACAAAGCAGCCGATGCTGCCGGCCCCGGCCACGACGATCGGCCTGTCCCGGATCATCCCGCCATCCCCATCTTGATCCAAGATTCCTGACAAAGATTCCTGACAAGATTCGATAGCAGAGTTTGGCGGCCGGCGCGCGCCGAAGGGCGGGACGCCGCGGCGCGGCCCGCGCCTTGTAACCGTCACAACGCGCCGGTATGTTTTGGAAAGTGGGGCAGGCACGCGGCAGGAGATAACGATGGGCTTACTCGACATACTCAACGGAATGCAGAACGGCCCGCGCGGCCCCAGCACGCCGAGCGCGCAAAGCGGCGGCGGGATGTCGCCGATGACAATGGCGATCCTTGCCCTGCTGGCCTACAAGGCGGTCAAGCATATCAGCGGCGGCCAGGGCGGCACCACGCCGGCGCCGTCCCCTTCCCCCGCGGGCGGCGGAATGGCGGGTGGTGGTGGCCTTGGCGGAAGCCTTGGTGGCGGTCTTGGCGATGTTCTCAAGGGCGGGCTGGGCGGCCTGCTCGCGGGCGGCGCCGCCGGCAGCGTGATCAGCGGCGGGCTCGGCGACCTGCTCAAGCAATTTCAGCAGAGCGGCCACGGCGACACCGCCAATTCCTGGGTGAGCCCCGGCCCCAACAAGCAGATCGCGCCCGGCGATCTCGCCAATGCGCTCGGCGCCGATCAGATCAACAGCCTGATGTCGCAAAGCGGCCTGTCGCGCGACGAACTGCTTGCCGGCCTCAGCCAGCATCTGCCCGACGTCATCAACCATCTGACGCCGGACGGACGGTTGCCGACCGGAGACGAAGTATCGGACCGCCTGTGAGGGGCGGATCGGCACCCGCATTTCAAACCCTGTTTTTTTGAGAAAGAGGACGAGCATCATGGGCGGCATTATCTGGATCATCATCGTCGGCTTTGTCGCGGGAATCATCGCCCGGCTGCTGTCGCCGGGTCCGAATAATCCCAGCGGATTCATCCTGACCACCGTGCTCGGGATCGTCGGCGCGTTTCTCGCGACCGCGATCGGCCAGGCCATCGGGCACTACAGCCCGGGTCAGGGCGCCGGCTTCATCACCGCGACCATCGGCGCGCTGGTGGTGCTGTTCATCTGGAACCGGCTGGTGGCGAGCGGCGTCATTGCCGACATGGGCCGGAAGTAGACAAATAGACTCTGTCATTCCGGGGCGATGCGAAGCATAGAGCCCGGAATCTCGAGATTCCCCGATGCGCAATTGTGCATCTGCGGTCTGGTCCTTCGGACCATCCCGGAATGACAGAGCTACGCGATGAGATGTGCGCCGGCGTCCATCCGGACGATCTCGCCGGTCATGTTGCTCGAGGCCGGCGTGGCGAGGAAATAGACCAGGCCCGCGACGTCTTCCGCGGTCGAGGCCCGCTTCAGCGGCACTTTCGCCACCACGGAATCGCGGACCTTGGCCGCGCCGTCGACGCCGCGGCCCTTGGTGAACCACGGCGTGTCGATATAGCCGGGACAGACGGTGTTGACGCGGATCAGCGGCGCCAGCGCGCGCGCCAGCGACAGCGTCATGGTATTCAGCGCCCCCTTGCTCGCGGCGTAGGCGACCGACGAGCCGACGCCGCTGATGCCCGCGACCGACGACACGTTGACGACCGTGGACGCACGGCCCGAGGCCGTCGCACCGGCTTCCAGCAGCGATCTTGCGGCCCGCACCATCTGGAACGGTCCGATCGTATTGACGCCGAAGATGCGCTGGAAATCCTCCGCCGACAGACCGTCCAGATTGTCATGCGCCATGTGCTTGGTGGTGCCGGCATTGTTGATCAGCGCATCGAGACGCCCCCAGGGCGCGGCGGCCGCGGCGATCTTGCGGCAATCCTCATCGCGAGACACATCGCCCTGCACCACGACCACTTCGCCGCCGGCGCTGCGGCACAGATCGGCGGTCTGTTCGGCCTCCTTCTGGCTGGAGGAATAATTGACGACGATGCGCGCACCGTCCCTGGCCAGAATGGCGGCGGTCGCAGCGCCCAGACCGGACGCAGACCCCGTTACAATCACGCACAAACCATCCTTCGACATCGCATTTCCTCTGATCGGCTTCCAGGCTTTTCCGCTGCAACGGCGATCTACCACATCGCGCCGGGAAACGCCCGCAAATCCGCGAAACTCCGCTATGCGGAATTAGAGCATGATCCGGAAAAGTGGGAACCGGTTTTCCCTCGGGACAAACGCCAGGGGCGTTTGCCCGGAGATCATGCTCAAGTCGTGGCGCGGCTGCGGTTTCATGCCGTCCTTGCAGGCCGCCCCGCGGACATCGGCGCTTGTCATGGCTGTGGCTTTTCCTCATCATGCCCCGCAAGAAAACACCGCACCCGAGGCCCGGCGACATCGCCGCGCGGGCATGTGCAGGCTGAAAACGGGGAACGCCTTGGCGGAAGTTGAAGATTTGGCGGAAGTCGAGAATATTGTCGTGGCGACCGCGGAGAAGATATTTGCGGATCTCGCCGATCCGCAAACCATCAACCGCGAAAAAAAGGGCGGCTGGAAAGCACCGCTCTGGCAGGCCCTGACGCAGGCCGGACTGCCATTGTCATGGGTTTCCGAGCAATATGGCGGTTCAGGTGCCAGTCTGGCCGAAGGCTTTGGCGTGCTCGGCGCCGCCGGCCGATTCGCGCTGGCGGTGCCGCTCGCCGAAACCATGCTGGCGGGATGGCTGTTGTCGCAGGCGACGATCACTTCCCCCGAAGGCGCCATGACGGTGGCGCCCGCCGGCCCGAAGGATCGTGTCACGGTCGGCGCCGACGGCACCCTGTCCGGACGCGCGCGCGGCATTCCCTTCGCCGCGGATGCCGAACATATCGCGGTGCTGGCGAGCGGAAACGGCGGCCTTTCGATCGCGCTGGTCGAGGCCGGCGCCTGCCGCATCGAGGCCGGTCTCAATCTCGGCGGCGACGGCAACGACACCGTGACGTTCAGCCAGGTGCAACCGCTCGCGATCCAGCCGGCGCCGAAGGGTTTTGTTCAACCCACGCTGATGCTGATGGGCGGCGTCGTGCGCAGCCTGCAGATTGCGGGCGCGCTTGAATCGATGCTCGACATCAGCGTGCGCTACTCCAACGAGCGCGTCGCCTTTGAGAAGAAGATCTCGAAATTCCAGGCGGTGCAGCACAATCTGGCCAAACTCGCCGGCGAGTCGGCGGCGGCGCTGGCCGCGGCGACCTCGGCCGCGGACGCCATCGCCAACTGCAAGACGTTCGATGAGGCGGTGTTTCTGGAGGCGGCCTCCGCAAAAATCCGCTGTTCGGAGGCCGCCGAAAAGGGCGGCGCGATCGCCCATCAGGTGCATGGCGCGATCGGCTTCACCATCGAGCACATCCTGTATCGCTACAGTTTGCGCGCGCTGGCCTGGCGCGACGATTTCGGCTCCGAGAGCTACTGGGCCGTGGAACTCGGCAAGATGATCGCCGCGCGCGGCGCCGACGAATTATGGCCGCTGGTAGCGTCGCGCTAGAGGATGCCGATGAGCAGATCCAGACCAGCGAGCTTGTTTACCTCTCCCATCGGGAGAGGTCGGCGCGAAGCGCCCGGTGAGGGGACCAGGTCCATCGATAGACCGTACCCCCTCACCCCAACCCTCTCCCCATGGGAGAGGGGGCGCACCTGGGCCGCCGCTGCCTTCGAGCTACACATCTCCATTCGGGACTAACACATGACCGCTGCCCTTCGTTTCGATCCGATCCGCCTGCCGCCCGAATGCGAACAGCTGCGCAAGGAAGTGCGCGCCTTTCTCGCCGACGAAATCGCCGCGGGGACGTTCGATCCGCACAAGCCCAACCGTGAAGACACCGACGCGCCGGAATTTTCGCGCCGGGTCGGCCAACGCGGCTGGCTTGGCATGACCTGGCCGAAGAAATATGGCGGTCACGAACGCACCTTCCTCGAACGCTATGTGGTCACCGAAGAGATGCGCGTCGCCAATGCGCCGACCCGGCGCTTCTTCGTGGCCGACCGGCAGAGCGGCCCGGTGCTGCTGAAATACGCGCCCGAGCGCATCAAGATGGACATCCTGCCGCGGATCTGCCGCGGCGAGGTCTGTTTCGCGATCGGCATGAGCGAGCCGAATTCCGGCTCCGACCTGTTCGCGGCCAAGACCAGGGCGACCAAGACCGACGGCGGCTGGCTGATCAACGGCACCAAGATATGGACCTCGTCGGCGC
>Ga0302324_100018311_pt1 | contig 13815 bp, 9 predicted proteins | sample Palsa_T0_1_FD_201949 | JGI IMG/M metagenome (GOLD analysis project Ga0302324, IMG submission 201949) | Peat permafrost microbial communities from Stordalen Mire near Abisko, Sweden - Palsa_T0_1 | ecosystem: Environmental > Terrestrial > Soil > Palsa > Peat permafrost | place: Sweden: Abisko... | reverse complement strand
GCTTGAACGACGGTGCTGCTCGTCTGGATGCCCGCGGAGGGGTGGGAGAGCGTGCCGCGCACCAATAAGGGCGAACGCAATCGAAACAGTCGCAAGCCCTTGGGGCGGCCGTGCAGGTCTAGATCGATCGCTTCGGAATCGAGATGAATGTTGCCGCCGCCGGTAATGAGGACGGAATCGGTGTCGACCACCAAGCTCTGTGCTTCGAGATTGCCGTCGTGAGCCAGAAAGCTCGCCACTGCGCAGCGGACTGCAGTCTGCCGCGCCTTCTGCGTGAGGGCCAGTCCGACTCCGCGAAGATCGATACCCGAGAGTTCCGCCAGCGAATCGCGCAGGGTGCCCTGCGACAACACCGCGGTCAGGGTGCCATTGGCGCTGGCGGCAATCTGATGAAGGGAAGTTCCGCGGCCTGCGATGACGACACGCGCCCGTAGCAGGCCTTCCGCGGCCGGCGGGTCTGTGTCCTTGTGGACCCACTGGCCAAGCTGCAGATTCGTGAGCTTGAGGTCCAAATCTGCCGCCGGATCGTCAGTGGTCGCGTCGATTTTGACATGGGCGGTAAATTTCCCGTCGTAAACGTCGCCTGACAGCCGCGTCGCGACGAGGATGCCATGGTCCATGGTCATCCTGGCCGCCACTGTCCGTAGCGGCACGCGGCCGACTTCGACGCGGCGGGCATGAAAATTCACCACTCCATCTGAGTGGCGCGCCGTGGCCGGTTTGAAGCTCGCGTCGGACAGCAGCAGTGGTGCGCGCGTCGCCGTTTCGGATTCACGGCCGGCCGCACGCGCGCCGAAATCCGCCAGGCGCAGGAGTTGCGAATTCAAGTCGGCGTCGATGACCGGCCGACCGCTCGAGGTTTCGATGGACACCGTGCCGCGTACATCGCTCTGCCCGGAAGTGACGACGAGGTTGCTGAACATGGAATGGGTTCCCCGGCGGACGGCTTGGCCGGAAAGGCGGTAGCCGCCGGTGTTCAGCAGCGTGACACCCGTCAGATAGTAAAGGTCCTTCAGGTCCGCACCCGCCGCCTCGAATGTCGTGTCGACCAGCCCGAAGTCGAAAGGCTGCGGCAGGAAGCCGCTACCGGACAGGTGCGAGCCGCTCGAGCGCTCATCGAAAGTAAATCGATAAGGTTTCGTGTGGCTGGCAGAGGCGAGGGGAGCGCCGTTGATTGCGAAGGTGGCTGCCCGGCCGTTCAGCACACCTTCCCCTTCGATCTGCAACAGCCGCAGGGCCTGCGTCCCCTTCGCTTCATGGGCCGAAACCGTCCCCTGAAACCGCAGATGTCGAAGGGCATCGTCGAGGTCCACGCGCGCGCCGGGCATCGACAGGCTGCGGATGATGGGCAGTCGACTGCCTCCCTTGGCGGGGTCAGTCCATTGCCAGTTCGCATGACCCGTGGAATCGCGCACCAGATGTAGCGCTGCGCCCTCCAATGCGAGCTTGTCGATGGTAAGGGAACGGCCGAACCAGGGCATCTCGATCACCAAGGTGACCTTTTCAATCTCTGCCGCAGGTCCCGCAGATCTCCACGGGGGACTGCCGATGGTCACGCGCTCGGCGACTATCTGGGGGTGTAAGGAGAGGACATGCGCATGAAAGGCGCCATCGAACTTGACCGGCCGGCCGGCACGCGCAGTCATGAACCGGATCAGCGGCCCACGGAAATGACCCGAGTCCACTGCAACGGCGAGCCCGAGGATTGCCACGAGCACAACCGCCACCGCAGCTACCGCCAGCAATGCCCATCGAGCGACCCATGGGCCGTTCATTCGATCAAAACTGGGACGTCAAGGTGATGGGCCGGTGAACCATTGCAGCCCCCCGGGGCAATTTATTGAATGAGCTGCCTTGCAAGGCCGCTTGAGTATAGTCCGAGTTTTCTCAGCGCTTCCATCAGCGACGATCGCGGCCGCTACCGCGGACTGCACTCGCGTCACCATCTGGTCTCTATGTTTGGCCGGTAGGATGGATTTTTGAGGGTAATAATCTATTATAATTATGTGGTTATAATAAAATTAGATAAATTACATGAGAAATGACCGCGAGTAGCTTGTCCTGCGGATGCTTTTATTTACCGTGATATAGATTTGCCATTCTTCTCGGCAGAAATTATAGGGCGCGCGCATACTTACGCCGTACTGTTGGTAAGCGACTTGGAGTCGCTGTCGAGTTACGGAAGGCGCAATGAGCGACATTGTCTTGGCCACCGGCGTGCAGTTGCGCGATCTGCCGGCCGGCGCTACCAGAATTCCACGTCAGGAGTGGCTGGGACCCGTGTCCCCGCCGAATCGCTCCACGGATGACGGGGATGGCAGCGAACCGTCGACGATCCGCCTGGTCGGGCACAAAGTGCTTGCGCAAGGGGCGGGCAGGGCGCCGCGCAATCCGCAGGGGCAGGAAGCCACTCAGGCCGCGAATCCGGGTCGCAATATCGAGCCGGCGCAAGTGCCGTCCGGCAACACCGGTTCGCCCAACCTCTACACCGCATCAGCGGCCAGTGCATCCCATGCTACTCGCGCCATCGCGACTTTCTCGCAGCAGTTCGACGGGGTTGGCGCCACCAAAGGCACCTACGTAGATACTTACGCGTAGCACCTCTGCGTGGTGATGTAGGCCGGTTCACAAGGTCAGGGGGGATAAGGAGTGGGACGCCAACGGGCCGGATCAGTTGGCGTCCCACTCCTTATCCCCCCTGACCGTGCGCAGCTGGCCGAGGTACATCACCGCGCAGACGGAGTCAGCCCCTCGGGCGAATACCGTCAACCGCTCAACATCACACCGATTTTGTGATCGAATTCCCTGTTTCCGCGTCATCCGATACGGTATTTGCGCGTTGCCCACCAAGATAGCCTCGCTCGCCGGCGAAGCGAGCGGGGTTGCGTGGTATCACCAGGAGCAATGCTGTTGAATCGCTCGTCTCGAAGTCAACTGTGGGTTCTTTTCGTTCTATGCGGCAGCCTCTGCGGAACTCTCGTAGCGCAGGCCGACGCGGTGTCCGTCGTGCAAGTGTTGAGAGAGGGAGGGTGCGGCGGCACTGTGGCGCCGACTCCGCTGCTTCACCCCAGCACCATGCTGGATCAGGCGGCGCAGCAGTGGGCAACCGGCCGCTCGCTCTCGGCGGCGACGGAACTCAGCGGCTACCAGGCTGAGGCCACCGCAGGATTGCACATCAGGGGTCCGGACTCCTCCGTCCTGCAACTCATCAGGAAATCCGAGTGCCGCACGGTTGCGGACAAGCGCATGCACGACATTGGCGCTTATCGCCATGGGCAGGATACTTGGCTGGTGCTGGCGGCGCAGTATGTGACGCCGGCGCCCTCACGAGCACCGATGTTCGCATCGCGCGCGCTGCAACTGGTCAACGAGGTGCGGGCCCGCGGAGCACGATGCGGCGAGCGATCGTTTGGGCCTGCGGGGCCCGTGAAGCTGTCGGGGACGCTGGTGGACGTCGCGCTTGGGCACGCCAGCGATATGGCCAAGCACAATTATTTCGAGCACGAGGATTTGTCCGGGCATTCGCCTGCGGATCGAGTCCGGGCGGTCGGATACCGGGAAAAACTGGTCGGCGAGAACATCGCCTACGGCCCGAAATCGGCCGACGAAGTGGTGCAAGGCTGGCTCGATAGTCCGGGACATTGCGAAAACATCATGGACCCCCGGTTCGAGGAGATGGGCATTGCCTACGCGGCGGGACAGGTTTCCAAGCACGGCCTGTACTGGGTTCAAGTGCTCGCGGCTCCGCGCGTCGAGACGCGGGCCCGTGCGCAAACTGAAACGCGAGCCGTGCTCTGATGAGCCGCTATTCGCGGCTCGATCCGGAAAGCACCTTGATGACGCGTTTTTCGCCGCTGCCGACATACGTCTGCTCTCGATAGACGACGGCGCTGCCGGTGCGCACTTCCACGATATGTTCGCCGGCCGCCACGGTCAGAACCTGCGGCTTGTCACTGAGTTCCGCGGCTTGGCCATTTTGCACATTGTCGATGAATACGATCGAGCCCGCCGGAACACCGGTTACGACGAGTTCAGGCGGCGCGGGCACCTGTGGGCGCGGATGAAACCAACTGCAACCGGACAGGCAGGCCAATGTCGTCACAAACAAGAAGATCTTCAATCGAGGCTCCCACAACGCTCCCGTGAAATCAGAGTACCACCCCCTTTTGCAATAAGTTTGACAATGCATCGAGACCCTATGTAGAGTTACTACCATGAGTAAACGGGATCGCGATGTTCGGATGTCTCTGCAAACACTGAAGGTGTTGGAGGCATTCCTGGAAAATCCCGCCGATGAGCTGGCGGGCGCCGACGTGCTGCAACGTTGCCGGCTCGCGTCGGGAACTTTGTATCCCATCCTTCTTCGGCTCGAGTCCGCGGGTTGGTTCGTCAGTCGATGGGAATCGATCGACCCTTCGAGTGCCGGCCGGCCGCGGCGTCGCTTTTATCGACTGACGCCGACCGGACTCAGGCGCGCCAGTGAGGTGTTCGCAGGTTTTGGTCGCGGTGTTCTAGCATAAGCCGGCAATCGCCGGCGCCAGGAGGGCCTATGACTTCCGAGCGAGCGTTGGATTGGGTGGACGGGATTGCGCATCGTTTGATTCATCATGCGGCGAGGCGCGCGCCCGACTCCTTGGCGGATCGACTCGAGGAGGAGTGGTTGGCCGACCTCGCGTCACAGCGCGGACCGATCCAGCGTCTGCGCTTCGCTTTCGGTTGTTGCTGGGCGATCAGTGTCATCGCGCATGAGCATGCGGTGGCGGCGCTTCCCGTGGCGAGTTCGCCCACGGGGCAGGGACATTTCATCTACCATCCTGGTGGTAATCGCGATGCTCCGTTCTTCACTGCCCGTACGATTACGTTTCTACTGGTGGCAACTCTGCACGCGGCGTTGCTCTACGGCCTCGCAATGGGGCTCGGTCCGAAATTCACCAAAATCATTGCAAGTCCACTCGTGCCTCGAATACTCGAGCCCGCTCCCCGCGATAGCCTGCCACCGCCCCCGCAGCCGAAAGTGTCGGCCACCCGGATTGAACTGCCGCCGGGTATAGATATGCCGCCGATGGAGACCGACTCGAAGAACGTGATCGAGGGAACGTCGCCTGAGCTGCCGCCGCGCACCGCATTGCCCCCTACGACACCCCCCGTGGTGAATCGCGTGCCAGGAGGTCCTGGAAGCGGATTTCCGAGTACCGATGATTTCTATCCGGACGCATCGATTCGGCTGGGAGAGAAGGGGCTGGTGACGGTCAGGGCCTGCGTCGACCCTCAGGGGCGTCTCACTTCCGAGCCGACGATCGTCCAATCGACGGCAAGTGCGCGGCTCCAGGAGAGTGCTCTAAGGCTCGCAAAGGCCGGTTCCGGGCACTACCGAGCTACGACCGAGGACGGCCGGCCCGTGGACTCTTGCTATGCATTTCGGATTCGATTCGATCTGCGCAATTAATGCGAGCGCTATCGAAATAACAATTGCGTATAGAATGATTGCATCCGGGTGCGATTTTGTTCGCTGCACGGCGTTGCGCCATTGATATCCTGCATTGCGTGATCTGGCGATGAGTAATATATTCGTGGCAGCAGCCTATCGTGGCACGGCAGCGGGCACCCCGTTGCCGCTGCTGCTTATCCTCGATAGATCCGAAGCCCAGGATCGAACTCCGAAGCACGTCGCGGTCACCCTAAATTAGGAGCAGCAAGATGAAAGCAACACAATCCCTGTATCGCGCCGGTCAGAGCCTCTGGCTCGACAACATCACGCGCGATCTTCTCACGAGCGGCACACTGAAGCGCTACATCGACGAATGGTCGATCACCGGGCTGACCTCGAATCCGACGATCTTCGATCAGGCGATCAAGAACGGTACCGCGTACGACGATGCGATCCGCAGCCGCCTCAAAGCAGGCAAGGCGGGCGAGAGCCTGTTCTTCGAGATCGCGCTGGAAGACATCACCCGGGCGGCGGACTTGTTTCGCCCGGTCCACGAACGCAGTTCCGGAGCCGATGGCTGGGTCTCGCTCGAGGTTTCCCCGCTGCTCGCTTACGATACCCAGACGACCTTAAGTGCGGCCAAAGATTTGCACGCGCGCGCCGGCCGCCCCAATGTCTTCATCAAGATTCCGGGAACCACCGAAGGGTTGCCCGCGATTGAAGAAGCTATTTTCGCAGGCATTCCGATCAATGTGACGCTGCTGTTCTCCGCCGAGCAATATGCGGCAGCGGCGGAGGCCTATATGCGTGGCATCGAGCGCAGGATCGAAGCGGGCTTGAATCCGAACATCGCTTCGGTCGCATCGCTGTTCGTCAGCCGGTGGGACGTTGCGGTGGCGGGGAAGGTGCCCGCGCCTCTCACCAACACGCTCGGAATCGCGGTCGGGCAGCGCGCCTACTCGGCCTATTCGAAACTGCTGCAGTCCCCCCGTTGGCGGCGTGCGTTCAACGCCGGTGCACGTGCGCAGCGGCTCCTCTTTGCCAGCACGGGCACGAAGGATCCGAAGGCCTCCGACATCCTGTACATCAAGGGGCTCATTGCGCCGCTCACGGTCAACACCATGCCGGAAGGCACGCTCAAGGCCTTCGCCGATCACGGCGAACTGGGTCCGGAACTGAGCGCGGATGCCGGCGACTCCGAGCGGGTGCTTGCCGAGTTCCGCAAGTCCGGCGTGGACCTCGATGCGCTGGCCGCGAAGCTGCAGAAAGAGGGCGCGGCTTCGTTCGTCGCCTCGTGGAACGAGCTGCTCGGTGTCATCTCCTCCAAGAGCGCATCGCTTGCGAAGGCGAGCTGAAGAAGGATCGATTCCCATGAGCAAGAGCATCCCCTCGCTGGTAGAGCGCCCGGCCTGGACAGCATTGCAAGCCCATCACAAGCAGGTCGCGCCGATGCACCTGCGCAAGCTGTTTGCGGACGATCCCAAGCGCGGGGAACGCCTCACGCTGGAGGCCGTCGGCCTCTATCTCGACTACTCGAAGAACCGCATCACCGATGAGAGCATGGCGCTGCTCGTGCAGCTCGCGGAACAGTCCGGCTTGCGTGAACGCATCGACGCCATGTTCGCCGGCGAGCACATCAACGTTTCCGAGAACCGGCCTGTCTTGCACGTTGCATTGCGTGCGCCAAAGGGCGCTCAGATCCTCCTGGACGGGAAGAATGTGGTGCTCGAGGTCCAGGCGGTGCTCGACAAGATGAGCGACTTCGCGAACCGTCTGCGCAGCGGCGCCTGGAAAGGTCACACCGGCAAGCGCATTCGCAATGTCATCAACATCGGGATCGGTGGTTCGGATCTCGGACCGGTGATGGTATACGAGGCGCTCAAACACTATAGCGATCGCTCCATCACGTTTCGCTTCGTATCGAATGTCGATGGCACCGATTTCGTCGAAGCCGTCCGGGATCTCGATCCGGCCGAGACGCTGTTCATCGTCTCTTCGAAGACCTTCACGACGTTGGAGACGATGACCAATGCCCACACCGCGCGTGCCTGGTCGGTTCAGGGCTTGGGCGGCGACCAGAAGTCCGTGGCTAAACATTTCGTGGCCGTCTCCACGAATGCAACGGAGGTGGCGAAGTTCGGCATCGATACTGCCAACATGTTCGAGTTCTGGGATTGGGTCGGCGGCCGTTATTCCACCGATTCGGCCATCGGGCTGTCGACCATGCTCGCGATCGGACCGGACAACTTCCGCGCTTTGCTCGGCGGCTTTCACGAGATGGATGAGCACTTCAGAAGTGCACCCTTCGCGCGCAACCTGCCGGTGATCATGGGTCTGCTCGGCATTTGGTACAACAATTTCTTCGGTGCACAAACCGTGGCCGTGCTGCCGTACGAGCAGTATATGAAGCGCTTCCCCGCCTACCTGCAGCAGCTGACGATGGAGAGCAACGGGAAACATGTGACGCTCGAGGGCCGGCCGGTCGCGTACGATACCGGTCCTATTTATTGGGGTGAGCCCGGCACGAACGGCCAGCACTCCTTCTACCAGCTGATTCATCAGGGCACACGGCTGATCCCCTGCGACTTCATCGCCTTCGCGCAGGCGATCAACCCGCTCGGCGAGCAACACGACATGCTGCTCGCCAATGTGTTCGCGCAGGGCGAGGCGCTGGCATTCGGCAAGACACCGGAGGAGGTCAAGGCCGAGGGCTCGCCCGACTGGCTCCTGCCGCACCGGACCTTCGAGGGCAACCGGCCTTCCAACACCATTCTGCTCGACCGGCTGACCCCGGCGGCGCTCGGCAAGCTGGTCGCGCTTTACGAGCACAGCGTGTTCACACAGGGGGCGGTCTGGCAGATCGACTCCTTCGACCAATGGGGCGTCGAGCTCGGCAAGGTGCTCGCCAAGCGGATCGTTCCGGAGCTCAACACCCCGCAGGCGCCCGCGCTCGGGCATGACAGCTCCACGAACGCGCTGATCCGGCGTTATCGGAAGCTGAAAGATACCCATTGAACCACAACCGCGGCCGGTCGCCGCGTGGCCACACGAGGAGTGCAGCATGCAATTGGGAATGATCGGTTTGGGCAGAATGGGCGCAAACATGGTGCGGCGGCTCATCAAAGGCGGCCACGACTGCGTGGTTTTCGATACGTCCGCGAAGGCGAGGGATGATCTCGCGAAGGACAAGGCAACGGCCGCCAACTCATTGCAGGATCTCGTCCAGAAGCTGCAGAAGCCCCGCGCATTGTGGCTCATGGTCCCCGCGGCGATCGTAGACAAGATGATCGCGGACCTCGTGCCGCATCTGGAGAAGGGCGACATCTTGATCGACGGCGGCAATTCCTACTACGTCGATGACATCCGCCGTTCGAAGGAGCTCGCTCCGCGCGGCATTCACTACGTTGACGTAGGTACGAGCGGCGGCGTCTGGGGCCTCGAGAGAGGCTATTGCATGATGATCGGCGGTGAAGCCGAGACGGTGCAGCGCCTCGATCCGATCTTTGCCACTCTCGCTCCGGGCATCGGCACCATCGAGCCCACTCCGGGCCGCGAGAAGATCAAGGGCACCGCAGAGCGGGGCTACTTGCACTGCGGAGCCAGCGGCGGCGGCCATTTCGTCAAGATGGTCCACAACGGCATCGAGTACGGGCTGATGGCTGCGTATGCTGAAGGGCTCGATGTGCTGCGCGCGGCCAACGTGGGCAAGCACGTGCACGAGATTGACGCAGAAACCACGCCGCTGCGCGATCCTGAATCGTACCAATACGACTTCAACCTGCCTGATGTCACCGAGGTGTGGCGACGCGGCAGCGTAGTGGCTTCTTGGTTGCTCGATTTGACGGCGGCCGCTCTGGCACAGGATCCGGTACTTTCGAAGTTCGCGGGGCAGGTTTCGGACTCCGGGGAAGGAAGGTGGACCATCAAGGCCGCCATCGACGAGGGTGTTCCTACACCGGTTCTCACCACGGCGCTGTACGAGCGGTTCAGCTCGCGGGGCAACGCGGTGTTTCAGGGCAGGCTGCTCTCGGCGATGCGCTACGAATTCGGAGGACATCTGGAGAAGCCGGCGACTGGCGATGCGGGCAACGCCAGCAAAGAGAAACGATGATGAGCGCGTTCGAGAGCGACGCGCTGGTTTTCTTCGGCGCCACCGGGGATCTCGCCTACAAAAAGATCTTCCCGTCGCTGCAGGCGATGATCAAGCACGGCACCTTGAACGTGCCGGTCATCGGCGTTGCCAAGAACGGGTGGACGCTCGAGCAGCTGCAGGCGAGAGCCCGAGACAGCCTCGAGAAGCATGGAGGCCTTGACCCCGCGGCGTTCGGCAAGCTGATGCAGCTGCTGCGCTACATCGATGGTGATTATGCCGAGCCCGCAACCTTCCAGGCCTTGAGAAAGGCGCTGGGCGATGCCAGCCGTCCGGCTCACTATCTCGCGATCCCGCCGCTTCTGTTCGGCGGGGTCGTGGAACGATTGGCTCAGGCAGGCTGCGCGCCACCGGGAGCGCGGGTCGTGGTCGAGAAGCCTTTCGGCCACGACCTGGATTCCGCGCGGGCGCTCAACCGAATCCTGCTGGGTACTTTCGACGAGGACCGCATCTTTCGCATCGACCATTACCTCGGCAAGCGGCCGGTGCACAACATGCTCAATTTCCGCTTCACCAACGCCTTCCTCCAGCCGTTCTGGAATCGTGAGCACCTCGAGAGCGTGCAGATCACCATGGCGGAGGATTTCGGTGTCGAGGGTCGCGGTGCCTTCTACGACCAGACCGGGACGATCCGGGATGTTGTGCAGAATCATCTGTTCCAGGTACTGGCGAATCTCGCCATGGAGCCGCCTGCGCGGACGGATAGCGAATCGGTGCGCGATGAAAAGGTCAAGGTGCTGAAATCCATGCCCTCGGTTGAGGTGCAAGCCGTGGTACGTGGCCAGTTCCGCGGCTATCGCAACGAGCCGGGTGTCGCGGCCAATTCGCAGGTGGAAACCTTCGCCGCGATGCGCCTTGCGATCGACAGCTGGCGCTGGCAGGGCGTGCCCTTCTTCATCCGCTCGGGCAAGTCGCTCAAGGCGACGTGCACCGAAATCGTCGTGCGTCTGCGTCGCCCACCGTCGGTCTTTGCAGGAGTCCCCGCAGCGAATTACGTGCGCTTTCGCATCAGTCCGGACAACGAGACTGCGATAGGCGTCAATGTCATGGATGCCGAGGAAAAAGGCAATCAGATCGCAGAGTTGCTGGCTCACCGCGTCCCGGGCCTCAATGAGAGGGATGCATACGAGCGGGTACTGAGCGATGCGCTCGCGGGCGATCGCACGCTGTTTGCGCGCGAAGACTACGTCGAGGAGGCCTGGCGTATCGTCGATCCCGTACTCAAGGCGGGTACCCCGGTCTACCCCTACGAGCCAGGCACCTGGGGCCCGAAAGAAGTCGCCAATGTCACGCCGGCGGGCGGTTGGTTCGAGCCAGTAATGGTGCCTGCGTAGGTGAATGCGATCGCGGTTGCCGCGGTCGAACCCGGAGCGAGCTTTCCACTCGGCGCTTCGCTCGTCGCGAACGGCGTGAATTTCAGTGTGTTCTCCAAGCATGCGACTGCCGTGCAGCTGCTTTTCTTCGACGGCGTAGACGACGCTCGTCCTTCGCGAGTGATCGATCTCGATCCGCACACCCACCGGACCTATCACTATTGGCATGCCTTCGTGCCGGGCATCGAGGCCGGCCAGCTCTACGGTTATCGTGCGCACGGCCCATTCTCACCGGAACGGGGTATGCGTTTCGATGCGCAGAAGGTACTGATGGATCCCTATGCGAAGTGCATCGCAAGGCCGGCGCGCGCGAGTCGCGCCGCCGCGAGTTTGCCGGGCGACAACGTTGCAGCCGCGGTGAAGAGCGTGGTGGCCGATCCCGGCGCCTACGACTGGGAGAACGACCGGTCCCCCCGCACGCCATTCAGCAAAACCGTGATTTATGAGCTGCACATCGGCAATTTCACCCGCCATCCGAACTCAGGCGTCAAAGCAGATCGGCGCGGGACTTTTGCGGGGCTCATCGAAAAGATTCCCTATCTGAAGGACCTCGGCGTGAGTGCGGTCGAGCTCTTGCCCGTGTTCGCCTTCGATACGGAGTCTGCACCGCCGGGACGCAGGAACGTTTGGGGCTATCAGCCGCTCGCGCTCTTGGCGCCGCACCCGGGCTACAGCTCGCGGCTCGATCCGCTCGGAGCCCTCGATGAGTTCCGCGACATGGTAAAGGCCCTGCATCGGGCAGGGATCGAGGTCATTCTCGATGTGGTGTACAACCATACCGCCGAGGGCGGCGCCGATGGCCCGACTTTGAGCCTGCGCGGTCTGGCCAACGAGACGTACTACATCCTCGACGCGAATGACGGCCGGTACGCCGATTACAGCGGTACGGGCAATTCTCTGAACGCCAACGAGTCGATCGTGCGCCGCCTCATTCTCGACAGCCTGCGCTACTGGGTGGACGAGATGCACGTGGATGGGTTTCGTTTCGATCTGGCCGCTGTGCTGTCACGGGATGAACACGGGCGCTTGATCGCGTCCCCTCCGGTGCTGCTGGACATCGAGTCCGACCCCGTGCTCGCCAACGTCAAGCTGATCGCGGAAGCGTGGGACGCGGTGGGTCTCAACCAAGTCGGGCACTTCCCCGGCGACGCGTGGAAGGAGTGGAACGGCTCGTTTCGCGACGATGTGCGCCGATTCCTCAAGGGCGACGATCAGACAGTACATCGCCTCGCGTGCCGCCTCATCGGCAGTCCGGACATCTATGGCGGGCAGAATCGTGAGCCTGAACAGAGCATCAATTTCGTGACGTGTCACGATGGTTTCACGCTGAATGACCTGGTTTCCTATAACGAAAAGCACAATCAGGCGAACGGCGAGGACAACCGCGACGGAAGCAATGTGAATCACAGTTGGAACTGTGGCGCCGAGGGACCGGCGCAAGACGCCGAGATCGAGCGACTGCGCAACCGGCAAGTCAAGAATTTCCTGGTGCTGACGCTGCTCGCGACCGGCACCCCGATGCTGCTCATGGGCGATGAGGTCCGGCGAAGTCAGCGGGGCAATAACAATGCGTACTGCCTCGATGGTGAAACCACCTGGTTCGACTGGTCCGCAGTCGAGCGGCATGCGGAAATTCATCGATTCGTGCGGCAGCTGGTCACCTTCCGTACGGCGCGCACGCTCCCGCTGGAGCGCTATGACAAGACGTTGAACGAGCTCATCGCACTTCACCCCGTTGAATGGCACGGCGTCACGTTGGGCGAGCCGGACTGGCGAGACACATCCCACAGCCTCGCGGCCACGATTCATCTCGAAACCGACGGAGTCGTTCTGCATCTGATGATCAACGCCTTCTGGGAAGCTCTCGCATTTGCGATTCCGCCGCTCAAACAGAGCCACATCTCGTGGCGGTGCTGTGTAAATACCTTTCGCGATTCGCCGTATGACAACTGCGCCTGGGAGGAGGCGGTAGCGGTTCAGGCAGAGACATTCACAGTAGGACCACGCTCAATCGTGGTTCTTGTCACGAAATGCGGCCACGAGGCTTAGGTATTCGCGAAGGCGGAGACATTCGCAAAGGCGGGAAACTCACCGATGGCTCAGCGCTGTTGCACCGCAATGCACAAGATCGAATTCCCTCAAATGACTGGAATATTTGCCGCGAATCCCCTAAGGGTGTAGAAATCTTAAAAACAACAAGCAAATCATTTCTAACTTATAAAAACTTCTTTGGGGAGAAAAACGATGAAAAGACTACTCAGTGTTCTTTTCGGCTTGCTCGTTCTAGTCGGATTCACGCCGTCTCAATTGCAAGCCGCAGACAGTGGTTTATCGGCGATTCCCGGCAGCGCCCGGCCGACGGTCGATGCCGACACGGGCGAACTCAGCAGCCCACAAATGACGGTCGATGTGGTCCTGGCACCGAGCAATCAGTCGGAGCTGTCCAGCCTATTGGCAAATCTCTATGACTCGAAGAGCGCGAGCTACCATCAATGGCTGGGGACGGGAGAGTTCAACTCGCGTTTTGCCCCAAGCAATGCACAGATCGCCGCGGTCACCGAGTATCTGCGGGCAAGCGGGTTGGAAGTGGAACAATCTTCCTCTGTGTTTGTCGTGCGCGCTAGCGGAACGAGCAGCGCGGTAGCAGCGGCATTCAAGACCACGCTGCGCACGTACCGCAATCGAAAGGGGATCGCTTACTTTTCGAACGCTGCGGCGGTTCAGATGCCGGCGAGTATGGCCGCGGGTGTTCTCGGCGTCGTCGGTCTTACGAATACCGTGCGCCCTCAATCTCAGCTGCACAGGCAATCTCCGGACGCGTTCGGTATGAAAAAGGCGCCGCCGACTCCAAGCTGCGAGACGGC
>Ga0302324_100018310_pt1 | contig 13816 bp, 10 predicted proteins | sample Palsa_T0_1_FD_201949 | JGI IMG/M metagenome (GOLD analysis project Ga0302324, IMG submission 201949) | Peat permafrost microbial communities from Stordalen Mire near Abisko, Sweden - Palsa_T0_1 | ecosystem: Environmental > Terrestrial > Soil > Palsa > Peat permafrost | place: Sweden: Abisko... | reverse complement strand
GCACCTTCGGCGGCTTCCACGCCATTTTTGTCGGATCTTCGCGTGCTTTGCGGCGAGCGCATGTCGACGTGGTTCTCAAGCGAACGCCGCCGGTTTAGCTCGGCGACAATCGGACCGCCCGGCGACAGCCGCCATCTCTATGTATGTGGTCCGCAGCGGCTCCTAGAGCCTGTCCTCGCTCAGGCGGCGGGGACAGGATGGCCGCAAACACACGTCCACTCCGAGGTCTTCAAGCCGATCAGTGATGAGAGCTATAAGCCCGAGCCGTTCGACGCTTTCATTGCATCGACGGGAGCGGTTCTGCATGTGCCGGCCGATCGCTCCCTGCTAGACGTTTTGCGTGCGCACGGACTGGCGACAATGTCGTCCTGCGAACTCGGCGTTTGCGGCTCATGTGTCTGCAGTTATCGCAATGGCAGGGTGATTCATCGCGACGTAGTCCTGTCGCTGTCTAGCCGGCAGGATCGCATGATGCCATGCGTCTCACGTGCGCACGTCAGCGTCACGCTCGATCTTTGAGATAGGACCTCATGTGTGTCCCGGCGAAAAGGGGCCGGCGGAGCATTAGCGGTCCGGCGGAGCGGGGGATATCGCGCTGGGCATCATCCCTCCGGATGACATGCAACTGCCTACGTCTGACCCCTCCAAAAAATCTGAAGCTTGCCCCGGTCGCTGGAGACGACGACAGTCGGTGACGGTGCACTCCGCAAACTCGGCATCGGAATCCTCATGGGGCCTGGCGGAGCAGGCGCTGTCCCGCGTCGCATTCTCTAGATGACATGGACCTACCCGCCGGAGGCCCGCAGTTCCAGGACCTGCCCCCTCCAAGACGATGAGGAGGCGCGTCCGCGACCCCAAAAACGCTGAGCTTGCCATGGTCAATCGACGCGAGGAGTGTGGATTTGTCCTCTTGGCGCGGATCTCTGCTTCATAGGGGGCCTGTCGTGTATCGCAACTATTTGGTCAGCGTTCCTTGACGGGTTGTTCACCAGGCGCGCAAGGCGGCCGCCGTCTTGTTTCCGAAGCCTCAGTGCGTGTCAAAGATCGCCTGATATGCCACGACCGCTTTTCTTATCGCTGTGAGCTCCTCCGCGGTCGGATTTTCCGGATCCTCGGCTGGCGGTAGGCTGCCGAGTTTCAACAGGCAGGCCATAAGTAGCATCCGGGCCTTGGTCGACGTGAGATTCGAGCCGGCGATGAAATAATCGTGCGGGTCGGCAAAGCCTTCGGGGCTGCCGCGACCAACGCGCGCGACCGGAAGGCCGCTGTAGATCGCTTTCTGTAGCACCGCCTGCCGGATGGACGATGTCATCTTTCCGTAAGGCGTCGTACCCTCGATAATAAAGCCGGCGGGACGGCCAGTGTCCAGTTTTCGGGCAACGAGCGCAATCAGGTCGGCGGTGACGGACGGATCGTCGAAATAGTCCTCGGCGTAGAAGCCGCCGTCCTTCACGATCGCGACAGAAGGAATCGCATTCTCGAGTAGATCGCCGTTCGCTTCCTTTATTATAACTTCCGTACGTTCGATTCGTCCGCCGGTGGTGCGGGCGACGAGCACGGAGGAAGGAATCCTCGAAAGGTTCACGTCCGACAGATACGTGTGTTTGAGCGCCGGCACGTAGTGCAACACGGCGGTGCCGTGATAGCCCATGCCGCCAAGAATGCCACCGTGGCCGCCTGTCGCCACGTAGCCGCCCGGCCGCGCGTCGACCTTCATAACTTCGCGTGCGGCAAAAATTTGCTGTTCCTGCAGGACGATGACGCCGGCGCGATTGCGGCCTTGCTCGTCGGCCCAGACCCGCGAGGCGATGTATTCAACGGAATCTGTGATGTTCTTCGGGCCGTCATTGCTGATCTCGCCTTGCGGGCGTTGTGCCGCGTTGCCGCAAATCGGTATGGTCGTGTCGATCAAGAGATTGAACCAATAGGCGACTTCCTCGACCTGCGGACTGCCCTGGGTATAAATGGCGCCGTCGTACTGCCCGCTGTCGAAAATCCGCCGCGCGGCATTGGTCAGGCGCGCCAGGGCCGGACGCGGCGGCGCTTCGCCCAGGTGATAGGGCTTGTAAGCGAAGAAGTCCTTGCTGCGCGTTTCCGGCGGGATGTCGCCTTCGCCGACATCGGTACGGCGCGCGGCCGGCAGGCCTTTGGTGTATCCGGCAGGTGGCAGCACCCGGTAGAAATCGACGTCGGCGAACGATGAGATCAGGTTGCCGACGCCGGCGGCGCCGACTGACAGGCGGTCGATTTCCTCGAAACTGCGCGATCCGTCGGGAAAGAAGCCCTGGCGGGCCTTTGCGGGTCCAGCGCCGGGGACAGTAACTTCCTCGTCCCACGGCTGGCCGTCGGCTTGGCGTGCCATGTAGGGAAGGGGATAGAGACCATCCTCTGGTCGGATCTCGATCTCAAAGACCGCTTTGTCTTCCGCGCTCGTACGCTCCTCGTGAAAGGCGCCTTTGACGTCAAAATATCCGTCCGGCGGACCATAGAGTTCGGCAGCGTCTGCCTCGAGCGGATGAGCCGAGAAGCATTCCACATAGACTTTGGTCGGCGCCGCTAGGCGTTGCGCCCGCAGGACGTCGAAACGTTGGTCGCTGCCGTCCGGATTTTTCCGCGGCGGCAAGCCGTATTTCAGGCGCGCCTTGTTGGAAGTGACGAGTGGCGGCGAATTTTGGATGGTTGCCGTCGGGCCGGCGAGATGAGCGATCTTGACCTTGCGGTTGTGGGCCACGTGGATATCCTTTTTGGTCGCTAAATACGGCGAAACCGTCGGCCAGTCGCGGCGGCCGACGGTTCTGCCTGCGGTTCGCGGCTATTCGGCTGCTTGCCGCATCGCGGAGGCCTTCTCCAGGAATCCAACCAACTCCGCGGTGGTCATGACGTCGGCAAACAACGCCGCCATGTTGTTGAGCGTTGCGTTGTGTTCCGCGTCGGTCAAAGCGGCATTGCCGTCGGCCACGAAGATGACCTTATAGTTCATCTGCATGGCGTCGCGGGTGGTCGATTCGCAGCACACGTTCGTCGCTGTGCCGGTAATGATCAGCGTATCGATGCCCCGCGCCTGCAGTATCTCGTGCAACTGCGAAGAGCCCGGCACGAAAGCGCCGAAGCGCGTCTTGTCGACGATGAGGTCTTCTGACTTTACGTCGAGCGTCGGCCATAGTTCGAAGCCGTGGCAGCTCCGGCTGAAGGTATCGTTCATCGCCTTCGCGCGTTGCGGGTTGGCGAAGTCGGTAAACCAGGTTGACCAAGCGACATGCGTCGGTTCATCGATCAGATAGCGGATGAAGACGTTGGTGCCGCCGGCAGCGCGCACCGCTTTGCAGATCTCATTGACGTTCGGAACGATGTCGCGCGCCACCGGCAGTTCGACCGTGGCGCCGACCTCCATGAACCCGTTTTGCAGATCGACGATGAGATGGGCGGTGCGCGCCGGGTCGAGATTTTCGAACATGTGGGTGGTTCCGCGCCACGCTTTCACGCGGTTCATCACTTCGGGGGCGATTTCGATTTTGTGCATGATTGTCTCCGTTCCTGAATGAGGCGCGCCAAGACTGGGCGCCGGTTGTTGCACCGGCAGAGAACCGGTGCTGGCCAGACTTCGGGGCGAGGCTTTGCACCGCGACCCGAAGAAACGCGCGTCACTTGGCGCCGATGAAGCTGCCGAGTTCCTTCGATTGTCCCAGCGCTTCGGGCAGCACCTCTCCCGTGATCCCGCCCTTTTCGATCAGCAAAACGCGTTCCGAAAGACGGCGGATGAAATCGAGGCTCTGCTCGACGACGATGATGGCCAGTCCCTGGTAGCGGTGCAGCCCGATGAGGATTTCGAGAATTTCTTCCACGATCGAAGGCTGGATTCCCTCGGTCGGTTCGTCGAGCAGAAGCAGCTTGGGACGTCCGCACAGGCAGCGTGCCAGCGCTAAGATCTGCTGCTCGCCGCCCGAAAGCGCACTGCCGACGCGATCGATGATCGGATCGAGCCGCGGAAACCGCGCCAAAATGTCCTTGACCATGGTTTCTTCGGAGTCGACGCCGTTCTCGACGAAGCCCATGCGCAGGTTTTCATGGACCGACAAGTTGGGAAAGATCGCCCGGCCCTGCGGCACGTAGCCGAGGCCCGCTCGTGCGCGGCGAAAGGACGGGCTCCGGCTGATATCGGCGCCGGCGAATCGGATCCTGCCGCTCGTCAGCGGAACCTGTCCGATCAGAGTCTTGAGCAGGGTCGTCTTACCCATGCCATTGTGACCGAGGACACCCACGACTTCATGGTCGCCAACTATAAAATTGATTCCGGAAAGAACCGGAATACGGCCATAGCCGGCGTGGATGTCGGTAACTTCCAGCATCACGCGGCCGCCTGCTTACCAAGATAGACGTCGCGAACCGCCTGGTTGCCGAACACTTGGTCCACGTCGCCTTCCATCAGGATGGCGCCGCGGTCGAACACCGTGATCCGCCGCGCGATGGTGCGAATGAATGACATGTCATGCTCGACCACTATCAGCGGATGGGCGCGATTGATCTCCTGGATGAGCTCCGCCGTCCGCCCGCGTTCCTCCTCCGTCATGCCGGCTGCCGGCTCGTCCAGCAAAATAAGGTTCGGTTCGCCGCACAGCACAAGCCCTAATTCGACCCATTGGCGCTGGCCGTGCGCGAGTTGGCCAACTAGACCATCGGCGAAGCGGCTGAGCGAAAGTCGCTCGATCTGCGCTTCCACCGCTTGCGCGACTGCTTTCCCCTTTTTATGACGGGCCGCGGCGATCCAGAGATTGCTGCGCACCGAAAGCGCATTGAAGACGCTCGGCACCTGCGTTTTGATGCCGATGCCAAGCCGGGCGATTTCGTGCGCCTGCAGATTCGTGATCTCCGTGCCGCGAAAGAGCACCGCGCCGCTCGTCGGCTTGATCTGTCCGGTGAGGAGCTTGAAGAATGTGCTCTTGCCGGCGCCGTTCGGGCCGATCAGGCAGCGTAGCTCGCCCTCCGCCAGCGAGAAGTCGATGTTGCGCACCGCCTGCACGCCGCCGAAATGCTTGCTCAATCCGCGCGTCTCGATGAGCGGCGGACTCATGCCTTCCCCTCCTGCGGGAGCTGATGTGGCGTGGCAGCAGGCCGGCGCAGCGAAAGCGCCCAGGGCGCAAACTTCTCGGTGATCATCGGCGCGACGCCTTTCGGCACAAGCAGGACGAAAACGAGGAGAATGGCGCCCAGTACAACATTGGCGTTGACGACCTGCTGGGTGCCGATTTCCACGGTAAGCCAGGAGATGGCGACCGCGCCGATCACCGGCCCGAGCAACGTCCCGGAGCCGCCGACCATGAGCCAGATGATGATCTGTGCGGATTGCACGACGCTGAATGCCGTCGGGCTCACGTAATTGCCCCATGCGGTGAACAGGCAACCGGCCAGACCCGCGAGAGCGCCGCCGATCGAAAACGCGATAAGTTTGTGCAGGCGAGCGTCGTAACCCAAAAACTCGACGCGCTGTTCGTTTTCGCGCACCGCGACCAATACCCGTCCGAAACGCGTCACCAGCAGCCCGTGCAATCCGAAGTAGACCACGAGCAGCAGACCCATGCAGAGGACGAACATGCCTTGCGGATCGAGCGTATCGTCCGGCAGAAACGGGATATTGAGGGAGGGGACGTTCGGCATGCCGTTGAAGCCGCCGATCAGCGCCTCGCCGATATGATATTGCGGCCCGGCGGTGGAGTTGACGACGTTGTAAAAGATCAGCGTGACTGTCAGTGTGATAACGCCGACATAGACATCGCTGATGCGCGCGTAGAACATGAAATAGCCAAGCCCGGCGGCAAGCAGCGCCGGCAGCGCCATCGCGATCAGGAGCGGAACGGAGCTTTCGCCTATGTTGATGACCGCGACCGCATAGGCGTAGGCGCCCAGCCCGAAAAAAGCGGAATGGCCGAAGCAGAGGATTCCTCCATAACCCCAGATAAAGGCGAGGCTGAGCGCGAGGATGGCGAAGATCGCATAGAGAGTGATTTGCAAGAGAGTGTAGAGATCGAGGATGATCGGCAATCCGGCCAGGAGCGCTAGGCCGAGAATTCCGACGGCGACGAGGCCCGCATTTGATCGCAGAAGTCCGATCACAGGCTGCCCCGCATATACCGGCCAGTAATCCCTTGCGGCAGCACTCGGATCAGAACGATTGCCGCAAGCAGAAGCGCAACTTCGCCGTAGACCGGATTGGTCGCGAAGGTCGCGATTTGGTTGATAGTGCCGAATAGCAACGAAGCTGACGCGGTGCCAACCAGCGGCGCGGCACCGCCACCGATGACTGTAATGAAGGCGCGGCCGATATAGGAGCTACCGATGCTGGGAAACACGCCAGAAACCGGGGCAAGGACGCCGCCAGCGAGCCCCGCAAGTGCGGCGCCAAAGGCGAAGGTTACCGCGTAGATGCGCGACGTGTCGGTCCCGAGCGCAGCCGCCATTTCAGCGTTCTGCATCGTCCCGCGCGCCAAAAGCCCCAGCCGGCTCGAACGCAGGATGATGTAGACGCCGAACATCGTCGCGACCGACAAGACGATGACAAACAGACTGTAGCCGCTCGCCTGATAGGCGCCGATCGTGATGCCGGGCAGGGGCGTCGGCACGCCTTCGGTGATGTCGCCGAACACCATCGTCAGGATGCCGACGACGAAGAGGCTGAGACCCCAGGTCGCCAGCATGGTCTCGACCATTCGACCGTAAAGCTGGCGGATGATCAGCCGTTCGATAATCGCGCCGATAATCGCGACCGCAAGTGGAGGAACGACCAGGATTGCGATCCAGATGTTGACATGGTGGTGGACGGCCACCGCGGCGCTGTAGCTACCCATGACCATGAACTCGCCATGGGCGAGATTGATGATGCGCATCATGCCGAAGACGACGGCAAGGCCGAGACTGATGAGGGCCAACGTCGCAATGGCGTAGACGAAATCGATCGCAACGACGATTGCTAGATCCAACGCGCGTTCTCCAAAAGTGGACGTCGGCCTGATCGCGCCGACGCCCGTGACCGCCGGAGCGGCGGAATGGCATCGGCGCGTTTCATTGTAGCGGCCGGCCGCGCAGGTTTCGCGCCTCAGTTCACTTTGATGATATACTGCTTGGCTTCGTGCGGGTTCTTCTTCAGATCGCAGACCGCGGCGGTATCGGCGGGTTTGCGTTGCGGGAACGTCTCGACCAGGGTCAGTTCCTTGTCCTTGAGCATGGCAAGGTGGACGTCGAAGATGCAATGGTGCGTCGCGGCATCGATCGTTACCTTGCCGCTCGGCCCGTCGATGCTGATGCCGCTTTCGAGCGCCTCGATCATCTTTTCGCGGTCGATCGTGCCGGCTTTCTTTACGCCGGCGGCCCAGAGCAACATGCCTTGATAGCTCGCCATGGTCAGATCTGAGATCGGGGGGTAGTCGGCTCCCAACTTCGCGTGGAGCCGAGTTAGAAAGTCCTTGTTGACCGGGTTGTCGAGAGTCTGGAGGTAGTTGTAGGCGACAATGATGCCGTTACTTTCCTCGGGCGTCAGCACAAGCTGCTCGTTGCTGCCGGCGAATGTGGTCGACGCGATCGGAATTTTTCCGGAGAGACCGGCGGCGTGGAATTGCCGGTAGAAGGAAATCGGTCCGCCGCCAACAAGGACGGTCATGATCCAATCCGGCTTTGCCGCCTGGATTTTGGAAATCGTGCTGCCGAAATTGGTTGCGTCGAGCGGGAAGAATTCCGTGCCCAGCACTTCGCCGCCGCCGTCCTTGACGTATTTCTTTATCCAGTCGGATGTGATCTGGCCGTAATTGTAGTCGGCGGCGAGTGTGTAGACCTTTTTGCCCCAATTCTTCAGTCCGTAATTGACCAGAACCTCGGTGTTGTGAGCGGGCGTGACGCCGTCGATGAAGATGTTGCGATCGCAGACGCCGCCTTCATACGGCATGTCATAGAAATACAACGTCTTATACTTGTCGAGGACGGGCCTGATCACCTCGCGCGAGGCGGAAGTGATGCCGCCGTGCACCACCGCTACCTTGTCCTTTAATGCGGCTTCCTGCGCATATTGCGCATAGAGCTGCATGTTGGTCTGCGTATCGAAACTCACCACCTTGATTTCGCGGCCGAGAAGACCGCCGGCGGCGTTCATTTCGCCGACCGCGAAATTCAATACGTCGTACATCGGCTTGCCGGCGGATTCGAGACCGCCGGAAAGGTCATACATGCTGGCGATCACGATGGGGTCGCCGGCGGCGGTCGCGCCGCGTATCAGGGCAGGGGCACATGCGGCAGCGGCTGCCCCGCTTTTCAGCAATGCTCTACGGCTTAGGCGCATGACATCCATCCTGTTATTTCGCGTTAGTCCTCATGATCGTTAGCAAGAGGTATGCCACAATCTTGATTTGGTCTGGATATCGTTCGTTCGGGAATTGAGATCGAAAAGCCCGCGCTTGACTGTAGTTTCATCGAACATTTGCAATTAGCGCGACCTTTCCGACGCAAGTGCACTCGCAAAGTGCGTTCCGCGTGCATTTTTGAGCGTCAAGAAAGTCAACCAGGCGGAAATGTGGATCCAGAAAAAGCGCGCCGACCCATTTCCGGCATCAACTGCGCAATTGGTGTGCAAGCGCTCCATGTGTCGCGTTGCCCGCCCTACAGGCTCGCCGCGGGCTTCCTGGCTCGCGTCACAACGCGGTGATGGCATCGATATTGCTAGACGAAAAGCGGGTTGCGGCGCCGCGACATCCCGTGGTTCAGCCGGCGTCCGTTTTTGCTTGGTCGTCAAGCCGGAGAAAATATCATGTCCTTTAAACTGCCGTCGACGGATCAAGTGCGCCACCTCGGCGAAGCCCTGGGCATGGAGGTTACGGCCGATTACGCCAATTCTTTCATCAACTACATCCGGCCTTTCGCCGATGGTTATCGGCTGCTGGCCTCGCTGCCGGACGACGTGCCGACGGTGAAGCATCTGCGGGGTGCCTATTACCGGCCCGAGGGCGACGAGAATAAATACGGCGCCTGGATCGTGAAGACCAACATCAAGGGCGCGAATAGCGGAAAGCTCGTCGGCAAGAAGGTTGCTATCAAGGATACCTACGCCATCGCTGGCATTCCGCTGACCAATGGCGCATCGGTGCTAGAAGGCTTCGTGCCGGAATTCGACGCTACCATCGTGACGCGGCTGCTCGATGCCGGCGCGGAGATCGTCGGCAAATCGGTTTGCGAATATTTCTCATTCTCGGGCGGTGCCGCGACGAGCATCTCGGGTCCAGTGCACAATCCGCGAGCGTGGGGTCACACGCCAGGCGGTTCCTCGACCGGCTCGGGCGCGTTGGTTGCGGCGGGGGAGGTGGACATGGCGACCGGCGGCGACCAGGCCGGCTCGATCCGCATTCCCGCATCCCTGTCGGGCGTGGTCGGCATCAAACCGACTTGGGGCCTCGTGCCGTATACCGGCATCATGGGCATGGACCCGACGATCGATCACGCCGGACCGCTTACGGCGACCGCCTCCGAGAACGCTCTCTTTTTGGAAGTGATGGCGGGCGAGGACGGTTACGACTCACGGCAAAACGGGCTCAAGCTCGACAGCTACACAAGCGCGATTGGGCAGGGAATCGCCGGACTAAAGATTGGAGTCGTGCAGGAGGGTTTCGGCCAATACGATTCCCATCCCGATGTCGATGCGGGCGTGCGCGCTGCGGCGAAGGTGTTGGAAGGTCTCGGGGCCAAAGTCAGCGAGGTCTCCATCCCGTGGCATCCGATTGGAATTCCGATCTGGGCGGCTATCGCACTCGAGGGAACGCTGCATGCAATGGTCAAAAGCTCCCTCCCGCGCAACATTGAGGCCGTCTACCCGATCTCGCTTGCCGGACGACTCGCGTCGATGCACGAGCGCGCCAACGAACTGCCTGACACGGTGAAGGTCGGATTGCTGCTCGGCGCTTACACAGACAAGTATTATCAGGGCTATTTTTATTTCAAAGCACAGAACCTTCGCCGCCGTCTGCGCGCGGCCTACGATAAAGCTCTCGGTGAGTACGATCTTCTGCTCATGCCTACGACGCGCATGATGGCCTCGAAAATTCCGCCGCCGGACGCGCCGTTGGAGGCGCTCATGCAGCATAGTTGGGAGCAGATTACCAACACCTGCCCGTTCAACATCACGCACCATCCGGCGATCTCGATCCCCTGCGGGCTCGGAGAGGGCGACCGGCCGATTGGCTTAATGCTGATCGCCAAGCACTGGCAAGAATCGACACTCTATCGCGCGGCGGACGCCTTCGAGCGCGCCGGCAATTGGCAGACGGCGGGGCCAAAAGGCTCAAAGCACTGATCCTGACGCGACCGCAAGTTCTAAGGGAAATGGATTCGGACATGGATGCCGCCACAGCAATCAAGGTCGCGGCGACACCCCAGAGCGTCAAATGGGGTTTCTTCGATAGCACGACCCCTGCCGTCATCCGCGTGGCATCTGGCGCCGAGGTCGTGATCGAGACCGTTTCAGGCGAACCTGCGTGTCTGCCGACCGATCCAGTCTACGAAATTCTCCCCGAGCATCGCCCGATCCTGGAAGCGATCGAGCATGGTCCGGGCCCGCACTTTCTCACGGGACCAGTCCATGTCGAGGGCGCGCGGCCCGGCGACGTGCTCGCCGTCGACATTCTCGATGTTACGCTCCGCCAGAACTGGGGTTTTAACCTCATCATTCCTCTCCTAGGAACGATTCCCGAGGATTTTCCGGATTTCATTTTGAACATCCTGCCCATCGACAAACAAGCCGGCACCGTACAGTTGCCATGGGGCGGCAAGCTGAAGCTGAGTCCGTTCTTCGGCGTGATGGGTGTCGCGCCGCCGACGAATTGGGGCCGCGTTACCTCGATCATTCCTCGCACGTTCGGCGGCAACATGGACAACAAGGAACTCGTGGCCGGCACCACTGTATTCTTTCCGGTGTTCAACGAGGGCGCGCTATTCTCGGTCGGCGACGGGCATGGCGTGCAGGGTGACGGCGAAGTTTGCATCACTGCGGTGGAAACCGCCCTCACCGGTCGGTTCCGGCTGTCGGTGCGCAAGGATATGCAACTTACTGCGCCGCGCGCCGAAACCCCGTCTCACTACATCACGATGGGATTCGACGAGGATCTTGACGACGCAGTCAAGCAGGCACTGCGCGATATGATTCGCTGGATAGGTGAACTGCGAGGGTTGTCGAAGACCGACGCGTACACGCTCTGCAGCCTTGCCGCCGACCTACATGTGACGCAGACGGTTAACACCGCCAAGGGCGTCCATTGCCTGCTGCCCAAGGCTGCTTTGAACGGTGGATAGGTTCGAGGGCCGACGAAACGAGTCAAACCGCCGTGCTATTCTGAACTGGCAGCTAACCTATTGATGTCTCTCAAGGCGAAAAGGCAATAATTTTCAGAATGCGCTTTGAAATTGTTGGCAATCCAGTCTGTTTTGCAGACCGCTGCGTAACCACTCCGCCACGTGGCCCAGGGCATCGCCAATTCGCTTGCCGGCCGATACCCGAGATGTGCGTCTATAGAGGAAGGCCAGAGGTCCGACAACGGTGCGGTCGCGATACCGGTCGCGCACATGGCGGTCGGCTTGCGTTTTGCCGGACCCTGCAGCACAACGCTCTTTCGCGAATATGGGAACTCGACGCATGTTCGACACCGCTAGCGCGCGACGGCTAATGGTCGAAGGCCAGGTCCGCACCGCCGACGTTACCGACGGCGACCTGCTGGACGCCATGCTGACGTTGCCGCGCGAGCGCTTCCTGCCGCCTTCGCTGGCGGCACTCGCCTATCTCGACAGCGATATTCCAATTGCCAAAGGCCGCGCGTTGCTCAAGCCGATGGTGCTCGCCAAGCTCATTCACGCGGCCCGCGTCGGTCGTGGGGATCGTGTACTCGATGTCGCATGCGGGACGGGCTATTCCTCGGCCGTGCTGGCGCGTCTCGCGGGCTCGGTGATCGCGCTGGAGGAAGACGTGGAGCTGGCCCGTCAGGCCAAGGAGGCTCTGGCTGCCGTCGGTGCCACGCCGGTCGAGGTCGTAACCGGGCCTTTGACCGCCGGATGGCCGGCGGCCGCGCCCTATGACGTTATCCTCCTCAACGGGGCCACCGAAATCGCGCCTGAGGAGCTGGGCAGCCAGCTTGCCCCCGCGGGCCGTCTTGTCTGCATTCATGGCCGCTCTCCGGCGTCAAGGGGCGTGATTTATCATCGCATTGAAGGCAGCCTCGTCGGCCGCCCTATCTTTGACGCCGCCGCCAAACTACTGCCCGGCTTCGCAGCGCCGCCGGCATTCGTTTTTTAGCGGCTTATCGGGATTTTAGCCGGACGCTGGTTTCGTTCGCCGCGTGCGGACCTGTTGCGCATATGTGCCAACTCCCAGAAATTTGCGAATAATCTCAATTGCAGGGGTTTCACCGCGCTGCCTTGACGCATAATGTCGGAATCGGTGGCGTCGGCCGGCTCGCTGGCCGCCGCTTGGAGTGTTGTCCGGATGGCAATCCCGCGGGGGATGCGGGGAGGGCGGGGCAGCGTCATTTCATGCGCGGAAGAGGGGTAGGAGCGTATCTGTGCGTCGTTGCAAGTCTCTTGATAGCCGGGGCCGGGCTTGGCTTTGGCGGTTCTGAGGCAGCAGCCGATACGCTCGAATGGGCCTTGGTGCAGGCCTACCAAAACAATCCGTCGCTCAACGCGCAGCGCGCGACGTTGCGCGCGACCGATGAGAACGTGCCTCAAGCGCTGTCCGGCTACCGGCCCAAGCTGAGCATCACCGCCAATGGCGGCGCCAATTACACCAATGCTACCCAGCTATTTCCGGTGGGCGGCGCCCCGACAAACATCCAGTTCGCCCAGCAGTTTCTCTCGCGGGGAGTCGGCGCCACCGGCACCTACACGTTGTTCAACGGTTTCCAGACCGCCAACCGCACGCGCCAGGCTGAAAGCCAGGTGGAGGGCGCACGGGAGACACTGCGTGTCACCGAGCAACAGGTCCTGCTCGACGCTGCCACCGCTTACATGAATTTGTTGCGCGATCAGGCGATCCTCGACCTGAACCGCCGCAACGTCGAAGTGCTCACCGAGCAGCTCAAGCAGACCCGCGACCGTTTCAATGTCGGCGAGGTGACCCGCACCGACGTGGCGCAGGCGGAATCGCGGCTCGCCGCCGGCCGATCGTCGCTGTTGGGTGCGCAGTCGAATTACGTGACCTCGCAAGCAAATTACCGACGCGTGATTGGCGTCGATCCGGGCCGGCTCGCACCCGGCACGCCGGTCGACCGGCTGTCGCCCGGCGTATTGGCGAAAGCAATCGTTCAAGGTCAGGCGCAGAGCCCTTCGGTCCTTGCCGCGGCATACGGTGTCGATATTGCCCTGCTCGCGGTCAAGATCAGCGAAGGCGCGCTCTATCCGAGTCTGACGCTCACGGCCAGCGCATCACAGGGTCAAAACCCGGCCTTTGAAGTCGTCAAGGAGACGCAAGCTTCGATCGTCGGCGCGCTGACGGTGCCGATCTATCAGGGCGGCGCCGAATACTCGGCTATCCGCCAATCCAAGGAGACGCTGGGCCAACAGCGGCTCAATCTGGATATCAATCGCGATCAGGCGCGGGCGACGGTGGTGCAGAGCTGGGGCCAGCTCGACGCCGCCAAGGCGCAAATCGAGGCGACGACGGCGCAGGTCAATGCTGCGGAGATCGCGCTCAACGGCGTGCGCGAGGAAGCGCGCGTCGGTCAGCGCACAACGCTCGACGTGCTCAACGCGCAACAGGAACTCGTGAATGCGCGGGTCGCGCTGGTCACGGCCCAGCACGATC
>Ga0302324_100018305_pt1 | contig 13819 bp, 12 predicted proteins | sample Palsa_T0_1_FD_201949 | JGI IMG/M metagenome (GOLD analysis project Ga0302324, IMG submission 201949) | Peat permafrost microbial communities from Stordalen Mire near Abisko, Sweden - Palsa_T0_1 | ecosystem: Environmental > Terrestrial > Soil > Palsa > Peat permafrost | place: Sweden: Abisko... | reverse complement strand
TATTCGAGGCAGAATGTGTTGAGAGGGATTTTCGAGCATCACCACACCTGGCATTCAACGACCATCAAGTGAGCCGTAGTAGTTTCTGTCGTTCCTCAAAACCGGCAGTTTAAACACGGGTTGCTAGATCTCCCTAAATCTTAGACGAATCGCGCCCTGACTTAGGTTACTTATTTCTGGGACAGGAGACTAGGAGCGTCGACGATAACCTTGGGGAGATTCCAGTTACCAATAGGGAACTTATTCTTGGTAACTGCTTACGACAAAGAGATCGTTGGGTTTCAAATCCCGCAACGGCGGTGTTTCTCCCAGTTTGGCGACGAAATTAAATGACAGGATTTCAGTGTTGCCATTCAGCGCGCGGCTTCGCTCTCGAACCGTTATAAGTCGTGTATAATATTGATTAATCGTCATGTTTGTTTGCGTGAAACACTATTCCCAATAGCGTTAAGCTGTGGCACGCTAACTGACCGCGACGGACAAAGCATGGTCAGATTAAAATACGGCCTGATTCGCGAAGAGACAAAGCCCACCAAGTGATGTGGCTAACTACTAGCCGTTAAACGCTTGGCGGCTAAATATAAAACGGGCAATACTTGCTCTACCAGCTTTCGCCGAAAGGCCATCTGTCCTGGCATCCGCCTGATTCCTGGTTCTTTCGGCGAAGTCGGCTTTATACTAGCCGCGATACCGAGAATCATCGCCAGAATCCACGGAAAGATGGCATAGTATTGCTCATAGAAGTTTTGCAAGGAAGCCCTAGTCCGAGAGATGCAACGCGAAGTTTTCGCCGATAGATAGCGCCTCGTAAGCGCCATTGTCTCGAATGGCTGTTATAACGAATCGCCACTCGAGGACCCTTACCCAGGTTGGTTTTCGACGGCTACGGTGTTGGGGGGCTGAACTTGAGGTCATGTGGTGGCCGAGGCGTGGGTTTCCTTTCCCGCAAAAGTGGGCAACCATCTTTCCACGTAATTGTCCAGGCGGCGCCGATTCGCGAATACGCTCGTCATCATGCGAACGCTACCATTTGGATTCGTTACCCTTATGCGATACTGCATGACTCCCGATCCAAGAAGCGGCGTTTTGACCACTTCCCAGAAGTCAATCGCTCTTGTTGACCGATATTTCGCATCACCTACCCAGTACGTTTTCATTTCTTTCATCTGCTTATTCACCGTCATATACCCACCCCGTAAGCACGTTCCGATCCATCTATTTGAATCCGCACGGGTAGACTTTTAGCGATGTTGCTAAGCATTGCAACTGACTCCAGGAAAGTGAGCCGCGTGGTCTTCAGGACGGTGGCGCTAGCTTGACCAGCCTGGATTGGGCCTGTTAGCAGCCGTGATGCCTGCGATGCTTCCAGGCACGCAAGGTTCCACCTTTGCCAGCCCGACGCCGCTGCTTGACCGATCTCCAGGCTCGTCCTGGACCCGTCGAAGCAACCGCTGTACGGCGCTTTCCTTCTTGATCTCCGAAGTACACCCCCTTCAAACTTACGAACGACGGCCATGATCATCAAGCTGGCACGAATGTCCAAAGATCGTAGCGAAAGCGATCTACCGGTGCCTCCGCACCGCTGACTGAGGTTTGAAACTGAAACAAATGGTTCGAAATGAACCCTGACTTAAACCCTAACAACCTCGGCCGTATTTTCCACACACATGCCGTCAAAGAAACGGAGTTCTATCACGATCCTTGCGTGGGTCGACCTCTGCCAGAGTATTAACGACTGTCGTCGCGGGCGACCATTTCAGGGAGATCGCCGCGCTTCCGTTCTGGCATTGCGAAGCGCTAGCAAAAGCGGCGGCGTGTTGATATTGCCCCTTTTGCGTTCAAATTGTTCCTTGCAGGGCTCGCCTCTAAGCTAAGCTCAAGGAAGTTCTGTCATCGTGCTTGGTGTCGTGGGTCTCGAAATCCAGCCGTGATCGCTCGCATTCCCGCCAAGCTTTGTCGACAAAGTCGAGTGCTACCAAGTATGCGCTACGAGTGTGCCGCGTCCGGGAAATCAACCTCAATTCTTGAACTGCACAGGCATATGCCGTAACGGTTCGCACTCGACCCGGTGTGGGCACTCGATTGCGAAGACAGGAAACAAGTCGATTTTGTTATGGAGAATTGCGCTGGCTGATGGTTGGATGTCCATCTGGAAAGGCGGAAATGGATATGGATGCGTGGGAGGCACTGGTGCTATTGCGCGGTGAATTCCGTAACCCCCGCGTTGATTACCCGCACGTCCAGAACGAAGAACTGGACCACTTTGCATTGGGCACAGTCCAGGGAGCAGAAGGCGGAAGAATTGAGGAACATACGCACCACTGCAGTGCGTGTCGGCTGAGATTGAAGGAGGCGCGGGTTTTTGCTCGACTGCTGGGCCAGATGGAGTGCTCGCCAAGGAGACATTCCGTCCAGAATTACCGCCGGGAACCACGATATAAAGTAGCGGAGCCCGCTACCATTACGGTATGTCATCCTGTCCACAGCGTGGAGATTCGCGGTGCGGTCGTCGTGAACGTCTCCAGGTCCGGTTGCCGCATACGAACGCCCGAGTCCGTTTACTGTGGAGCGGATGTTCTCATCGTAGTGAAGATGGCCGCCTTTTTTGGAACCGTTCGCTATTGCCGCACAACCGCCGAGCGCACATTCGATATAGGCTTGAGAATAGACCGGGTGGTTATGGGATTCGATTCAAACGCGGCCATGGATTCCCTGAAGAGCCAACTAGAAGCCAGCGGGGATGAGGAGGAAGGCTTAGCGAATGTCAGCCCCGCTCATGTATTCTGATCGACGGTGGGCATTCCGCCCAGACTGAATGCCGATTGCGGCAGCCTCACTTGTCGGGAATATAAAAGGGAGTCTAACCGCCAATTCGCGCTATCCCGCCCAGCGAGAGCCTCTCGCCTCCGTGAGCGGGATTCATTTTGAACCATTTGTTTCAGTTTCAAGCTCCCGCGAAATCCGGAGGACGATATTGACGTAGCCGCCGATATCGTCGAGCAGCCTTTAAACTGCGATCGCCGCATCGATGCCGTTGGGGGAACTGGTTGACGCAAGATGTCAGGTTAACTGTACACTCGTCGACGTAGGGAGGAGCCTTCGCCCTTCCACCTTGACGATGGCGGCCCAGAGGTTGCGCGTAGTGATGTAGATCATCAGTGGGCCTTGTTAAAGGGGTGCCCGCATCACCCGATCCGATCGGGCCAAGAAATTGCACATACACTGCCGCTCGGTTTGCAGTACTCAGAACTCAATTTTCAACGGTTCGCTGTGTCGTAGCTTGTTACCAACGGCAGCGGCGCACTGTTCCCACGCTTAAATTGCACCTTAACCGAGGAATGGTGGTTCAATTGCCCAAGAAAGGGCTTGTGGGAGAGTTGGCAGACAGAGATACGCAGGCTGCACAAAGGTTTTTTGCGTCCATTGGCCAGCGAAAGGAAGCAGTGAGCAGCAAGCAGCGACTCCGGAATCGAAGTAGTCATCCGACAGGCCGGGGCCAGGAACGCGGTAACGCGATGCTCGAAACGGCGCTCATCTTCCTGCCCATGATGGCCATGTTCCTGGGCATCGTAGACGTCTCGTTGGCAGTCTACATCCAGTCGACGCTCACCAGCGCCACGCGGGAGGGGACACGCTGGGCCATCACTTTCCAGTCAAGCTACAACGGCAATAACTGTGCGTCACAGTCCACTTGTATCGAGCAGGTGGTTCGGAACTACGCAGTGGGAGTGCCAGGCGGGCTGGCCTCCAGCTACATCACGGTGAACTATTACACCACCAATGATTTGACGAATCCTGTGGAAGCCTGCAACTCGGGTAGCTGCTCAACTTCAGTGTGTACGGTAGCCACCTGCGTTCTGCCGCAGACCCTTAGCAACGGCACGATCATCAATTACGCGAATCAATCGGGCAATGTCGTCGAGGTAGTGGTGGCCGGCTATCCGTGGAACTGGCTGATGCCTTTGCCCGGCTTCACGGCTGGAAAGAGTGTCACTTTGGGGGCCGTTTCGATCGACGTCTTGGGAGCTTTGGCGGTTGGTACCAGCATGCCGCCTTCCCCGTAAGAACAGGCTTTCCTATGCAAACCATCCTTGACAAGAAACAAATGCGACGCCGGAAACAGGGCGGGAACACCATTCTGGAATTTGCCCTCGTGATGGTGTTTCTGGTTCCAATGTTCGCCGGTTCGTTCACTATCGGTCTGGCCTTGGCCAAGGACATCCAGGTAAGTAACGTCGCTAGAGACGCAGTGGTGCTGATGGTCCGCTCCGTCACGGACCCTGAATCCGGTTTGGACTTATCGCAGACCCAGAATCAGCGGATTATCGTGCGGGCGGCCTCGGGACTGGGCATGAATTCGGACGCCCAACAGGATCCCAGCTCAAGTGGAAACGCCGTCGTGTTTCTATCCAAGGTGGTCATGGTCGGTCCTAATGAGTGTTCCCTGGGGGTGATTCCGGCGCCCAACGGCGTCCCCACTACCACCGGCCCGGGCTACGGATGGAACGCCTCCAATTGCGCCAACTACGGCTTGTATGCATTTGAATATCGCGTCACCATCGGCAACGGAACGCGTTGGAGCAGCACTCTAGGGTCTCCGCCCGCGGGTACCGTGCAAGCGAACGGAACTATAACCGCGAAGAACATCGCAACCAATACCGCGGGGCAGGTGGGGAACTTTTCGGCGGTAACCGGCATGACGCTGTCGCCGAGCATCTTTGCGCTGGTTTCGGAGATGTATGCCGACGTCAGTTTTCTGAATTTCTTTTCGATCTTGCGCAATCCCACGCTCTATGCGCGTAGCATTTCCTAGCGTGGACCAGTAGGGCAGAGAGGTTGTTGAGGAGGCGCGAATGAAAATGACCAGCGAGAGAAAGCGTGAGAAACAGCGCGGCATGGCGATTTTTTTCTACGCCACCATGCTGATCTTCGTGGTTGGTTGTGTCGGGCTGGCGGTGGACGTTGGGACCATTTATATGATTCGAGCGCGCCTGGTTGCAGCCGTAGACGCCGCCGCGCTGGCCGCTGGACGCTCCGTCAATCTGTCCAATACCGTGTCCCAGGCCACCACCAACGCCTCTGCCACCGCCACCCAGTTCTTTGCCGCCAACTTTCCCACTGGATATTTCAATTCCCTCGGAACTCCCACCGTCACTCCAACCTTCATCCAGGAAAGCGGTGGCAACGGGAGTCCGAGCGGGGTGCTGGATATCCAAGTGACCGCCAGCGTAGCGGCACCCACTTATTTCATGAACATTTTCAACGTTCACAGCATCACCGTGAGCGATACGGGCGTTGCCAGCCGCCGCGGCGTCGTGATGATGCTGGTGCTGGATCAGTCCAGCTCCATGAATACTTCCGCGGATCCGGGCAGCGGGCTCACCGCCTGCCAGGCCATGGTCCAGGCGGCTGGAAATTTTGTGAACCTGTTTAGTCCGTTCGACTATATTGGCTTGGTCACCTTCGATATCACCGCGCACCTGATGGATGCGCCCAGCACCAACCACTCGCAATTATCGAGCGACATTTCCAACATCACGTGCGGCAGCAACACCAACACCATCACGGCGCTCAATGTGGCTTACCAGCAGCTGGTGGCCACTGGTGAGCCGCTGGCATTGAACAGTATTGTGCTCTTCACCGACGGATCGCCCAACGGCATTACCGCGAATTTTCCGGCCCGCGCCATCGCCGATAGCCGCTTCGGGCCGTCTCTCAACTCGCCGGACAGATCGCAGCCCAACGGCCCGGCGCCGCCGGCGCAGGCCGGCAGTTCCAACCCTCCCGCGCCCGGCATCAACAATAGCTGCAACAGCAATGTCGGCATTCAGGACGCCAACGGCATCTGGGGTAACGCAATTTGCGTTGGCATGCCTGCGGTCTGCACCAACGCCTCTGTTACTTTCCAGGGAACGATTTCCCAATGGGGCGACCAGAATTCCTATGGTGGAAGCACGTATGGATTGGAGCCGCCTCAGGACGGCGCCTCCGTCACCATTCCAAGCAGTTGCACCTACACCAACGCGTTGGCAGGCACCAACGTTCGCCAATTTATCGCTTACATCCCCGACACGGATATCTATGGCAACAATTTGCACGGCGTGCCGGCTACCGGATCAGGCCCCACTGTTTCCGGTGGCTTAGTGACGCGTGACAACTGGATTTTCCAAGTCAACAGCTTGTGTAGCCCGGATCCTACCGTCAGCCCAAATTGCAAAAACACCGGCGGCCTCTGGAGTGGGTTCACTAACATCGGCATGGGTTTCAATAAGTTTCGATCCGGTACCCCTTATGCGGGCTTCTTCCGTCCGGATCAGCCCAACACCGTGGTGGCTGCATCCATGAACGGCACAATGTCGCAAGCCTATACAATCAGGAGCGACACCACCTATCATCCGGTTATCAATGTTATCTACCTCACCGGAAACGGGACTGACTCGGTGGACCGCGAATTCCTGCCGATCGTGGCGAATTATCCCAACATACCAGCGCTGCCGTACGATCCGGTCAGCTACACCCCCTACGCGAACCCGGCTTTTCAAACCAGCCAGGAAACTGGGCAATATTACGTGACCGCGGATAGGAATCAGCTCACATCCCTGTTCGCGCAGCTGGCCAGCGAAGTGCTCCGCTTGAGCAAATGATCGCCGCGCACGCATTGCTGCTTCTCGCTCTCTTTCAAGCCGCTCCAACCGCTCCGGCGGTCGAGCCGCTGCATTCCGGCTGCTCAAGCGATGACCAGCAAATAGCATCAATCGAGGCCGGCGATCGCATTCACGTTGAGATTGCTCTAGCCGGAGAAAGCCCAACGTGCTACAAAGTAACCCTACTCCGAGCGGATGGAAATTTGACGGGTTATGTTTGGGGTGAATCACTTCCCAGCGTGGCGGAATTCGTGCGCCGCCGCGAAAAAGCTTCTCAGGAGGCAGCCGAGTTTGAAGCCCGGCGGGCTCGCGAGGCGCCATCCAAGCTGGTCAAAAGCGGCGAACCCATCAAGTCCGCGGACCCGCTGGTATCCACCCAGTTCGACGAGTTTTCCGCACGCGATGCGAACGGCAAACCGGTCAGTCTTGCGGGTTTGAAGGGACGGGTGACAGTGGTAACTTTCTGGTCGCCAGCCAATAAGCTATCCATTGGCCAACTGGAGTCCGTCATGGCGCTCTACAACCAGTTCCACTCGAATGGACTGGCTGCAGTCGGTGTCAGCATGGATCCGAAAGCATCACGGGTTTGGGAAGCGCTGGACGATGTCACTCTGCCTTTTGCGCAGGTGCCCGACCAGAGAGGTCTGGCTGCCCGATATAACGTGGATTCCAGGGTCGGCAAAACCTTTGTACTGGACGCATCCCACCGCATTGTTGCTGCCGGCCCAATGGGCCCTGACATCGTAAAGGCCGTCCATCAATTGCTGGACGATCCTGCCCCACGGTAGCTCACGGGCACGCTCAAACTCCCTGGAACTATCCCCGCCCACCGCCCCACCGGGCGTATCCCTTAGGGGATGAGTTTAGCGCAGTTTAAGGGCGTTCTCTCGAAACGCGCTTCGGAGCATTCGAGGGAGGGAGAGCTACTTTCGATGCTAACAGCGCTTCAATACAATAATACCTAGCGTAACGAGCGAGGCTACGCTGGCCCACAGCCACACCCTCGACCATTCGGTCTTGTTCGGGAACCTCAGGTGATCCTCCCTGTGAAGTAGCGGCGAAGCGGCAGCAGGCTTCGCCGCTGACCCCGCGACCAGGGCCACGCGGCACGAACGCAACCCGCTGAGTCACATCGTCTCATGGAAACCAAGGATGCCCTTCGAGTATGAAAACGCTACGAGCCAAGACGCAACAGGCCCCCGGCGTGCAGAATCGTTCTGTCAAGGGATGTTGAACATGATCGAATTGCTCAGATGTTCGCCCTCGTTATCCGCGGCCTCCTGGCAGTTGATGCACAGTGGAGTCCACGGCACTGCTGCCAGTCGTTTGCGACTCATTTCGTCTTTGCAGTTCAAACAGAACCCAAACATTTCTGCATCAATCCGTTGAAGTGCGGCTCGCACATCGCGCAGCAGGCTGGATTCCCGATCGAGCCGACTCAGTTCCAACTCCCGTTCCGCGGCACGCTGGACCTGGTCGATGACATCGGAATCCGTTTCAATCACGATGGCCTCACGGTTGCGGATCGCATTTGCCCATTCAGCCTCCTTAGTTCTTAAAACGTTTCGAAATACGTCCAGTTCGGTCTTTGTAATGGTCATTTGCCTCATTGCTACCCTCCACCAACGGAGAGCATGATGCTACTCTCCGGATTCGGTCTGGTTACGACAAGCTGGCCGACTAAGTGCCCCCTCTGGTCGAAGACACGACAGTCCCCAGCCGATCAGGCGATAAGCGCGGCAACACCGGGAAAAAGCAAATCTGAATTCCTAAACACGCAATCATGTTGCAACACGGCGGTTTCAAGTACCTCGAACTCGCATCTGAGGGCGTTAGAGCAAAGAAAGCTTGGTCGGCTTCCTCCGACTATCCGATCCAGGTCGGTTCCTCGGGATGTTGCTACTCGCACGAAACATTCCTCATCTGCCGAACGCGGCGAACGTCAAACCGCCGCCCCGTCTCATCTGGGGAGAAGCACACCGCTAACTCCTCCTACCGCCGCTCCTAAAGCGCTCAAACTCTCTCGGCGCAGCAATCTATATAAGGTAGTTCGCCCAATTCCAAGGATTTCAGCGGCCTTCTTCTGGCTACCGCCGACTCTTACGAGAACGCGTTGTGCATGACGGCAGTGCATCTCGGCCAGCGAAATTAGTTCGTCGGGATCGCGTAGGTTCAGGTTCTGATGCTGAACCCATTCGGGAAGGTCGCCGATATCGACTAAGGGCCCGTCCACTACCATCGCGCAACTGGCGACCAAATGTTGGAGCTCACGAATATTGCCGGGCCATGGATATCGGTTAAGCAACAATTCCGCACGCCGAGTAACTGCGAGTCCGGGCTTTGCGTATTCGGTTGCGTATTTATCCAGGAAATGCCGAAGGAGTAGCGGTAGATCCTCCCGACGCTCTGATAGTGATGGGACGTGTATCTCCACAATCGCAAGTCGGTAATAAAAATCTTCCCGGAAAGACCCCTCTGCAGCCATCCGTCGCAAATCGCGGTTAGTGGCAGCGATGATATGTACGTCGACGTTCCGCGAAGAAGCTGCGCCGACCCGGCGTACTTCTCGGTTCTGTAAAACACGCAGTAGTTTCGCCTGGGTTGCGAGAGGAATCTCTCCCACTTCATCTAGAAAGAGCGTGCCCTTATCAGCAGCTTCAATCATCCCCAGCCGATCCTCATTGGCGCCAGTGAACGCGCCTTTGACGTATCCGAATAGCTCGCTTTCGACGAGCGTGTCGACTAACGCCGCACAATTGCAGACAACAAGTGGCCGCTTGGCGCGTGGACTCAGCTTGTGGAGGGCGTTGGCGACGAGCTCTTTGCCGGTGCCGGTATCGCCACGCACGAGCACCGTCTGAAAGTGTGGCGCAATGCGACGCAATTTCGTAAACATGTCCAAAAGAGAAGGACTACGCCCTACAATTCCGTGAAAGTCGTACGCGCGCGTCAACTCTGTATCGAGCCTCAACCTTTGATCGTATCTGTGCCTTTCTTCTAACCATATATCAAGGCGGCTATGAAGACGGTCCAGGTCTAACGGTTTTGTCCAGTAATCAGTTGCTCCCATCTGAATGGCCCGCACTGCGGATTCGGTCGAATAATCTTCTGTCGTTAGAATCACGTCCGTGCTGGGGGCAACTTGCATTATTCTCTCAAGCACTTCTAATCCGTTAAGATCGGGCATCTTTAAACCTAGCAGGACAATGTCCGGACGATCCCGCTCGACGGATTCCAGGCCCAAAGCTGGGCTCGTGAAACCAATGACATCAACGCGCCGCGACTCTAAGGCGCCACGGACTAAGTCAATCGCGGTTGGATCGTCATCGATGACAACTAATGCCGGTAAAGGGTACACCTTAAGCTACTCCTAACTTGTTACGCTTTGTGGGCACTTTTCTTCTTCCGATGCCTCAGCTCAAATATGCTTCAATCTGACTTCCGCTTTAAATGACTTCCGTTCGGCACCGTCGGTATCAAGGGAGAGCCGCCTCTTGATGGCTCTTAGAAATGCGAACATGATGAGTTGATCGAGCCGGTCCAATTCCAACTGGGTCCCGTGCCATCCTGGATCGCCGGTTCACCACTAACATTCGTCCTCTTATCTGCCACGTTCGTATGCCCCCGCTATTACTATCCGGGAACAGAAGAGCACGCTGCCACTGCATGCATCGCTTTCCTAGCGTGCACAGTCTGTGAGATTAGAAGACCCCCATGTCCGAGGCACGCGAGATCCCAAGCAGACATGCGGTATCGCGCCAACATCGGTGGAAGTACAAAGTCTAGAACGTTCGCCTGGCTAGAGCGGAAACATCCCGGCGCCGACACAATCGGGATATCATCCTTATAACCCAGCAGCAGGAGAGTGCCGGGGTCGACGGGTGCAAGAAATCGCTCGATTCGGCAGCCGGCTCTCAACATCGCACGCCCTACCACGTCGCCAGGACCCGCGAGCGCCGTCGTAGAGGCAATCACGATGAATGTGGGCTTGACGCGCAGGAGATGCTGAAGGGATCGGACTAGCACCCCCTCTTCTTCGAGCGACGAGAGAGCGAAGCTGGCGGTTATTCCCAGTCGCTCCAACCGCCTGCGGATGATCTTCTCAAACAATTCACGGGCGCGCGCCGCATTAGCTAGGTCCGTATAGAGGACTGCCATACGTGGCGTTCGGATGGGTAGGGCTTGGAGAACGGGGCCGTTTTGTCTGACCATTGAAATGACTAGTTCCAGATCCGACTTTAGAACAGCAAAAGGCGTGCTCTTGACGGTACCCACTCGCTGGCCGATGATCGCGTGGGAAAAGTTGGGCAATGTGGCGATGACAACCTTGGCGCTGTAATTGACATGCCGCAGAAAGTCATGGTCCACCAGGACGCAACACTTCTCAGTCGCGAAAATGTTAGCCCGTCCTCCAGCCGCCAGCCGTACAGAGAGAGAGCCGCAACCGATTTCTCTCGCGACCTCCCTGACGGCCTCATCCTCGCTAATCTCGTCTTCTCCGACCTCGGTTACCCAGACCTGGGACAATTCTTCGATTTCGAGCATGCGGGCATCCTCGTCGCTGATCATGTGACCCTTGGCCAGCAACTTCTTACCGTGGGCATTGAAATGGTACGACAAAGAACTCTACCTTTAGACTGCCTCGTTTCGATGTATTGGGTTCGCATGTGATTGTCCACGTCTCTCGCACTTCGTCCTACGTATCCCAATAATAAACCTAAGTATCAGGATTAATAGGGGACACATACAACTCTTATGTGGGTATGGCCCTACCTTTGAGGGTATTGATCCAAGAACCTGAACAAGTGGCCGCCTACACCGCCAATCCGATATAAACTTACGGTTCGCGCCCGAGGGCAGTCGTGATCATGTGGGTTTAATCGAACCACTCTTCTGCTATTTCCCTGAACGCGGTTTCCAATTTAGGCCACCTACGAATTCTAAGCCAACCAAATACTTGGCACCTTGTCGGACCGAACTCTTGGCAAATGCCCGGCCATGCAAAGCTAGGCTATCAGAGCGCAATGAGACAAAGGTCTGCGCCATGAGTGATTCCGATACCTTAACCCGCATTCCTGCCTCCGATACATCTAAGATCTCGGCATTCGCGAATTTCTCGTTTCCAAAACGGTCCTGCCAGCTAACCTGAACCGGGGCGGATTGGGGTACTCGCTCGTGCCGACGGATTTCACCTTTACGGGGCATATAGGCGGAAAGAAACAGTTTGGAAGATGCCGGATCGTGCTTGATGCCGGCTCTGACAAAACAGATGCCTGCGAAGCGATAGAACGACCCCGCCGAGTGTGTTCGAACGCTTTCTTATAACCGCGAAGAAGTCGTTAACCGATAGGAGGCGGATCGCGAGGGTTAAATTCACTGGGTTAACTTCAGCGAGCAGGGTACCCATGGCGGCACGACGGTGTTGTTGGCTTGGTCGATCCAGATATCGACCTCGCGACACTTCGAGACATTACAACCTTGGAGCTAAATAAAGGATTCATTCCTGATTCGATCCGCAATCTAGAATCCATCCACGTAGGATTGCGGAAATCAATCCAGCAGGACCAGGGGAAGAGACATCCCAGCTTTTTCGTCGGTCCAATCGTGCCAGAGACTTCGTTTCGATCGGTAGAACACCCGCCAGATTTCGCATCATCTCCCCCTCACGTGACATCACCTTTGCCGCGTGGCCTGCCAGTCGGGCCTATAACGTGTTTCATCTTGATACTCCATGTTTCAAAATGTAGCCAGTACTACCGTGTCGATGGTTAACTTCCTGCCCTAGGCCACTACGCAAGCCACCTCGCATCCAGCGGTGCTAAGGTCCTACGCGTTGGATCATGTTTCCAGATGTATGACCTACATGTCAATTGAAGGTGCTTTCGGCCCTCGCTGCGTTTCAGGTTAATTCGCTCTCGTCTGGCAGTGGAATTGCCTCTTAATGCGATTCGCAGCGCGCCGAGGCCACTAGCCAGGGTCGAGGTTCGCATTTTAATGCCACTGATTCTGCACAGACTTGGAGTTAAAGACCTATGAAGCTCGAAGCCGGCAACTATTTCGATGGAAACGTCCGATGCCAGCGAGCCAACGCGAAATGATACTGTTAAATACCCGGCGACGATTTGTCTTGCGGCTGGTGGGACGGAAGCGTGACGACCCTACCCCAAAATTCGTAGCACGCTTTGATGAACTTGGCGAATTCCGTCAGTTCTGCTGGTTTTCGTATGAAGCAATTTCCATTCAGCGCATATACCTTCCTTACGAATTCCGGATAATCTGAACCTGCTGCAACTACTATGGGAATGTGCATTAATGACGGGGTCGATTTGAGTACCTTCAAGACCTCCAAGCCGGAAATCCGTGGTTGTGACAAGTCTAGGAAGATCAGGTCCGGGACGCCTACGTCAGCGTACTTTCCTTCCCGATGCACATACATAAGCGCGTCTTCTCCGTCTGTGACGCATTGTAGACCCCGTGTCAATCCAGCGACTTTGAAAGCTTCTATGGTGAGCACTGTATCAACGGGATTGCTTCGCACGACCAGGACTTCCAGTTGTCTTGAGGGACTGACACGAGACTGCCCACTGGGTTTCCAAGTATTGGACATAGATTCCAATCCTCTCTGTCGAGAAAAGAATGGCCACTTTCGTTGGGTTGAGTGGCCCTTTTGTATTACCAGGAGTAAGTAAGGGAATTATTGACAAAGTGTGTAGGTGAAACGACGGTAATCCAGCGTGATGTATCTTACTTCAATCAAATCGGTCCAAGGGCGGTAGTAAAGGTGGAGAGGCCGAGCACTTTGGCCGGGCCGTGCAGAGCCCGGAAAACCTAACCCTCAAAGCGCCCGATTGAGTTCCGGGTTCGTGAGCGAGATCTTCACACTCCAGGTAGAGCGGGGAACGCCCGACTTTCCGTTGAAAGCAGCGGCTCTCGCGTAACCCAACTTTACGACGCCTTTCTCCGTTTGACAACTTCCGGCTTGGATGGAACGAGTAGCTTCAGTTCTCTGAGAAGGTTTGGAATCTGTTTGTGTCCCTGGACCCGGCGGAATTGTTTCTCCGCGACCAGGAGCCCGGAACCCACCCAGCGCTCGCGCTGATCGCTTGGATGCCAGCGCATCACGTTCGAGCAAACTCGTTCGACAATGGAGAACGCCGACTCGATGACGTTGGTGC
>Ga0302324_100018302_pt1 | contig 13821 bp, 11 predicted proteins | sample Palsa_T0_1_FD_201949 | JGI IMG/M metagenome (GOLD analysis project Ga0302324, IMG submission 201949) | Peat permafrost microbial communities from Stordalen Mire near Abisko, Sweden - Palsa_T0_1 | ecosystem: Environmental > Terrestrial > Soil > Palsa > Peat permafrost | place: Sweden: Abisko... | reverse complement strand
CAGGCGGATTATCTCGGGCTGCAGTATATGTACAAAGCCGGTTACGATCCCCAGGCCTTCGTCGCCTTTTTTGAAAAATACAATGCGCTGATCAAGCAAAAGCCGAACCTGATCTCCAAGGCATTCTCGACCCATCCGCCGACGCCGGACCGCATCAAGCATTCACAGGAAGAGATGCAGCGCATTCTTCCACCGCGGCAGGAGTACGTGGTCAGCACGTCGGAGTTTCAGGATGTGAAGGCGCGGCTGGCGCGGCTTGAAAATCGGCGCAGAGTGCAGGACGACGACGGCAAGGGCAAGAAGCCGACATTGCGTCGCACGGCCAGCACAACCGGCAGCGGCGGCGATTCCGGCAACACGCAACCGCAAACGGGGACGCAGACTACAGACGATCCGCCGACATTGCATCGTCGCGATGACTAATTGTTTTGCATAAACAGAAAAGGCCCCGAGTCGGGGCCTTTTTTATTGCATGAGCCGAAGATTATTTGCAGCGGCCGGATTCGCGGCAGCGCTGCATGATCGCTACTTCCAGGCGCTCGCGAAGGCTCGGGGACAGGTCGTAGAGCTCATTGTCGCGGTAAATCTGGATCGTCTGTTTGGTGGTGACGAAGACAACCTTGCAGTGGTCGCAGCCGGCCATGTGCTCGTCGAGATCGCGACGCAACTCGCCGTCGAGCCGATCGTCGAGCAGGTCCGTCAATTCGATCATGAACTCAGTGCAATTCATTGGGCCCCTGTTTCTCCATCCGTCGTATCTGTCGCATCCGGCTTCTTGAAGAACTTTGCTAACCGCTCCCGCAACTGCAACCGCGCACGCAACAATCTCGACTTCACGGCAGGGACACTCAGATCAAGCGCCTGCGCCGTCTCTTCTGTCGAGAGGCCTTCCACGTCGCGCAGCACAAACACTGTGCGGAAGGTGGGCGGCAGACCTTGAATCGTCTTCCGCAGAATCTCGGCCGTCTCGTCCTGCCCGTACAGCTGCTCGGGATTCGGACTCCAGTCCGCGAACTCGCGCGGCATGGATCCCTCATCCGTTTCAACATCGTCGTCCATACTGACCATGCGGCTGTTGCGGCGCTTGCGCAGCTTCATCAGCGCTTCATTCACCGCAATCCGCACTAACCACGTGTAAAACTTCGAATTCCCCTGGAACCGGTCGAGGTTTTGATATGCCTTCAGGAACGCGTCCTGAACCACATCTTCAGCGTCTTCCCGGTTCTGGGTAATGTGTTGCGCGATGCGAAAAACGCGGCGGTCATACATCCGCACAAGCTCTTCATAAGCGCCCACATCGCCGCCCCGGACCCGCTCAACGAGCAGAAGGTCTGAGGTTGGATCCGAACTAGCTGTTTGGATGGAAGCCATAGGGAGAAAGTCGCAGGGAATTTAAATTTTTCCTGCCTGCACACAACATCATATCAAGCACCCGTGGCACCATGCAGGCGCGTTACAAACTGCATTCCAGCGCATAGTTTGTTTCCGGGATGGCGCGACAGCCCATACAGTGCAAGTAGGGAGCTTTTGCATTCGTGATTGGAAAACGTCTTGTTGTAGCTGGCGGCCTTGTTCTCGCTTTGATTTTCGCACCTGCCTGCGGCTGGACACTCTCCGGTCACTCCGCCGGACAGACTTCGTCAACAGCGCCGAAGAAAAAATCGACAAAGAAAAAGCCCTCGGCGCGATCGAGAAAAGCAGCGGTGAGGCACACTCCTGCGCATAGGGCTCAGCTGCGCGAAGCCTTCATCGCGTCGACTGAGTTGCGTCCGATGGCGCAGCAGTTGGCGACCTTTCGATCACCGGAGGCCTATGCCGGCGTTTTGCGTTACGCGCAGTCGCACGGCGGCGAAGCAGCAGCGGCAGCTTATCTCGCGCTGGGACATGCTTACTACGCGGACAAAAAAAGTGAAGACGCGGTCCACGCGTTTCAACGGGCGGACCAGCTCACCAGCGAGTTGAATGATTATGCGGTCTATCTCGAAGCGCTTGCGCTGGAGCAGGGCAGTCACCCTGATCAGGCGCTGACACGGCTGGCAGGTTACGCAGACAAATATCCTGACAGCATTTTTCTCGGCAGCCTGCCTGTCGTGATTGCGCGAATGCAGCTGGCGAACAACCAGGCTCAACTCTGCCTGGCGACGCTGCGTGCAGCCACCGGATTGGCGGGCCGCGCGGATTATCTCTTTCTCAAGGCACGCGCGCTGCAGCAGACTGGCGACAACATCGGCGCGGCGCAGATCTATCGGCACATCTACAAAACTTTGCCACTCACTAACGAGGCGAAGCAATCGCAGCAGCAACTCACTTCGCTGACGGCGACTGGCGTCGTACTCACAGCGGACGACCAGCACGTCCACGCCGATGATCTCTACGCCGCGCATCGTTATGCGGAAGCTGAGGCCGAATATGTTGCCTTGCAGGAACACCCGGATGTCTCCGCGAAATTGCGCAATGATCTGCGGCTCGACGCAGCGGCTTGCGCATTCAAGTTGAAGCGCCTGACCAAGTCCATGCTGCAGAGCCTGCCTGACACGCAGGACGACCACGGCGCGGAGCGGCTTTATCTGTTGATGGAGGACGCCCGCACTCGCGACGACAGCGAAGCGCAACGCAGTATTGTCGCCGACATGGAGCACCGCTTTCCGCAGAGCCAGTGGTTGGAGGAGGCGCTCAATTCTTCCGGCAACATGTATTTCCTGAAGAAGGATTACCCGAGCGCGATCGATTTTTTCCAGCAGCTTCTGCGATTTTTTCCGCACAGCAGTTATGCAGCGTACAGCCAGTGGAAGACGGCGTGGCTGAATTATCGAATGGGCAATTACGAACTGGCAGGGCATCTCTTCGACGAGCACATCGCCGGCTACGGCGGCGGATCTGAATATCCCGACGCGCTTTACTGGCGGGGCAGAGTGCTCGAGGATTTCGAACATCAGCCCGCGCGCGCCAAGGCGTATTACCAGGCGCTGTCTTATGCGTTCCACAATTATTACTTCGGCGTGCTGGCGAGGCAGCGCTTGAATGGGCTGGCCAACGTTACCGCAGAACCGGTGCCGCTTGTCGCGGGCATTCATCCAGTCCATCCCAAGGTGCTCAGCGATCATGTTCCGGAAGACGATGTTCATGTGATTCGCGCGCGGCTGCTCGGCAATGCAGGACTGAATGAATACATTGCGCAGGAAATCAAACTCAGCCCCGACAGTGGAGACTGGGCACAGTATGCAGAGCTGCAGATTTACGCCCAGGCCGGAGAGACGTATCGCGCGCTGCAGGTTGCCAAGCGCATCACGCCCAGCTATTACGCGGTCCCGATTGATTCCATTCCGGCGAATTATTGGAAGGTACTGTTCCCGCTGCCGTATTGGCAGGACGTGCGAGTCAACTCGGAAAAGAATGGACTGGATCCATATCTCGTCTTATCGCTCATGCGGCAGGAGTCGGAGTTCAACCCCAGCGTCGTCTCCTACGCCAACGCATACGGCCTGATGCAACTTCTGCCGAGCACCGGCAAGAGCACGGCGCACGCCGCCGGGTTGCACCCGTTTACGACGAGCGACTTGCTGAATCCTCCGGTGAATATCCAACTCGGCACTTTGTATTTAAAACAAACGATGGACAAATTCCACGGGCAGGTGGAGTACGCGCTGGCCGCGTACAACGCCGGCGACGATCGCATCCAGGACTGGCTGGCCACGGGTCACTACAAGGACGTGCCCGAGTTTGTCGAGTCCATTCCGTTCACACAGACTCGCGATTACGTGCAGGCAATTTTGCGCAACGAAGGAATGTACAAGCAGTTGAACGGCGTAGCTGCGGAGTAAACATCACCCTGGAAATTAATTGACACACCTGAGGCCGCGCCTGATAGCTTGACCCCATCGGGCAATCTGCCTGATGCGCCACGATGACGACGAGTCCCGTTACTCTGAATTCTCGCTGGTCCATCCGAGTGCCGGGCAACCCGCCTGGCGACTTTCCTGCCGCTCGTTCTTCCACACATTTCTTCCACTCATTTTGTGCGCTTCTCGAGAAGTCCGCGAGACGCAGAAGCGCGCGCATCCGCCCAGGCACTGGACAACCGCAAGACGGAGGCAAGCCATGCAGAACCATGAGCAAGAATTGCACTTCCTGGAAGACTGGATTCCCGAACAGATGGAGCCGGGAACGCTCTTTGTTCTGCAAAACGCCGGTGAGACGGGCGAGCAACAAAATCCCTACTGGGCGGTCATGTCGTGCCCATGCTGCGGGGCGCTGGGACTGATCACACGGCATCAATTTTCCGGTTTGATGGCCATCATCTGCGGCTCGAACGAATGCTCCGCCGAATATTTTCTGGAAGGCGACGACATTCGCTATCGCCGACCCAACTAATTATTCATGCCGTAGCGCAACGACTGGATCCATCTTCGCCGCGCGCATGGCCGGCAACATGCCGGAAACCAGGCCGACGATTCCCAGGATCGCCAGCGAGATCAGCATCACGCTGGGTGAGCTGTGCAGCACGATATCGCCTTCGTGATGCGCGGTCTTGAATTGCGCGCCGTAGAGCGGCATCGCCGGCACCAGCGCCGCGATGACCACCGCCGCCAGCATGCCCGCCGCGCCCGCAAGCAGCGTCAGCGTGAGACTCTCGACCAGAAACTGCCATAAGATATCGCGACGCCGCGCCCCGAGTGCTTTCATCAACCCAATCTCACGCGTCCGCTCCGTGACACTCACCAGCATGATGTTCATCACGCCGACGCCGCCCACCGCAAGCGTCATGGCGCCAATGATTCCGAGCAGGATTTGCAGCGCGATAGAGAACTGCAGAATCTGCTCGGAGTTCTCGATGGTGTCCCACGCGGGCAGCGCCTTTTCGTCCTGCGGATTGAAGTGGTGCCGGTCGGCGACAACTGCGCGCACTGCCGCCAGCGCCTTGATGTGCAGTGAAGTATCGAGCGGGGCAAAAACGATCGAGTCGGGATCGCGGACATTTTTCAGCTCTCGCAACGTCTGCATCGGGATGAAAACATTCTCATCGTCCGGCCCATTGTTGTACGAATCCTGAATCTTGCTCTGCAGCATGCCGATGACGGTGAAGCTGTGACCCTCGATGGTGACGTCCTGCCCAACCGGTGGTAATCCGGAAAATAATTTGCGGGCGGCGACCGGTCCGAAGATGGCGACATGCCGATGCTCAGTAAAATCATCCGCTTCGAAATAGCGGCCCTGTGCGACGTTAAGTTTTCGCATATCGCCGTATGGCAGCTCGACCGCCTTGATGTTGAGGTTGACGATCCGGTTGCCGTACTTGAACGCGAGCGTGTCATCGACCTCGCCACTTACTTCCTTCACGAAGGGAACATCGTGGCGCATGGCTTCGAGATCCGCGTAATCCAGGTGGACTTTTTTGCCGGCGCGCTGGCCGCCGGCCTGCATACTTGTCTGGCCGCCGAACGTCATGATCACGTTGTTGCCGATGCCGAGGAAGGCGTTCAACACTTCCTTGCCGAGACTCTGGCCATAGCTGAGAAGCAGGACGACCGTTACCAGTCCCCAGGCAATGCCGAGCATGGTGAGACCGGAGCGCAGCCGGTTGCGAAGAAGCGATTCGATGCTCTGCAGAATAATTTCGCGAAGATTCATGGCTTCAGTCCGCCCTCAGGCATTCCATCGGCGTCAGGTCACGCGCGCGCCGTGCAGGATAAGTTCCGGCGGTGAGCGTAATCAGCGTCAATGTCAACAGGGAAGCGACAACTGCCGCGGTTGAGATGACCGGGTGCGGAACAAAATCCGGCAGCGGCATGAATTTGCCGACGATGCAAATTCCCATGCCCAGCAGCAGGCCGGCACCGCCGCTGAGGATCGTGATGATGCCGGACTCGATCAAGAACTGCAGCTGAATGTCGCGTGACGTGGCGCCGAGCGCTTTGCGGATGCCGATTTCGCGCGTTCTCTCCGTGACCGCGACCAGCATGATGTTCATCACGCCGATGCCGCCCAGGCATAGCGTCAGCACGGCAACGATGCCGAAGAACCAGGTCATCGCGGCGAAAATATTGTCCGTCAACGCGGCTCCCTGCAATGTGTCCCAGATGAAGAGCGCTTCTTTGTCGTCCGGATCGAAGTGATGGCGCTCGCCAATGACGCGATAGACCTCAGTCACCGCGGCTTCGTGATCTTCGCGACGCGTCGGCTGAAAGACCAGGTTGTTGATCCACCCGCGCTCCACTCCAGCTTTCGAAGGATCGGTTGCGGTTCCCTGGTCGACTGGAGGGAAGTCACGCGCCATCGAAGAGAACGGCACGAACAAACTGTCGTAGTCGCGATTTCCGTAGCTGCTGTTCTGCTTTTTCTCTATCAGCACGCCGATCACGGTGTAAGGCAGGCCGCCGATGATGAGGGACTTGCCCAGTCCCGGCTGACCCGGAAACAACTGGTCGCGCACCCTGTTACCGAGAATAACGACGCGCGCAGAAGTGTCCTCATCGTTCTGCGTCATCGCGCGGCCGATCGCGAGATGCAGGTTGCGGAAGTCCTGATACGCCGGCCACACCCCGTGCACCGCCGCGTTTGCCGCGTTGTACTGGCTGACCTCAGCAACGTTGTGCGACAGCTCAGGACTAACCGCCTTCACCAGCAGCGCTTTTTTCTGGATCGCGATGGCGTCTTCGACATTGAGCCGAATTTGGCGTCCCGCTGCGTAGCCACCCGCCTGCGCGCCGGTCTTGCCGCCCCAGACAATCGCGATGTCGGTGCCGAGACCCTTCATCCGTTCGCGCTGATCGCGGTTGAAGCCGATGCCGAGGCCGACCAGCAGGATCACCGACGTGATGCCCCAGACAATGCCAAACATGGTGAGAAAGCTACGCAGCTTTTGCTCCCACAATGCCGCCAGCGTCTGTCTCAGGATTTCGAAAATTGGCATATCGCTCGCTCAATAGACGCCGCCGCGGGAAAGACGTCATCCCGATCGCCGTCACTGAGTAGAGATACGCAGAAAGATGTGCTCAAGTTCGCAGGCTCGCGAAATCGATGAATCCGCGCTCTGGATTGACGTGCAGCAACTTCACGTTTATTTCGTCGCCAACGTCGAGTCCCTTTGCGCCCTGCATCACGCGGCCCTCAACCGGTGGATCGGCAATGCGAACATAGGTGCCCTTGTCGCTCGCGCCGGTGACGACAGCTGCATACGTCTGGCCGATGTGGGTTGCGAGTGAAAGCGCGGCCGCCATCTTCAGCGTGTTGCGCTCGACCTTGCGTGCCGCGTCTTCCATCGCCGTGCAATGCCCGGCCAGCGTCTGCAGTTCGTCGTCGGAATACGCGGGCGGCTGATTGGCCAGCATCGCTTTCATGATGCGCTGCGTGACGACATCGGCAAAGCGGCGGTTCGGTGCGGTGGAGTGCGTGTAATCGTGCGCGGCCAGGCCAAAGTGTCCCTGGTCGGGATCTTTCGAATTTGTCAGAACATAAATCCCAGGGCCCATCAGCTTGATCACAGAGAGAGAAGTATCGGGATAGTGGACCGGGTCTGCAAGCTTCTGCTCGATGAGGAATTTGTCGAGTGCGCCGGAGTCTGGCTGCGCGGGAAGCTGTGTGCCTTTCTCGGCCGCCAGCGCAACGATGCGGTCCCAGCGCTTCGGGGTGCGGACGACGCGGCGAATCGAGGAGCGTCCCGCTTGCAGCAAGGTGCGGGCCATGGTTTCATTGGCGGCGATCATGAAGTCCTCGATGATGTCGTTGGCGCGGGTTTTGCGCCGCGCCTTGAGCGCCTGCACGGTGTTTTCCTGCATGTCGGCTTCGGCCTCGACGCGGTCAAATTCCAAAGCTCCGCACAGAATGCGATGCTTGTGCAAAGTTTGCGCGGCCTCGTCCTGCAGATGAAGTTGCGCCTGCAATTCCGGGGACGCCGCGACTTTGGCCGGCGGATTCGACTTGCCTTCGAGCCAATTGCCGACCGAATCATACGCGAGCTGGGCGCGGTTGTGCACAAGTGCCCGATAGATCTTCCTCGACAGCAACAGGCCGTCGACATCGCACTCGTTGTCCGGCGCGCTGGTGTTGACCGTGTACTCGACGACCATCGCCAGGCGGTCCTCATTTTCGGCGAGCGACGTCAGGTCGGTCGACAGTTCTTCGGGCAGCATAGGGAAGACGAACGCCGGCGTGTAGACGCTGGTGGTTTGATCTGCGGCATGCTGGTCAATCGGGGAGCCTTTCCCAACTGCGGCATCTACATCCGCCACGCCGATCAGGACGCGGATTCCCTGCGGCGTCCGCTCTGCCCATTCAATCTGGTCGAGGTCACGCGACGTATCGTTGTCGATCGACGACCAGAGAAGTGAGCGCAAGTCCGTCACGCCGGGAGTGGCGAGACGATCGGCTGCGGTAGCCCGCACCTGATCAATCTGGGTCTGAGTGGTCGCTGGAAAATCCGGGTGAAATCCTTGGCGGATCATTTCCGCGTGGGCTGCTGCGGCAAGGTTCATGTGCGGTGTCGGCATCGGCGCAAGGCTATCACGCCGGCGCTGAGGAGTGCTCCGCGCACAAACGGCAGACATGTTCGCCGAAGCGATGCAACTTGGCCGGACCGAAGCCGGGAATATCGCGCAGGCTGTCCGCGTCCGTCGGGATTTCCCGGACGAGCTCGTGCAGCGTGGCGTCACTGAAAATGCAGAACGCAGGTTGCGCCAGGGTCTTGGCCTCTGACGAGCGCCACGCCCGCAGAGATCGCTCCAGCGCTTGCTGTGAGGCCGTCCACAGCAGCTTTTCTTTTTCCATCTGCGCGCGCTTGCTCTGCGGATCAGAAGCGCGTTTGCTGGGATCGCGCGGAGCAACTTTACTGCGCAGTTTCGCGGGCGATCCTTTTTCAGGGGAGGAGGGCGCGTCTGCGACAACGATCTCCGGCAACATGGAAGAGCCGAGACGCAGGCCGGCGCTGGTCGCGCTCACCCTGCGATATGTAATCGTTTCGCCGTTCTGCTGGAACGACGCTTCCTCGCAGAAGAGCAGGCCGGCGCGGCAGGCGGCGAGCAGCAACGCGTCCCACTGTGCGCGTGACAGGCGCGTGGCCACTGGAATTTCCTGTTGCAGCTTGCCGGTAGACATTTCTCGCCGGCGCTCCAGCACGCTGAGGCACTCGCGAACGATGGAGTTTTCGCTGCCCGTCGCATCGCGGCCGGCTTGCAGCAGCATTTCGCGGGGATTGCACCAGTCGCACTCGCCGCAATCATTGCGCGCGTCTTCGGTGTCGCCGAAATGCTGCACCAGCAGCGCCATCCGGCAGCCGTGCGCCTGGGTGAAGCGCACCGTCTGTTGCATCTGCGCCTGCCGCATGGCGACGTGCTTTTCATAGCCGGCACGCCAGCTGGCGGCTCCGCGATAGACGCCGCCATTGCCATCCAGAGTCGCGCCACCGTGCGCGAGCAAGCGATCAATCGCGCAGGCGACAACTTTTTCGTCAAGCTTCGACGCTCTCTGCAGCTCAGAAATATCCGAGGGAGTGTCGCTCAAGAAGCGATGAACCGTAGCGACGTCGTTGGGTGAGGGATAATCCTGCTCAATAAAAAAAACCTGCATCTTCTGGTCCGCATAGGAGTGCATCAGGATCGCGCGGCTGGTCTGGCCATCGCGCCCGGCACGGCCGATCTCCTGGTAATAGGCTTCGAGCGTTGCGGGCAACGCGCAATGAATCACAGTCCGCACATTCGCCTTGTCCACGCCCATGCCGAACGCGATGGTCGCGACCACGACTTCTATCTTTCCATTCAGAAATTCGGTCTGCACGCGCGAGCGCTCCTCCGGTGGAAGTCCCGCGTGATATGGCGCGGCGCGGAAATCCTTAGCCAGTACGGCAGCCGTCATCTCAGCGTCTTTCCGTGAGAACGTGTAAACGATTGCCGGACGCCGCGCGGCATCTTCCAGAACCTCGGCGCAGCGCGCGAGCCGTTCTGGTCGCGGCACCTCGGCGACTTCAATCGCCAGGTTGTCGCGGCGAAAGCCGTGAATGAACCACGCCGTCTGCTGTAGCTGAAGCTGCGTAACGATATCCTGCTGCACCTGCGGGGTTGCTGTAGCGGTCAGCGCAATGACGGGAGCCGGCCGCAGCGCTGCGACATACTGTCCGAGCATTCGATAGTCGGCGCGAAAATCATGTCCCCATTGCGAGATGCAATGCGCTTCGTCGACCGCGAGCAGAGTCGGCTTCCGCTTGGCGAGCATGGGAACAAACCCGGGAACGCGCAGCCGCTCCGGCGCGATGAAGAGAAAATCCAGTTCGCCGTCGAGATAGGCGCGACACGCTAGCCGGGCGTGGTCTCGCGACAGCCCGGAGTGGATTCGCGCAACGCGGGCACCCATCGCGTCGAGCTTCGCAACCTGATCTTCCATCAGCGCGATCAGCGGACTGATGACCAGCGTTGTCCCGCCGCGAGCCAATCCGGGCAGCTGGTAGCAAAGCGATTTGCCCGCGCCGGTCGGCATAACGAGAAGGGCATCGCGTCCTTCGGCGACGGCCTGGCAGACTTCTTCCTGCCCGGCGCGGAAGCCGGCGTGGTGAAAGCGATCACGCAGCAGGGAATCGAGTTGGATTGTGGGAGTGGGCATTGAGCAGAACGGCGTCTCTCTAGCCTAAGGCCGCGCTGCTGTGGGGAACGCGTCGGGTCGCACGCGGATAAAGTTAGTGAACAGCTGCGTCTTCTTTTGGCAGACCCAGCCTATCGAGAAACGCTGACTGCTTCGTCCGATTTCAAGGTGATGGTCGCCGCGATGTTAGCTACTCGCTCATATGACTGCAGCCGGTCGGCAAGCTCATAGGTATCGGTGACGACGATGACCTCATCTGCGCCCGTGTCCGTGACCAGTTTTTGCAGGCCCGCACGCACGGTCGCGTCAGAGCCGACGATCGCTGCGCCCAGTTTGTCCTCGACGGCATACTGCTCCCAGTCCTGCCAGAGCGGCTGCATGGAATCCACCGGCGGCAGCAGGTAGACCGGTTGATTGCGGATCAATCGCAGGAAGCGCTGTTGCGACGTCGTGAACAGCCGGCGGGCCGTCGCGTCCGTTTCTGCTGCGACCACTTGTACCGCGATCATCAAGTGCGGCTTTTTCAAACTTGCGCTCGGTCGGAAGCTCTGGCGGTAGGTGTGCGCCGCGGCGTACATGTATTCCGGCGCAAAATGCGCGGCGAACGCGAACGGCAACCCAAGAGCGGCGGCCAGCTGTGCGCTGAAGAGGCTGGAGCCCAGCAGCGTGATCGGCACATTGCTGCCTAGTCCGGGAATCGCTTTAACGGTTTGCCCCGGCTGGGCCGGCCCGAGGAATGTCCTCAACTCCTCGAGGAGCACGGGGAAATCTTCGCCATTCTGACCGAGCTCGCGGCGCAGAGCGCGCATGGTCGGCTGGTCGCCACCCGGAGCGCGGCCCAGGCCGAGATCGATGCGCCCGGGATAAAGCGCTTCCAGCGTGCCAAATTGCTCCGCGACAACCAACGGCGCATGATTCGGCAGCATGACACCGCCGCTGCCGACGCGAATCGTTTTTGTCGCGCCGGCGACCTGCCCGATCAATACCGCGGTCGCCGAGCAGGCTAGGCCGGGGATGGAGTGATGCTCCGCCAGCCAGAAGCGCCGGTAGCCGAGCTGCTCGACATGCTGCGCCAGCTTCACCGAGCGGGCGATCGCGTCGCCTACAGCCTCATCCTCGCGCAAGGCGACCAGGTCCAGAGCTGAGATTGCTAATTCGCTAGCCATGCCCATTCGATGAGCAGGTCACAGGCGGTGATGCAATCGTTGTGGCTCTGCGCGTCCGCATTAAGATAGTCAGCAGTGCCTGGATGGCGAAACTGGCAGACGCAGCGGACTTAAAATCCGCAGACCTTTACCGGTCGTGGGGGTTCAAGTCCCCCTCCGGGCACCACCAAAGCAGTCACGCAGTATCCTCGGGAAGCAGGTTGTGATCCTTTCGTGAGCTATCCAATCCTTCCTCATCTGCCCCGGCTCCGCATTTTGTATATTGGGCCGCTGGTGCCGCATGAAAATGTGCTGCATCGTTACTTCGCCCTGCAACGGCTCGGACAGACGGTCTTTCCACTCGACGAGCGCTTTTTTAAATCGGATGGCAATTCGCTGGCGGGCAAGATTCGCTTTCGCACCCAACGGGGCCCCACCGTCCGGCAGTTCAACGAGATGGTCCTTGAACAGGCCGTCTCCAATCGGGTCGACGTCGTCTGGGCGGACAAGCAAACATTTCTGCTCCCTGACACTCTGCGGCGGCTGCGGCAGCAGGGAATCGTCACGGTGGACTGGACGCTCGACAACGCCTTTGGTCCGCGCAACGATCCCGGCTGGCGGACTTACAAATCTGCGATCGGCGAATACGACATTCACGTGCTGCAGCGCGATGTGACGATGCGCGACTATCTAGCCGCTGGGGCACGCCGCGTCGTCAAGATGCAAACTGTATTCGACCGCGTGCACCAATATCCGCCGCCCGCCGGCTGGTCGGACAAGGACCGCGATCGCGACGTCTCCTTCGTCGGTTCGCCGTATGACGAGCGGCCACAGTTTCTTGCGCGGCTGCATACGGAGTACCGCTTGCCGGTTGTGATTTCCGGCATGAGCCGCTGGGCGAAGTTGCTGCCCCCGAAGTCGGCGCATCTCTACTCCGGCAGCGAACTGTTGGCGACGGATTATCGCTCGGCCATCTGGCGGTCGAAGATCAACCTGAGCTTCGTCACCCACACCAACCAGGACGAGTTCGCTCACAAGACGTTCGAGATCGCCGGCTGCGCGGGCTTCCAGATTGCCGAGCGCTGCCCGGGCCACCTCGAGCGCTTCGTTGAGGACCAGGAGATCGTGCTGTTCTCCAGCCTGGAGGAGTGCGCTGAAAAGATCGCTCGGTACCTGCCCGACGAGGCTGCCCGGACAAGGATTGCATGGGCCGGATATCGGCGCGCCGTCCGCTCGGGCTACGACAATGACACCCAATTGGCGAGAATTCTGGTTGAAGTCGCGCCCCTCATCACCGCGGTTCGAACCTAGGCTATTGATTTAGCAACGGTTAGGCGGGCCTTGCGGAGCGGCGGAGGCGCATCTACTTCGCTGATTCTATTGACTTTCATAGGAAATCCCTGTAAACTCGAAGTTTGGACTGGTATTCACGGGAACCCAAGCAAGCCGCCAGTCTGAATCCTGAAGTCACTCCACAACAGAGGACGTCCCTAGCACATGGCAAAGCGTCGCGGTAATCCCAATTGGGGCAAGCCGGAGCCTATCGGTCCGATTGTTCCAACTGTCACTTCTTTCGAGCAGGTAGTCAAAGAGTTCAAGCTCACTCCCGACCAGTATGTGCGTTCCACTCGGCTTCGTGAGTGGGCACGCCGCAACAAGAACTCCAAGTACATTCCGGAGTCGTTACTGGAAGCCTGGGGTTTTGAGATCGAGTCAACTCTTTAGTTTCTACTGAACTACAAAAAAGCGCCGCCTCATCGCGGCGCTTTTGCTTTGTGCTGGCCAGCGAAATTCGAGTCCGCTGAGCTCTGCTAGCATCGAAAAAGCACACCATGCCCGCTGAAAATCCATTCACGACTGTGCCCGGAGCACTGGAAGAAATTGCCAGCGGCCGCATGATCATCGTGGTTGACGATGAGGACCGTGAGAACGAAGGCGACCTTACCCTGGCGGCAGAATTTGTCACCCCCGAAGCGATCAATTTCATGGCGCGCCACGGACGCGGACTCATCTGCCTGACCCTGACCGAGGACCGCGCCGATTATCTGCGACTGCTGCCGATGACGGCGGAGAACACCTCGCGCTTCGGCACTGCCTTCACGGAAAGCGT
>Ga0302324_100018297_pt1 | contig 13822 bp, 10 predicted proteins | sample Palsa_T0_1_FD_201949 | JGI IMG/M metagenome (GOLD analysis project Ga0302324, IMG submission 201949) | Peat permafrost microbial communities from Stordalen Mire near Abisko, Sweden - Palsa_T0_1 | ecosystem: Environmental > Terrestrial > Soil > Palsa > Peat permafrost | place: Sweden: Abisko... | reverse complement strand
GGTGTTACCCGCGAGTTCGGTCTCCCTTCGCGAACAGGTCAACTGGGTGCGGGAGCTTCGGAAGACCGGCGCGCTAGTTCTCACCGGAGTTCCTGGCGCCACCCTTCTCGTTGGGGGCATCCCGGCACTGAACGCCGATTATGAAACGATTATCAGAGACCACTTTCCGTCGGTGATGGCGCTTATAGTGGGTGGGACGCTCCTTGCGCTACTCTGTGGATTTCGATCTATCTTCGTCGCCCTGAAGGCCATCGCACTCAACCTGTTCTCGGTCGCCGCGTCCTTCGGAGCATTGGTTTTCGTTTTCCAAAACGGGCACGGAAGGAGCTTCCTGGGAGTTCCTGGGGGAACCGGTAGCGTGTTTCCTCTTGTTCCGATCGTCGCCTTTGCAATCGTTTTCGGATTAAGCATGGATTACGAGGTATTTCTGGTTGCACGCGTTCTCGAAGCCAGAAGGAGCGGGCTAAGTGAAGTGGATGCGATCCCGGAGGGTCTGGCTAGAACCGCAGGCCTGATTACGAGCGCTGCCGCGATTATGATCGTGGTATTTGCGGCATTTACCTTCGGAAGTTTCCTGGTAGTCAAGATGATCGGATTTACGTTGGCGGTCGCCGTGTTGATTGACGCCACGCTCGTTCGTATTGTGATCGGCCCCGCGCTCCTTCGTCTTGCGGGCGATTGGAACTGGTGGCCTGGCGGGCTCGCAACAACGCGAGGGGCGCGCCCGTGATGGCGAGTCGCGGAATACGCCAGCGCGGTTTTTATGAAATGAGAACATTCCGAAAGCCTTACTCTCGGCCCATGGGTACCTCCGCCCTTACAGGGGCTTCTCGCCTTACACGCTAATGGAAACCGGACTGCGCATGTGCCTTCCGGAGAAACCCAGGACAGAGACCGTAGTCCATGCCGAGCAGTCCGTTCTCTGCAGTCCGGTTTGTCTGAAATAATCGCAAAATACGGGCATTATTCGCCTATTTCGGCGGGACGCGAGCGGAATTTCTCTGCAGTCCAGACTGCGTGGCGGAGCGAGAGGGATTCGAATCCTCGGTACAGGTCTGAGTGGCGTAAGAGCCGACGTGTGCGTAAGTTACAGGGAATCAACCTTTTATCCGGAGATTTAGCGTCGGGTGGCGTTGCGGAATTGTGGCAAGCCAGTGCGGTTTCCAGTCCAATCGAAAGGCGAATGGCTTACGATTCCGTGGCTGAAAGTGGTCTCTGCGACGCCTGTCACGCGGCCAGAATTGGTTCACACGTGACTGCTTGCCTGCCGCGCAGTCCAACAGCGAAAATATCTCCGCAGGATGTGCTCGTCAGAAGGCGAATGGTTGGCGATTTTCGGAGATTCTTGTCCGTGGGATTGCTGCCAGCCACGCTTTCCACCGGCATTGGATCAGATACTCAAAGGCCGTTCGCCATCGTCATAATCGCCGGCCTCATCTCCGGCTCTTCATCGGATTCTTCCTCAATCCTGTCTTGTACGAGATGGTTGCCCCCGCGAGGGCGATGTGCTGCAGGTCTAGGCGAAAACCCGAGTTAGACTCACCGAGTGTGTCGAGCGAACTTCTGAGATTTGCAGGAGCTGATAGCATCCAAATCGCAGTACTGTGCGCCGTAAGTCCGATCCGTTCACCGACCTAGAAAGTGAACTTCGCCGAAACCTGCAATTGCCTTGGATTGAACATGGTTCTCGGAGTTCCGAAAAGCGCGTTCGGCGCTGGAGCAATATCCATAAAGACACCATTGTAGCTTTGCGGCAAACAGGTCACCTGGCCGCGCTGGATCGCGAGCGAGGCGGCATCATTGTAGCGCCGGGGCACTGGTCCATTGTAAGGAGTTGAGCCGCCGCAGAAATCTGGCGTGCCGCCTCCGTAGACCGAGGTCACCTCATTTATGTTTTGCCGGTTGAACACGTTGAAGCCATCGAAGGCCAGGTTCAGCCCCATGTGTTCGCGAAAATAAAACGTACGCGAGAGGCGGAGATCGTAGGAGTAAAGATCGTCACCCCGGTAAGCGTTGCGCGGCGACCATCCTACGCGATCGGTTACCGGGTTGGTGTCGCCGTTGACATCGTTTCCGACAAACATCGTAAAGTGCCTAGGCGATTGCAGCGTAATGATGCTGCTGAATTCCAGGTTCCGAAAGACTGGACGGCTGTGCTTGGGTGTATCGGCGGTAAAGTTGGCGACAAAACGATGGCGAACATCCTGCACCGAATCAGCGCGTTCCAGAGCTCGATTGTAAAAATCTTCCGGAGTGCTCACGAAAGTGGTGAAGGTTCCATCGTCCGTGGTATGGGAGAAGGTGTAATTCGCGCTAAAGCGAAAGTATTGGCCGATCTTGTCCGTGACCGAAACCGTAGCACCGTTGTATGCGGCGTTTCCGGAACCGTCCAGGTAATACATCAGGCCGGCGTTGTTGTAAAGAACACCGCTGAACGCGTCCTTTCCGTCGAGCATTTTATTGTTGGGAAAAGGGCCGTCCGGGGTGATGGGCGGACCCGGAATAGCCGAAGCAGGAGGACAAAACGTGGCATCATTGGCGAGTCCGCCAGACGGGCAGACGTTCAGGTTCTCCGGTCGGATCTGCTTATGAGCCCGAAGGAAGAGATAGCCGACGCTAACCACCAGCCCCTTGCCGATCTGTTGGTCGACTTGCAGGCTGGCCTGCTCGGAGTAGGAAGTGCGCATATTGCGATCCAGTCCGCCCCCACTGTTCGAGACAAATGTCCCTGCCGGAAAGTCTGTCGGATCTTGGCCGGGTCCGGGCCCGGTACTGAAATTAGGCGGGTTCTGGCCGGTAGTTACCAGCGTGGACGCAGCGCATGCCGGCGTGGGCACGGCCGATCCCGCTGGTGAACTCGAAGGTCCGAGGCAAGCGGGGGCATAGGAACTCAGTCCGGGATATGGCAGTGGCTGCCCACCGTTGCCCGGGTTCGGAGCGTCGAAACTTAACTGGTTCAGGACATACGTGGCGCTGGAGTTTCCCTTCCTCACCCAAGGCTGCGCCGCATTGGGAATCACGACTTCCCGCTGCGGGGAAGTCACAAAAAAGAACGTCATGTTGTAATGGTCATCGAAAAGTCCGAAGCCCGAACGAATGACTGTGCTCTTGGTCGGCGAATAAGCAAACCCTATCCTGGGTTGAAAGCCCCGATAATCTGGGTTGATGTAGTTCCCCAAGCCCGCCTCAAGGTCGTAGCGCAAGCCGTAGTTCATGGTGAACTTGGGAGAGAGCTTCCACTGATCTTGAATGTAAGCGCCGAAATAGCTGTGGTTGATGTTGACGTAATAATCTTGCGGGTCCACGTAAGCGTTCGGCCATATCCCTCCGCTGGTTGGAATCACCGGAGGCAGGCTGCCTTGGACCATTGGCCCCGTTCCCACGGGAGCGCCCCAAAACGCGATGGGCACGCCATTGAGAGGGTCATTTGGGTTGGGCCCGACATCCGTTCCTGAGAAGAAGGGTGGCGCCGCTGTAGGACACGGTCCGTCGGCTGGGTTCTCAGCCACTATTGCGGACTGGTTTGTGTAGCGGGCAAAGTCCACAAGGCAGTTGAACCCTGGCAACACAATACGCATCGGCGTAAACCCGGGCCAGATCACAAAATCCCATACGTGATTGAAATCTGCGCCAAACTTCAGGTAGTGGTTGCCTTTGATCCAGGCGACGCTGTCGGAAAACTGCACACGGCTTTCGTCGGTAGCATCGAAAGTCCCGAAATTGTGTCCGAACAAAAGAGTATTCGGAATGTCCAGATTGGGCTGCCCAGTGACCCCCGGAAAGTTGTAGTGACGCCGCGCGTACTGCGCCAGAACTGTGTTCACCAACTCAGGTTTAAGGACCGAATTCACCGAACCGGTCAAGGTTTGATCGCGCAAATATGTGTTGTGCCCGCTGCTCGGAGCCCCGATTCCGCCACCGTCGAGCGTGTCGCCGACGAGTACATTCAAATCACGCGCGTCTACAATGCCATAGTGAATCGCAAGGCGATTGTTGGCATTGAATTGATGGTCAAGGCGAGCAAACCCATTGTCGTTGTCGAGAGTCTTTAGAATGTTCAGATTCTCAGGCGGCAATCCGAGGGCCGCTTTTGCGGCATCAACGAGAGGCAAATTGTCAGGAACGCCGGCAGCACTATTTCCGACTAAAGTGAATGGGTAGGTGGGCGATTCCGCGAACCGCTGGCCTTCATAGTTCATGAAGAAAAAAGTCTTGTCCTTGTGAATTGGACCACCCAGCGTTGCTCCGAATTGACCGCGGCGATAAGCGTCGTAGGGAGCCACTGTCAAGAGCGAGTTGGAGTTCGCGACCCTATTTTGCAGGTAGGCGTAGGCTGAGCCGTGGACGTCGTTGGTACCTGTCTTGGTGACCACATTGACAATGCCGCCGAGCGCGCGACCGTACTCCGTCCCGAAGCTATTGTTTACCACGCGGAATTCGCTGACCGCCTCCTGGGAGGGGGTGGCCCGCTGCGAGCCTGTGGCCTCGTTGATGTAATCAGCGCCGTCTACGGTCACGGCGTTACTCAAGTCCCGCATACCACCGAACGAAATGCGAGTTACCTCCGGCTCCGTAAAAGTAGATTGCAGGCTCGTCCTGCCGGTCGCGACGCCCGGTGTCAACAAAGCAAAGTCCACAAACTGGCGGGTCGAAGTGGGTAAGGCCTGAATCTCACGAGTATCGATCACCTGGCTGATCTCGGTGCGGCTGGGTTCGACAACGGGTGGCTCGGTATTGACGGTAATTACCTCGCCAGCGACCGCTACTTTCAGTGTGACGTCAATGGTTGCGGTCTGCCCCACGGTCAGAGATATCGCGGTTTGCACGTATTTGGCAAAGCCTGAGTATTGCACCGTAAGTTCGTACTGGCCGGGGGGGAGATTCGGCGCGACGTAATAGCCGGACGTGTTAGTAACTGCGTTATAGGATCGATTCGTGCTCAAGTCGCGCAGCGTCACAGAAGCGCCGACTACAACATTTCCCTTCACGTCTTCGACGGTTCCATTCAGTTGCGCAAAGCTGACCGTCGCCTGTCCGAACATGTGAGGAGCCAGACAAATGGCCGCTAGGACCACCCACCAAACGTTCAACATGGAACGTAGTCTCATCGCCTTACCTCTTCCTTGAACGCCAGGTTCAATGTATCTTCCGAGTGACATCGGCCGCCGGGCAGCCACCAACTCACACAGATCAACGGCCATGCCGTGCACGAGTGCGCCGGCGATGACCGGGAAGTCCCCACAGTGCGAAACCTCACATCGCGCGAAACACCCAACATCCTCCAACTGAACAATCTCGTGCAATTCGCTCGCGACGTGTATTTTTCGGAGAGCATCGTTTGAAACCAGGAAACTGTCCAATACATGTTTGGTCGGATTGTCATACCGCCCGGGTATAACGAGGAGAGCCGCGGCTTTTGCGGTCGACGGCAAGCGCTGGAGGGATCAACTCGGCAAACAAAACAAGAGCAGCATCTTACCGTATCGGCGCGCACCTTCAGAATCCAAGGGAAGAATCTGAGGGTTGTGGATTTTCTCCCTGCGTTCACAAAACGTCGCACTCCCACACTCATCGCGGGCTGGGAGCGTCTTTCGACGTGCTATACTCCGCAACCGAATCCGGAGCGGGAATCGGTTTTCTGAAATCCCAACGAAGAAGGTTGCATAACCCTTGATCAGTCTGCCGGAAACATTCAATGTCGCCGCCTATTTCGTGGATCGGAACGTCCTCGAAGGCAGGGGAAGCAAGATTGCCATTGAAAGCGGCGATGAGCGTGTAAGTTACCGGCACCTGCTCGAGCGAACCAACCGGACGGGTAATGTGCTTCGTCAGCTTGGAGTGCGGCAAGAGGAGCGGGTCGTTCTCTTGCTCCCGGACAATCCTGAGTTCCTATCTTGTTTCTTCGGCATTATCAAGATCGGCGCGGTCGCCGTGCCCATCAATACTTTCCTGAAACCACACGAATACGAATATCTTCTCAACGACTCTCGGGCACGTATCCTGCTGGTGCATGAAACGCTGGTGCCGGTGGTGCAACTGATACCGAGAGACCGACTCAGATACCTGCGAGAGATTGTGGTTGTCGGTGAATCGAATACAGGCCACCCTTGCCTGGCCGAACGGATGGCCGTTGCATCTCCGGAACTGGATCCAGAGCCGACCAGCCGGGATGACGTCGCCTTCTGGCTCTACTCATCCGGGAGTACGGGTGCTTCGAAAGCTTGCGTTCATCTCCATCACGACATGGTGGTGTGTTCGGAGTTGTACGCCAAAGGCATTCTGCAAATGACGGAGCAGGACCGCTGCTACAGCGTGGCTCGATTGTTTTTCGCCTACGGGTTGGGGAACGCCGGATACTTTCCATTGTCCTGCGGCGCCACGACTATTCTCTCCCCGGGACGCCCTAATCCGCCCGGAATTTTCGCTGACATCGAACGCTACAAGCCGACGCTTTTCTTTTCCGTACCATCGAATTATGCGGCTTTGCTGGCGCACGAGTCCGAGAACGGCGTAGAGTTTGACTTGTCCAGCGTGCGCCATGCGGTCTCGGCAGGCGAATCCCTCCCCGCCCCACTATTCGAGCGCTTCAAGCGCCGCTTTGGGGTCGAGATTCTGGATGGTTTAGGCTCCACGGAGACATTGCAGATGGTGGTCTCGAATCGTCCGGCGGAAGTGCGGCCCGGATCGAGCGGAAAAATCATTCCTGGTTACGAGGCGAGGATCGTTGACCTCGATGGCCGTCCCGTGGCTCCCGGAGAAATTGGCACTCTTCTGATCAAGGGAGACTCGACCTGCTCCGGATACTGGAACCAGCATGAAAAAACCAAAGATACCTTTGAGGGGCCCTGGTTCCGCACGGGAGACAAGTACTACGAGGATGAGGACGGGTACTTTTGGTACGTCGGCCGCGCCGATGACTTGTTCAAAGTGAACGGCCGCTGGCTCAGTCCCGCCGAGGTTGAGAGTGCTCTGATTGCGCATCCGGCGATTCGGGAAGCGGCTGTAATCGCGCGTGATGATGAAAGCAAACTCACGAAGCCGGCAGCCTACGTGATGGTAAATCCAGGTTTCCACCCCAGCGACGAACTCGTCCGCGAGCTACAGGACTGGGTCGTGCAAAGGATCGGTGCGTACAAGCATCCGCGGTGGATTGAGTTTGTCTCTGAGCTTCCCAAGACTGCCACGGGCAAATTGCAGCGGTTCAAACTGCGCGAACTCCAGGCACAGAAGGCCGAAAAAGAGCTTCATGGTTAATAAACTTCGTCAGTAATACTCAACGGGTATAGAATAGCGCCCCGTGGAACTTCGGCACGTTCGCTACTTTATCGCTGTCGCGGAATACCTGAACTTCAGCAAGGCGGCGCAACAACTGCACATCGCGCAGCCGCCGCTGAGCCGTCAAATCCGCCAACTCGAGGAAGATCTGGGCGTGACCCTCTTTTTGCGAAATAAGAGGAGCGTCGCGCTGACGAAGCCCGGACAGATATTTCTCGATGAAGCGAGAAAGCTGGTGGTGCAGGCCGGACACGCGATGGAGGCGGCTCGCCACGCCCAAAAAGGAGAATCCGGCGTCGTCCGGATCGGCATCGCTTCCGGGTTGGGAGGGATGGTCAGCAAGGTGGTATTCGAACATCGCAAGCGGCTGCCCGCCATCGAGATCGAGTGCAGAGACGTCTTCTCCAGCTTTCAGAATGATGCGCTCCGCAAAGGCGAAATTGACATCGGCTTTTTGCGGCCTCCTCTGGACCAACTGAACTTGGACTGCGAGTTACTCTTCGAAGAGGAATTTGTCGTCGTCCTGCCGAAGAGACACAAACTGGCAAAACGCAGGTTTCTCCGATTGAAAGAGATTGCAGACGAGCCTTTGATCATTTTTGACCGCAACTTTTCTACTGGCCTTTACGACAAGATCCTGGGTCTGTATAGCCGACAAGGGCTAACGCCGCACCTGACGGTAACCCACGCCGAAGCCCATGAAGAGGCTGGCGCCATTATGGTTGCATCCGGGAAAGCAATTTTTATGGGCGCGGGGCAATTGTGAATCGCACGGTCTCTGGCCTCGATTTAGTTTCCATCCGGCTCGATGAGAGACCGGCCAAGATCGAGGTCTACATGGCGTGGCGGAAAGGCGAACCGTCAACCGCGGTTCACTCATTCCTCAATTCTGCGCGGAGAGTCCTACGGCCATCGGTGAGTAAGGAGATTGCCTAGTTCACACGGACGATCGCTACACTGTGAATCACGACGACCTTGGACTACTCGCCGGTTCCCGAAGAAAAATAGCTGCCACAAAAAGCAACGCGCTTCCGCCCGCGGCCAACCACATGGTCAGACCGAGGCCGTGTTTTTCTGCCAGCGTTCCAGCCAGAAGCGGCGCCCCAGTAGCACCCATGATTTCACCCACTAGAGTTGTAAGGCCGATGGATGTAGCCCGGAATTGTGCCGGGACGCTCTCTGTGGGAACCAGCACCATGATGAGGCTCGCAATACCTTGGCCAGTGTTCGCCGCGAAAACAATGGCCGCCAGCAGGAATGGATACGCATACAATGCGGGAACCAGAAACGCCAGTGGCACAACCGCTGACAGTGCAGCCATCAGCAACAAGACCGGCTTGCGTCCGATCCGGTCCGAGAGCGAAGGCAGGAGAAAGCCGAGAAAAAAGCTTCCGAGTCCGCTCGCGCCTAACAAAAAGCCGGCCGTCGTCCCAGGTTCATGCGCCACTTCCGTGATGTAGAGCGGCGCGAACACACTCAATGCGAACAACCACGACATGAAACCGGTCGCGCCCACGCAGCATAACCAGATGTTGCGATAGCGCAAAATGGAAAAGTAATCGCGCACCAACGGCTTTCGGTGGGTTGTCCCGCCGTTCGCAGAGGGCTCTTTCACGTACTTCCAAATCAAGAAACCAGCCAGCAATCCCGGAAAGCCGGCAACAAAGAAAGCCGACCGCCAGCCCCAACGGCTGGCCACTTGCGTTGTTAATACCGGCGCTGCCGCCAGTCCGACCAGAGCGGCGGCACTGACCACCAACCCTATGTTTCGTCCACGCCGCTTGACCGACGAGGACTCTTCGATCAGAGCCGTCATGATGGACCACGTCGGTCCCTCCGCAATCCCCATCAGCGCTCGAATGAGCAGCAGTTGGTGAAAGCTGTGCGCGAGGCCCGACATCCAGGACAAGGCCGAGAACGCGAACACTGCGGGAATCAATACCGGTCTCCGGCCCACGCGGTCTGACAGCGCGCCAAAAAACAATGTCGAGGCTGCCCACGTAATTGCCAGAACGGAAGCCAATGTTCCGATCTGTGCATTTCCAAGATGGAATTCCGGAGCAAAGTACGGTGCCAAATAGAGTGGCGCCATGCGGTCGAGAAAGACGGTGCCCCAAGTGAAAAACAAAATTGCGACCAGCGTGTTTTCGTAGCGCTTGGAAGAGTCCATGGGGTCGCATCATAGCAAACGTGCCGACGATTGCTTCCACAATGAGATTTATTCTTGCTAGTCTTTCTTCATGAGACGGCAACCCGTGAACCAGATTTCGATTTTGATTCTTTTCTTATCGCTTTCAGGAATGAGCCCTGCCCAGGAACTTGCAAAGGACCGCACCATCGGCCAACTGGAAGTGGTCGCGACTTTCAGCGGTGCCATGCCGACGGGTGTCACGGTTGCGAACAACGGCCGCGTCTTCGTGAACTTTCCCAAGTGGGGCGACAATGTCGAATACACAGTGGCAGAAGTAATAGACGGCAAGACCCTCCCCTACCCGAACGCGGAAATCAATCAATACAAGAGCGGCGCCAATCAGGCGGACAAACTGGTCTCGGTGCAGAGTGTAGTCGTTGATCCGAGTGGAACGCGGCTGTGGATTCTCGATACGGGCAGTATTGCATTCGGAACTACCAGCTTTGGTGGTCCGAAGCTGATTGCCGTGGATCTCAACACCGATAAAATCATCAAGCAAATTATTTTTCCCAGGGACGTGGCTCTGCCTACAACTTATCTGAACGACGTGAGGTTCGACTTGCACCGCGGCGCCGAAGGCATGGCCTTCATTACGGACTCCACGTCGAGTGGGCCAAATGGCATTATTGTGGTGGATCTGGCTTCGGGCAAGAGTTGGCGCCGCCTGAACGATCATCCATCGACAAAACCTGATCCAGAGTTTATTCCAGTCGTCGAAGGTGAAATTCTGCAGATCCGGATTCCGGGGCAGCCACCCGCGAGGTTCGCAGTCGGCTCCGATGGAATCGCGATCAGCCCGGACGGAAAAATGCTTTACTATTGCCCCCTCACCAGCCGGCATCTCTACAGTGTGAGCGTGGACGCGCTCGCCGACCTGAACGGGTCCGAGACAGAAGTCGCAGCTACAGTGAAAGATCTAGGCGAAAAGGGAGGAGCGGGCGACGGCCTCGAATCCGACGCGCAGGGCCGAGTCTATCTCAGCGATTACGAACACAACGCGATTCGTCGGCGCAGCTTGAATGGTGAAATCGTAACGCTGGTGCACGACCCACGCGTGCTGTGGCCAGACACCTTATCGCTGGCCATGGACGGGTATCTCTATTTCACCGCGAATCAAGTCGAACGGCAGCCCGTATTCCACAATGGTCAAGACCTGCGCCAGAAACCGTATGTGCTGTTCCGTGTAAAGGTCGACGGGACAAGAATACAAAAGTAAACGGCCGTCCGATGAGATCTCTCGAAGCTCATACGAACAGCTTCTTGTTGACCTTGATGCCGTGCTCCCGGCAATAATTTAAATAGTGATCGATGAACCAAAAAACGTCCAACGTCTCCAGCAAATTCCCTTTCTCGTCGTAAAACTCCAATGACCCATTGAGCCAGAAGATTGTTTTCATGCCCTCATCAGAGACCAAGGTGTGGGTCGCGCCGGGACTTTCCTGCACGTAGCTGCCGGGCCGGGCGATCCAGTCATATTCCAGATAGCGCCAACTGCCATCCACCGTATAGCCAAAAACCCTTCCTCGATGACGGTGCCGACCGAGCATTCCGCCCTTGGTGACCCATAGCACATTCGCGTACATGTTGCTTCGCACGTCGAACGCCAGATGACGGATGAACGAGTTCTCCTTGAAGGGCACCCACGGAGATTCGTTTTCCCCCGCGCCGATATGGACGTCGGGAAAAGCGAATTCGCGAACAACCGAATCGAGACTCGATTTCGCATCGGTGATTGACATAAAGCCTCCCCATGACAACGGTGAAAAATATCACCAGCTCAACTTGTTCTACGGTCCTCCGGTCGACGCGGTTTCCCGAGTTTGTCGCAGGTCTCACACAGGATCAGTCCAGGAGTGTTCCAGTCCTTTAACCAATTGCCAAATCGCACGATTCAGTGGTACTGGAATGCCCAGCTTTTCTCCCCAGTCCGCGATCGCGCCATTTAGGAAATCCACTTCGGTTGGCCGCTTGGCCAGCACGTCCAACAACATGCTTACGTTCCTCTTCCCGGTGGCGCTGGCGCCCTCGGCGACCATCTGCCGCTCGTCCCCATGGAGGGAAATGCCCAATGCCCTGGCCACGGATTCTCCCTCTTGCAGCAACGCTTCGTAGAGTGCGCCGGTCGGCGGGAAACGGGTGGCGGCGCCATGGTGGAGCTGAGTGAGTGCATCCACGGGATTGACTGCGGAGTTGAAAATCAGCTTCGTCCACTGCGCGCCCCGCGCGCGTCCTGCAACGCAACCACGCGCAGCCCGGCACGATTTAGCAGTTCCGCCAGCTGTTGAACGCGCGCATACGGCGTGCCCGTGGGCTCGAAGGGCCCGATCCAGAGGTCACTATAGAATTCAAACCCCACATGTCCCGGCCCGATCAAGTGTGCGGCCATGGTGGTCGCACCTCGGATTACATGCCTCACGTGTTCGGCAATGATTTCTTCGTTACCCAGCCCGTTCTGCACCGAACAAACCGCTCCGGAACTTCCGAAAATGTGCGCCGTCTGCTCGATGGCGTCACGCGTGTGCAGGCTCTTGGTGGCAAAGATGCCGAAATCGCAAGGCGGAATCTCGTGAGCGTGCGAGGCGGCGTGAAGCCTGGCGGTAATTTCGGCAGCGCCGCTGATCTGTAATCCGCGCTCGGTGATCGCTCGCATGTGCGCCTCAGAAACGTCGTAAGCGTAAACTTCGACGGAATCGAGGCACGCAAGGTGGGCGGCAAAAACGCTACCCAGCGCGCCACAACCCACGATGCAAATCTTCACAGCCATAAACGTCCGACAGAATCCTTTACTCGGAACAAACACCTGTTCTCAAACAGACTTGTAACTGCTTCAGGCGGTCGCGAGGTAGTGACGATACCATCCTCCGGAAGACCAATTCAACCAGTTGGTTGCTCGTTGGGGCAGGTTGTTTGACTCGGCTGTCGAATGAAGTGATATAACTTCCGCATCCCGACTTGGTTTGACCGGCGCCAGGCGTGACGGTGAGCATGGCATGAGCACGGTAAGAGAAGTCACATATCAGCTTTTGCGCGAACTGGGAATGACTGTCATTTTCGGTAACCCGGGTTCGACAGAGCTGCCTTTCCTGCGCGACATGCCACCCGATTTCAAGTATGTGCTGGCGTTGCACGAGCGCTCCGCAGCGGGCATGGCGCTGGGCTATGCCATGGCCCGGGGAAAAGCCGCGTTCGTGAATCTGCATTCGATCGCCAGCGCTGGCAATGGACTTTCTGCGCTGATTGATGCCTTTTACTGCCACGCTCCCCTCGTCGTGACAACAGGACAACAAGATCGCCGCCATATGTTGGCAGAACCGTTTTTGGTGAGCCGGGCGGTGGACGTGGTCAAACCCTACGTGAAATGGGCCTACGAGCCGCTTCGCGCCGGGGACGTCCCGGCCGCGATTGCCCGCGGTTATTACCTTGCGATGCAACCGCCTATGGGACCGGTCTTCCTCTCGATTCCCATGGACGACTGGAATCACGAATGCGAGCCCATCTCCGCTCGTGCGGTGACACAAACTGTGTTGCCAGATCCCGAGGCGTTGGATGAAGCGGTTCGCGCGCTTAACGCAAGTCGCAATCCGGCCATCGTCGCAGGTTCTCAGATTGAAGAAGACCGGGGATGGTACGAAGTCATCGCCCTCGCTGAGCATCTCAATGCCGATGTCTATCAACAGCCGATCCCTTCGCGCTGGACGTTCCCGAGAACTCACCGTTTGTTTCGCGGAGGTTTGCTACCCGCACAACAACCTTTGGCGGATCAGCTAGCCGACTACGACACCGTTTTGGTATTGGGGGCGCCGGTTTTCCTTTACTACGCGTATGTTCCGGGCAGCCCAATCAAGCCGGGAACCAGGCTTTTTCAAATCACGAACTCGCCGCTTGACGCTTCCGCTGCATTGGCCGGAACCAGCATTGTGGGGAATCTTTCTGCGGCGGCCAAGTATCTTCGCACCCATGCGAGAGCGAGAGAGTTCAGAGTTGCCCCGCGGCGAATTGATCCGGTAGAACCAAAACCCGAATATCCGATAACGCCCGCTTACTTATTCAGCGTTCTGAACAGAGTGATGCCGCGCGCTTCAGTCGTCTCCGAAGAGTGTCCGTCTTCAAAAGGAGATCTCGACCGATATCTCCTGCTGGACGAAGCCGGCTCCTTCTACTCTGTGCCGAACGGCATCCTGGGGTTTGGCTTGCCGGCAGCGGTCGGCCTTCAAATGGCGTATCCCGACCGTCGAGTGGTGTGTCCCATTGGAGATGGTTCCATCCAGTATTCGATTCAAACGCTTTGGACCGCCGCACAGTACAGCCTCCCGGTCGTCATCATCGTGCTGCGAAATGCGGACTATTCTGCATTGA
>Ga0302324_100018296_pt1 | contig 13822 bp, 11 predicted proteins | sample Palsa_T0_1_FD_201949 | JGI IMG/M metagenome (GOLD analysis project Ga0302324, IMG submission 201949) | Peat permafrost microbial communities from Stordalen Mire near Abisko, Sweden - Palsa_T0_1 | ecosystem: Environmental > Terrestrial > Soil > Palsa > Peat permafrost | place: Sweden: Abisko... | reverse complement strand
TCCCGAATACAGCGTGGTTCGGCTTGAATGGACGGTCTTCAATGTGCCGCCGCCATCACTCGCTTTGACCGCATCCATCCCGGCGCGAACGCTTGGCTGGATAGGTTTGACGAACGTGACTTATGACGTGCAAACCACAACCAACTTGGCTGGGACTTGGGCGACGCTGGGAAAAATCTCGAGCACCCAGACCAATTTCAGTTTCACCGATCTGAACAACAGCGAGTCGCTTCGATTTTACCGGTTGGTGGTGCCTTAATTGCAGCTTTCGAAAACTTCGTTGGCATCCCGGCGTTTCAGACTTAAAGTTTGGAAGGTGAGCTTTCGTTTTCAAGATCGCGCACAGGCGGGCCGGCTGTTGGCCGAAAAACTGGCGGCCTTCTCCAATCGCCCCGACGTGGCTGTGCTCGGCCTGCCGCGCGGGGGCGTGCCGGTCGCCTTCGAGGTGGCGCAACGGCTCAAGGCTCCGTTGGATGTCTTTTTGGTGCGGAAATTGGGCGTCCCCGGACACGAGGAACTTGCCATGGGCGCCATCGCCACCGGCCAAATTTGCATTCTTAATGACGACGTCATTCATTCCCTCAGGATTTCGCCAGATGTGATCGCGCGAACCATCGCCCGCGAACGGCGCGAGTTGGAAAAGCGGGAACAGGCCTTCCGGCTGAGGCATCCGTTGGAATTGCGCGACCGGTTGGTCATTTTGGTTGATGACGGGCTGGCCACGGGGGCGACCATGCGCGCCGCCGTCATGGCTGCGCGGGAACGTCATCCGGCCCGGGTCATCGTGGCTGTGCCGGTGGCGGCGCGAGAAACGCACCAGCAATTCAAAGAGCAGGCCGATGAAATTGTGTGCGTGCAAACGCCTGAAAATTTTGAGGGCGTCGGCCAGTGGTACGAAGATTTTAGCCAGACATGCGATCAGGAAGTCCGCGCCCTGCTGGAACAAGGCGCAAAATTCGGGCTGGACGTGCAACGGCAGACGCCGGCGAAGTGAAGCGAGGATTTATGAATGCTGTTCAAGAAACGGTAAAACTGGAAATCAAGCGGCCGGCGGGGGATGCCTTGTTGGAAGGCAATCTGGTCGTTCCGCAAGGCGCTGTCGGCGTGATCCTCTTTGCGCACGGAAGCGGCAGCAGCCGTCATAGCCCGCGCAATAGCGCCGTGGCCGCGGCCTTTCTCAAGGCGGCCCTCGGCGCACTACGGTTCGATCTGCTTTCCTCCGAAGAGGAGGCCATGGATGCGCGGACGACGCTCCTGCGATTCGATATCGCGCTCCTGGCCACGCGCTTGATATGCGCCGTGGATTGGATCGGAACTCGCGCGGAAACCAAGGGCTTGCCGATATGTTTGTTTGGAGCGAGCACAGGCGCGAGTGCGGCGCTGGTCGCAGCCGCCCGGCGTCCGTCCGTAGTGCAGGTGGTGGTCTCACGCGGAGGGCGGCCAGATTTGGCCGAAGGTTCGCTGCCATCCGTGAAAGCGCCAACTTTGCTTATTGTCGGGGAACGCGACACGGAAGTCCTGGCCTTAAATCGCCACGCGCAAAAAACGTCGCGTTGTGAAAATAAACTGGAAATCGTTCCCGGCGCAACTCACCTCTTCGAGGAACCGGGCGCCTTGGACAAAGTCGCGCAATTGGCGCGCGACTGGTTCCTGCAAAAATTGCGGCAAAATCAGTCCCATCCGTCCCATTAAGTCCCATCCGTCCTATCAGGCCCCATTCCCAAGAATGATTCCGGCCGGGCTGTAAGCCGAATTCTGTCTGCCCCGAAAGATCGGGGGAGAGAACCATTTGTCTCAGCAGCCGATACCCGAAACCTGCTCCGCATGGCGGAGCTTGGAGCGGGCCGCTCCGGGGTTTCCTATTTGGCCTTGCACCCGATGGGGTTTTCCGTGCCTTGCCGGTTGCCCGGCAAGCGGTGAGCTTTTACCTCGCCTTTTCACCCTTACCCTGCTCTTGCGGGCGGGGCGGTTTATTTTCTGTGGCACTGTCCGTCGGAAGGCTTGCGCCTCCCTCCCGCGTATATCTTCGTCTTGACGCATGGCGCCGGGGCGAAGTTACGCGGCATCGCGCCCTCTGGTGTTCGGACTTTCCTCCCCCGGCCTTGACGGCCGGAAGCGGTCCTCCGCCCGACCGGAATCAAGGGCAATGTAACCGCGCCGGAGAAAATTGGCAAGCCGCCGAGATTGCCACTGGCGCGTTCCAGGAACAGTTTCATTCTTTCCGCTTTGGGGAGCATGCCAGAATTTGAGCAAGGATGGTGCCGGTGAAAAGCTCAATCTCGATCCTCCGTAAGCCCATCATCTCCTCATTCGGCTTTGGCGGAATGTGTCGAGACCGACCGCGATGATGATGACGATGCCGATGATGATTTCCTGGGTGAAATTCTGCCAGCCCATCTGGTTGGAGCCGTTACGCAACACCGCCATGATCAATGCGCCGATCATTGAGCCGAGAATGCTTCCGGTGCCTCCGCTCAAACTGGCGCCCCCGATGACCACCGCCGCGATGATGTCCAGTTCCAGACCGATGGCTACCGTCGGATCGCCTTGCGTGAGCCGGGATAATTGCATCACTCCCGCCAGTCCAAAGAGCAGTCCGGCCAGCGCGTAGATGAGCACCTTTTGCAGCCGCACGCGGATGCCGCACAGGCGCGCGGTCGCTTCATTGGAACCAATCGCATAGATGTAACGCCCGAAAACCGTCTGCCGCATGACCACCGAAACGACGATCGCCAATCCGATGGCAATCCAGACGCCGGGCGGCAACGGGAACAATGCCGTCGGCGACACGCGCGCCATAAGATGGTTGAGCGGGGCGTCGGGAGGACTGTTGACGGTTTGATTGCCGGCCAGCCATTTGGCCAGGCCGCGCACCACCCCCATCATGCCAAGGGTGACGATGAAGGGCATCATGCTAAATCCGGCGATGATCAGACCGTTGGCCAGCCCGATCAACCCGCCGGCCAGCACAGTCAACACGATCGCGGTGGCTGTGGAATAGCCCTTCACCAGCAATGTCGCGCCCACCACGCTCGTTAGCGCCACGGCTGAGCCGACACTCAAATCAATGCCGCCGCTGACGATGATCATCGTCATGCCCAACGCGCCGAGGGCGACGATAACGGTTTGGATCAAAATGATTTTGAAATTGCCGCCGGTGAAAAGATAAGGGCGCACTTCGGGGCTGAGCGAAAAGAGGCCGAGCACCAGCAGCAGGCCGAAGAATGGCCCCACGACGTTGAGCGCGTGGAAGGGATTGAAGGCTTTGGCCGGGGCGGATTTATTCATGGATCGTTCAGGCGGTGGCGGTGGCGGCCTGTCCGATGGCGGCGGCGATGATCCCATGTTCTGTCCATTGGCCGGCGGGGCGAACTTCCAAGAGCACGCCCCGGCACATGACGCCGATGGTATCACACACGCCAAGGAGTTCGGGCAGATATGAGCTGACGAAAATAATGGCTTTGCCCTGCTCTGCGAGTTGGCCGAGCAGTTTGTAGATTTGCGCTTTGCTGCCGACGTCGATGCCGCGCGTAGGTTCGTCCAAGAGCAACACGCTGGCTTGGTGATGGAGCAACCGGCCCAGCGCGATCTTCTGCTGGTTGCCGCCGGACAATTCCCCGACGGTCTGACCGGGATCCTGGGCGCGCACATCGAGGCGATCCATCCAATCTTGCGCCGTTTGCCGCTGCCGGCGACGCTGGATGAACCCGCAACGCGAGAGCGGCGCGTAACGGGTGAGAGTCAGATTGTCCGCCAGACTGCGGTTGAGCATCAGCCCTTCCTCCTTTCGATTTTCGCTCAAAAGGCCGATGCCGCTTTTGAGGCGTTGGGCAGGCGTGCGATGAGTCTCTTCCTTCGACCGCACCAGCACGGCGCCACCATAAACGCGATCCAATCCAAAGCAAGCGCGCAATGTTTCCGTGCGCCCCGTCCCGACGAGACCGGCCACGCCGAGAATTTCTCCCGCGCGCAACGTCAGACTCGCCGCCTGCGGCTTGGGCCATCCGGCCAAGGCGCGCAATTCCAGCACCGGCTCTCCCAGACCGTGGGGCATGCGGGGATAGATGTCGCTGATTTCCCGGCCCACCATCAATCGGATGATTTGACGCAAGTCCGCGGAAGCCATGTCGCCGTGGGCGACACTTTCGCCGTCGCGGAGCACGGTATAACGATCCGCAATGCGCTGACACTCTTCGAGGAAATGGCTGATGTAGATGACGCTGACCTTGAGGCGGCGCAAGCGCTCGATGACGGCAAAGAGATTTTGCGTGTCCACCTGCGTCAGACTGCTGGTGGGTTCGTCCATGATGAGCACTTTGGGTTCGCCGATCAAGGCGCGCGCAATTTCCACAATTTGTTGTTCGGCGATGGTGCGGCTGTTGACCGGGGCATCCAAAGGTATTTTTTCGTGGCGCAGTTCCGCCAGCGCCCGATGTGCGAGTTCGCGCCGGCGGGAACGATTCAGCCAGCCGCACCGCGCCGGTTCTTCTCCGAGCAGGATGTTTTCCTCGACGCTCAGATGCGGCGCGAGCGTCAGCTCTTGATAAATCATCGCGATGCCGCTGCGCCGCGCGCGGAGCGGATTGGCCGGCACGAAGGGCTGGCCGTCGAGTTCGACCGCGCCGGCGTCCGGAAGGTGCGCGCCGCTGAGGATTTTCATCAGAGTGCTCTTCCCCGCGCCATTTTCCCCGATCAAGGCATGCACTTCGCCTGCGGCGACCTCAAAGGAGACATTCTTGAGCGCGCGGGTAGCGCCGAAGCTTTTCTGCACGGCGGTCATGCGCAGGCGCGGGGTGGTCAAGGTTGTGGAGTCCATACAATTCATCCCGCGTCACGATGCATGTCTTTTCGATTACACCTCCAACACTTTCTCGAACTTCGTCAGGTTCCGCGCTCCTTGCGCTGTCACAGCCGCCACGTCCTCCAATCGGACCCCGCCCAGGCCTGGATAATATAATCCCGGCTCGACGGTTACCACCTGGCCCGCCGCCAGCACGTCGCGCGAGGTGAGGGTGAGGCGTGGCGCTTCGTGGATTTCCATCCCCACTCCGTGACCAGTGCCGTGAAAGAAACCCTGCATCCGGCCTCTGTGTTTGACGGTCTTATAGCCTTCGGTGTCGAAAAACGTTTGCACTGCGGCGTGGACATCGACCGCCTTGGCCTCGGGCAACAGTTGAGCAAACGCGATTTCCTGGGCGCGGGCAACCGTGTCATACAAACGGCGCACCGTCCCGCTGGCGTGTCCGCGCACCACCGTGCGGGTGATGTCGCCAAAGTAACCGGTTTTCTGCGAGCGCGGAAAAACGTCGAGAATAATCGGCTCGTTGGCCCGCAAAGGCCCATGCCCCGGCTCGTGCGGATCGCAGGCCTGCCGGCCGCCGGCCACGATGGTATGGCCGGTCCATCCGCCGGCTTGGAGAATGGCCGTGTCAATCACACCACGCAGCTTCTCCGAGGTCAGCGGCGCGCCGTGATAAACGAGCTTGCCGTCGCGCCCGATTTTGGACGTTTTGAGCGCCTGAATCCCCTCGGCCAACCCCACTTCCGCCATCATCAGCGCGGCGCTGATTTTTTTGATCTCGTCCGCCCGCTTGAATTCACGCTGTGGAAAGACGCCGTCCTTTTTGACGCGGACTTTGATCCCGAAATTGCGCAACTCCCGCGCCAGGCCGTGGGGGAAATTGGGCGGCACGAAAATCTTGCGCACGCGCCGCTCACTGAGGAGAAAATTGATCACTTTGGCCAGGCCCGGAGGCTTGGCCTTGCGGCCCAGCTTCTCCAGGCATTGAGGGTAGGAGATGACCCGGCAATGCGGCGCCCGTTTGCGCATCCGGTTTACCTCCACGTCGTTGACCACGACGTGACAATGGCCGTCAATGCGAAAATAGATGAACGGATCGGACACGAAAAGACCGACCGCATAGAGCATGTTGGCATCGCGCTCGCTGTCAGCCACCATCAAAAGGTTTTCGGAATCGCTCATGGTTTTCGGCGATAATTTTTGCCAAGGGGGGCGTTGCTCGATTTCCTTGCACCTTTAGTGCAAGACCGTCATTGGGGCGATAAAATATAATCGTCCGGCTTCCAATTTCGGCAGGTCCACGCCCAAATCGACTTTGATGGCCGGCACATCGGTTTTGCCAAAAAGACGCATTAGCACTGAACCCAGATCAACAGGCATCCGATACTGCACGACGCTCGCGCTGGGAATTTTGGCCAGACTCTCCGCGCGTTTGAGCGCCGTGTCGAAATCTCCCAACTCATCCACAAACCCAAAGTTCAAGGCTTGCTTACCCGAAAGCACCCGCCCATCGGCGAAGTCCTGCCAGTCGTCCACCAAGGCTCTGCCTTGGCCCTCGTTTTCCTGGGCGGCCCGTGTGCGTCCCGTTTTGACCACCTCCTTGAATTTGTTGAATGTTTCGTCAATGAGCGACTGCACCATTTGATCTTCCTCATCCCGCGTCCGTTGCTGCTCCGGGGTCAGGTTTTTGTCGTCCCTTTCGCCGCTGAGCATGTCCTTGAAACGCCCGCTCTTGAAAACCATCGGATGAATGCCGATCTTGTCCATCAACTGGCGGTAATTGTAGCCGTGCATGATGACCCCGATGCTCCCGGTAATGGTCAACTCATTGGCCACAATCCACCGGCACGGGGCCGAAACATAATACCCCCCCGAAGCCGCCAGCGTGCCCATGGACACCACCACGGGCCGGTGGGTTTGGTCCTGAAACTTGGTGAGCGCTTTGTTGATTTCGTCCGACGCCAGCACTTCGCCGCCAGGGGAGTTGACTTTGAGGATGACCGCCTTCACATCGGTGTCTCGTTCCGCCATTTTCAACTGATCTTTGATGTACTGCACCATGTCCACCCCCGAACGATCGATCTCCCCGCTGGAGATGATCCCATCCACCTCGATCAACGCTATTTTATTATCCGAATTGGTCGCTGAAACCATGATCTCCTCCAGGTTCTGGTTGCGATCTGTCATGGCCCGGGGATGCGGGAAGACGCCGCGAGAAAAGCCGGCAAGATTGTACAAAAGGCTTATTACGAAAAGCGCCAGGAAGACCACGGTCAGGATTTTCCAAATCACGCTGGAACGCGGCCTTGGCGGCGGCAAAGTCAACGGCGGCGGCGCTTGGTGGGGCGTTGGAATGACAGGCGGCGGTGTCACCGGTGGAGTGGTGCCGGACTCTGGAGATGGCGGATGGTCGTCCATAATGAGCGGAGCCTACCGCAAGCCGCGCTGGCGGGCAAGCGCCAACGCAACTCGTTTTGAGAACCGCACTGTGAAAATTCGGAATTGAATATCCGCCATGACCAATCAAATATCGGCGGGTATGGCGCGCCACGATATTTTCCACGATCCATGATGAACGCCGCACTGTCATGTTGAGCACCCTGCGCATCAAAAATCTGGCGCTGGTTTCCGATCTGACGTTACAGTTGCAGCCCGGCTGCAACGTCATCACAGGCGAAACCGGCGCGGGCAAATCTATCATCATCGGCGCCCTCAACCTGCTGCTGGGCGAACGGGCCGATCGCACCCTCTTGCGCGCCGGTTGCGACAGTTGCGTGGTCGAGGCTGTTTTCGACTTGCGTCACGGGCGCGGCGTGCCGGTTGCATTTTTTGAGGAAAACGGATTAGAGCCGTGCGCGGACCATCAGTTGATCCTCAAACGCGTCTTCACCGCCGCCGGGGCCAACCGCCAATTCGTCAACGGTTCCCCCACGACGCTCCAGGTGCTCGCGGCCCTGGGCCAGGAACTGGTCGATATGCATGGGCCGCACGAGCATCAATCGCTCCTGCATCCGGCCCGCCAATTGGATATTCTGGACGCCTTCGCCGGCTCTGCGCCGTTGCGCGAACGGTTCGCGGCGCTGGTTCGCCAGACGCGAGAGTTGGAGGAGCAAAAAGCCGCGCTCATTGTCGATGAGCGCACCTACGCGCAACAATTGGACTTGTTGCGCTTTCAGGTGAACGAAATCACTTCGGCCCGGTTGCAGCCGGAGGAAGAGGAACGGGTGGAGCAGGATTTCAAAAGGGCTGGCAACGCGGCGCGCCTGCTGGAATTCACGCAGACGGCGCTGAATCTTCTGGGCGAACAGGATAATTCGCTATTGCGTCAGGCGGGGGAATTGGGCCGCGCCCTGCAAGCGTTGCAACGCCTTGATCCCGCCGCCGCACCTTTGGTGGACGCCCACCAACAGTCCTCAGCCGCCTGGGGCGAATTGCAGTCTGCCATGCGCCGTTACGCCGACACCGTGGAAGTCGAGCCGGCCCGGCTGCGTCAATTGGAGGAGCGGGTCAACGTGCTGCACACGCTCAAACACAAGTACGGCACGACGCTGGCCGACGTGATCGCGTTTGGAGAAGCAGCGAAAAAGAACCTGCAAAATCTGGAGGGCCGTGACGCCGAATTGATCCGCTTAAATGGCGCGTTGGAAAAGTTGCGCGCTGAAATCAAACAAATCGGGCGGGAACTTTCGGCCCGGCGCCGCCAAGCCATTCCCAAACTGGCCAAAGAGGCCATGCAACAATTGCGCGACCTTGGTTTCCAGCAGAGCCGGTTCGACGCTGACCTTCGCAGCGGCCAAGACTTCACCGCTTCCGGCTTGGACGAAATCGAGTTCCAATTCGCGCCCAACGCGGGCGAGCCGGCACGGCCTTTGCGAGCCATCGCCTCCTCAGGCGAGATGTCGCGTGTCATGCTCGCGCTCAAAACGGTGCTGGCTGCGCAAGATGAAATCCCGGTGCTGGTTTTCGATGAAATTGACGCCAACGTTGGCGGCGAAACGGCGGCGGTGGTGGGAGAAAAGATGGCGCGCATCGCGCGGCGGAGGCAGGTGATCTGCATCACGCATTTGCCGGCTGTGGCGGCCAGCGCCTCCACGCATTTTGTCGTGACCAAACGGACCGAAGGCGGCCGCACCATTTCCGAAATCACACTGCTGGACCGCGCGCAACGAGTCCAGGAACTGAGCCGAATGCTCGGCGGCCAAACCGAAGCCGCCCGCCGTCACGCGAAGGAATTGTTGAAAAGAACAATTTCGTGAGAGAATCAGGCGGCCAGGGATTCGGCGACAGGCCGCAGTTTGCACGGTTTGACGGTGCGGGCGATGCGAACTTCGAGATCATCTGCGGCGACCTCGAGGTCGTAATGGGTCTGGAGATCGAGCCACCAACCGGGGCGCGTGCCAAAATAACGGGAGAGCCGCAAGGCCGTGTCCACCGTGATCGCACGTTGTCCGCGCACAAGCTGGCTCACGCGCATAGGTGTAACGCCGATGGCTTTTGCCAGCGCATATTGGCTGAGGCCCAGGGGAGCCATGAAGTCATGCAGCAAAATCTCGCCGGGATGAACTGGCGGAAGTTTCTTGGTCTTCATAGTCTAATGATAATCGACTAATCGAGTTCGTTCAACCGCATTAAGCCAAGTGTTGCAACGGGACTGCATTGGGAATAGAGTGCCGACCAATGAAATTACAGAAGCTGGTTCGGCTGCTTACGCCTGAATTGGTGAGGCGCAGTCCAGCTAACAACACGGTTTTGGGTTAAACGCGACATGCCGACCTGTCGTCCATGCCTTGAGATTTTCGTCCGCTGCGCCGACGCGATTCGTGCGAGCAAACTGATCAGCCGCGAAAGCAGTCATGACAAGGAATTTCATTTTCAGAACTGGTTTAGAGCCCGACTCCAGGAGACAGGCTTAAACTTTGAAGTCGGCGGGCGAAACACCTACCCAGACTTTCGACTCGTCGCTTCGACTGACGGCTTCGAGGTGAAGGGCTTGGCGTATCCAGGACGCGAGACGAACTACGACTGCAACAGCCAAGTTCCTTCAGGCAGTTACAACGGACGCGGCATCTTCTACGTCTTCGGACGCTATCCAGCCGAGCTGGACGGCGGCTCGTACCCGGTGCTCGACCTCGTATTTTGTCACGGCGACTTCCTTAACGCTGACCATAGTTACGTTCACAAGAACAAAAATGTGAAAGGCTTTGGCAGCTACGGCGACGTGATGATTCGTGACCGTAAAATGTACGTTGCGCCAACGCCGTTTGGATTGACGACCGGCACAGCCCACAATCAAACGCTGATTCTTCCGGGCGACGTTCGCGTGGATTCCCGTTTCCGGGAAGTCGGGAACTTAGTGCGACGGGAAACGGAGAAGCTAATTGTCGGATACACCTTCAACTTGCGGACGAACACCTTGAAACCCGAGTCGGTGGACAATCCTGCAGCGGGCAAGCAGCACACTTTCATTGCTTATCGTCTCAAGAGTTCAGCGACTGAGGTAGTGGCGATGCGTCCCCCGCGCCAGATTCTCGCGGAGGTCGAGGAAGCTGCAGGCGAAGATGAGTAATCAGCTTCCATCCAACGGACATTCGCGCGAACGCCGACTCATCGAGTCGGATGCTTTTCCCATTGAGTTCGTCTCTCAACTCGCAGAAATGGAGAGTTGGCGCAAGGAGGTCTATCGGCCTATTTACCATATTCACAAGTGGTGGGCGAAGCGTTTGGGTTCTGTCTTCCGAGGCATCTTGCTCGCCTCGGCTTTGCCGGACTCCGAAAACCTTGTCGAAGCGTTCTACCGACAGCATGATTTCGCTGGCCTGACGGTTTTTGATCCGTTCATGGGGAGCGGGACGACTATTGGTGAAGCCCACAAGCTTGGCTTTATGGCGCTGGGCCGCGATATCAATCCTGTCGCGTGCGAATCCGTTCGAGTATCGCTCGGCCCGCTTGACCACAACGCGCTGATGAAATCGTTAGGCCAGCTTTCAGCCGGCGTGGGGGAGCGCATCCGGGCGCTTTACCAGACTGCGGACGCCGAGGGGCATATTTGTGACGCACTCTATTTTTTTTGGGTCAAGACTCTACCCTGTCCTGCATGCTCCACGAATGTGGATTTATTTCCGACCTACATCTTCGTTCGGAATGCTTATCCCGACCGCAAGCCGGAAGTCCGCGTTGTCTGCCCGGAATGTGCAGGAATCTTCTGTGCGGATGTCAACGACCAGCTTGCCCGCTGTCCTGACTGCCAACACGAGTTTGATTTGCATGCAGGTCCGGCCAAGGGGGCGTCGGCGACCTGTCAGAAGTGCCGCTATGCCTTTCCCATCGCCAAGTCCACCAAAGCAATCGGTCATCCGCCAGCGCACCGGATGTTCGCGAAGCTTATTCTCAATGTTTCGGGCGAAAAGCTATACCTTCCCGTGACGCGTGAGGATGAACTGGCCTATCAGCGATGCTCGGAAGCGCTGCAAAAGTGCAAACTGCCGCTGCCGACATTGGAACTGAAAGACGGCTACAACACACGGCAAGTTCTGAACTACGCCTACCGGTCGTGGCGCGAGTTTTTCAATGACCGTCAACTTCTTGCACTCGGCTGGCTGCACGCCGCCATCCTTGACCTGCCCGACGACGCAGTGCGGGCCGTTTTACGGACTGTTTTCTCAGGTGTCTTGGAGTTCAACAATATGTTCGCTTCCTACAAAGGAGAGGGCACCGGAGCCATTCGGCACATGTTCGCGCACCATATCTTGAAACCCGAACGAGTCCCGATTGAAGGCAACGTCTGGGGCACGTCAAAAAGTTCAGGCTCCTTTTCCACTCTTTTCAAATCACGACTGCTGCGCGCCATCGAATACCAAGCGGCGCCTTTTGAGTTGGAAATTGAGCGAGCGAATGGAAGCAACAAGGGAACGCGCGTTTACGGCGGAAGCCCCCCGTTCACTGGCCAAGTTGTAACCAAGTGGCCTCCTTCTCCGAAATCGGCATCTCGCTCAATCTTTCTTTCATGCGGCAGTTCGGCTTCAACTAGTTTGGCCGATACGAGTATCGACTTAGTCGTAACCGACCCCCCGTTTTTCGACAACGTGCATTACTCGGAACTAGCCGACTTTTTCTTTGCCTGGCAACAACTCGGCCCATCACCGTTTGTCGGCAAGCGAATGACCACACGCCATGTGGAAGAGGTTCAGGATACCAGTGCCGACCAGTTCGCGGCCAAACTTCGCGCCGTCTTTACCGAATGCCGTCGTGTGTTGCGAGAGAACGGTTTGCTCGTATTCACTTATCACCATTCTCGAAGGGACGGTTGGACATCATTGGCTGACGCCATAGTCGGCGCTGGCTTTTCACTGGTCAATTGCCATCCCGTCAAATCCGAGATGTCCGTCGCTGCTCCCAAATCCCAAGCCAAAGAACCCATCCAACTCGACGTTATTTTGGTCTGTCGAAAACAGACGGCAGACAGACGAAAGCGAACTGACAGCAAGATCGCATTTCAGCGGTCCGTCGAAAATGTTAAATCGAAGATGGAGCGCCTAAAGGGTTGTGGCCTTATGCTTTCCGTCAATGACCGGCGTGTCATTTTGATCAGCCAATTCCTTGTCGAGACTTGTGCCGGGCGTAATGCTAAACAGCTATCCGATGCGTTGTCGAGCAACCTGACAAATTTGGACTTGGCTGCAATCCGCTTGCTTGAATTGCAGAGGTCCCCGCCCGTAAAACCGGTTAAGCGAGACGAAAGGCAGCTCGTCCTGCTGGATCAGACTAACACCACATCGCCTTCCAAGCACGCTAAACGGATCGTGACAACGGCTGCCTATCGCCGCAAAGCTGTCGTTGGCTGACATTCTGGTACTCGTACTCAAACGCCGTCACTGGATTTCCGCTGTTGCGACGGAGAAAATGGGCGGCAGGTTGTCCGCCAGCAAACGCCAGCTCTCGCCTTCGTCGTCGGAATGGAAGACTTTTCCGGTGTTGGAGCCGAAGTAGATGCCGGCCGGGTCGTGCGCATCGGCGGTCATGCCTTCCCGATAGATGCCGCCGTAAAAATCTTCCGCCGGCAAACCATGGCTCAATCCCGTCCACGCCTTCCCGCCGTCGCGGCTGCGATAGACGCGCAGCTTCCGCTCGGGCGGACAGCGAAACTCCGCGCCTTGCAAAGGAATGACGTACAACGTCTCCGCCTGGCGCGGATGCAGCGCCAAAGGAAATCCAAAATCCGATGGCAACCCCGCGCTGATTTCGTCCCAGGAGCGCCCGCCGTCGCCGCTGCGATAGACGCCGCAATGGTTCTGTTGATAAAGAACGGGATTGGCTCCGCCGGTCATCAGCAACTTGTGGACGCATTGGCCGTACTCGGGCCTCTTGTCCGGCAAGAATTCCGCGCGCGTGCCGCGGTTGGCCGTGTGCCACGATGCCCCGCCATCTTCGCTCCGAAACACGCCAACGGCCGAAATGCCAGTAAACATGCGGCCGGGTTGCGCGTGATCAACCACGATGGAATGCAAACAAAGACCGCCTGCGCCGGGATGCCAATGGGCGCGCGTTGGATGCGCCGTGAGCGTGGTGACTTCGCTCCAAGTTTGGCCGTTGTCTTCGCTGCGGAAAAGAGCGGCGGGAGCGACGCCGGCGTACAAGACGCCAGGCTCCGTCGCGCAGCCCGGTTCGATGTGCCATATCCGTTCCAATTTCAGGCCGGAGTTTTCCGCGAATTTTGGATTAATGGCGGCAGGCTCCCAGTGCCTTCCCAAATCCGGCGAGGAAACGATCTCGCAGCCGAACCAGGAGTCGTTGGCGGTGGCGAAGATGCGCCCGGTCCGTGAATCGAATACGGCATGATTGATTTCCCGTCCAGGCTGGAAAGGACCGCTGGCAGACCACCGCCGCCGGTCCGGACTGGTGAAAAGGAACAATCCCTTTTTCGTGCCGATGAGAAGCAAAGATTTGGCGCTCATATTTGTAATGTGGATTGCGGCCAAGCCGCGCTGGCTACGGCGTCAGTTCATACGACATGGATGCTTGCGG
>Ga0302324_100018287_pt1 | contig 13826 bp, 11 predicted proteins | sample Palsa_T0_1_FD_201949 | JGI IMG/M metagenome (GOLD analysis project Ga0302324, IMG submission 201949) | Peat permafrost microbial communities from Stordalen Mire near Abisko, Sweden - Palsa_T0_1 | ecosystem: Environmental > Terrestrial > Soil > Palsa > Peat permafrost | place: Sweden: Abisko... | reverse complement strand
AATGGAGGATGCACTCGGCGGCGCGAAGAAGGCGGGATTTTCCGGACAGCAGGGCGCGGATGCGGATCATTTGAAGACACCCGTCGATGTCGATCGCACGGCCGAGGCGGGGTTTGTGTTTTTCACCATCGATCCCTCCGGCGAAGTGGATCCGGGCGCGGATGGATACAACCCGGATCAACTCGCCGAGAAATTTAAATCCATCGCGGGGGAAATCAGTTGGCTGGGTCAATACGAAGGCAAGCAGATCAAACTGGCGAGCGGCACGGTGATTGATTTCACGCCCGCCGTCGTGCGGCGCGCGGCCGTGAAGTACGGCCGGGCGATCAACATGGCCGCCAATCTCGCCAAGCACATCGAGCAGACCGCCAAAAAGCGCGGCCAGCCGTACGAGATTGAATTGAGCGTGGATGAGACACCCAATCCGACGACCTTGCCCGAGCACTTCATCATCGCCGATCAGTGCGTGAAGGCGGGGATGAAATTGGTGAGTTTGGCGCCGCGATTCATCGGCGAATTTGAAAAAGGCGTGGATTACAAGGGCGATGTGGCGGCGTTGGAAAAATCGTTGGCCGATCATGCCGCCATCGCCAAACAGATTGGGCCGTACAAACTGAGTTTGCACAGCGGCTCGGACAAGCTGTCGATTTATCCATCCCTGGCCCGCGCGACCAAGGGACTCTGGCATGTGAAGACGGCGGGCACGAGTTATCTGGAAGCCCTGCGCGTCGTCGCCCAGACGGATGCGAAATTGTTCCGGGAAGTGGTGACGCTGGCGCGAAGCCGCTACGACACAGATCGGGCGACGTATCACGTTTCCGCCACACTCAAATCCGCCGGGCCGCAGGAAGCGATCTCGGATAATCGGGCACTGGAAAAAGCGTACCTCGGCGTCTGGCCGGATGTGCCCAAGGGAAAAGGATTCACCGACCCCGGCCGGCAAATCGTGCACTGCACGTTCGGATCGGTCCTCTGCGACGCCGTGCTCGGCCCGCGCGTCAAGGAATGCGTCCGGAAGAATCAGGATTTGTACACCAAAATCCTCGACGAACATTTCGGCAAACATCTGGACGCGCTGAAGGCGGGAATGTAATTGTGTCAAAAACAAAAATTAGCCACCGATGGGACACCGATTTGCACCGATGAAATACAGATTGGATTCATTGAATTATCGGTGTGAATCGGTGCCCCATCGGTGGCTAAATCTTATCTTTTGATGGAACCCATTATGCTCAACGTCAAACCCGCGGCGAATTCCAAGTTCGATCTGATCGCTCTCGGAGAATGCATGATCCGCCTGTCGCCGCCTGGGCATGGGAGGATTGAGTTTTCGCCGACTTTGGAAGTGTGGGTGGGCGGCGGGGAATACAACGTCGCCTACGCCCTGGCGCGATTGGGGCTTCGCACGGGATTTGCCAGCCGATTGGTGGATAACCCGGTTGGCAAGATCATCGTCAATCATGCCCGCAGCGTTGGGATGGATGTGAGTCATGTCGTCATGGCAAAATACGATGGCGTCGGGCGAGCCGACCGGATCGGGTTGAATTTCACCGAAGTCGGCACCGGCGTGCGCGCCAGCGTGACGATGTACGATCGCGGCCACTCGGCCGCCAGCAATCTCAAGCCGGGCATGATCGACTTCAAAAAACTGTTCAAGGAACAGGGCACGCGCTGGCTGCACACGGGCGGAATTTTCACCGCTCTGTCCGACGGCACCGCGGCCGTGTGCAAGGAAGCGATCCTCGCCGCCAAGGAGGCCGGCACGATTGTCAGCTATGATCTGAATTTCCGCTCCAAGCTCTGGAACAGCGCCAAGGCCCAGCAGGTCACGAAAGAATTGGTCCCGCATCTGGATTGCCTGATCGGCAACGAAGAGGATTTCCAGAAAGTACTCGGTTTTGAAGTCGAGGGCGTCGATGAAAATCTCTCCGCGCTGGACACCTCGGCCTACAAGAAAATGGTGGAGAAAGTCGTCAAAACCTACCCCAATGTGAAAGTTGTCGGCACCACGCTCCGCGAAGTGAAATCGGGGCTCATCAACAACTGGTCAGCCATTCTTTATGTGGATGGCAAATTTTACGAGAGCCGGCATTTCGACAATCTGGAAATCGAAGACCGCGTCGGCGGGGGCGATGGATTCTCCAGCGGATTCGCCTACGGCTTCCTCACCGGCAAAACCCCGCAGGAATGCGTGGACCTCGGGGCCGCCCACGGCGCGCTGCTGCAAACCACGCGCGGGGATTCGAGCCAGATCGATCTGGAAGAATTGACGCATGTGTTCAAGGGCGGAAGTGCGCGGATCAAGCGGTAACTGGGTTTCGGAGGAAATAAATTTTCACCACGGAGACACGGAGAGCACGGAGGGAATACAAAATCAAAATGCATTTTTAACCACGGATAAGAAGAGGATGAACACAGATGAAATCAAAATCTCCTGCATTTATCCGTGCCCATCTGTTTCTTATCCGTGGTTAAACCGAATTGAATTCCTCCGTGCTCTCCGTGTCTCCGTGGTGAATCCTCTTTTTTCAGCCGTATGGTTGCTTACATCTGGAAAGAATCCGGTCGAACATTGCTTCGGTCAGTTTGCCCGTGAACGTGTTCTGCTGGCTGACGTGATAGGAGCCGATGAGAAATCGGTTTGGGGATAATTGGATTTCGACGCCATGCGAAAACGGCGGGATTTGGGGCAAATCGTGACCATTGCGACGGGCCAAAGTGATCGCGGCGTTCCAGCCGATTTTTCCAAGCGCGAGGATCACGCGAACATTTTTGAGCAAATGCCATTCTTGATCGAGATATTCCGAGCAGTTGGCGATCTCGCGCGGAAGTGGTTTGTTTGCCGGTGGAGCGCAGCGGACGGTGGCGCTGATGTAAACGCCATTCAGTTGCAATCCATCGTTGCGATCTTGGGAGATCGGTTGATTGGCCAAGCCCGCGCGGTAGAGAGCGGCGAAGAGGAAATCGCCGCTGCGGTCGCCGGTGAATACGCGGCCGGTTCGGTTGGCGCCGTGGGCGGCGGGCGCGAGGCCGATGATCCAGATGCGCGCCGATGGATCGCCGAACCCGCTGACGGGTTTGCCCCAGTATTGCCAATCGAGATAGGCGCGGCGTTTTTCCCGCGCGATGAGTTGGCAATATTTCCGCAAGCGGGGGCATCGAACGCAGGCCGTTACTTCATTACGCAACTGCTCGAGTGTGTGCATCAGACCAATCCCTTCAATCCGGCCTTGGCCCGATTCTGATTAACATGCGCCCACAACTTTTCATCCCGCCGAAGAAATCCGGAGAGTTGCGCCGTGCTGGTGCCAACTCGCGCGGCCGCCTCAGAGATGCTCCAGCCCGATTCCGCCAACGCGTCCAGGACCCAGCTCATGACCACCAGATATTCCGCCGAGCGCAAAGAGATATCGAGAGAAAGTTTCCGTTTTACGAATGGCCCGCGAATCTCCAGCGCCAGTCGATGTCGCAATCGCCGAAGCGCCAGCATCCGATTTTGCTGCTGCGAGCGCGATTCCCCGGCCGTCGCCGCGAAACCCGTCGGCTCATGGGTCAGACGCACCGACGAGCTGGTTTTGTTTCGTTTTTGTCCGCCAGGCCCACTGCCGCGAAATGCCTCAAATCGGCATTGGGCAAGGAGTTGGGCATCGGGAAGAAGAAAGAATGCATCCATCTGTCTCTATTTTATCATTTCGACACGATCTTAATGCGGCGCAAAAGATCGCCCTCTAACCTTTTTTGGCGGTTGAAAGGTTTTCAACGGTTACCAAAAGGAGACGATTTATGCTCAAGCTATTCTCGGCAATGGCGGGAATGTTGGCGGTCGCGGCGGTGGCGTCGGCGGATGTGGAAATCCAGGCCGGCGGGGCGACATTCCCCAATCCCATTTATCAGCAGTGGATCAAGGATTTTGGCGCGGCCCATGGCGATGTCAAAATCGCTTACGCCGCCAAGGGATCGGGCGCGGGCATCAGCGGATTGCTGGACAAGACGTTTGATTTCGCTGGTTCGGATGCGCCGATGAGCGCGGAAGAACTCGCCAAGGCCAGCGCCGCCGGTGGAGATGTTGTGGAAGTGCCATCCGTCGCGGGCGCGGTGGTTTTGGCATACGATCTGCCCAGCGTCAACGGGCAACTGAATCTCAGCGGATCGGTCATCGCCGACATGTATCTGGGCAAAATCAAAAGCTGGGATGATCCGGCCATCAAGGCGCTCAATCCCGGCGTCACGCTTCCGAGCACTCCGCTTACCACGGTCCATCGCAGCGACGGCAGCGGAACCAATTTCGTCTTCACCAGTTTTCTCTGCACGCAAAGCGATGATTTTCAGACGAAAGTAAACTTCGGCAAAACCGTAAATTGGCCCGAAGGCGGACAAGCCGGCCAGGGAAATCAGGGCGTGACGCAGGCGATTCAGAAAACCGAGGGAGCGATTGGATATATTGAATTGAACTACGCTCTGCAGAATCACATCGCCTTCGCGCTCGTGCAGAACAATGCCGGCAAATTCGTGCAGGCCTCGCCGGACAGTGTCTCCGCCGCCGGTGATGGGGCGCTGAAGGACATGGATGCGCAAAAGACGCTGGCGGTCGGACTATGGGATCGGGATGGCGATAACGCTTATCCGATTTCATCTTTCACGTATCTCATCTGCTACAAAGACCTCGGCTATTTGAAGGACAAGGCCAAGGCCCAGGCGATTGTGGATTATTTCTGGTACGCATCGCACGATGGGCAGAAGGAAGCGCCTGACTTGAGCTATGCCCCGCTGAGCAGCGGCGTACAGTCGCGCGTGGAGCAAGCGCTCAAGACGATTGTATATGACGGCCAGCCGTTGCCGCCGTCGGGTCAGTGATTGAGGAATTCATGACAACGGTTTCAGAATCAACGAGCGCCGGCGGACCATCCCCCGCAGGAGGGGGGAAAGTGCTTGCCGGTCGCTCACTTTTTGGCGGGCGAAGCTTCAGCGATGTCGCGCTTCACTCGGCCAGCACGGCGTGCGCCTCCGCCATCCTCCTTATGCTGGTGGCATTGGTGGTCGTGCTGTTCATCGCGGCGGCGCCGAGCATCAAACATTTTGGTTTCCATTTCTTAGTCACCAGTGAATGGCGGCCCAATCCTCTGCCGGTGCTCAAGCTGGGCGCCAACGGCAAGCCGATTCGTGATCCGATCACACGAATGAAAGTGGTGGATCATTACATTCCCCCGAATTTCGGCGCGGTGGCGAGCCTGTATGGCACGGCCCTGACCAGCGCGCTGGCGCTGGTGTTGGCGGTGCCGCTGAGTCTGGGAGCGGCGCTATTTTTGGTGCGGGTCGCGCCCGGATGGATGGTCGCGCCGGTGTCGTTCATGGTCGAGTTTCTTGCCGCCATTCCAAGCATTGCCTACGGCCTTTGGGGAATGTTCGTGCTGGGTCCGTGGCTCGGGGGCGATGCGCGGTGGATTCATTTCGGATTCATTCCGTTTCCGGCCGGCATCGAAGGATGGCTTTCTAACATTCTCCGCCATGTCTGGGGATTGCGTTGGCTCGCCGAGCAAAATGTGAACGGCGTGAATGTGCCGATCAGTACCACCGGACGGGATATCTTCATCGCCGGCGTGGTGCTGGGAATTATGGTGATCCCCATCATCACCGCCATCGGCCGCGACGTTTTGAAAAATGTCCCGCTGGCGCAGATCGAGGGATCGATCGCGCTGGGTGCAACCTGGTGGCAGAGCTGCATTGAGATGGTGAAATTCAGCCGCAGCGCGTTGTTTGGCGCGGTGATCCTCGGCCTGGCGCGGGCGGCGGGTGAAACCATGGCCGTGCTCATGGTCATGGGCAACAGCATGACGATTCCGACTTCGCCATTTCAGCCGGGCACGACGATGGCCGCGACATTGGCCGGTGAATTTCCCGAAGCTTCCACCAACGATCTCTACCGCGGCGCACTGATGGAAGTGGCGCTGATCCTGCTCATTATGTCGCTGGCGTTCAATATCGTGGCTCGATATCTGGTCGTGGGAAAATCGTCGCGCTCGGCAATGGCGCACTGAGAAATTACATGCTCGCCAACATTCACATCGCCAGGGCCAAACTCATCAGCCGGATCATGCGGGTTGTCTGCGTCGGATGCGCGGTGCTGATCGTCGGCACGTTGACGTTGATTACCGGATATCTGCTGGCCATTGGAATCCACTCGCTGAACTGGAGCTTTTTCGTCAACCTTCCGCAGGACAATCCGCCCGGCATGCGCAACAGCATCGAGGGAACCATCATATTGGTTGCCCTGGCGAGCCTGGTCGGGATTCCGATGGGAATGCTGGCCGGCGTGCATTTGTCGGAATATGAATCCAATTCCCGATTGGCATCGCCGGTGCGATTCGTGGCCGATGTTCTGGCGGGCGTGCCGAGCATTGTCGTGGGAATACTTGGATATGAATTGCTCGTCGTCCCCGCCGGAACCTACAGCGGCTGGGCCGGCGCGCTGGCGCTGGCGTTCATCATGATCCCCATCGTCGCGCGGACGACTGAGGAAATGCTCCGCCTGGTTCCCGGCAGTTACCGTGAAGCTTCCATCGCATTGGGTGCAACCAAAGCCCGTACGATTGTCAGTGTGGTCATCCCCTCAGCCACCGGCAGCATCGTCACCGGCGCCATGCTGGCCGTCGCCCGTGTCGCCGGCGAAACCGCCCCGCTGCTCTTCACCGCCGTCGGGAGCCCGTATGTCGTCCACAATCCCAGCAAGCCATTCCCGTCCCTGACGCTGCGAATTTATGAATTGAGCAACGAACCCTCCCCCGAAGCGCGCGCCCAGGCGTGGTCGGGGATTCTGGTGCTGATTGCGCTGATCTTTGTTGTGAATTTGGGCGTTCGGTATTTCACTCGGCCCCGGCGAACGCATCGGTAGGGTGGGCGTACTCGCCCACCCTACTTGCAAATTCGTCGCTGGCGTTTAGAACTTTTGACATGCCCAATTATCGACGGGCGTTTCGGCCGGGCGGGACTTTTTTTCTCACCTTGGTCACTGAGTGCCGCGCCCCGATCTTTGCCAGGAAATTCGCTCGAACTTTGTTACACGCCGCAATCGAGAAGTGCCGATTCCACCATCCATTCAATCTGGACGCGATTGTTTTGCTGCCCGATCATTTTCATATTCTTCTTACGCTACCTGAGCGCGACTCCAATTATTCGATTCGTGTATCCAACATGAAGTCTCTATTCACCAGATATTTCCTGACGGCTGGCGGCGAAGAACAAACACGCTCGGCATCCCGCTTGCGGCAACGTGCACGTGGCGTCTGGCAACGGCGCTTCTGGGAACACACCGTCCGCGATCAATTGGACCTCAACAATCATCTGGACTACATTCATTACAACCCCGTCAAACACAATTACTCACGTTGCCCCCACGAATGGCCGCATTCCTCATTTCGTCGGTTCGTGGCAGAGAAGCGGTACGATCACAATTGGTGCTGTCAATGCCACGGGCAATTGGTCAGACCTATTAAATTCGATGCCATCGCAAAAAACGCGGGGGAATAATCGTAGGGTGGGCGTACTCGCCCACCATCCCCGGAAACAGAAACAAATGGTGGGCGAGTACGCCCACCCTACGTTTTTGTCGTGGGTAGCAGCTTCCCGCGCGATTTCGGTGGTTCCCAGAGTTCGATGCGGTTGCCTTCGGCGTCTTTGATCCAGCCGAACTTGCCGAACTCGGAATCTTCGATTTTCGAATCGACCCGAATGCCATCTTTTTTCAGTTGAGCGAGCATCTTCTTCAAATTCGGCACGCGGTAATTGATCATGTGACCCTGTTTGCCGGGCCCGAAATATTTGGTGTTGGCGTCGAAGGTGCTCCAGACAGTGGAGCCGGCATTTTTAGGATTCTTAAATTCCCGCCAGTGAAATGAGCATCCACCCCACGCATCTTCGATGGGCAGGCCGAGATATTTTTTGTACCAGGCGCTGAGTTTGCCCGGATTTTTCGCCCGGAAAAACACGCCGCCGATTCCGGTGACTTTTTGTTTCATGGAATGATTTCCCTCATCAGCCGCCGTGCGCAAAGTCGGGGTAATCGGTCATGCCACCATCGACGAAGACCGTACGGCCTGTGACATAGGAGGCCACATCGGAGACGAGCACCACGACCATTCGCGCGACTTCCTCCGGCTCACCGACGCGATTGAGCGGGATTTTTTCCAGCAGATCCTTCAGACTTTCGGGATCACTCCACACGGATTGATTGATCGGCGTTTTGATCGCGCCCGGCGCGACCGCCAGAACACGCACGCCGAAAGGGGCCGCTTCCTGGGCGAGCGTTTTGGTCAGCATGCTCGCAGCCGACTTGCTGGCGGCGTAAGCGCTGTAGCCGGACCAGGCGATTTCTTCGTGTACCGATGTGGTGGTGAGCACAACGCCACCCTTTTGCGGCACCATTCGCTTCAGGGCCTCGCGCGCACAGTAGAAAGCGCCGAACAAATTGATCTCGAGCACTTTTTTCCACTGCGCGATATCGGCCTCCCAGCCCATGGCGCGGGCGCCGTCGATGCCGGCGTTGTTGACGAGAATATCGATCCCGCCCCAGGTCTTGTCGATTTGGCCGAACATGCCGGCGACGGCGTTGGGATCGGAAACATCGGCCAGGACCGAAATCGCCTGGCCATTTTTTTGTTTGATCGACTGCACCAGCGCATCGGCCGCTTCGGGATGGCCGACGTAATTGATTGCGACTTTGGCGCCGGCGTCGGCGAGGGCGAGGACGATCGACTTGCCGATTCCGGAATTGCCGCCGGTGACCAGAGCGCGTTTGCCATCGAGTGTGATATTCATGTTGATCCTTCCTTTGCCCAGAGATAATACCGATTTACATCATGAAGCGAACCGCCTTGGTGGCCAAAGCTCATTTATTGGAAATCCGCAGTTCCATATGTGCATTCTATCCTGGTGCGGTTTATCATATGAGACCGGAAGCGGCATCCTTAGAAAAACGCGATGAAGCGAATGCGCCCTCAGCTTCTGACGCTTGTCCTAGCTCACATAGCCGGCAGCTACGGCTTTTGCATTCTCCCGTTAATGGAGCGAATGCTGTACCGGGTGAACGACCAAGGCGCATGGATTTGCGTTAGCCTGGCTCCTCTGATTGCACCGATTTATCTGGTCGTGATGACCGTGGTGGATTTCCCGCACTATTACAATTACATGCCGGAGGCCTGGGCCTTCTATTCCGTCCCGTTTGTAACGGTGTGTCTGCTTCGTCGCAAGGGGACGCCCCTTTTTCGATTTGCGATTCCTCCGATTTTCATGACGCTATTTGTTACAGCTCTTTGGCTGCCCCGTGCGATCGGCGGGCCGCCACCGTGGCAAAGCCCGCTGGAGGGAAAGCAGGCCCCGGATTTCACGCTCACGACTCTCGACGGAACCACATGCAGTATCTCCCAGGAAAAAGGGCACGTTGTCTTGATCGACTTTTGGGGAACGGATTGCCCGCCGTGCAGGGTAGAACTGGAGCAACTCGTGGCCGGTCTGGCTAATGACAAAACACTCCACGAGCGAGGTCTTCGCGTGTGGGCCATCAATATCGTGGATGATAGCAATACGGTACAGAAGTTTTTGGACGAGAATCATTACGACTTCGAGGTGATGCTCGGTACTCAAAACGCGATAGCTAATCTGTACCCGCTGTCCGGAATCCCCACTACGTATCTGGTAGCCCGGGATGGCTCCATACGAAAGGCTTTTGCCGGCTTCGATCCGAAGACGGACGAGCAACTGCGGGCGGAGATCGAAGCGGCTTTGAAGTGAGCGCCCGCCGCAGCACGGCATCGCCTTCAAATTATGCCTTCCGGGAATTCAGCCACACGAGCGGTGGCCGTCGAATCTGAGATTCATGATGATGTTTCCTTTTATCGAGAAATGATACCGATTTATACGATGGACCGGACCACCCCGCCATCGACGCGCAATGCCGCGCCGTTGGTGGCCGAGGCGCGGGGGCTGCAGACATAGACGACCATCGCGGCGACTTCTTCGGGTGTTTCAAATCGTTTCAGCAGCGACGAGGGCCGCGCGCTGCGGAAAAACTCCGTCTCGAACGCGGCCGAATCCATGCCTTTCCCCTTGGTCAATTCCTGCACGAATTGCTCGACACCTTCGGAGCGCGTGGGACCGGGCAAAACCGAATTGACCGTGACGCCGGTGCCGGCAGTTGACTCGGCCAAGCCGCGCGCCAAGGCGATTTGCGCGGTTTTGGTGACGCCGTAATGCACCATCTCGACGGGGATGTTCAAGCCGGATTCGCTGGAGATGAAGACGATTCGGCCCCAGTTCTTCTTGAACATCTGCGGCAAATAAAACCGGCTGAGCCTCGCCCCGCTGAGGACATTGACTTCAAAGAATCGCATCCAATCCTCGTCGGGAATTTCGAGGAACGGCTTGGGCTGGAAGATTCCCAGGTTGTTCACGAGGATGTCCACTTCGGGGACTTTGGAGGTCATCAGCGCGACGCCATCTTTGGTGCTGAGGTCCGCAGCGACGCCGATGACCTGGGTGCCTTTGTTCTCAGATCGAATTCGCTGAACAGCTTCCTCGACCCGGCGTTGAGTGCGGCCATTCACGACGACCGCCGCGCCTTCCTGTGCCAGCAGTGAAGCAATGGCGAATCCAATGCCGGCGGTCGAGCCGGTGACAAGGGCTTTTTTGTTGGTGAGCTGCAGGTCCATGGGTGTATCCTAGGCCGCTCGCTACAAAATTGTCACTGCCAGATTGATCGGGGAACCCGTGATACCCCATTTGTTTGCGTGCCTACAGAGTTGGCGGCTGGCGCAGTTTTTTTCGATTTTGCTTTCCGACGATTCAACCACCTGGAGCGGTCGCGATTCGTCCCTGCCGATTTCCACCGCGGCCGGCGGGTCTTGGGTCGGGGGGAAGTTTGAAATCGTCCGGCATCGGGTCGGGGTGATTGGGATCGAATGTGCCGGCGTCGTCGCGGAGGTATTTGGTCAGGTCCAATTTGTCCTGCTTGATCCCCTCGACGATGCAGCGCGAGAGTAGGTAGCCGCCGTAGGTGTTGGGATGGGTGCCATCAACGAAGGCGCGGCCGACATCGGGGCCGAGGGCGGAATAGATTTCGATGCTCATGGCGTTCAGATCAATGGAGGGGCAGCCGATTTCCTGGGCGGCGGCGAGGGCGGCTTTGGGATAATCGCCAAGACTGTTTTGCGTTTTGGTGTCGGCACGGCGGCCCATGGATGAGACGATCACCGGAGTGGCGCCTTTGGCCTTGACCTCGCCGGCGTACTGCTTCAACAAGTCTTTGTATTCCGTGTTGGCCGGGGAATACGTCGAAGAGAAATCTTCATCGGGATAAATCACATTGTTGCCACTCTTTTTCATATCGTTGTGGCCGAACTGCATGAAGACGTAATCGCCGGGCTTGAGCTGGCTGAGGACTTTGTCCCATCGCCGCTCGGCGGGCCGGCGGAAGGCTTTGAGCGTTTCGCCGCTCTCGGCATGGTTGGCGACGGCGACGTCGGCGGTGAACCAGCGTGGGAGACATTGCGCCCACGATCCGCCGGGCTCGGTCGGCTGGTCGGTGACGGTGGAATCGCCGATGACGAAGATTGTTGGGACGTTCACGCTTTCGATCATGATTTGACTGACGGATGGATGATCGCCGCTGAATTCCAGCGTGAGCTTGTCGTCCCAATTCAGGGAACCGGCCTCGCGAGTGTCCAGACCCACGACACCGCCCGTCGAAATCTCCGGGCGTCGGACGTTGACGGTGAAGGATTCACTTTGTGATTGCCCGGCGGCGGTGTGAATCTGCTCGAGCACAAGCCGGCGCGATTCCGCTTTGACAGTGGTCGTGGAATCGGTCGTGCCCCCGAGAGTGACGGTGACTTTGTAATTTCCTTCAGGAACGGCGACGGAGAAATAGAACGGTTTGCTGGACGAGCGGTCCTGTTTGGTTTTGAGATCAAATCCCCAGCCGGTATCCGGAGAATAAACCACATCGTCAGGCACGATGATCGCCCCCGTACCCCCGCCGGATGATCCAAAGGTGAAATGTGCTGGAAGCGCAATATCACCGGCGAATCCGGCCTGGCAAAGTGCTGCAATCGTCAACGCCGCCAGGACGGCGAAGGATTTTAATTGATTCATCGCGACTGCTCCTTCTTTTGAGAATTGGAGGGCACAGAGAGAGGTTTATCTCTTCGCGAACAATGTGCCTGGTTTCGGCCAACCCCATCCAAACTTGTTTAAACCGCACATCCTGAAGCGTGGGACGGAAAACTAGGACGTCCCCTTTTCGTTCGACAAGACCAATTCATCTGCGGGGACTTCGAAGGTGGTAGATTCATCGCCATTTGAATCGACAAATCGGACCCTCACGAGCCGACGACCGGACGATCCAATCGGTCCACGGTCCTCGACCACTTCCACCATCACATTCCGGTCGCCAAAGCGAATTTGTCCTTGCCGACCGATCTCCATTGCCCCGTGGTGGTGGTGATGGTGGCGCCGACGGCGGCGGCGATTCTTTATAGCGTTTTTGGGCATCGCATACCTCGGACTCGTCTAATTATACCAGATTCCTACCAAGGGGATTTGCCCGTCAAATTTTTTAGGTGTCTTGACACCACCTCGTCGAATTGAGCCGCCAACCCATTGCACGCCCTTCTCCACGCAGCAACCTCCTCCAATCGGACCGCAACTCGTCCCAAACAAATGGCATCAGAAAAATCGTGGTGAGCGATGGCGTTTCGCCACTTGTTCAATGTTTCTAGCTTGTTCATTCGATCCGCATTTTTGAGGTTCGCGGCTTTGACTTCTTTCCAAAAGCTAAATCCGAGCCGGTTGAAGTCGCTTCCAAGATTGCCGGGGTTGGAGTTGCCTGCATCCAACTTGCGACCCTCCGTGAGTCGGGCAAGAATGATCCATTGAATCGAGTGCGGCGCAATACGGGCAATGTGATCGGCTGCGTTCGAATGCAGGTCACGACAGTATTTTTGAAACTGCGAAGATAGCAGGACCGCATAAGCGTTGTTAATTTGCGAAGTTGCGTACCGTCGACCGGGGCCATGTCCGCCGATGACCCTATGGACACTCCGAAGGTCTTCCAACGCTGTGCGTCCGTCAGTTTGCCACCAATCCAAGGCTGTCGAAGGCATGCAATGGATATAATCAATCCGGCTTCACGCTTCAAATTTCTTTAATGTTTTAGCGATACATCTCACAATATACAGTTCTTGAGCAGATTACTCCCTATCAAAATAGTCCCTTATCAAATCCGCATCTTCATCGGGAATGTTGCCGGATTTCAGGGCTTGGTAGGCGGCAGAGATGTCAGCGGGCCAGCGGTCGGATTGCCAGGGGGCGATGGATTGCGCGGGAGGGGAAGAGGCGGAGCCGTTGGCGGCGGGGCCGGGGATGTTGGATGGTGATCCGGGGCCGGCGATGCCGGGAGCGGCGGGGCCGGATTGGTTGGGGATTGACGGAGACATTGTTGCATTGGGAGCGGCGCTTTGGCGAGCGGGAGAAATTGCCAGGCCGGCGCCGATTCCGGAGGTGTTCATGCCTTTGCCGTGGCCGGAGATCGGGGATCCATTTGCCTCAACGGGATTTTCCTCGAATTCTCGGTGCGATTGCTCGGTTTGGGAATTGCCGGATGCCTGTCGATTTGAAAATTGATCGGGGGATTGATGGAGTTCTCTTGGATCGGATTCTGGTTGTGAGATCGTGGCCAGATCGGCGCGGGTTTGAATCGGCTGGGAAATCAGGATCGCGGAGGTAAGCAGGAGAGCGGAGAGGATGCCGATGCCGCTCCAGGCGCGGAGGCTAAGGCG
>Ga0302324_100018285_pt1 | contig 13828 bp, 11 predicted proteins | sample Palsa_T0_1_FD_201949 | JGI IMG/M metagenome (GOLD analysis project Ga0302324, IMG submission 201949) | Peat permafrost microbial communities from Stordalen Mire near Abisko, Sweden - Palsa_T0_1 | ecosystem: Environmental > Terrestrial > Soil > Palsa > Peat permafrost | place: Sweden: Abisko... | reverse complement strand
TCAGTTACATGGTTATGCTGCAGCCACGCGGTCAGATGTTCGATCTCCTTCCGGGTGGCCAAAACTCCGCTGCTGGTAACCGGTTTCGCCGTTCTCATCCCGCCGGACTACGACCGCCAGCATCTTCTTGTGAACATCGATTCCCGCAAGCGCGCGGCTCTGTATTGCTGTCGTTTCCATGGTGTCTCCTTACGTCTCGCCAAAGCGGCGCAGGGCCGGTCCAAAATCTCAGTCACCCCCACGCGTTCTGCCTGCTCGCGAGGCTCTTCGCAGGCACCCGCACTTGTTCTTACGTATCGGCTCCCGATCAAACACCCTTACAGCCTCGCCATCTCCAGTGCCGTCAACGATCTCGGGCGCCACTTCGGCTCGAACACCATTTTCATACCTTTTCTTGCCCGCGCAGCGGGCAATTAACACCCTTGAAAAACATCTTCGGTCATTCGTTTACTCCCGTGCTCACGAGGGTGACCTGCACCTGGTAGCCAGGGCGGCGGAGGTCCCGGATCAGCCGGTTGGCGCGATAGCGTGCGGCCTGCGGGTTGGTGCGCTGGCCGCGCTCTTCGTAGCTCACTCCGTCATGCAGGATCTTCCAGGCGATGCGGCACAGCCGGTGCGCCACCGCCCGGATCGCCTTATGGTGTCCGATCCGCGGCGCCAGCCTGCGGTAGAGAAGCTCATACGTGCTGCCTTTGGCTTTCACCGCCGCATTGGCCGCCTGGCTCAGTATGCGTCGCACAGGCCGGTTACCTTTCGGCGACCGGTCGCTGGCAGAGACTTCCGCGCTTTCTTCCCTCCCCGGACAACACCCGACCCACGAGGCCATCTGTTCGGGCGAGTCGAACGTAGCCGCCTCCGGCCCCACTTCGGCGATAATCTGCTGCGCCGAATCCGCTCCCAGACCCGGCACCTCCGCCAGTCTCCGCACCGCATCCTGATGCTTCATCAGAGCTTCGGCCGCGCACCTGTCCAGCGTTTCAATCTGCCGGTCCAGCAGCGTCAGCCGCTCCGGAAAAAGCTTCAGCACCTGACGCTGCAGCACGCTCAGAGTGGCCGCCGCGCTCAGCGCGTCCTGCCGTTGTTCCTGCGTGGCTTTCAGACCATTCGTGGCCAGAGCCGCGATGTTTGCTGCATCCGTCTCTCCTTCCGCCAGCGCCTGCAGCATCCGCCGCGCGCTCAGGCCCGGCAGATCGCTCACGTGGCTGGAGAGCTTGATCCGCGCTTCCTCCAGAAACCCCTCCAGCTGATTCTGCAGCCTTACCCGATCGCGCGTCAGCTGCTGTTTGGTGCGCGTGATGGTGCGCCACAGCCGCTGTTCGCCGTCCGGCACGAAACTCAGGATCAGTTCGCAGGCAATGTAGCGCCGTACCAGCCTCTCGGCATCCGTGAAATCCCGCTTGCGCCCTTTCGGAGCCTTGTTGGAATGCGCCTGCGCCAGATGCAGTCCGAACTCTCCTTCCAGAGCCTGCCACACCGGCTTCCAGTACTGCGCGGTCGATTCCATCACCGCCTCCTTCACGCCCTGTTCGGCCAGCCAGTCCTTCAGCTGAACAAGGTCGACCGCTCCCGCGCCGAATTTGCGGCGCTCCAACCGGAATTCACCCGCCTGCGCGGCGTCCGTGATCACTACGGCCAGCATCTTCTTGTGCATGTCGATGCCGGCTACTTTATATATCGATATATCGTTTCCATGTTTGTTTCTCCGGACCAGAGAAGGAGAGCGTACCGGGGAAAATATTAAGCACCCTTTCGCGCTGCCGCCGGCCCTCATCGGGCCGGCATGGCGCACTCGTTCGTTCCAACGCACGCTCCGGATCAGACAGGGCCACGGTCTCGACTTACCCACTGCCGCCTCGACCTTTGCCAACCCTGGTCCACTTAATTGGATGCAGCGGGGATTCAAAACGTTTTTCATCTCAGTTCGTGGGCGGCACGCCCATCCGGGACAGGGCAGAAGCCCTGACCCGACGTGGTTGCGCAGGACCAAAGTTGCGCCGGGCGGAGTGCTCTGGGCCGCAGGACCGTTTTGACAAAGCGGAAGCTGCGTTGTTCTAAGGCTGATCGTTCAGCCAGACCTTAGGTTCCACGCTCATGCCGGGGCGCAGGAGATGGTCTTTGTCCTCGCCCTCTTTGATCCCGATTCGGATCGGCAGTCGCTGCACCACCTTAACGTAGTTGCCCGTCGCGTTCTCGGGCGGCAGCAGGCTGAAGCGCGCGCCGCTGGCGCCAGCCAGGCTCTCCACATAGCCCTGGTAGTCCCGGCCGTAAGCATCCACATGGATAGTTACGCGCTGCCCTACCCGCATCTTCTTCAGCTGCGTTTCTTTGAAATTGGCCGTGACCCAGAGATTCGTTATCGGAACGTCCGCCATGAGTTGCTGTCCCGGGGACACTTCCTGTCCGGGCTCTGCGTTCTTTTTCCCGATGATGCCGCCGACAGGCGCGAGAATCTTTGTATAAGACAGGTTCAGCAGCGCCTGATCTAACGTCGTCCTCTCCCGGGCCGTGGTCGCCTGCCGTGAGCGCACAATCGCGTTCTGCAGCGCAATCTGCTGCGGACGGTTGCGGCGAGCTTCGGCAATACGGGTCTGTGCCTGCTGCAGCCGGGCCCGCGCGGCGTCGACGTTGCGGGCCGCGGCTTCGGCGGTGGCTTTCCGCGCATCCACTGTGGCGGCGGCGGCTTTGGCGGCGGCTTCCACCTGATCGTACTGTTGCTGACTGATCTCATCCTTCGCGATGAGTTGTTTGTACCGTATCAGATCGGCCTGCGCTTTGGCGTTATCGGCTTCGGCCTGGCGAATCTGCGCGACGGAGGATTCGTAATCGCGCTCCGCCCCGGCAATCTGTGCTTCCACGCCGGTGATGTCGGCTTCCTCCGACGAAACGGCGGTCTCTGTGGTCACGCTGGTAATCGGCACATTGGGACGGGCCGATTCCACTTCGGTCTGCGATTGTGTTACGGAGGCTTTGGCCTGCTCGACCGACACGTCGTAATCCCGGGGATCGAGTTCCACGAGCAACTGGCCGGCTTTCACCTGCTGGTTGTCCTGTACGTAAACAGCGTTCACAGTGCCGGCGATCCGGCTGGTGACGGCGTAAATGTCGCCATCGATCTGCGCATCGTCGGTGTCTTCGTAGGAATCGAGGTAGCGCAGCAGCATGCTTCCCCCGATCGCGGCGCCTGCGACAACGACGAGTAGCACGATCCAGCCGACCGGTCCCATTTTCCGGCGGCGTTTCGGCGGCGGAGGAGGGGCTGGAGCGGTGTTTTGCCCGCTTGGCGCGGCAGCGTCCGGCGGTGTCTGCGGGGCGGTTTGGGGCGGGGCGGTTTCGGATTTTTCCGCGGTTTGTTCGGCCATCTTGAGATTTACTTGGGAATTGGATGCTTTGTGGAAACGTCTGGCTGCGGCGAAATGTCAGTGGCCACTTGCATCCTCCCTGTTTCCAACATACACGCCCCGAGGCTTTCGCGCGTCAACCATGTGTGACCCGACTCCCGGTGTGGTGCGCGCTTCTGGCGCTTCCTCTGTTTGCCGCCGATCCGAAATCCGACCCGAAACTGGATGCGCTGCTCAAAAACGTTGAGTCGCGCTATAACAGGACGCAGTCGTTAAAACTCGATTTTTCAGAAACTTATGCGGGGATCAGCCATGCGCCGTCGCATACGGAATCGGGCACGTTATATCTGAGAAAGCCCGGCCGGATGCGCTGGGAATACAGTTTTCCGGCCGGGAAACTCTTTCTATCGGACGGAAAAGATGTGATCCTCTATACTCCGGACGAACACCGCGCGCAAAAAAGCAAGCTGAAAGAATCGGAGGACATGCGGGCTCCTCTGGCGTTCCTGCTGGGCAAGCTGGATTTCGCGAAAGAGTTCAAGTCGTTCGAAACCCGGTCCGAGGGACAGAACACGTGGATCGTGGCCGAACCGAAGAATCCGAATGTGGAATTTTCCCGGGTTGATTTCCTGGCCGCGCCGGATGGCGAGATTCTGAAACTGCGGGTCACCGGGATTACCAACGCGAAGATCGATTTCGCGTTCAGCAACGAAATGCTGAATGCCCCGGTTAGCGCGGACCGGTTTATCTTCCATCCGCCTCCCGGCGTGGAAGTGGTGGAGGGTGACCAGCAATGACATCTGAATACGTTTTGAAATACGCCGACACGCGCGGCGAGGTGCATAATCAGGTCGCGAAGGGGTCGAGCGAGCAGGAAGTCCGGGAGCGCTATACCCGGCAGGGGTTTCTGGTCTATTCGGTGAAGGCGAAATCCGCCGGGCTGAGCCTGAGCGGGGAAATCCGCGTGCCGGGCCGGAAGAAGCTGAATCTGGAGAAGTTTCTGATCTTCAACCAGCAGTTCGTGACGCTGGTGCGCGCCGGTCTGCCCATTCTGAAGTCGCTCGATCTTCTGGCCGAGCGTCTGACGGATGCGAAACTGACGCCCTACATAAATGCCGTTCGCGACGAAGTGCGCCGTGGCGTGCTGCTCTCCGAGGCGTTTCGGGCGCAGGGGATTTTTCCGAAAATCTACGTGACGTCGATCATGGCGGGCGAGAAATCGGGCAGCCTGGTGGAAGTGCTGGAGCGCTATATCACGTATCAGAAGCTGGCGCTGGCGGTGCGAAAGAAGATTCTGGTCTCGCTGATGTACCCGAGCGTGCTGGTGGTGCTGGTAATCCTGCTGATGGTTTTTCTGGTGACGTATGTGGTGCCAAGCTTCGCGACGCTGTATAACAGCATGTCGGCCAAGCTGCCGACCATTACGATTTACCTGATCGCGATCGGCACGACGGCGCGGAATTATGTGCTGCTGGGGGCGGCCGTGGTGGTGGGGGCGATATTTGCCTTTGTGTGGTGGTCGAGGAAGGAAACGGCGCAGGAGAAGATCGACCGGGTGAAGATCAAGGTGCCGCTGTTTGGGAATATCTGGATTAAATATCAGGTTGCGCAGTTTTCGCGCGTGCTGGGGACATTGCTGACGGGCGGTATTCCGCTGGTGCAGGGTTTGGAAACGGCGGCGGATTCGCTGGGAACTCCGTTGCTGCGCAAGACGCTGGATAAGGCGGGGAAGATGGTGCGGGAGGGGCAATCGCTTTCCTCTTCGCTTTCGGCTACGGGAATTTTTCCGGAGCTTTCGGTGGACATGATTGAGGTGGGGGAATCGACGGGCGCTTTGCCGGCGATGCTGACGAGCGTGGCGGAATTTTACGAAGAGGACGTGAACACGAAGATGACGGCGGCGCTTTCGCTGATTGAGCCGGCCATTATGATCTTCATGGGGATGTTCGTGGCGTTTGTGCTGATTGCATTGTATCTGCCGATATTCTCGCTCGCCGATACGATCCGCTAGGGGTTTGTGATTGGATTAGACTTAAACAACTCAGTTCAGCCGCAATTCGCGATGAAAATAAAGGTGGGATAGGCGGTTCCGCCTGTCCTGATCGCGACCGCGAAGCGGAGCGTTCGCCAGCAACAGTTCTTGAACGCATTTGCATTATAGGACACCAGGACCAGTTTGTAGGATAGGGGTTCTGATGCGACTGCCTCAGCACGGCTGCTGTGTCTGCGACGATGCCTTCCTGGTGCCCATATGCTTCCGCTTCGCCACCGGAAACAGTCGCGCACCAACCGGGAGCCACCGAAGCACGGCGATGCCGCCTTGACCGCGACGCCTTGCCTCTCTAACCAGCCTTATAGTTACTCGGAATGGCCATCAAATACCTTCGCATGGGGGCGAGCGTAACCTTTGCCAACACCCCGGCCAGAAGGCTTGCAATCGCAGCTGTTAAAAGTACCGTAGTCCAACCGCCGCTGACCGCAAGAAGCCCAGCCAGAGGTACGGCGGCTGAAGAAACTCCTTTGGCGGTATAGAGCATTCCGTTGTTCGCAGCTGCATTCCCGATGCCGAAGGTATCGCCGCAGATGGCCGGGAATATGGAGAACACCTCGCCCCAGCAGAGAAAGATCCAGGCGGCAAAGATGACGAAGGCGACCGGGTGTCTGCCAAAAACGGCCATGCCGGCAAGCGCTGCCGCTTCCAGCGAGAACACCAGCAGCATAGTATTCTCACGGCCGATTCTGTCGGAAAGAAAACCGCACAAAGGGCGCGTGATGCCGTTAGCAAAATTGTCGACCGACAGAGTCAGTGTGAGCACCGGCAGGGAGAAACCCGCGAAGGCAACAAAACTCTTGTCGACGTGAAAATCGCGGGCGATGGGCCCTAACTGTGCTGTGACCACCATGCCGCCAAACGCGATCATGAGATAGATCAGGTAGATCATCCAGAAAGTCCCCGTCACAATGACTTTCGATGGCGCACGCTCAGGGCCCTGGGGGCGTTGCGCGCGCGACCCGGCAATCGCAAGTGGAGGCCGGGGCTTGACGAGCAGTGCCCCGGTCAGGAAGATCGTGGCTCCCTGAATCAGGCCGAAAAGCCAGAAAGTATCCCGATACCCAGTCTCATGAATGCTGGCCGCCAGGGGAATTACCGTGATCGCCGCGCCCAGGCCGAAGCCCGCGGCGATCGTTCCGGCGGCCAGTCCACGGCGATCGGGGAACCATTTCAAGGCTGTGCCCATACAGGTGCCGAAGACGCAGCCGACACCGATGCCGCCAACCACCGCGGCGGCGTAAAGACCCGGGAGGGACTGAGCCCGTGCGTTCATAACCCACGAAAGCCCGGCCATTGCCCCGCCAAACATCACGACCGGACGCGGGCCATACCGGTCCACAAGCCAACCCTCGAAGGGTGAGAGCCAGGTATTGAACATGATCATGATAGTGAAGGCGAGCTGGATACTGGCGTTGGGCCAGTGCATGGCATCGTGCATCGGGTTGACAAACAGCGTCCACCCATATTGCATATTTGACAACATCACGGTGCACAGTACGCCAAATGCGAGCTGCATCCAGCGATTCGAAAAGGTTCCGGCATGCTTGTTCAGCCGCACACTATCGGCTGGAGCGTGTTCCGGCCGCGGACTGGCGATGTTCACAATTCACGGGCCTGAGCGGTGAGACAGGCGAGCGCCGCCTCCACGCCGCCTTTCCGGTGGGGTACGCCGGCAAGTTCCAGCCCCATCTCGACTCCGGATAAGGTGCCGGCGAGCATCAGGGCATTGAAATAACCGAGATGGCCGATCCGAAACGCGCGCCCGGCCAGTTGGCCCAGACCTGCGCCGAGCGACATGTTGAAATGCTTCAGGATCACTGCGCGCAGAGCGGATTCGTCGTGGCCCTCCGGCATCATAATGCCGGTGAGTGTGCTGCTGTACTCTTGTGCGTTCTGTGCCACAATCTGGAGACCCCAGGCGTTAACCGCCTCACGGGTCGCTCTGCCGAGACGCGTGTGACGGCAGAAAACGTTAGCAAGGCCCTCCTCCCGCAGCAGCATTTGCAATGCTTCCCGAAGTCCGAACAGGAGATTGGTAGCGGGTGTAAAAGGGAAAAATCCTTTGGCATTGAATTCGAGCATCGAATCCCAGCGCCAGAAGCTGTTCGGGAGCGTGGCGCGGGTGCTCGCATCCTGGGCCTTCGCGCCGATCGCGTTAAAGCTCAGGCCCGGCGGCAGCATCAGGCCTTTCTGCGAACCGCCCACCGAAACGTCGACGCCCCACTCATCATGCCGGTAGTCGATCGAAGCGAGCGATGAAATCGTATCCACCATAAGCAGGGCAGGGTGTTTTTCGGCGTCCAGTGCTCGGCGGACGGCGGGAATGTCGCTCGTGACGCCAGTCGACGTTTCGTTGTGGACCACCATTACCGCCGCGATTTCGTGATCGCGGTCGGCGGCCAGTCGGGCCTGGACTACATCGGCGTTGACGCCGTGGCGCCAGTCGGTGGGAATGTTTTGAACCCGCAGCCCGAGATTGCGGGCGACGTTGGTCCAGAGTTTTCCGAATTGCCCGGTCTCAACTGTCAGCACCAGGTCCCCGGGACTCAGCGTATTCACCAGAGCGGCTTCCCAGGCGCCGGTTCCGGAAGCGGGATATATGATTACCGGCGACGTCGTCTGAAAAACGTCTTTCATGCCATCGAGGCAGCCCTTCGCGAGTTCCGCAAATTCGGCGCTGCGGTGATCGATGGTGGGAGCGCTCATGGCCCGAAGAACCCGGTCCGGCACATTTGTGGGCCCCGGTATCTGAAGAAAATGTCTGCCAGCCTGATACATGGAAGCCTTCACAAAAGGGAGTTCAGCACCGTCACGTCTCTTGTCATACCTGGTATAGTATCCCGTCGTTTAAGTTGTCAACCGTCCGGCCGAAGCCGGCGCCATGGCTCGCGGTCCACTGTCTAGACAGTGTCGAGACAATCTGTTCGCCCATGCGCTGCTTACGCCCGAATAGTATTGCAAGACGACCGGTTGACCTGCGTTATTGTTGCGCACGCATTTCCCCGTGCAACTCACTTCAGAACTTGCAACAGCCGCGTTCTCCGTTGCACAGATCCGCACGAACGGGCTCGCCGTCCGGTCCGAACCCGGTCTGCGTCGAAACGCACCAATACACCGTGTTGTCGTACGGGTCGTAGAACTTCAACTCGTCGGGATCCACCACGGCATTCATGTACATGCCTTTCGTACGAAGCTTGGCGCAGTGGACGCCCACGGTTATCTTCGGTGAAGTCAGTGTCAGCATATCGGCTCCTTTTTTGCGAAGGTCAGGCCGTCTGGATGCCCGCCGCGCGCAGAATGGCGCGTTTGACAGCGGCCTTCGCGACATCGACCTTGTAAGCGTTCTGGCTCATCGGACGCGCACTCTTCATGGCGGCTTCGGCGGCGGCGGCCGCAGTCTCCTCCGTGATCGTTTTCCCTACCAGCGCCTGCTCGGCCTCGGGCGACCGCCACGGAATCGGGGCAACCGCTCCCATCACCACTTTGGCCGATTGCACAGTGGCGCCATTGAACGATATCAGCACAGTGGCGAAGGCGATCGGCCAGTCGTGCGATGCCTTGTAGCGAACTTCGTAGTGCCCGCTCTTCACATTGCCGGGTGCGGGCAGCGTCACGTGGGTCAACAGTTCGTCCGGCGCAAGCACATTCTCCATTCGCAGGTTCTGCCTCGGTAACGTGAAATAGTCTGCGGCGGGCACCAGCCGCTCGCCTTTTGGCCCTGCGAGGCGGAACGTTGCGCCATAGGCCACCATCGGGACCGCCAGACTCGACGGATGCACGATGAAACTCGGTCCGCCGCCGAAGATCGCGTGAAACTGGTTCTCACCGGCGGGCGAGAAGCATCTGTCCCCGCCCTTCTTGAAACAGACGAATTCCTCGTTACGGAAATACCAGCAACGGGGCCGCTGATTGAGGTTGCCGCCCACCGTAGCCTGATTCCGGATCTGCGGCGTGCCCACTTCGATAGCCGCTGCGCCGATCGCCGGATACATCCGCAGTACGTCCGCGTGCTCCGCGAGATCCGCCATCTTCATCGCGGCGCCGATCCGCAGCCCGCCACCGGACGGCGCCACTGTCGATTCCAGCGCGGACTTGACGTTGACGATCCGGTCGGGCTGCGTGACGTAATCCTTCATCCGCGCCAGAAGATCCTGGCCGCCCCCGAGTGGCATAGCTTGCTCAACCTGCGGCGACAGCGCGGCGATCGCCTCCTTCTCATTCTTCGGATTGACGTAAGCAAACGCTTTCACAGAACCTCCTGCTTCCTCACCGGACTCACGCTCTCCCCTGCCGCATCGCGCCGAGAATCCTTGCCGGGGTCAGCGGCAGGCTCCGCATCGTTACCCCGGTCGCATTCCGGACCGCAAGCGCAATCGCCGCCGCGGTGGATACGGTCGGCGGCTCTCCAAGCCCGATAACGCCACGCTCCGGCTGATCCTTGATGCGCACGTCAATCTGCGGGATGTCCGACATCCCGGCCAGCAGGTACCACTCCATATTCGGATTGACCATTTGCCCGGTATTGCGATCCAGTATCCGATCCTCGAACAGCGCAAAATTCAGCGACCCGATGACACCGCCGTAACACTGGCTTTCCGCTGTAAGCCTGCTCACCACCAGACCGCAGTCCTGAATCACCAGAACCCGCGTCACCTTGACAATGCCCGTCTCGATGTCAACGGTAACCTCGGCGAACTGAGCGCCACTGGTCGTCGATGACGACATGCCGGCTCTCCATTCACCGTCCGCCGTGATCGCCTGCGGACCAATCTGCTTACAGGCGTCGGCCCACGTCATTCCTTTCGAGGGATCGTTCTCGACCTGAATGCGGCCGCCGGCGGCAACAAGCGATACCGCATCGACGCCAAGCGCCGGCGCAACCTTCTCCTTCAGGGCATCCAGCGCTTTGATCGCAGCCACGCGGATCCCGGGACTGATGCTTGCCGCAGTCGTGCTGCCGCCCGACAAGGCGCTCACACCATAAGCCGTGTCGCCAATCTCCGGCCTGACCTGCGAAGGATGCAGTCCCAGCGCATCGGCTGTGATGACGGCCACCAGGGTACGCGTGCCAGTGCCAAGATCCTGCGTGCCGAGCCGCATGATGACGCCGCCATCCGACGTGATTTCGCAATGCGCCGGCGAGGGCCCGCGGCCGCCGCCGCCCCACGTGTTAATCGAGACGCCCATGCCGCTTTTGATCGGGCCGGGAGTCTTGTCTCCGGTCGCATGCCGTTTGTTCCAGCCGAATTCCGCGGCGCCCTCCGGCAGATACGTGCGCCACATCGCATTCGGCGCCAGCGGAGGCAGATTCTTGATCCGAAACTCGACCGGATCCATGTTGACCTGGTCCGCCAGTTCATCCATGATGATCTCGGTGTTGAACGAACCCTGCGGATGGCCAGGCGCCCGCATGGGCCGCTGCTGACCGGTATTGGTGAAGACGTTCTTATGCGATCGGGTGCGATTTGCGACCTGATAAATGTAAGGCAGCGGGAAGTCGGCGGTGGCACCTGCCCCACCCGTACCCCACGACTGGGCCTCGAACGCGGTGATGATCCCGTCGGCCGAAACCCCGGCCTTAATCTTCGATGCCGCCGACGGCCGGTTGCCGGTCGCCAGATGTTCTTCCTTCCGATCGAGCATCAGCTTGACCGGAGCATTTGCCGCCTTGGCGAGTTTGGCGCACATCAGGCCCTCGGCGCCGACGCTCACCGCCTTGCTGCCGAAGCCGCCCCCCATGTATTGGCAGATCACGCGCACGTTAGCCTGTGGAATGCCCAACGCGCTGGCAAAATTTTCCCGCGCTGCGCTGATCCCCTGGGTTGAGATCCATGCCGTAAGCCTCTCGCCCGCCCATTCGCAGACCGTGCCATGAGACTCCATGCACGTGTGCGTGATGACCTGGGTCGAATAGTTCCCTTCAATCACTTTGGCCGCCGCCGCGAAACCCGCCGTCAGATCGCCCGCTTGCGCGGGCCGGCCATCGCGCACGTTTCCGCCCGTGAACACCGCCGGAGCCGTGCCGTCCAGTGCTTTATCGACGATGGTTAAGTGCGGCAGCACCTCGTACTCGACTTTGATCGCCCGCGCCGCGTCGATCGCGTGCTCTTCTGTATCGGCGGCTACCGCCGCCACCTCATCCCCCTGGAACATCACGCGATTGTTCTTCGCATCGGAAAAGTCGCGCACCAGAAGGACTGACTTCACGCCCGGCATCCGTGTCGCCGCCGACAAATCGACCGAAACAACGCGCGCGTGCGGATGCGGCGAACGGACCATGCGGCCGTACAGCATACCCGGACGGTTGATGTCGAAAGTGTACTTAGCGCGGCCGGTGACCTTGTCCGGTCCGTCCAGGCGATTGACGCGCGTCCCAATCACGGACGGTTTTGCGGGCCAGTCGAACTCCGAGTTAGCCACGTTGTCCCCCTTTCACACTCGAAACGGCCTCGAAGATTCGAGAGAACGTGCCGCACCGGCAGATGTTGCCGTCGAGGCCTTTCCTGATCTGCCCGGGCGTAGGGTTGGGATTCTTCTCAAGCAACGCCACGCTTGCCATGATGAAGCCGGGTGTGCAGAACCCGCACATCAGGGCGTCCTTATCGCAGAACGCCTGCTGCACGGGATGCAGTTGGTTGCCGTTGGCGAGACCATCCACGTTGCGAATCTGCTTGCCTTGTACTTCGATCGCCAGCGTGGAACAGGAATAGACCGGCCGCCCATCGACTATCATCGTGCAGGCGCCGCAGGCGCCCCGGTCGCATCCACGCTTATTACCCGTGAGATTCGCGCGCGTGCGCAACGCATCCAGCAGTGTTACCCGCGGTTCGATCGTGAGATCGATTTGCCGCCCGTTTACGTTCAGGCGCACGGGCACATCGCCGGGTCCGATGGCCGCAGGCGGGCTTTGAGCGGCTAATTCGACGGGAGCGGCAATGGTCTCGGCCAGACCGGCAACACCTGTCGTTCTGAAAAAATTGCGCCGGTTCAAGCTCAAACGGTCCGGCGAGTCGTCCTTCTTAGCCATTCACCCTTCTCTCTGCTGCCGGTGATTGCCAGGGCAACCACGCTGTTCACTGCTGCCAGCGCTCCCTATTATTTCGCAATTCCGCCAGCAGGATCAGAAAATTTTGGCGAATCGACAGTTAATGAACCTTGAGGAGTGGATGTTTCCCCAACAGGAGGTGCCATTCGCACCACCGGTAATGCCATTCTCCAGCAATCGACTGCCCCGCGCCGATGAAAAGAGCATGATGAAAGGCAAACACGGCTGTGGGACATCTCAACAATCCGGACGGCGGGGACGGAACCGGCGCGGCGCGACCTTCGATATCCCGGTGTTGCTGCCCGAGATGGCCACGAGGCGTTTTCGGGTTTCCTGGCATGCCTTCCTGGTTTTTCCCGTAGGGTGACCCCGCTGGTATTACGCATGGAACGAAGATTCCCGCTCGGATTCTTCGGGTTCGCCGGGGCACGTCGCGCTGACCTGTGCCTCCATCTCACATCGACGCAAGTTATTGGAAACAAAGGTGGCTTACGCACTCCTGCGTGCCGTGTCGAGACTTTCCGGAAACTTCTGCCGCAGACTCACGCGGCTACCGGCCCAAACACTTGAAGGCCAAGCTTTTGCTCTTTCCTGACAAGTACCCGGATTTGCCGTTCGCGATAGCGTGTTTCATTTTATCGACGTACTGTTGCCCGTGCCTGATGAGGTGATAGAACAGGCACGCCAGCTTTCGGGCCGCTCGGACGCGATGCGCGCAGCGAGCAGGCCAGACTTCTTGAGACAACAGGACGTCCGGCGTTGGTGATCATTCCTCCCCGGCGGCAATCCGAGGTGCATGCGCCGTGGCTTTGAGAAACCGACTTTCACCGTGCGACTGGTGGCCCGTTTCATGCCCTGCTGCAACGCGTGGCGAACCGCTCCGCACCCATGATCGTAAAACTGCGGTCGTGCTCAGGGTATTCGGTACGAGAGGGCAAGCGAACGGGAAGGAGCCCGGCGAACCCGCTTCCCCCGATCGCCGGACATAACGTTATGTTGCAGTAAACAACGTGGTTGTAAGTAAATCACAACAAGATGTGATTTGCGTCGAATTCCAATTTTGCGGCTTTGAGTTTTCTTGCCAGTCTGAGTTTCCAGCCTTCGGCGATGTCCAAATCCGTGTAGATTGCGCCGTAGAGGTCCGACGGAACTTCAACATCTCCTTTTCGGAGCAGACAAGCTTTGCCTCGTCCTTCGGCCACGTAAACCTCGACTAACCCTAAGTTTTTAGCCTGACTTAACCTAAGTGTATGTTTTTCTATAGCAAGGCTTTTTTGGATCTACATTTGTAGGCATGTAAAAATATGCTATTGTCCTGATTTTACCTTGCTTATTTGGAGTTTTTGCAATACATTGTAAGCATGTATGTCGCCTCCGTCCCCAACCGCAACT
>Ga0302324_100018282_pt1 | contig 13829 bp, 11 predicted proteins | sample Palsa_T0_1_FD_201949 | JGI IMG/M metagenome (GOLD analysis project Ga0302324, IMG submission 201949) | Peat permafrost microbial communities from Stordalen Mire near Abisko, Sweden - Palsa_T0_1 | ecosystem: Environmental > Terrestrial > Soil > Palsa > Peat permafrost | place: Sweden: Abisko... | reverse complement strand
AACCAGCGCTCCATCCGCCTCCAGGAACTCCGCATGGCCGCCTCGGTCGCCGCCGAAAAAGTTCGCCAAACCGGAACGCCCTTCCACTTTGCACCCATGTCCTCGCGCGAACGACGCATCCTCCACCTCGCCCTCCGCGACCAAACCGACCTTCGCACCGAAAGCGACGGCGAAGGCTTCAACCGCTCAGTAGTCCTCTACCCCGCCGAGTACAAAGCCGCCGCCACCAGACCCGCCCGCCGCACCCTCCCCTAGCGCACCTTTATTAGCGCTGTCATCCTGAGCGGAGACACGCGGTCCGCGAAGCGGAGCGCGCGTCGGAGTCGAAGGATCCCTACTCTTCTGCGCCGCTGCCGGCACCCCGCCCTTCTTGCTTCTTGCCTGCCGACACAGGCAAAATAGATCGCTCCACCGATTCTTTCCCAAGAGGCTTCCATGCATCTCGTTCGTCAGGCAACCGTTCTTCTCGCACTCTTACTTCCCTTGCTCACCCTGCTGTCCGCCGCCCAAACCCTAACCTATCCCCAAGCCCGCCGCGGCGACCAGGTCGACGACTACCACGGCACCAAAGTAGCCGACCCCTACCGCTGGCTCGAAGACACCGACTCCGCCGAAACCCACGCCTGGGTCGAAGCCGAAAACAAGCTAACCTTCGGTTACCTCGAGCAGATCCCCTACCGCCAGGCGATTCACGACCGCCTCACCAAGCTCTGGAACTACGAGCGCTTCACCACTCCCAGCCAGCACGGCGGCCGCTACTTTTTCCATCACAACACCGGACTTCAACAACAGAACGTCCTCCTAGTCGCCGAATCTCTGAACGCCGAACCGCGCGTCTTGCTCGATCCCAACACTCTCTCCACCGATGGCACCGTCGCATTAGCCGATACAGCTATCTCCGACGACGGCAAGTTAATGGCCTACGGCCTCGCCACCTCCGGCTCCGACTGGAACGAGTGGCACGTCCGCGACGTCGACACCGGCAAAGATCTCTCCGACGATCTCAAATGGGTAAAGTTCTCCGGCGCATCCTGGACCAACGACAACCGGGGTTTCTTCTACAGCCGTTACGACGAACCCAAAGGCGCGGCCATGCGCGACACCAACTATTTCCAGAAGCTCTACTATCACCGCCTGGGCACCGCGCAATCCGAGGACAAATTAATCTACGAACGTCCTGACATCAAAGAAATGATGTTCGGCGGCGAGGTCACCGACGACGGCCATTATCTGACTATCACCGTCCAGCAAGACACGTCCCCCAAGAACCGTCTCTACTACAAAGACCTCACCCAGCCGGATTCGCCTGTAGTAAAGCTGCTCGACGACTTCGACGCCCAATACGTATTCATCGACAACGACGGCCCAGTCTTCTGGTTCCAAACCGATCTCGACGCTCCCCGCGGACGCCTCATCGCGATCGACACCCGCCATCCCGAGCGCGCCAACTGGAAAACGCTAGTCGCCCAAGGCCCAGACAAACTCGAGTTCGCCTATGTAGTAGACAATCTATTTCTCCTGGCATACCTGAAAGACGCGCGCACCGAAGTTCGCGTCCACGACCTCACCGGAGCCTTCCTGCGCACCGTCGACCTGCCCGGCATCGGCACCGCCGTGGGCTTCGGCGGGAAGCGCAAGGACAAAGAAACTTTCTACGCCTTCACCAGTTTTATTTCCCCGGCCACCGTCTATCGCTACGATCCGCAAGCCGGCAAGAGTTCCGTCTACCGCCAGCCCAAGGTCGATTTCGATCCCACCCGTTACGAAACCAAACAGGTTTTCTACCACAGCAAAGACGGCACGCGCGTCCCCATGTTTCTCACCTACAAAAAAGGCATCAACCTGGACGGCGAGAATCCCACCCTGCTCTACGCCTACGGCGGATTCGACATCTCTCTAACCCCGTTCTTTTCCGTTCCAAATCTTGTCTGGCTTGAAATGGGAGGCGTCTACGCTCAGCCCAACCTGCGCGGAGGCGGCGAATACGGCGAAGAGTGGCATCAGGCGGGCATGAAACTGAAAAAGCAAAATGTCTTCGACGACTTCATCGCCGCCGCCGAATGGCTGATCGCCAACAAGTACACCTCAACTCCCAAGCTAGCCATTCGCGGCGGCAGCAACGGAGGCCTGCTGATCGGCGCCTGCGAGACTCAGCGTCCCGATCTCTTCGGCGCAGCGCTCCCCGAAGTCGGTGTCATGGACATGCTGCGCTTCCACAAATTCACCATCGGCTGGGCCTGGACTTCCGACTACGGCTCCTCCGACAATCCCGAAGAATTCAAAGCCCTCTACGCCTACTCGCCGCTGCAGAACCTGAAACCAGGAACAAAATATCCCCCCACGCTCATCGCGACCTCCGACCACGACGACCGCGTAGTTCCCGGCCACAGCTTCAAATTCGCTGCCACCATGCAAGCCGATCAAGCGGGCCCAGCCCCAGTCCTAATCCGCATCGAAACAAAGGCGGGCCACGGCGCCGGCAAGTCCATCACCAAGTTAATAGACGAAACCGCCGACACATGGTCCTTCTTGGCCCACACCCTGGATATGAAAGTGACCCTGCAATAGCAGCGTTCATAGCAGCATCCTGTCATCCTGAGCTATGCAGTCGAAAGCCTGCCCTGAGCGGAGCCGAAGAGGATCCCTGGCCACGCGATGCCCGCGCGCGCCCACTTCTTGCTCTTGCAAACGACGTTTTGGAGAGAAGGAACCCAGGTCGAGCTTATCAGCAGGTTCGTTGAGCCCATTCGCGGAAATGGCATTGAGCCTCTAACGAGTTTAGCCACGCCTGCAGGCCAATTCCATGGTCTTTGCCGATGTACAAGAAGCGCAGGCCCATCACAAAGGAGTCACTCCAAACGACATCCGCTTTCGCATGAAAAGTCCGATGCTCGATGCTCGGAAGTTCGAACTCCACGGTGACCACCCCTTTGAGTCGCAGCGGGTCAACCAGCTTGATGGCCAATCCGCTCTCACTCACGTTCTTCATCTTGGCGGTGAAGGATTGGCCCAGAGGATTCTGAAACCGCACCGGCAAATCAACGTCGTATCGGAAATACCTGCGATGTTCGCGCTCCATCTTGGGAACGGTGGCATCCAGGATGCTCTGCAATCGGGACCGCTGGATCGGTTTGCTGAGTGTAAGGTCGGCTCCCAGATCGAGAGCTTCTTCGGCGCTCGTCAATCCGTTTACAACAGCCACAATAAGGGTTTGCCTGTTCGCCGGGGCGCTCCGTAGCGCGGAGAGTGCGCTTGCCCCTCCGGGCACGTCATCACAGTCGATCACAACTCCATCCAAATGCCGGCGGGAGGCAAGCTCGATGGCACTCGCGCAATCCTGGCGGAGGTGAAACGAGGTTCCATGCGTACCCAAACTTGCCTGGACATGACCTAACAGGCTGGGATCGCAAGTCACGATCAAGCAATCTAAATCCATCTTAAAATCTTAGCGAATTGTGCATCGACAGCTATAGTGACAAACGTGCATGGACCTGTGATGCCCAGGGCTCCCTACCGCGCCGATGCACCGTGGGCTCCGTAAGGCATTCTTCCCGTGACGCCAGTCTTAGACGCCATCTCACAAATGGCTCGGTAGGGCAAATAGATGGCGAAATGGCCTGGTTTCGTCAGTTACTTCCGGTTTGCCCGTTATCCGCCCCGAGTTGTCTACGAACGTTAATGGAAATTGCTTGTTTCTGCTCATGCGCCGATTTCTGGAATCACGACTGTAAAGGCGGAGTTATGGAAGAAAGCACCCTGTCCCTATTGCGGTAAGCCAACGTTGCGCACCAATTCGATGTAACGCGGATCGGAGCGCAGGGAATCCATCGCGAAGTCAGCCCGGATGCCTATAATATCGATGTCGTGTTCCTGGTAGGCGGTATTGAGCCACTGGAAGGCATGGTCCTTGTCGCCCAGATCGGCATACTCTTCTGCGATTTGGTAAGGAGAAACGTAGCTGCCTGGCTCTTTGCGCTGGGCAAGAGAAACCTCGATGCCCTTGCGCTCAGCCGCGGCCCATCCTCCGGAGCGGAAGGCGAGTTCCATGGCGTTCGCGTACTCGATGTATTTCTTATCTCCCTCGAACTGAGAGCCGGTCTTCCGTTCCTGAATGGCCTCGGGATATTTGTGAGCGCCCCAATACGTGTAAGCCAGCTCGCTGTGTGCCCGGCCAAAGTTTGGATTGTCGGCAATTAGCTCTTTGAAGAGATCGATTGCCTTGTCATACTGGCGTGCATAAGTGTAAGCGTAAGCTGCCTGGGCGGCGATGATGGGCGAGAGCGGGTCGAGTTGATGGGCCCGGGCGCCTTCGTCAATGGCATCCTGTGCCCGGCCTCCGATTTCGCAGAGTCCCTCGGAAAGCCATTGGTGGGCGGTCGCGTCACTGGGGTCGAGCTCAATGGCTTTTCTGAACTCTGCCTCGCCACGGGCAAAATCCCAGTTGTATTCCATCATCAGGCCGCCGAGGACGGCGTGCGGGTGGGCCAGTGACGGATCGAGTTCCAGCGCTTTTTTAGCTGCTGCAGCCGCCTTGGGTCCGACGTCGTTCGGATCCGCACCATAGCTGCTCAGCGTGTTATAGGCATCCCCGATTGCTGAATAGGCCATGGCATATCCCGGATCTTTTTCGAGAGCCTGATTAAATAAAGAAATCGCGGTCTTGATATCGGCATTCGTGCGCTTGTTCCAATAGAAGCGGCCCTTCACGTAAAGCTGATAGGCCTCCGGATTTTGCGTGCCCTGTTTGGTGACCTGCTGTTTTTCCGCCCCGCTCAATTTCGAGCGCAGCTTGCTGGCGATGTCGCCCGCGATCTGCTCCTGCAGCGAGATGACGTCGGCGGCTTTGCGCTCGTACTGTCCGCCCCAGATTTCTGTGTTGTCGTTGACATTAGTGAGTTCGGCGTTTACCTGGACGGTGTCACCATGCTGCACGACGCGGCCGGTCAAGAGAGCGTCCACGGTTAGGTCTTTGCCAATCTGCTGGACGTCAGTCTCCTTGCCTTTGTAGCGGAATACCGAGTTGCGCGACTTTACCTTCAACTCCGGTACGTGGGCCAGGCTGGCCATCAATGATTCGGTAAGGCCATCGCTGAGCAAATCAGTGTCGGCGTTGCCGCCCACGGTGGCGAAGGGGAGCACGGCAATCGATTCGATTTGCGAAGCGCCTGCCTTGGCGCGCCAGTACCAAATCCCAGCCGCCGCTATCGCGATCAACAATGCGACCAGCGCGACGGGAGCCACAATTCTGCCGAGCTTCCCCCGCCCAGCCGCAGGAACCTCGGTGACTTCCACTACGCTTGATGACGGAAGTGTGGCAAGCGCAGGGGAGGAGCCGGATGCCGGCGACGGCGGTTGGGTGGCCTGAGCGCTGCTCTCCAGCGCTGCCATCACAGCGCCAGAAGAAGCTGGGACGCCATGCCGAGATTCCGTTTCCCGTTTCAGCCGCTTTAGGTCGGCCCGCATATCCGCGGCGTGCTGGTAACGCAACTCGCGATCTTTCTCCAGCGCTTTGTTAATGACGTCTTCCAGCTTGGGGGGAAGGTCAGGGTTTAGCCTTAGTGCCGGAACTGGATCGCGGTCCAGAATTTCGCGGGAGATTACTCCCGAGCTTTCTCCCCGGAAGGGCAGCGTCCCGGTGGCCATCTCGTACAAGACTGCTCCAAAAGAAAACAGGTCACTCCGCCCATCCAGTTCTTTGGCGCGCACTTGCTCCGGCGACATGTAGGTGACCGTGCCGACTGTCGAACCCGGACTGGTCAGGTGCGCATCGTTCATCGCCGTCTCTTGGGCTGTTGCTTCTACCCCTCTGCCGCCAGCGGGCATTACTTTTGCCAAGCCGAAGTCGAGAACCTTGGCGTGGCCGCGCTTGGTGACGAAGATGTTCGCGGGCTTTATATCGCGGTGGATGATTCCTTCCGCGTGGGCAGCGTCGAGAGCGTCGGCCAGCTCAATCGCCAGTCCGAGCAAAACTTCCGTCTCGATGGGTTTGCCGGCAATGCGATGCTTCAGCGTCATGCCGTCGAGAAACTCCATGACCAGGAAGGGATGGCCGTCTTGTTGCCCGATTTCATAAATCGTGCAGATGTTGGGATGGTTCAGCGCGGAGGCGGCCTGCGCCTCGCGCTGGAAGCGGGACAAGGCCTGGGCGTCTTTGGCGACGTCATCGGGCAAAAACTTGAGGGCGACAAAGCGGTGGAGCGTAACGTCTTCGGCCTTGTAGACAACACCCATGCCACCGCCGCCCAACCTCTCGACAATCCGGTAGTGCGAGATGGTTTGACCGATCATCAGTAGATTGTTCGGCTTCCTGGTCGCTTCATCTTAAAGACGCGGCACCTGCTAGTCAACGAATGACGCTTCTTGAGGGAGATGTCGAACCCAGAACATTGCGTTATGAAGGAGTAACTGTGGAGCCAGCCAGATAAGTGCCGGTTTGTCAGCAAACCGGAAGTTATCCGAGGCCGCCCAATTTGTGGCAATCGTCTCAATTGGCGATAAATTCCTCTCACCGCCCTTCATCCGCCGAAGGCCCATACACCGACGGCACCGCCACGTCATTCAACCGCAAATAAACTCCCAACTGCGCCCGATGATGAATCACGTGACTCATCATCATCCGCCGCATCGCCCCAATCCGCGGCCCATCATAAAACTTTTTCTCCCCCAGTGAGAGCGTCCATTTTCCAGCCCAACGCTCATCGCTGGCAGCCGCAATCGCCGCCCGCGCCGCCGCAACATTCTTATCGAATAGCTCGAGCACGTGTTTCTGCGACTCCGCCACCGTCGGCTTACGCGCGAGTTCCCCGGCCGGCCGCTGCGCCAGATCGAACGCGTCGCTTTGCATCACGCTCACTCCCATCCCCGGCAGCTCCGCAATGTGTCCCGCCAGCCGCCCAAGCGTCATCGACTTCTCATGCGGTTTCCAGGCCAGCTTGTTCTCCGGAATCCGTTCCAAAGTCCGCCGCGCCGACGCCATTTCCAAATCAAACTCTGGCAAAAACTCCGCACTAACCCCCATAGCACCCTCCAGAAGTTTTTGAAGAAAGAAGAAGCCCTATGTAGCGACAGCCGCCTCGGCTGTCAGCGAGCGAAGCGAGATTCCAGCAAACTGGACGTCCCCGCACAGTCGCCTTGGATGTACCAGCAACCGATTCGCTTCTCGAAAGTTTATCAGGAAGAAGTTTCTTGAGAAAAGAAAGCCACTAAGCCGCCCTGTGGGAGAGAAATCCGTGAACCCACCAACCAAATCAACCCAAAGACCGCTCAACAAATTCCACTATTACCAACCTGGTTCGCACGAAATTCAAACCTTCCCCAGCGTTCAAAATTCCACTTCCATCGAACGCCACGCTCAACAAGTCGACAAACAAGCGCCGCAAGCCCCGATCAATCCCACCGGTTAACTACCCAGATAAGTATCAATCCGAATACCCCGTGACTCTCTGTGTGCCCTGTGGTTATGTTCCTGACCCATCCGCTAAAAAAAGTGGCAGCCCACAAAGGCCGCCAATCCAATAACTGAGAACTGAGAACTACCTTCCTACCGCCCAGCCGCCGCTGCCGCCGGCAACATTCCCGCAATCGCCATCCCTTCAATCCGCGCCAGCACATTCTCCGCGCTAGCCCCGGTGTCGGTACACGCATCCACATAAGGATGCCGGCTTCCATCCGCGTGCATCACCAGCACACTAACTCCCGCCAGCGCCTTCTTCACCATATACGGCAGATGATGCCGGTCATTCCGGCTCAGCGTCGGACCCAATACCACCAGGTCGAACCCGCCCTTGCCAATCGCCGTTTCCACTGCCTTTCGCCCCACTACCTTCTGCACCGTGTGCCCGGCCTTCTCAAACGCCGCTGCCGTAGCCGCCTGTGCTTCCGCATCCCCTTCACCATAAAGAATCTTCAGCTTCGCTGCTGTCGCCATGAGTCGTCGTCCTCGCTCGGTACCGGTGTCACCCACCCGGTACTCGCAACTCACGGTAGCAACCCACCCACCCCCGGAGTACATCACCGAAGACCAGCGACGAACGGGCCAATCCAAGCTACTAGTGTGGGGATTGTTAGCGTAGGAGATGCTCTTGTGGGGACAGCCGCCCCCGGAAAGCCCTAATCCTTCCTACCCAAAAAATCAGAACTCAAATCCTCTTCCACTCCGCCCGTTTCGGCGCTACACTCTTGCTCCGAGGGGTCTCCCATGTTCCGCGCTTGCTTGGTCGTCGCCGTTCTCATTCTGCTCGCTCTCACTGCCGTCGGCTCGGCGCAATCCGCGCCCAGCTCCACCGCCACCTGCAATCTCGACGACGGTCGCCAGGTCCGCCTCAACTATAACGCCGTCAGCGCCAAGAGCGACAAAGCCCCCAACGGCAAGGCGTGGGCTCCCGGCGGCGCTCCCATGACTCTCTTCACCGAAGCCCCGCTCAGCTTCGCCGGTTCCAGCATTCCCATGGGCGCCTATAGCGTTTACCCCATCCCCGGCAGGGACAAGTGGAGCCTCGTCGTCAACAAGAACGTCACCGCTGGCTCCCCCTACGACGAACGACAGAACATCGCTCACGCCACCATGGAGACCGACCAGATGACCGAAGCCGCCGACGCGCTCGAAGTCGCCTTCGCCCACGTCGGCTCCCGTTGCACCCTCCGCATCTACTTCAACAAAACCGCCACCTTCGCCGATTTCATGGCCAAGTAACCGCAGCTGCGTACAGAAATTAAGGATTGTCATCCTGAGACATGCGGTCCGCAAAGCGGAGCACATGTCGAAGTCGAAGGATCCCTGTGCCGGAACCGCTGCCTGTGCACGCGGGCCGTTTAGCGCAAAGCCTTTCTTCAGGCACCGATCCCCATTTTTTCTGAGACAATTCCTAATGCGCCACGTACTCACGCTCTTCCTCGCCGCTACCGCTTTAGCCCAGCCCAAGCCGCAAACTCATCCCTCCCACACCACTGAAAATCTCCGCGGCGTAAGCGCCGTCTCGCGCCAGGTCGCGTGGGCCTCCGGCACTCACGGCACCTATCTCCGCACCACCGACGCAGGCCGCACCTGGATCTCCGCCCAGATCCCGGACGCCGCCGCCCTCGACTTCCGCGCCGTAGCCGCCTTCTCCGCCGATGAAGCTTTCCTAATGCCCGCCGGTCCCGGCGACCAGTCCCGCATCTACCACACTACTGACGCCGGCCGGCACTGGCAGCTTCAATTCACCAATACAAATCCCAAAGGTTTCTTCGACTCCATGGTTTTCTGGGATCCAACCCACGGCATTGTCCTCGGCGATCCTATCCCCGACGAAGCCGGCAAACTAAAATTCGAACTCCTGATCACCAACAACGGCCAAACCTGGACCCCAATCCCACCCGCTCAACTCCCGCCCGCTCTCGAAGGCGAAGCCGCCTTCGCCGCCAGCAACACCTGCATAGCTATCCTTCCCTCGGCGCTTTCCTCGCCGCTTGTCCCCTCCGCACTTGTCCCCTCGGCGCTTGTCATCCCGAGCGAAGCGAGGGATCTTGGTTTCGCCGCCACGGCCCACGCCGCTCGCACCACCGCCACTCCGCCGACACCAACATGGCAGAGCGGCGCTTCAACGCAGCATCAGCCTTCAGAAAAGGCAACCGCCCCCGACCCCAACATCTGGTTCGCCACCGGAGGCCGCGCCGCCCGCGTGTTCTATTCCCCCGACCGCGCCCAAACCTGGCAAGTCTTCGACACTCCCATCCTCCACGGCCCCGATTCCGCCGGAATCTTCTCCATCGCCTTCCGCGACCCAACCCACGGCGTAATCGCCGGCGGCGACTACAAGCATCCCGAGCAGGACGGCCCCAACCTCGCCTTCACCAACGATGGCGGCAAAACCTGGACCCTCTCACAGATTTCTCCCCAGTCCTATTACTCCGCCGTAGCCTACGACCGGAAGAACAAAGCCCGCCTCTTCCTCGTCGGCTCCAAATTCATCTACGATTTCCGCCCGCCCAGTAATCCCACTCGCATCAGTCCCAGCAAGAAATCCGGTATCCAATTCAACGCCCTAAGCCCCTACCCCACCGGCGGAGCCCTCATCGTCGGCCCCAAAGGCTCCATCGCCATCGTCCCCTAAATTACCCTCCAATTAGAATAGTCATCTCGAGCGGCTGGTCCTTTCCTCGCACCCACTAGGCTCCTCCCAACATCCAATCCAGAGGTGCCTGCCCTGAAGTTTCCTTTTTCATGGCAATTCCGTCACTACGGGGCACCCAATTTGCGGTAAACTCCTAAGGGCAGCTTTACCCGTAATGTTCAACCCGCACCCCAACCTCGCGGATGACGTCAACCACGCCATCATCCAATCGGAAATCGAAGGTGGAGTCTTCCTCCACGATCTTCCGCCGTCCACCGTTCTCCACATTCAAACCATGCACCACTGCTACACCGCTGTTCTCCTCGGAGGCAGCGACGCTCTCATCTCCGGCCATCCCGAATTCTGTCCTGACCCGGTTCAAGTCGCCATCGCCGGTTCCACGTGGGGAGGTTCCATGCTCAAGCTCCAGTATGTCGGCCGCGGCATGCACCTCGAATTTCGCCATCCCGAATACGCCACCCCCATCGTCACCTCTCCCATCCAGGAAATCCGCGACTTCCAACCCATCTCCGCCGCCCTATCGCACCGCCCCTACTCTTGTCATCCCGAATAAGGACTATTGTCATCCCGAGTGAAACCAGGGATCTTGGTTTCGCCGGCACAACCTGTGCTGCCGTTTGTTTTCACTGCTGCGGCGAGTTAAGCGACTGTTCGACCTATGTCTCCTGGGTTAAGGATTTTCGCCACTGCCCGCACAAGCACCCATTGACTTGCGCCGCCCCGCGCTCTAACATTCACCCGAACTCTCAAGCGAGCACCAGAAACCAGAACTGGAAACTGACCCAATGACCATCACCACTCGCGATGTCAGCCACGTTACCATCGTCGACATTACCGGACGCATCACTCTCGGCGACGAAACCGGACTTCTCCGCGACACCGTCCGCCAGCTCATCACCCAAGGCAAGAAAAAAATCGTCCTCAATCTCGCCCACGTCGATTACATCGATTCCTCCGGCGTCGGCGAACTGGTCAGCAGCTTCACCACCGTCCGCAACGCTGGCGGCGAACTCAAGCTCCTCAGCCTCACCAAGAAAGTTCAGGACGTCCTCTACGTCACCAAGCTCTACACCGTCTTCGACATCAAAGACGACGAATTCACCGCCGTAAAATCCTTCGACTACTTCTTCGCCAAATAACAAATAATCGCCAAACAAATAATAGTCGTGCGTTGTCACTAACCCCTGTCATCCTGAGCGGAACAAGTGCTTGCGCGCCAAGCGCAAGCACTTGTGTAGTCGAAGGACCCCTGCCATCCCGGATGGCACTACCGCCTTCAACAGGCATTCTCCCGGAACTGCCGGCGCAACGCGACTTGCAGCGCGTGAATGTCGAAGCGTCTGAGCGTGTCTCGGACCAATGCTCGATGTGTAGGGCTAGGTCGAGCCTGCCCTGAGCGAAGCCGAAGGGACCCGGCCAGCCGCGCGGCGGCGATCCATGGATTTTGGGTGGAGCAGCGCTTCAGCGCTGCGGTTCACGCTCACTCAAGATTTCGGGCTTCAGCCCGAGGTACCTACCTATTCCATACTGGGTTCCGACTCGCAACTCGGTATTCCCAACTAACTCTTCCCATACTCCCGCACTTCCCCATCCACCGACACCGCCACATACTTGTGTGTCTCCACATCCCGAAACTGCACCACCTGATGCTTTTCCCGCGCCAGTTTCCCCCACCGGCTAGGCTTCTCCGGATTCTGCTCAATTGCCTCCAAGACCCGCCCATTCATCCGGAACTGAACCATCCGCAGCCGCCCGCTCCCCACTCGCTTGACCCGAATTTTCTGTCCCTCGAGAATGACTTCCTCGCCATTCATCAATTGTGCAGCCACCGATCCCAAAACTTTCTCCACCTCAGTCAAGACCATTCACCCGAGATTTCATGTGTAGGGCCGGTCGAGCCTGCCCTGAGCGAAGCCGAAGGGACCCGGCCAGCCGCGAAGCGGCGAAAGAATGCAGCCCACGGCGCAAGCCGTGGGTAAGTGCCGTGGGTAAGTCAAGAGAAACAAGAGTCAGCCCCGGAGGGGCGAAAGACAAGCCCGACGCAGACTCCGCATGGAGGGCACCATCCCACTTACTCTCCCGAAGCAGTGCCGAAGATCTGACAGCCCTAAGCCAAGGCAGTCGGGAAACACCCTCCCATCCCACTCTTACGATCTTGATTCCCCCCAAACTACGCGCGCGATCTAGGTTATCTGGAACGTGACGCAAGCGAGAATCTGCTGGCCCTGGCGGCCGAAGCAGGCCGAATCCTAAACGGTCTCCTAACTTCGCTAACCACCCGAGAGTAGCGCTCTGACTGGCCACTGACCACCGACCACTGCCCTTACTTCTTGCTCCGGAGCAACGAAGTAACCCGCTCATAATCATCCACAGAAGCGTACTCAATCACAATCTTTCCCTTCCCATGCCGATCCCGAATCCTCACCCGCATCCCCAAGGTCCGCTCCATATCCGTCTGCGCCGCCCGCACATTCGGATCCATCCACCGCGCCCCTCCGCTCTTCTTCTTCTCTCCCGGCAGGGTCTGCCCCGGCAGCATCGGAAACGACCCGTTGATCCGCATCACCCGGTCTTCAATCTGATCCCATTTCAACTTGTGCGTCACCACTTCGTCCGCGACCTGCTCGATGTAGTCATCATTCTCCAGCCTCAAAATCTCCCGAGCATCGCTGAAGCTAAGCCGGTCCGACAGCAGGTAGTTCATCACTTTTTCCGGAAGCCGCAACAGCCGCATGTAATTCGCCACCGTCTCCCGCGACACTCCAATCCGGTCCGCAATCTGCGCCTGCGTCAGCTTAAACTCCAGGCTCAGTACCCGGAACGCCTCCGCCTGCTCCACGGGATTCAAGTCCTCCCGTGCGATATTCTCCAAAACCGTCATCTCCGCCGCCTGTTGCGGCGAGAGCCTCCGCACCAAAGCCGGGATCGTCTCCTTCCCCGCCATCTTCGACGCCCGCAACCTCCGCTCACCCACCACCAGGATGTAGCGCCCCTCCTCTTCCGCCGGCCGCACCACAACCGGCTGCACCACCCCATGCTCTTTAATCGAATCCCGCAGTTCCCACAGCATCTCCTCATCAAACACATACCGAGTCTGGTAAGGATTCTTGTCAATCGAATCCAAAGGAAGGTTAGCCACCAGGTTGGTAGAAATCCGAGTCTCAGCCACAGCCTGAATAGAAATCACCTCGCCCGCCTGCTCCTCAAATCCGGACGGTTCCAATGTGGGGACAGCCGCCCTCGGCTGTCCAGCCGCGCCAGCGGCGGCAGGCTCGTGTGGGTCGGACACTCTTGTCCGACTTGCCTCCAGATCCTGCGAAGCCAGCGGTTCAACAGTAGCCTCTGCCACATCCCTCTTGTCATTCCGAACCACACTCTTGTCATTCCGAGCGAAGCGAGAGCCTGCCCTGAGCGAGCCCGAGCCGACAGGCGAGGGGGAGTCGAAGGGAACCTGCTGTCCGCCGGCACCACCACTGCCCTCCGCGCTCGTCTCACTGTCAGCCACTGGCACCGGGAACGGCTCGGGCTTCAGCCCCTGAGACGCTGGCTCAGTACGAGGCGCTCGGTTCTCGGCACCGGGGATAACCGCCCGCGGCCCCGGCAGCAAAGACTCCAATCCCCGCCCCAAAGCCCGCCGCTTCTCCACCTTCTCGTCCTTCTTCTCCCCCGCCACGTGCCCGCCCAATTTCTCCGCTGCCGAAGTAGTCATCAGTTGTT